>Ga0209963_1000102_pt1 | contig 347111 bp, 333 predicted proteins | sample ThiBio_1000_biof_2_FD_183957 | JGI IMG/M metagenome (GOLD analysis project Ga0209963, IMG submission 183957) | Wastewater bioreactor microbial communities from Cape Town, South Africa - Thiocy_cont_1000_biof (SPAdes) | ecosystem: Engineered > Bioreactor > Thiocyanate-remediating >...
GGGGGGAGCACACGCGGCGGCGGCTCCAGGATATGGCTCGCCGGCTAGGACGAACCTTGAACCGGCCTTCAAGGATCGATCTGCTGGCTGGTCCCGATGACGCTGGCGCGTTCGATCCTCCTTGCGCCGGGGTTTCGTTGCAGGCTCCAGACCTGGACTGACGTTCCCGATCGGCACGTTGCGGTTGGCGCCGTCGTGCCGTCAGCCGGGACCGGCCCCTTCTCCGTTCACCTCACCCTGCGCGCGCGCCACGCATCCACCGAGTACCGCCCCGCCCCGGCGGCGTAGAGCAGCAGGCAGCCGCCGATGACGCTGATGTTCTTGTAGAAGTTGATGGCGTTGGAATAGCGCGCGGCGCCTTCCAGGTTCCAGAACGCATGCCCGATCAGCGCGGTGCCGAGCGTATAGACCGCCAGCAGCAGCGCGAGCGGCCGGGTCCAGGCGCCGATCGCGATCAGCAGCACCAGCGGCACCTCCGCCACGATCGCGACGAGTGCGGCGAGCGACGGCATCGGCGCGCCCACCCGGGTCATGGTGGCGACGGTGGCGTCGTAGTCGAGCATCTTGCCCCAGCCGAACACCACGAAGAGCAGCACCAGCAGGATGCGGCCGATCAGCAGGGCTTCATCCTGCATCTTGGGAGCGATGGATGGGGTCACTTGCGGGTCCTTCGGTCTTGGAGCGCGGGAGGTAGCAGCGAAGCGAGACCACGGCCAGCGTTGCGGGGCTGCCGGTGACCGGCCGGGCCAGCAGACCCCTGATCACGCTTGCCCGTCAGAATAGCTAACGTGCATAGTGCCGGTGTGGACAGGTCAGACTTCACTCTCCGGCTTCCGGCCGATCTTTATCACCACGTGATCCACGCGTTGCGGGCTGCGCTGCCGCCGCCGGCGTCGCCCGATCCGGATGCGCTCACGATCCGCGACAATGCGGCGATGGCGATGGTCGCCTCGCTGTTGCCGGTCAATGCGGAGGAGGCGGCGCTGGCGGCGCAGTATGTCGCGGCGCAGTCCCAGGCGCTCGAGAGCCTGCGGCTTGCGCGGGTGCACGAGGCGGATACGGCGCTGGCGCTCAAGTGCAACGCGCAAGCGGCGGCGATGATGCGGCATGCGGCGGGCACGCGCTCGTTGTTGCTGCGGGTGCAGGGAGTGCGGCGGAAGCAGGAGGCGCGGGAAGCGGTGTGCGACCAAGCGGCGTGGACCGAGCACATCGCGCTCAGCCGGATGGCGGAGGCGCTGGGGTGCGAGGGCGTGTGGCCGCGTCCGCCGGCGCTGCCGCCCGTGTCGCGGGGCGATGCGGGCGGGGTGGGCTGAGGGCTGGAACGGGCGTCCCCCTGTGTCATGGCCGCCCCTGTGTCGTGGGACGTTCCCCTGTGTCATGGCCGGCCCTGTGTCGTGGGACGTCCCCCTGTGTCATGGCCGCCGGAGGGCGGTCATCCATGACTTTCCGGACGGCACGAAGTCGTGGTTGGCCGGCCTGCGCCGGCCATGACACGGGGGGCGCGGCCGCCGCCTCGGGCCACGACACGGGGGGCGCGGCCGGCGCCTCGGGCCACGACGCGGGGGGCGGGGCCGCCGCCTTGGGCCACGACGCGGGGGGCGCGGGCTGCGCCGGCCAGCGCACGGGCGGGGCCTGCGCCGGCCATGACACGGGGCGGCGCCCGTCCCGACCTCCGAGACTCCATTACCTCGCCAGATCGTTTGCGGCGACGTGAGACGCCGATGAGACGCGCGGCACTCGGGAGCGCGGAGGCGCCGGTCCCTGGCCACCCCACCTACCGCCGGGTAGAGTCGCGTATACGAGGAAATACCAAGGACCATGCCCATGACCCCGCCCGTCCGGACCGATCCCGCCACCGGCCTCAAGCTGTTCGCCACGCGCGCGGCCAAGGCCTCCGACAAGATCACCGGCCAGGGCTACGTGCCCATCGCCGACGCGTCGCTGACCAGCCTCCCGCCACCCCCGCCCGACGCACGCTTCACCGACGACGAGCGGGCGCGCTACCGCGACTTCAAGGAGACGCGGCGCGGCGCGGCCGACTACATCGCGATGGAAGGCGCGTTCGCCAAATACCTGGCCGACGTCTACTCCGCCCCGCCGATCGAGCGCCCGGCGCTGACCGACGATTGCGAGATCCTGGTGGTCGGCGCGGGCTTCGCCGGCCTGCTGCTGTGGTGGAAGCTGCGCGAGGCCGGATTCCAGGACGTGCGGTTCTGCGAGAAGGGCGGCGATGTCGGCGGCACATGGTACTGGAACCGCTATCCCGGCATCGCCTGCGACGTCGAATCCTACAGCTACCTGCCGCTGCTGGAGGAGATGGGATACTTCCCGAAGATGAAGTTCGCGTCGGGGTTCGAGATCCTCGAATACTGCCAGGCGATGGCGGACCGAACCGGGTTCTACGACCACTGCCTGTTCCACACGACGGTGCAGGAAACGGTGTGGGACGAAGCGGCCCGCCGCTGGATCGTGCACACCGATCGCGGCGACCGCATGCGGGCACGGTTCGTCGTGCTGGCGAACGGCATCCTGACCACGCCCAAGCTCGCGCGGATCGAAGGGATGGAGACGTTCCAGGGCGAGTCGTTCCACACCTCCCGCTGGAACTACGAGGTGGAGCTGCGCGGCAAGCGCATCGGCATCATCGGCACCGGCGCGACCGCGGTGCAGGTCGTGCCGGAGCTCGCGAAAGTGGCCGGCGAACTCTACGTGTTCCAGCGCACGCCCTCGACGATCGACGTGCGCGACCAGCGCGCGACGACCGCCGAGGAGATCGCGCAATGGCAGCAGGAGCCCGGCTGGGCCAAGGCGCGGCGGGAGCGGCTGGCGAAGATCTCGTCCGGCCGCACGGCGCTGAAGGCGAACGACGACTACATGGCGGGCAAGATTGAGACGGTGAAGCCCAAGCGCACGTATGAGCGGGAGCTGACGCCGGAAGAGCTGATCCAGAAGCAGCTCGAGAGCAACTTCCGGATCATGGAGCAGATCCGCGCCCGCATCGACGCGATCGTCAAGGACCCGAAGACCGCGGCGGCGCTGAAGCCCTACTACCCGTACGGCTGCAAGCGGCCGACCTTCCACGACGAGTTCCTGCCCGCCTTCAACCTCCCGCACGTCCACCTCGTCGACACCGCGCCGCTCGGCGTCCAGCGCATCAACGAGCGGGGCGTGGTGCATGACGGGGTGGAGTACCCGCTCGACGTGCTGATCTACGCGACCGGATTCCAGTGGATGGCGACTTCCACGTTCAACATGATCACCGGCCGCGGCGGGCGGACCTTGCGGGAGAAGTGGCAGCAGGACGGAGTGCGGACGTTCCTCGGCCTGCACACGCAGGGATTTCCGAACCTGTTCATCATGTCGGGACCGCAGAGCGGCGGGGCGCAGTTCAACTTCACCCGCGGCATCGAGGGTCACACGGACTACGTGGTGTGGATGCTCAGCACGATCCGGGAACGGGGCGCGGCCGTGGTGGACATCCAGAAGGCGCCGGAGGACGAGTACGCCGCGCATTGCCGGGAGGCGGACCTCCGCACCGCGCCGCTGCGCGACTGCCTGTCCTACTACAACGGCGACGGCAATGCGGCGCCGGGGAGCCTTGCCTATTACGGCGGGCCGGAGACCTGGCACCGCATCAGGCGCGAGGCACAGGCGACGCTGGCGCCGTACGTGTTCGAGGCGGCGGGGTGAGGCGACCCAGTGTCATGGCCGGTGCTGCGCCGTGCCGGCCGCCTCCCGTGTCATGGCCGGCCTTGTGCCGGCCATCCACGACTTCGTTCCACACGAAACGAAACGGGGAGGCGAAAGTCGTGGATGGCCGCCCTACGGCGGCCATGACACCAGCCGTCAGCCCTTCAGCACCTCGACCATCGTGCTGCCCAGCGCGGCCGGGCTGTCGGCCACGTGGATGCCGGCGCTGCGCATCGCATCCATCTTCGCGGCCGCCGTGTCCTTGCCGCCGCTGATGACCGCGCCCGCATGACCCATGCGGCGGCCCGGCGGCGCGGTGGCGCCCGCGATGAAGCCCACCGTCGGCTTCTTCACCTTGTTCGCAGCGAGGAACTCGGCGGCGTCGATCTCACTCTGCCCGCCGATCTCGCCGATCATGATGATCTGCTTGGTCTCGGGATCGGCGAGGAACATCTCCAGCACCTCGATGAAGTCCGTGCCCTTCACCGGGTCGCCGCCGATACCGACGCAGCTCGTCTGGCCAAGGCCCGCGGCGGTCGTCTGCGCCACCGCCTCGTAGGTCAGCGTGCCGGAGCGCGAGACGATGCCGACCGTTCCGCGGCGATGGATGTGGCCGGGCATGATGCCGATCTTGCAGGCGTCGGGGGTGATGACGCCGGGGCAGTTCGGCCCGATCAGCCGGGACTTGGAGCCGGACAGGGCCCGCTTGACGCGGACCATGTCGAGCACCGGGATGCCCTCGGTGATGCAGACGATCAGCGGCACCTCGGCGTCGATCGCTTCCAGGATCGCGTCGGCCGCGAAGGGCGGCGGGACGTAGATCGCGGAGGCATCGGCGCCGGTCTTCTCCCGCGCCTCCCACACCGTGTCGAACACGGGCAGGTTCAGGTGCGTCGTGCCGCCCTTGCCGGGGGTGACCCCGCCCACGACCTTGGTGCCGTAGGCGATCGCCTGTTCGGAGTGGAACGTGCCCTGGGCGCCGGTGAAGCCCTGGGTGATGACCTTGGTGTTGGCGTCGACCAGGATGGCCATGTCAGGCTGCCTCCCGCACCGCTTGCACGATCTTGGCCGCGGCATCCGCAAGATTGTCGGCCGCGATGATCGGCAGGTTGGACCGCGCCAGGATCTGCTTGCCCAGATCGACGTTGGTGCCTTCCAGCCGGACGACCAGCGGCACCGAGAGCTGCACCTCGCGCGCCGCCGAGACCACGCCGTCGGCGATGACGTCGCAGCGCATGATGCCGCCGAAGATGTTGACCAGGATGCCTTCGACGTTGGCGTCCGACAGGATGATCTTGAAGGCGGCGGTCACCCGCTCCTTCGTCGCGCCGCCGCCGACGTCCAGGAAGTTGGCCGGCGCCATCCCGTACAGCTTGATGATGTCCATCGTCGCCATGGCGAGGCCGGCGCCGTTGACCATGCAGCCGATGTTGCCGTCGAGGGCCACGTAGTTGAGCGCGTATTTGGCGGCCTCGAGCTCCTTCGGATCCTCTTCGGCCTCGTCGCGCAGCTTCTCGAGTTCCGGGTGGCGGAACAGCGCGTTGTCGTCGAACGACACCTTGGCATCCAGCGCGACCACGTCGCCGGCGCCGGTCACGACCAGCGGGTTGATCTCGACCACCGCGCAGTCGAGCGCGACGAACGCCTCATACATGGCGGCGACGAACTTGCCGAAGGCGCTGGCCTGCTTGCCGGACAGGCCGAGGCCGGCGGCGAGGCGACGGCCGTGGAAGCCCGAGATGCCGCTGGCGGGATCGATACCAACGCGGAGGATCTTCTCCGGGTGAGACGCGGCGACTTCTTCGATCTCCATGCCGCCTTCGGTGGAGGCGATCACGGTGATCCGGCCCGACAACCGGTCGACCAGGAGGGAGAGATACAGCTCGCGGGCGATGTCGCAGCCCGCTTCGACGTAGACCCGGCGCACCGCGCGGCCGGCGGGGCCGGTCTGCTTGGTGACCAGCGTGTGGCCGATCATCGCCTCGGCCGCCGCCTTCACCTCGGCGGTGGAGCGCGCGAGCCGCACGCCCCCCTTGCCGTTCGGATCGTCGGCGAAGCGGCCGGCGCCGCGGCCGCCCGCATGGATCTGCGACTTGACCACGTAGACCGGGCCGGGGAGCTTCGACGCCGCCGCCTCAGCCTCTTCGGGCGTCCAGGCGACATGGCCCTCGAGCACGGAAACGCCGTAGCGCTTCAGCAGCTCCTTGGCCTGGTATTCGTGGATGTTCATCGCAGAGCCTCAGCCGATCAGTTTCTTGGAGGCTTCGATCAGCTCGCGGACCGCGCCGCAGGACTTGTCGAACGCCGCCTTCTCGGTGCCGTTGAGCTCGATCTCGACGATCCGCTCGACACCGCCGGCGCCGATCACCACCGGCACGCCGACATACAGGCCGTCGATGCCGTACTGGCCGGTCAGGTAGGCGGCGCAGGGCAGGACGCGCTTCTTGTCCTTCAGGTAGGCCTCGGCCATCGCGATCGCGGACGCGGCCGGCGCATAGAAGGCCGATCCGCGCTCCAGCAGCTTGACGATCTCGCCGCCGCCATTCGCCGTGCGGGTGCAGATCGAGTCGATCTTCTCCTGCGTCGTCCAGCCCATCTTGATCAGGTCGGGGACCGGGATGCCGGCGACCGTGGAGTAGCGGGTCAGCGGCACCATCGTGTCGCCATGGCCGCCGAGCACGAAGGCGGTCACGTCCTCGACGGAGACGCCGAACTCCTGCGCCAGGAACAGACGGAAACGGGAGCTGTCCAGCACGCCCGCCATGCCGACCACCTTCTCGGCCGGCAGGCCCGACTTCTCCTTCATCACCCACACCATCGCGTCCAGCGGGTTGGTGATGCAGATCACGAAGGCATCGGGGCAGTGGGTCTTGATGCCCTCGGCCACCTGGGCGATCACGCCGGCGTTCTTGCCGATCAGGTCGTCGCGGCTCATGCCGGGGGTGCGCGGGAAGCCGGCGGTGACGATCACGACGTCCGCGCCCTTGATGGCGCTGTAGTCGGACCCGCCGCTCATCTCGGCGTCGAACCCGTCGACCGGGCCCGACTGCATGATGTCGAGCGCCTTGCCGGCCGCGACCCCCCCGAACACGTCGAACAGGACGACGTCGCCCAGTTCCTTCAACCCGATCATGTGGGCGAGCGTGCCGCCGATATTGCCGGCGCCAATCAGGGCGATCTTGTTGCGGGCCATGCCGAGTGTCCTTCCGAGGCGCGATCCGGCGCCATACTGAAACAGGTGCGGCCCGCCAGGCGGGGTCCCGAATGTCGGCCGGAGAGGGCCGGACCGCGGGTCGGCCTGGAAGGCTGGCCGTTGCTAGCCCATCGCGATCCCCCCGACAAGCGGGGCGGGTGCAGTGCAGCATGGCCAGCGACAGGCCCGCCTACGGCCGCACTCTTATATGCGGCCTATATGACGGCCGGCCTCGGGCCCCATCGCCCCTATACGCGCTCCACCCCTACTCCTCCCGTCGGTTTCATCCCCCAATCCGGCGGGGTTCCCATGTTCGACCTTCTCTACCTCCTGCTTGGCGCCGCCTTCCTCGGCGGCTGCGTGCTCTACGCGTTCGGCTGCGAGCGGCTGTGAGGCACCGATGACCTTCGACCTCATCCTGGGGGCCGTGGTGATGCTGGGCCTGCTGGCCTATCTCGCCTACGCCCTGATCCGGCCCGAGAGGTTCTGACGCCATGACCCTCGACGGATGGCTGCAGATCGGCCTCTACCTCGCCCTCCTCCTCCTCATCACCCGGCCGTTCGGCGGCTACATGCACCGGGTCTTCGCGGGCGAGCGCACCCTGCTCTCCCCCGTGCTGCGACCGGTCGAGCGCGGCCTTTACCGGCTCGCCGGCGTGGACGAGCGCATCGAGCAGCACTGGACCGGCTACGCGGTCGCGATGCTGGTGTTCACCCTGGCCGGCTTCGTCCTGCTCTATGCGCTGCAGCGGTTGCAGGGCGTGCTGCCCTTCAACCCGCAGGGCCTGCAGGCGCCCGCGCCCGACCTCGCCTTCAATACGTCGGTGAGCTTCGTCACCAATACCAACTGGCAGTCCTACGTGCCGGAAGCGACGCTGTCGTACCTGGTGCAGATGGCCGGGCTGACAGTGCACAACTTCGTCTCGGCCGCGACCGGGGTGGCGCTCGCGCTCGCGCTGATCCGCGGCTTCGCGCGGCGCGGCGCGGACACGGTTGGGAACTTCTGGGTCGACATGACCCGGTGCACGCTCTACGTGCTGCTGCCCGTCTGCATCGTCGTCGCCCTGGTCTTCGTCTGGCAGGGCGTGCCGCAGAACCTCTCCGCCTACACCGATGCCACCACGCTCGAGGGCGCGAAGCAGCTCATCGCGCAAGGGCCGGTCGCCTCGCAGGAGGCGATCAAGATGTTCGGCACCAATGGCGGCGGCTTCTTCAACGCCAACTCGTCGCATCCGTTCGAGAACCCGACGGCGCTGACCAACCTGATCCAGATGCTGCTGATCTTCGCGATCGGCGCGGCGCTGACCAACGTGTTCGGCCGCGCGGTCGGCAACGAGCGACAGGGCTGGGCGATCTTCGCGGTGATGGCGCTGCTGTTCCTGGCCGGCGTCACCGCCCTCTACTGGGCCGAAGCCGCGGGCAATCCCGCCTTCGCCGCGTTCCACGTCGATCCGACCGGCGGCAACATGGAAGGCAAGGAGGTGCGGTTCGGCATCGCCAACTCGGCGCTGTTCGCGACCATCACCACGGATGCGTCCTGCGGCGCCGTCAACGCCATGCACGACAGTCTCATGCCGCTGGGCGGGCTCGTGCCGATGCTGAACATCATGCTGGGCGAGATCGTCTTCGGCGGCGTCGGCTCCGGCCTCTACGGCATGCTGCTGTTCGTGATCGTGGCGATGTTCGTGGCCGGGCTGATGGTGGGCCGCACGCCCGAATACCTCGGCAAGAAACTCGAGGCGAAGGAGGTCAAGATGGCCATGCTGGCGATCCTGTGCCTGCCGCTGTCGATCCTGGGCTTCACCGCGCTCGCGGTGGTGATCCCCGCCGGCACCGCCGCGCTGTCCAATGCCGGCCCGCACGGGTTCTCCGAGGCGCTGTATGCCTACACCTCGGCCACCGGCAACAACGGCAGCGCCTTCGCCGGCCTGTCCGCGAACGTGCCGTTCTGGAACGATACGCTGGGGCTCGCGATGTTCATCGGCCGCTTCCTGGTGATCGTGCCGATGCTGGCGGTGGCGGGCTCGCTCGCACGCAAGAAGATCGTGCCGGTTTCATCTGGAACCCTGCCCACGGATGGCGGCCTGTTCGTCGGCCTCGTCACCGGCGTGATCCTGATCACCGGCGGCCTCACCTTCCTGCCCTCCCTCGCCCTGGGCCCGATCGTCGAGCATCTCTCGATGCGCGCCGGCACCCTGTTTTGAGACGAGACCCTTCCATGTCCTCCCATGCTCGTAGCGCCCAGCCCACGCTGCTGGACCCGGCCATCCTGGTGCCCGCGATCGGCCAGGCCGTCCGCAAGCTCGACCCGCGCCAGATGGCGCGCAACCCGGTGATGTTCGTGGTCGAGGTCGTCGCCGCCCTCACCACGGTGCTCGCAATCCGCGACCTCGCGAGCGGCGGCGCCGGTCTCGGCTTCACCCTGCAGATCATCCTGTGGCTATGGGTGACCGTTCTGTTCGCCAACTTTGCCGAAGCGGTGGCCGAGGGGCGCGGCAAGGCGCAGGCCGCCAGCCTGCGGCGCGCGCGCACCGAAACGCAGGCGAAGCGCCTGCTGCCCGGCAGCGACGGACGGTTCTCGCCCCAAGGCCTGTGGGAGCCGGTCGCGGCCCCCGACCTGACATCCGGTGAGATCGTGCTGGTGGAGGCGGGCGACCTGATCCCCTCCGACGGCGAGGTCGTCGAGGGCATCGCCTCGGTCGACGAGAGCGCGATCACCGGCGAGTCCGCCCCGGTCATCCGTGAATCCGGCGGCGACCGTTCGGCGGTGACCGGCGGCACCCGCGTGCTGTCCGACTGGATCGTGGTGCGCATCACCGCAGCCCAGGGCTCGACCTTCCTCGATCGCATGATCTCGCTGGTCGAGGGTGCGGAACGGCAGAAGACGCCGAACGAGATCGCGCTGAACATCCTGCTTGCCGGCCTGACCATCATCTTCGTCGTTGCCGTCGCAACCATCCCCGCCTTCGCGGCCTATGCCGGCGGCTCGATCCCGGTGGTGGTCCTGGCGGCACTGTTCATCGCGCTGATCCCGACCACGATCGGCGCATTGCTGTCCGCGATCGGCATCGCCGGCATGGACCGGCTGGTGCGTTTCAACGTCCTCGCGATGTCCGGCCGCGCGGTGGAGGCCGCGGGCGACGTCGACACGCTGCTGCTCGACAAGACCGGCACGATCACGCTGGGCAACCGCCAGGCGACCACCTTCCTGCCGATCGCCGGCGTCTCGGCGCAGGAGCTGGCGGAAGCGGCACAGCTCGCCTCCCTCCCAGACGAGACGCCGGAAGGCCGCTCCATCGTCGTGCTCGCGAAGGAGGAGTACGGGCTGCGCAGCCGCGACATGGCGCCGATCGGCGCGCAGTTCGTGCCGTTCTCGGCGCAGACCCGCCTGTCCGGCATCGACTACGACCGGGTCTCGATCCGCAAGGGCGCGGTGGACGCGGTGCTCGCCTGGGTGCGACAGGGCGCGGAGCGCGATCGCGGCGGGGTCGCCGTGCGCGACACCGTCACCGACGCGGCGGCGCGCGAACTGACCGCCCGCGCGGACGAGATCGCCAAGGCTGGCGGCACCCCCCTCGCCGTCGCCCGCGACGGCCGCCTGCTCGGCGTCATCGCGCTGAAGGACATCGTGAAGGGCGGCATCCGCGAGCGCTTCGCCGCGCTGCGGCGGATGGGCATCCGCACGGTGATGATCACGGGCGACAATCCGCTCACCGCGGCGGCGATCGCGGCCGAGGCGGGCGTGGACGACTTCCTGGCCCAGGCCACGCCCGAGACGAAGCTCAAGCTGATCCGCGACGAGCAGGCGCACGGCAAGCTGGTGGCGATGTGCGGCGACGGCACCAACGACGCGCCGGCGCTCGCGCAGGCCGATGTCGGCGTCGCGATGAACACCGGGACCGTCGCGGCCCGCGAGGCGGGCAACATGGTCGACCTGGACAGCGACCCGACGAAGCTGATCGAGATCGTCGAGATCGGCAAGCAGTTGCTGATGACCCGCGGCGCGCTGACCACGTTCAGCATCGCCAACGACGTCGCGAAGTATTTCGCGATGATCCCGGCGATGTTCCTCGCCTTCTACCCGCAGCTCCAGGTGCTGAACGTGATGCACCTGGCGACGCCGCAGAGCGCGATCCTGTCGGCCATCATCTTCAATGCCTTGATCATCGTGGCGCTGATCCCGCTGGCGCTGAAGGGCATCGCCTACCGCCCGATCGGCGCCGCGGCACTGCTCCGCCGCAACCTGCTGATCTACGGCCTGGGCGGCCTGGTCGCGCCCTTCGTCGGGATCAAGCTGATCGACATGCTCGTCTCCGCCGCGGGACTGGCATGACCGGCAGGCACGCCCGACTCGTGGCCGATCGCGACCGCGCACGACGCTCCCCATCAAGGCACCACACCATGACCTCCCACATCCGCCCCGCGCTGGTGATGATCCTCGGCATGACGCTGATCACCGGCCTCGCCTACCCGCTCGCCATCACCGGCGTCGCGCAGCTCCTGTTCCCGTCCCAGGCCAATGGCAGCCTGGTCGTGCAGAACGGCACCGTGATCGGCTCAACCCTGATCGGGCAGGCCTTCACCAGCCCGCGCTATTTCCACGGCCGTCCCTCCGCCACGAGCGCGGCCGATCCGAACGATCCCGCCAAGACCGTCCCCGCCCCCTACAACGCCGCCAACTCCGGCGGCTCAAACCTCGGCCCCACCAGCCAGGCGCTGGTCGACCGGGTGAAGGCCGAGGCCGCCGCGTTGCAGGCCGAGAACCCCGGTACGCCCATCCCCGCCGACCTCGTCACCACCTCCGCAAGCGGGCTCGACCCCGACCTCTCCCCCGCCGCCGCGCTGTTCCAGGTGAAACGGGTCGCCCGCGCCCGCAACCTGCCGGAGGACCGCGTCCGCGCGCTCGTCCTGCAGCAGACGCAAGGCCGGCTGCTGGGGCTCCTCGGCGAACCTCGCGTGAACGTCCTGCAGCTGAACCGCGCGCTCGATGCCATGCCGCCGGCCTGATCGCGGCGTGGTAGAGACGCGCATGGACGAACGTGCCGATCCCGCCCGCCCTTCGCCGGACGCGCTGTTGAAGCTGGCCGGCGCGGGCGGGCGCGGACGGCTCAAGATCTTCCTTGGCGCGGCCCCCGGGGTCGGCAAGACCTACGAGATGCTGAGCGCGGCCCAACTCCGCCGACGAGCCGGGCAGGACGTGATGATCGGCGTGGTCGAGACGCATGGCCGCGCTGAGACCGAGGCGCTGCTCGCGGGCCTCGAGACGATCCCGCGTCACCCCATCCCGTACAAGGGCCGCACGCTGCCGGAGATGGACCTCGACGCCATCCTCGCGCGCAAGCCCGCGCTCGTGCTGGTCGACGAGCTCGCCCACACCAATGCGCCCGGCAGCCGCCACCCGAAGCGCCACCTGGACGTGGAGGAACTGCGCGCCGCCGGGATCGACGTCTGGACCACGCTCAACATCCAGCACGTCGAGAGCCTGAACGACGTGGTCGCCCGCATTACCCGGATCCGCGTGCGGGAGACCGTGCCCGACCGGGTGATCGACGACGCGGACGAGATCGAGCTGATCGACCTCACCCCGGCCGACCTGATCCAGCGCCTGCGCGAGGGCAAGGTCTACGTCCCGCGCCAGGCCGACCGCGCCGTCCGCCATTACTTCCAGGCCGGCAACCTGACCGCGCTGCGCGAGCTCGCGCTGCGCCGCACCGCCCAGCGCGTCGACGCGCAGATGCGCGACTACATGCAGAGCCACGCCATCCAGGGACCCTGGGCGGCGGGGGAGCGTGTGCTGGTCTGCGTGGAGCCGCGCGCACGGCCCAGCGCGATCATCCGGCATGCCCGCCGCCTGGCTGACCAGCTCCGCGCACCCTGGGCCGCGATCTGCATCGAGACGCCGCAATCCAGCCGCCTGTCCGAGCGCGCGCGCGCCGACCTCGCAGCCGCGCTGCGTCTTGCGGAGAGGCTGGGAGCGGAGACGGTGATCCGGCCCGGCGACGACGTCGCGGACGCGGTGATCGAGCATGCGCGCGCGCACAACGTCACCCATGTCATCGTCGGCCGCTCGCATCGCAACCGCTGGACGCAGCTTCTGTTCGGCAGCGTCACGCAGCGGCTGATCGCCCGCGCGGGCGGCATCACCGTGCACGTGGTCGAACCCGACCTGCCACCCGACCTGCATCCGCCGCCGGCACCGCCGCGTGGGCGGGTGCGGCTTTCTCCCTACGGCGCCGGCCTGCTGCCGGTCGCGGCCGCCCTGCCGATCGCCTGGCTGCTGCACGGCGTGCTCTCGGTCGCGAACGTCACGCTCGTGTTCCTGACCGCAATCCTGCTCAGCGCCGTGCGCGTCGGTCTCGGCCCGTCGCTGCTGGCGAGCCTTGCGGCCGTGCTGGCCTACAACTTCTTCTTCCTGCCCCCGCTCTACACCTTCACCATCGCCGACCCCGAGAACGTGGTGGCGCTGTTCTTCTTCGCCGCCGTCGCGGTGATCGCGAGCAATCTCGGCGCCCGCGTGCGCGGCCAGGCGCTCGCCGCGCGGCAGCGCGCCCATGCGACCGACCAGCTCTACCAGTTCAGCCGCAAGCTGGCCGTCGCGGTGACGCGCGACGACCTGCTCTGGGCGACCGCGCACCAGATCGCGACGATGCTCCAGGTGCGGGTCGTGCTCCTGCTGCCCACCGAGGACGGGCTCGCGGTCCATGCCGGCTTCCCGCCCGAGGACCAGCTGGAGGAGGCCGACCTTGCCGCGGCACGCTGGAGCTACGCGAAGAACCACGTCGCGGGGCGGGAGTCGGACACGCTGCCGGGTGCCAAATGGCTGTTCCTGCCGCTCCGCACCGGCCGCGGGCCCGTCGGCGTGGTCGGCATCATCCGCGACGAGCCGGGACCGCTGCTCACCCCCGACCAGCAGCGCCTGCTCGACGCGTTGGCCGACCAGGCGGCGCTCGCGATCGAGCGTGTCACGCTGGCGCGCGAACTCGCGGAAGCACGCGTGCAGACCGAGACCGAACGGTTCCGGTCCGCGCTGCTCACCTCCATCTCGCACGACCTGCGCACGCCGCTCGCCTCGATCCAGGGATCCGCATCCAGCCTCGCGACCGCGACGCTGGACCCGTCGACCCGGCGGGACCTGCTCGAAACGATCGTCGAGGAATCCGAGCGGCTTAATCGTTTCATTGGGAACTTGCTGGATATGACGCGGCTAGAGTCGGGTGCGGTGCGGCCGCGCGACGGGCTGGCGGACCTGTCCGACGTGGTGGGCGCTGCGCTGCGGCGGGCGGCGAAGATCCTGGCCGGCCACACCGTCGTGCTGGATGTCGCGCCCGACCTGCCGCCGGTGCGGCTCGACATGGTGCTGTTCGAGCAGGTGCTGTTCAACCTGCTCGACAATGCGGCCAAATATGCGCCCCCTGGGTCCGCGGTCCGGATCGCCGCGCGTCGCGTGGAGGAGGAGGTCGTGCTGCAGGTGATGGACGAGGGCGACGGCCTGCCGCCGGGAGCGGAGGAGCGGATCTTCGAGAAGTTCTATCGCGCGGAGGGCGCGGACCGTCGCCGCGCCGGGACGGGTCTCGGCCTGGCGATCTGCCGCGGCTTCGTCCAGGCGATGGGCGGTCGCATCACCGCCGCCAATCGCCCCGACCGTTCCGGCGCCGTGTTCACGATCCACCTGCCCGTCCCCGACCTGCCGCCGCTGGCGGAGGAGGAAGCATGACCGAGGGCGCGATCCCCCTGCGCATCCTGGTGGTCGACGACGAGCCTGCGATCCGGCGCTTCCTGCGCGCCGGCCTCGCGGCCCAGGGCTATGTCGTCTCCGAACTGGACACCGGCGCCCCCGCGATCGACGCCATGCGCCGGCGCGCCGCCGACCTGCTGGTGCTCGATCTCGGCCTGCCCGATCTCGACGGGCTCGAGGTCATCCGCCGGCTCCGCGGCGCCGACGTCACCGCACCGATCATCGTCCTGTCGAGCCGCGACGACGAGGCGGCGAAGGTCGCGGCGCTCGATCTCGGCGCGGACGACTACGTGACCAAGCCCTTCGGCATGGAGGAGTTGTTCGCGCGGTTGCGCGCGGCGCAGCGGCACCGGCTGCAGCAGCAGGGTGAGGCCCCGCTGTTCCGCAGCGGCGATCTCACGGTCGACCTGGTGCGCCGGATCGTGACCGTCCGCGGCGAGGAGGTGAAGTTCTCCCCGCGCGAATACGCGCTACTGCGGCTCCTGGTGCAGCATGCCGGAAAGGTGCTGACACATCGCATGATCCTGCGTGAGGTCTGGGGGAGCGACACCGACGTGCAATACCTGCGCATCTACATCCGCGCGCTACGGCAGAAGATCGAGCCGGATCCGGAACGCCCCAGTCATATCCTCACGGAAACGGGCGTTGGTTACCGGCTGCGGGCGCCGGATCACGACGGTGGCCGGCGCGGAGCCGCGCCCTGATGGAGATCGCCGACCTGCTCGGCCCGGAACGGGTGGCATTGGACGCGAAGGCTCGCGACAAGGCGCAGGTGCTGCGCCTGGTGGCCGACCGCCTGGCGAACACCGGCCCGTCATCCGCCGCGATCGAAGCCTCTCTCGACGCGCGGGAGACGCTGGGGTCGACCGGTCTCGGCCGCGGCTTCGCCCTGCCGCATGCGCGCATCGACGGGCTCGATCGTTTCATCGGCGCCTTCTTCCGGCTGGCGCGCCCGATCGACTTCGCGGCGATCGACGGCGCGCCGGTGGACCTTGTGTTCGGCCTGCTGATCCCGACCGGCAACGATGCCGCCGCGATCGCGACGCTGGCCGCCGTCGCGCGGCTGGGCCGGGATCCGGCCGTGACCGACCGGCTGCGCCGCTGCCGCGATCCGCTCGAAGCGCTGACGGCGCTCACCACGCGCTTGTGAGCGTCACTCCGCCCTCTCACGCCCACCTTGAAGTCAGCAACGCGATCGTTTGGGGGCATCCGCATGAGCACAGTGTCGCGACGAGGTGTATTGGGCGCGACGTTGACGGGTCTCGCTCTCGCGCCGCAACGAGGACAGGCTGATGAAACCACGCCCGCCTCGCCCTCCGGCACGCAAGCGCCATCCTCTCCGGCACGGTCAGCCGAGGCGCTGGATATCGTTCTGCAGGTGAACGGGTCGGCCGTGCCGCTGACGGTGGAGCCACGCACCACCCTGCTCGATGCGCTCCGGGAACAGGCGCAACTCACCGGCACGAAGAAGGGCTGCGACCACGGGTCCTGCGGCGCCTGCACGGTCCATCTCGACGGCCGGCGGGTCGTGTCCTGCCTGACGCTCGCGGTGCGGGCGCAGGGCAAGGCGATCACCACGATCGAGGGGCTCGCGGTCAACGGCACGCTGCATCCGGTGCAGGCCGCCTTCGCCGAACAGGACGGGTTCCAGTGCGGCTACTGCACGCCCGGCCAGATCATGTCCGCCGTCGCGCTGATCGACGAAGGCCATACCGGTTCGGATGCGGAAATCCGGGAGTGGATGAGCGGCAACATCTGCCGCTGCGGCGCCTATCCCAACATCGTCGCGGCGATCCGCGGCTCCGTGCAGGAGGGCTGAGCTCATGCAGGCCTTCACCCTCACCACGCCCGATGGGCTCGAGTCGGCGACCGCAGCCGCCGCGCAAGGCGGCCGCTACATCGGCGGCGGCACCGACTTGTTGCAGCTTGCGAAGAACGACGTCGAGACACCCGACCGGCTGATCGATCTCGAGCCGCTGCCCCTCACCGAGATCACCGCGACGGACGACGCGCTGCGCCTCGGCGCGATGGCGCGCATGAGCGACGTGGCCGCGCATCCGGCCGTCGTCGCACGCTGGCCGGTGATCTCGCAGTCGCTGCTCGCCTCCGCCTCGCCGCAGGTCCGCAACATGGGCACAATCGGCGGGAACCTGCTGCAGCGCACACGATGCGGCTATTTCCGCGACACCGGTTTCGCCTGCAACAAGCGGGCTCCCGGCTCCGGCTGCCCCGCGATCCAGGGCGAGAACCGCATGCTCGCGATCCTCGGGACGAGCGATCACTGCATCGCCAGCCATCCCTCCGACCTGGCCGTCGCGCTGATCATCCTGGACGCCTCGGTGGAGTTGCGCGCGACCGATGGAACGACACGCACCCTGCCGTTGTCCGACCTCCACCGGCTGCCGGGCGATACCCCGCATGTCGAGACGACGCTCGCCCCGGGCGAACTGATCACCGCGGTATCCGTCCCCGCGAGCCGCGCGGCGATGCGCTCGCACTATCTCAAGGTGCGCGACCGAGCGAGCTTCGAGTTCGCCCTGGTCTCCGCCGCGGTCGCGGTCGATGCCGGCGCCGGGACCGTGCACGACATCCGCGTCGCGGCGGGCGGGGTCGGCGCCAAGCCATGGCGCCTGCCGGAGGTGGAGGAGGCGTTGCGCGGTCGTCCGCTCACGCCGAAGGCGCTCGCCGACGCGGCGGCGCTCGCGGGCCAGGGGGCCAAGCCCGCAAGCCAGAACGGCTTCAAACAGGTGCTGCTGCGCCGCGCGGTGCTGCGCGCGCTGCAGACCGCGACGGCGTGAAGGAACGACGCATGGGCAGCATCGGCAAGCCGATCGATCGCGTGGATGGACACCTGAAGGTGACCGGACACGCCACCTACGCGGCCGAGTTCACGGTCCCCGACCTCGTGCACGCGGTGCTCGTCCAGAGCACGATCGCCGCTGGACGCATCACCGGCTTCGATCTCGCGGAAGCGAAGTCGATGCCGGGTGTGCTGCTGATCATCACGCCGGACAATGCGCTGCGACTGACGCAGGCGAAAGGCGTGCAGCAGGCGGTGAAGGCGCCGCTGCTGCAGGACCGGGACATCCTGTTCAACGGCCAGCACGTCGCCGTGGTGGTGGCCGACACGCTGGACCGCGCACTGGCCGCCGCGGCGCGGGTGCGGGTGCGCTACCAGCGCGACGAGGCGGTCACCGACATGGATGCGATGCTGGACCAGGCCTACGTGCCGAAATCCTTCCGCAATGGCGCGCGGCCCGCCGACAGCCGGCGCGGCGATCCGGAGGCGGCGCATGACGCGGCGTTCGCCAAGCTCGACGTGACCTACATCACGCCGATCGAGCATCACAACCCGATGGAGCCGCACGCGACGATCGCGCGGTGGCAGGGCGACAAGCTGACAGTCTGGACCTCGACCCAGGGGATTTCGGGCGCACAGACCACCTTGGCCGGGCATTTCGGCCTCGACCCGTCGCAGGTGCGGGTGATCTGTCCATTCGTCGGTGGCGGTTTCGGGTGCAAGGGCAACACGTGGCCGCCCGTGACGCTCGCCGCCATGGCAGCCAAGATGACGGGCCGTCCGGTGAAGCTCGTGCTGACGCGGGCACAGATGTTCACGTCCAACGGCTATCGCCCGCGCACCGTGCAGAAGCTGCGCGCATCGGCCGAGACCGACGGCTCGTTGCAGTCGCTGCGGCATGACGGGTTCAGCCTGATGTCGCAGCCGAACCTGGGCGAGTTCTGCGAACCCGTCGCGCTGTCGACCGAGTTCCTCTACGCGTGCCCGAACGTCGCGGTGTCGCACCGCCTGGTCGCGACGAACATGCCGCTGCCCACGTATATGCGCGCGCCCGGCGAGGCGTCCGGAATGTTCGCGCTGGAATCCGCGATCGACGAGCTGGCGGCACAGGTGCGCATGGACCCGCTCGCCTTCCGCATGCGCAACTACGCCGAGAACGATGCGCATGAGGGCAAGCCGTATGCGAGCAAGGCGCTGATGGCCTGCTACACGCAGGGCGCGCAAGCGTTCGGCTGGAAGGCGCGCGGCGCGGCTCCGCGCTCGATGCGTGAGGGCAACGTGCTGATCGGCTGGGGCATGGCGACCGCCACCTATCCGACGAACCGGCAGAAGGCCACGGTGCGCGTGCGCATCGCCGCGGACGGGTCGGTGCTGGTGCAAAGCGGCACGCAGGACCTCGGCACCGGCACCTACACGGTCATGAGCCAGGTGGCCGCCGACACGCTGGGCATCCCGGTCTCACGCGTGCGCTTCGAACTTGGCGACAGCGCCCTGCCGCATGCGCCGGTCTCCGGCGGCTCCTCCACCGTGCCGAGCGTGGCGCCCGCGGTGGCAGCGGCGTGCGAGGCCGCTGCCGGCAAGCTGCGCGACCTGGCCCGCAGCGACCCGCATCTCGGCTGGGGCGATCTCGATGCGTCCGCCCTGCAGGTGCGGGAGGGCGCGGTGATCGGGCCGGACCGGCGCATCGCCATCGCCGCCCTGCTCGCGCGCCGCGGGCAGTCCTTCGTGGACGCGACGTCCGAGAGCGGGCCGGGAGACGAGAAGAAGCGTTTCTCGCTGCACGCGTTCGGCTCCCATTTCGTGGAGGTGCGGGTGGATGCCGATCTCGGCGAGATCCGCGTGGCGCGTTACGTGGGCGCGTTCGACGTCGGCCAGCCGCTCAACGCCAAGACGCTACGCAGCCAGCTCATCGGTGGGATTACCTACGGCATCGGCATGGCGCTGCTGGAAGAGACGCATGTCGATGGCGAGACGGGCCGCATCGTCAACGCCAACATCGCGGAATACGTGGTGCCGGTGCACGCCGACATTCCGGCGATCGAGACCATCGTCGTGGAGAACGCGGAGTCCCGCTCCAACCCGCTGGGCGTGAAGGGTGCCGGAGAACTGCCGATGGTCGGCGTCGCCGCGGCGATCGCGAATGCGGTGTACCATGCGACCGGCATGCGCGTGCGCAAGCTGCCGATCCGCATCGAGGACGTGCTGGGATCGGCCTGACGGCGCTGCGTCGCGCGAATGGCGGCTGCGGGCCGGGATGCATCGCGCTGCCGCGTTGACGCGGCGGCGCCGATGCCGCATCCCGCGGTCATGGTCCACCCTCGGCTCGCCGTCTGTCCCGCACTTCGCCGCCTGCCGCCGCGCGGGGCCGGGGCGGTGGGGCAGGCCGTGCGGGTCATGGCGGCGATCGTCCTGCTGACCGCGGCGGCGCCTTCACGTGCGGCCGAACCGGCGCGCGGAACGCCGCTCCTGGCTCCGGTGACGCCGGCCTGCATCTCCTCCCCGTTCGGTCCGCGCGTGCTCCCGAACCGGCCCCTCGCCGGCACCTTCCATCCGGGCATTGACCTGCCCGCGCCGGTCGGCGCCCCGGTGCGCGCGGTCGCGGCGGGCCGGGTGATCCGCGCCCAGCGCCACGGGCCGGGCGGGCTCGAGATGCTGGTGCAGCATGACGGTTTCGTCGGGGTGTACAGCCATCTCGGCCATGTTGCCCCGCCGATCGCGGAGGGCCGCCTGGCCGTGACCGCGGGCCAGCCGATCGCCACGGTGGGCCGCAGCGGGGTCACCTACGGGGCGCACCTGTATTTCGGCATGCTGGTCGGCGGGAAGCCCGTCGATCCCGCGCCGTGGCTCGACCTGACCCACTGCGGGGTCCCGGAGGCAGATGCGGGCGACCATGCGGCCGGTGCCGTGCCACCGCCGGCCGGCTCGACGGCCGCGTTCGGGCCAGACGCGCCGAAGGCCGCCGCGCCGCTGTCGAAGAGTGTCGCCGGCCGTTAATGGACTCTTCATCACCGCCGCGTTACCCACGTGGCATGCGCGCGTCTGCATTGCTCTGCCTGCCACTCCTGATCCTCGCCACCCAGGCGGCCCAAGCGGCCACCATGTGCGGCGCCATGCGGATGCCGGCCGCCGAACTCCGGGAGATCTCCCGTGGCTTCAGCCGCGGCCATGAGGGGCTCGACCTGATGGCGGCCTGGGGGACGCCGATCCGTGCGGCCGATGGCGGCACCGTCATCTATGCCGGCTGGTATTTCGCCTATGGGCAGATCGTCGACATCCGCCACGCGGACGGCGTGGTCACCCGCTACGCCCATATGTCGGCGTTCGCTCCCGCCATCGCCCCCGGCGAGCCCGTGGCTGCGGGGCAGGTCATCGGCCGGGTCGGCGCCACTGGCCGCGCACACGGCGCGCATGTGCATTTTGAGGTGCGGATCAACGGCCGAGCGGTGGATCCGAAGCCGTTCCTGGCGCTGGCACCGTGCGTGGAGCGGCCCGAAGAGGAAGCGCTCGAGGTCGCGATGGCGCCCGACCAGCCCCCGCCCCGGCGCGCGCAGAAGAAGCGGCATTGAGGCGTGCCGCGAAACGCGCCTGACCCCGGCTGCGCCGGAGCGGCAGCCGTGGAGGCCGCGCTTGCACGCTCGCCGCGCCGGGCCGACGCTGCGGCTTCACCTGCAGGAGCGCCCCGATGTCCGCCACCGACCGCCTCGCGCAACTCGGCCTGACCCTTCCTCCCCCGCCCAAGCCACTCGGCAACTACGTTCCGTTCCGGATCGGGGGGAACATGCTGTTCCTCTCGGGGGTCGGCCCGCGCCGGCCGGACGGGTCGATGATCGCCGGCACCGTCGGCCAGGACGTCTCGATCGAGCAGGCCTACGAAGCGGCGCGGCTCTGCGGCCTCAATCTCCTCGGCAACATGCACGCGGCCCTGGGCTCGCTCGACCGGGTCGACACGGTGCTGAAGGTGCTGGGCATGGTGAACGCCGCGCCGGGGTTCGGCGACCATCCGAAGGTGATCGACGGTTGCACCGACCTGTTCGTGGACGTGTTCGGCGACGCGGGCCGCCCCGCTCGGTCGGCCGTCGGCATGGGCAGCCTGCCACGCAACATCGCCGTCGAGATCGAGGCGATCGTCCTTTTGACGTAGCGGCGACCGGTTCCGGCGTGGCGGCGGCTGCCCGAGCATGCGCGTCGGGCTCGCCGCTCGGCGGAAGACGCGCCGGCGAGCGGCGGCCCGGCGCGGCGATTATTCGGCCGGGCGGACGCTACAGCTCCGCGGTGTCGAAATCCGCCGGTACCACGATCTCGAGCAGTTCCACGTCGGGCGAGTAGTCGAGCACGGTATGCGGGATGCCGGGCGGCTGGATCCAGCAACTGCCGGCCGACATCATCTGCTCGCCCACGCCCTCGAACTCGTTCTTGACCCAGCCCTTCAGCACGTAGACCAGCTGCAGTTCGGTCGTGTGCCGATGGCGCTTGCGGACGAGATCGCTGGGCGGATCGACGAAGCGGATCACGTGCGCCTGGCACAGCCCGCCCGTGGCGTCGGCAATGCCGAGGTCGCGGTAGCGCGCATAGGGGCGCAGCCCGTCCGCCTTGAAGTCGGACTCGCGCAAATGGCTGACGGTGAAGCGCTGCGGCTTGGCATCGGCCCGCGGGCGGGCCGCCGGCGTCGCCTCGGGTTGCGGTTGCATCCTGGTGGCGGTGCGGCCGGGCTTCGCGCCGGCCCTCGTCGTGCCTGCCCCGGTCCCGGCTTTCGCCGAAGGGCCTTCTGTCGCGGCGCGGCGCTTGGCCATGCGGGCCCCGGCCGGCGTGCCGGCGCCACGCTGCAGGGAAGTGGGCTCGACGGCAGCGGACCGCGCCGCAGCGGCGGAGCGGCCAACGGGTTTCGCAGCGGCGGACGCGGCACCTGCGGTCCGTTCGGCCATGGCCTTCCCGTTCGGCGCCTTCCCTGGGGTGCGCCGCGGCGGCGCGTCCGTCCCGGCGGCGAGCTCGCCGACCCGACGCGTGGACGAGGTGACGGTGACGGCTCCCGGCTTCGCGGGGCCGCGTGGCGCGGCCTTGCCGCTGGTGGGCTTCGCGTCGGACCGAATGGACCGCGTCCCCTCCATCTTCACGGAACTGCGGGGTGCGGCCGGCTTCGCCGGGCGTTCGGCGCTCGCGGTGACCACGATCGGCGTGGTCTTCAAGGAGGTCCTGGATCGCACCGGACCGTCACCCGACCGGCCGGCGGCAGTGCGTGCGGAGACGACTCTGGCCATGCGTTCCCCCTTTATTCTTCCATGCGCCGAGTATTCGGCGTTCCCGCCGGCCATTCAAGAGGCACGCCTGCGACCCGATCGGTCGCCAGCCCCACCCGGTCCAGCACGATGGACCGCAAGCCCGGTTCCTCGGCGATCGTGCCGCAATCGCGCAGCGCTCCGTCCGCCGCCGCCGCGGCGAGCAGGGCGGGCACGTCCTCCCGCACATGGCCGCCGGCGCCGAGAAACAGGCCCAGGGTGGCGACCGGTGCGCCACGCAACCGCGCGAGGGCGTCGGGAACGAAGGGGGGCTCCTCGAGCAGCGCGACCTCCACGCGTTCGAACAGAGACGCCAGCCGGTCGGCATGGTCGTGCAGCGCAAGCCGGCGGCCAGGGCGGCGCGCAGACCCGTGGCCGATCAGCAGCAGACGGCGGGCCTCCGGGGCGTGGCGCGCGACCCGCGCGGCGATCACCGCCGCCAGTGCCGGGTGCGTGCCGACCGGCTCCACGATCCGCACGCTGCGTTCGGGTGGAACCTGGCCGTCGAGCTGCAGCGCACGGGGCACGGCGACGGCGGTGAACCACCCTGCTTCCATGAAGAAGGGCACGACGTCGACGCGCGGACCGGGACATGAGGCGAGAATTTCGGCGGGCGGTGGACCACCGGCCAGCAGCGCGACCGCGACCCGGCCGAACAGGCCGGTGGCCCGCAAGGCGGCGGCATGCGCCTCGACCGGCGCGCCGGCATCGATGAAGCGGTCGGAGCCATGGGCCACCAGCAGCAGGTCACGTCCAGGCATGCGGCTCCTCACGATCGGTGCCGCAGAGATCGGCGGTTCGGCGGCGACATCAAGCCTGCGCTTGCCGCGCGGCGCGCGGGCGGGGTAGCGGGAATGGATGAGCCGCACCCAAGCCACCGAGGACGCGTTTGCCCGCTTCGTGACCATTCTCGGCCGTGGCCCCGGCCGGTCCCGCGCGCTCAGCCGCGCGGAGGCGCGGGCAGCGTTCGGCATGGTGCTGGCCGGCGAGGCGGATCCGCACCAGGTGGGTGCGTTCCTGATGCTGCTGCGATTCCGCGGAGAGGACGCGGAGGAGATTGCCGGCATCGTCGAGGCGATCCGTGATGACGTGGCGGCGCGTGTGGCGGCCGGTGGGGGTGTGCCGGTGGGGATGGCCGGCTCAGGGCCGGCCATGACGGGTGAAGGCACGGCGGCCGGCGTGCGGGGAGCGGCGGCGGGGGATGGCAGGGTCGATCTCGACTGGCCGTCCTATGGCGCGGGACGGACACGCGGGGCGCCGTGGTACCTGCTCGCGGCGCTTGCGCTGGCGCGCGCGGGCGTTCGTGTCCTCATGCACGGCAGCAACGAATTCAGCGGAGGCATCCCCGCCGAACAGGGGCTTGCGGCTCTGGGCCTGGCACCGGCCGGCAGCCTGACTGCGGCGAAGCGCCAGGTGGCCGCCACCGGCTTCGCCTACCTGCCCATCGCCGCGCTCTCCCCGCCGACCGCCACCCTGCTTGGCCTGCGCCGGCTGTTCGGACTGCGGTCCCCGGTCAATACCGCGGCCCGGCTGGTCAACCCGGCGGACGCACCGGCCGGCGTCGATGGCGTGTTCCATCCGGCCTACATCGCGGTGCATCTCGGCGTGGCGGAACGCCTCGGTCGATCGCGCCTGCTGGTGCTGAAGGGCGGCGGCGGGGAGGCGGAGCGTGCGCCGCTGAAACCCACGACCGCGCATCTTTGGGACGGGCGCACCGGTGCGAGCGAATGCGTGCTGCCGGCAGATCCGGACCTCTCCCCGCTCACGCCGCAAGCCGACACGCCGGCGCTGCTCGCCGCGGTCTGGCGCGGCGTGGAGGCGCCGCCAACGGTGGTGGCGACGATCCAGGCGACGATCGGCCTCGGCCTGCTCGCGACCGGGCGTGCCGCCGATCCGGCCGAGGCGACGCGACAGGCCGCCGAGATCTGGGCTGGGCGGGAGCAGGCGGGGCCGCGACCGCCATCGGAAACCGAGGATCGGCGTGGCGCCGCCGGCCTCACCCCGCCAGCTTGCGCTTCAGCGTCTCGTTGATCAGGGCCGGATTCCCCTTCCCGGCCATCGCCTTCATGGTCTGGCCGACGAAGAAGCCGAACAGCTTGTCCTTGCCGCCGCGGTATTCCGCGACCTTGCCGGCATTGGCGGCCAGGATCGCGTCGACCGCCGCCTCGATCGCGCCGGTGTCGGTGACCTGACGCAGCCCCTTCTCCTCCACGATCGCGGCCGGGGCCTTGCCGGTGTCGACCATCGCCTCGAACACGTCCTTGGCGATGCGGCCGTTGATCGTACCGTCGGCCATCAGGTCCAGAAGCTGGCCCAGCGCCGTCGCGGTGACCGGCGGATCCTCGATGCTGCGGCCGGTGCGGTTCAGGGCGGCGAAGAAGTCGCCGGTCACCCAGTTGGCCGCGATCTTCGCATCACGCCCACGCGCCACCGTCTCGTAGAACTGCGCCGTGGCCTGTTCGGCGACCAGCACGCCGGCATCGTAGGGACTCAGTCCATACTCCCGCATGAACCGCGCCTTCTTCGCGTCGGGCAGTTCCGGCAGGTTGGCGCGCAGCGTCTCGATCCACGCCTCGTCCAAGACCAGCGGCGGCAGGTCGGGGTCCGGGAAATAGCGGTAGTCGTGCGCATCCTCCTTGGAGCGCATGGAGCGCGTCTCGCCGCGGCCGGGATCGAACAGCCGGGTCTCCTGCTCGACGGTGCCCCCGCTCTCCCAGATCTCGACCTGGCGCATCGCCTCCGCCTCGATCGCCTGCATGACGAAGCGGACGGAGTTGACGTTCTTGACCTCGCAGCGCGTCCGGTACGGCTCCCCGTGCTTGCGCACCGAGACGTTGACGTCGGCGCGCATGGAGCCTTCTTCCATGTTGCCGTCGCAGGTGCCGAGGTAGCGCAGGATGGAGCGCAGCTTGCGCAGATAGGCGCCCGCCTCCTCGGGGGAGCGGATGTCCGGTTCGGAGACGATCTCCATCAGGGCGACGCCGGCGCGATTGAGGTCGATCAGCGACTTGGTCGGATGCTGATCGTGGATCGACTTGCCGGCATCCTGCTCGAGATGCAGGCGGGTGACGCCGATCTGCCGGGTGGATCCGTCCGCGAGCTCGATCTCGATCGTCCCGGTGCCGACGATCGGATGGTCGAACTGGCTGATCTGATAGCCTTGCGGCAGGTCCGCGTAGAAGTAGTTCTTCCGGTCGAAGCGGCTGACCGGGTTGATGTGCGCGGCGAGGCCGAGGCCGGTGCGCACCGCCTGCTCCACACAGAACCGGTTCACCACCGGCAGCATGCCCGGGAAGGCTGCGTCGACATAGCTGACCTGGCTGTTCGGGTCCGCGCCGAAGGCGGTCGCGGCGCCGCTGAACAGCTTGGCCTTCGAGATGACCTGGGCGTGCACCTCGAGCCCGACGACGAGCTCCCAGTCGCCGGTGCGGCCCTGGATCGTGTAGCTCATCCCTCGCCTCCCGCCCGCAGCGTGGGCAGTGCCTCGAACCCGGCCGCGCGTTCCAGCGCCGCGGCGACGGTGAACATGGTCGCTTCGTCGAACGGCTTGGCCAGCACCTGGAGGCCGAGCGGCAGGCCGTTCGGGTCGAGGCCGGCGGGAACGGAGATGCCGGGGACGCCCGCCAGGTTCGCCGGCACGGTGAACACGTCGTTCAGGTACATCGTGATCGGGTCGTCCATCTTCTCGCCCTGGCCGAACGCGGCCGAGGGCGCGGTCGGGGTCAGCAGCGCGTCGACCTGGCCGAACGCGTCGGTGAAGTCCTTCAGGATCAGCGCGCGGACCTTCTGCGCGCGCAGGTAATAGGCGTCGTAATAGCCGGCCGAGAGTACGTAGGTGCCGATCATGATGCGCCGCCGCACCTCGTCCCCAAAGCCGCTCGCCCGCGTGCGCTCATACAGGTCGCGCAGGTCCGATCCGTCGGTGCGGGCGCCGAAGCGCACGCCGTCGTAGCGGGCGAGGTTGGAGGAGGCCTCCGCCGGCGCGACGACATAGTAGGCGGCGAGCCCGTATTTCGTGTGCGGCAGGGAGACGTCCACGATCTCGGCCCCGGCGTCGCGCAGCCAGTCGAGGCCCTGGCGCCAGAGCGCCTCGATCTCGGCGGGCATGCCGTCCATCCGGTATTCCCGCGGCACGCCGATCCGCAGCCCCTTCACGGAACGGGCGCAGGCGGCTTCCCAATCCGGCACGGGCATTTCGGCGCTGGTCGAGTCCTTGGGATCGAACCCGGCCATGGAACCCAGCAGGATCGCCCCGTCCCGCACGGTGCGGGAGAACGGGCCCGGATGGTCGAGCGAGGAGGCAAAGGCGACCACGCCCCAGCGCGAGCATCGCCCGTAGGTCGGCTTCACGCCCACCAGCCCGCAGAAGCTCGCCGGCTGGCGGATGGACCCGCCGGTGTCGGTGCCCGTCGCGCCCAGCGCGAGCCGGGCCGCGACCGCCGCGGCCGACCCGCCGGAGGAGCCGCCCGGCACCAGCACGGCCGCGGCGTCCTGCCGGCGCTTCCACGGGTTCTCCACCGGCCCGTAGGCGGAGGTCATGTTGGACGAGCCCATCGCGAACTCGTCCATGTTGGTCTTGCCCAGGAACACCGCGCCATCCCGCAGCAGGTTGGCGGTGACGGTGCTCTCGTACGGCGGCACGAACGGCTCGAGGATCCTGCTGCCCGCCGTGGTGCGGACGCCGGCTGTGCAGAACAGGTCCTTGATCGCGAGCGGGATGCCGGTCAGCGCCCGCGCCTCCCCGGCCGCGAGTGCCGCGTCGGCGGCCCGCGCCTGGTCGAGCGCGCGGTCGTGGCGGACGTCGATGAAGGCATTGAGCCGCGGGTTCAGCACCTCGATCGCGTGCAGGTGCGCCATGGTGAGGTCGACCGCGGTGAACTCGCCGGCGCGGAGCCCCGCGCGGGCCTGCTCGATGGTGAGGTCGGTCAGCATCACTCGACCACCTTCGGCACGGCGAAGAAGTCGCCGATGCGGTCGGGGGCGTTGCCCAGGACCTGGTCGGGATAGCCGCCATCCGTCACCACGTCCTCCCGCAGCCGGAGCGTCATCTGCGCGCCGCCGGTGAGCGGGGCCACCCCGTCCACGTTCACCTCGTTCAGCTGCTCGATCCAGGAGAGGATGCCATTGAGCTCGTTCTGCAGGGTCGCGACCTCCGCCTCCTCCACCCGGATGCGGGCGAGCGTTGCGATGCGGCGAACGGTCGCGGGATCGAGCGACATGGGCGGGCCTGTTCCTTGGCTGGATTGAAGCGCGGGACCATAACGACGGGCATGGCGCTGTTCAACCTGACCGACCTGCGGGCCGGCTTGCCGCGCGGCATGCGGCTGATCGGCCTCGATCCCGGGGCGAAGACGATCGGCATTGCGCTGTCGGACGTGGGGCTGATGCTGGCCTCGCCCTATGGCAGCCTCAGGCGGGGCAAGCTGAAGGCCAACGCCGCCGAGGTGCTGGCGATCGCGCGGAAGGAGGGCGCGGGCGGGCTGGTGGTCGGGCTGCCGCTGTCGATGGACGGCACGATGGGCCCTGCGGCGCAGGCGGCGCGCGATTGGACGATCGCGCTGTCGGAGGCGACCAGCCTACCCGCCGCGCTCTGGGACGAGCGGCTGTCGAGTGCCGCGGTCAACCGGTTCCTGATCGGCGAGGCGGATCTGAGCCGCGGCAAGCGCGCCGAGGCGGTGGACCGCGCGGCTGCCGCCTGGATGCTGCAAGCCGCGCTGGACGCGACACGGGGTGGATGAACGCGCCCTCCCCCCGTGTCATGCCGCGCCTGTCGCGGCGCCCCGTGTCATGGCCTGCGCCGGCCGTGACACGGAGCGGGCGGGCCAGGACGCGGGGAGGCCCGGCCGGGACGCGGGCGTTGCCGCCCGCGCAGCCACGCCGGAAGAGGCCTACCCCCGCTGGACGAGCTCGATCTTGTAGCCGTCCGGGTCCTCGACGAAGGCGATGATCGTGGTGCCGAACTTCACCGGGCCCGGCTCCCGCGTCACCTTGGCACCCATGCCGCGCAGCTTCTCGGTCGTCGCCGCCACGTCCGGCACGCCGATCGCCAGGTGGCCGAAGGCCGATCCCATCTCGTAGTTCTCGGTGCCGTAGTTGTAGGTCAGCTCGATCACCGTGTGGCTGCTCTCGTCGCCATAGCCCACGAAGGCCAGGGTGTACTTGCCGTCCGGCACGTCGCGCCGGCGCAGCTCCTTCATCCCGAAGCCCTTGGTGTAGAAGTCGATGCTGCGCTGCAGGTCGCCGACGCGCAGCATGGTGTGCAGAAACTGGCTCATCGCACTCTCCCTTCCATGACGGCCTCCGGATCGAGGCCCAGGACGAACAGCCCGGCCGCATCCGCCGCCGCCACCGTCGCCTCCCGGTCCGCCAGGATGGTCCCGCCCGCCTCGAACGCAACCCCCCGCAATCCGGCTGCCACCGCCCCCGCGATCGTGGTCGGCCCGATGGTCGGCAGGTCGGCCCGCCGCTCCTGCCCCGGCTTGACCAGCTTCAGCAGCACGCCGCCGACGCCCGGTCGCGCCAGGCCGGCACACCGCGCGAGCATCGCGTCGGTGCCCTCCACCGCCTCCACCGCCAGTACGATCCCCTGCTGCACCACGCAGCCCTGGCCGACATCGGCCGCGCCCAGCGCCCGCGCGACCGCGATGCCCCGCTCGAGATCGGCTACGGCCTGCGCGTCCGGCGCCATCCGCGTCAGCAGGCCGCGCGGCCCCAACGCATCGCGCATCACCTCATGGGCGCCGATCACCCGGAAGCCGGCTTCCCCCAGCACGCGGATGACCGCGGCGAGCAGCCCGTCATCCCCCAGGAACGCAGCTCGGCCGATGCGGCCCAGGATGCGCACGCCCTCCGCATCGGGACGCAGATCGAGCATGGAGGGCCGGCGCACGGGACCGATCAGCACGAGGTCCTGGCAGCCATGGCCGCGCAGCGCGGCCATGATGCGCCCCGCCGCACCGATGCGGATGATCTCGTGCCGCCAAGGCGCCAGCACCGCAGGGTCCGCGAACCCTTCGAGCCCCACGATGAACACCGATCGCCCCGCCGCTCGGGCGGCCGCGGCCACCTGCGCCGGCAGGCGCCCGCCCCCCGCGAGGATGCCCAGAGTGCGCGGCGTCTCCGTCACGGCCGCGCTCCGCCGCTGCTCAGGATGCCGCGCCGGTCAGAAGACGAAGGCCGGCGCAGGGATCAGCGACGGCAGCAGCGGCGTTGCACAATCGAACACCGGGCTGGCGCGCAGGCCGGCCGGCGTGACCTCGGCCAGCACCGCCTGGCTGGTCCCGTCGCCGGGCGCGATCACGCCGACGAGGCGCCCGCGCTCCATCCGGAGCTGCTGCGCGATCGCGGCCGGGATCTCCCGCACCGCACCCTCGATGAGGATCAGGTCGTAGGGGCCCGAAGCCGCCCAGCCCTGCGCCAGCGGCCCGGAGACCACGGCCACCCCGGGGGCCTGTTCGGCCAGGGTGGCGCGGGCGCGCTCGACCAGCGCGGCATCTTCCTCCAGCGCCGTCACACGCGGTCCGCACGCCGCGAGCACCGCCGCGCCGTAGCCCGTGCCGGCGGCGACCACCAGCGCCACCTCGCCCGGAAGGGGCGCGGCGGCCTGCAGCAGCCGCGCGAGCACCATCGGCTCCATCAGCACCCGACCGCCGCCCAGCGGCACGTCCTCGTCCGCATAGGCCAGCGGCGTAAGCGGCTGCGGCAGGAACTGCTCGCGCGGCAGCGTACGCATGGCGTGCAGGATGCGCGGATCCGTCACCTTGTTCGGGCGGATCTGGCTGTCCACCATCCGGATGCGGGCATCGGCGAAGAAGTCGGCGGCAACGGCCATGTCGGGCAACTCATGCGGTGGGATCGTCCGGCTCATAGCAGCACGACGAAGCAGACGCCAAGCGCGGCACTTGACCCACACCCCCTCCCCGCACGATATACCCGCGCCTCACCCGGGGTCCGGTGGCAGAGTGGTGATGCAGCGGACTGCAAATCCGCGAATGTGGGTTCGATTCCCGCCCGGACCTCCACCTCCCCCGTCTCCGCTTTCCTTCCATCCTGAACCGGCCCTCGCCGCTGCGTGCCGCGCACCGGCCCGACCTCGTTCGCCCTCGGGGCCGCCCGAGCGGTGGTCAGGCGCACGGCGTCGGAATGGTCACGAATACAGGATGCTCCCCCAAGCGATCCGGAGCCGCCGAGACCAACAGGTCAGGGCGGTTCGCAACTATTCGCGGAGCCAGCGGCACTTTTCGGCCGACGAATCGCGCCTCCTGCCAGCAACGAGCACCCACTCGATCGCTCTGCGTCAAACGACGAAGCAAGGAGAACAGTCGAGAGCGCACCGTAAGCGAAGCGGCTCCATCTCGTCTCTTTGAGATCAGAAATGAGACGTCGTGGTTTCCAGGTTACAACCCATCCATTTCCCCTCAGAATCCACTCGGCTTCAAACAGGCGGCTTGCGAGCCGAAACTGTTCTGCATATGTAGTCGGCACGCAAACGCCTGTCTCAAAAATCGGTTTGCGTGACCAGAAATTCTTTGTCGTCGTGAGGTATCGAATGTCCTCGGGTCAGGCCGTCTCGCTGGCAATGGAGGGTTATCTCGTTAAGGGCTCGTCCGGCGCCGTCATCGCGCGAATGCGGGACCGCTACATCATGCGGAGGCGCGGGCGGAAACTGGACATGCCCGTCGAGGGCACCAGCTACGAGCGGCTTCTGCAGACGTGGCTTGAATTCGACCAGGGCGCCCCGGAAGCGCGTCCGGCCTGAGCTCCGGCCCTCGGCCGGACCAGCACGCCGGCAGGCTCACCACGAGCCTGCCGCACGCGTCCGCGGGATCATCGCGTTCGCTGCTCGCTTCGACGCGACAAATGCCCGGTCGCACGGCGGTCCTTGCGACGCCGAAGACGATCGGCGTCTACGTGAGCAGGCGGTTCAGACCGCTCCCTCGAGCGCCACGCCGTTTTCCGCCTCGACCTGCATCAGCAGCGATTCCAGTTCGCTGAGCGAGTACGGCTTGTTCAGGACGGCGCTGAGCTGCGCCAGGTCCTCGGCCGGGATGCCTGAAAGATCGGCGTATCCGGTGGCCAGGATGATCGGCCCGTCGAAGCCCTGCTCCCGCAGCGCGAGCGCCAGATCCACCCCGTTCATGCCCGGCATCGCGTAGTCGAGGATCACCAGCGACGGGCGGCAGTCGGCCTCCTCGAACTCGCGCAACGCCGCGACTCCGCCGTCGGCAGCCACCACCCGGCACTGTAGCTGCGTCAGCATGTCCGCCGTGACCTGCCGCACCTCTTCATCGTCGTCGACCAGCAGCACCGTGTGACCACCCCAGCGGACGCACTTGTCGTGCACGGCCGCAACTGGGGCGGCCGCGGCGCTCGCGCGGGGCAGCAGGAGCTCGATCGTTGTGCCCTCACCCGGATGCGAGTCGATCGTGACCGCCCCGCCACTCTCCTGCACCATGGCCTGGACCTGGCTGAGCCCCAGACCGGACCCGCCGCTGCCCTTGGTGGTGAAGAACGGCTCGAGCGCGCGGCGCATGATCTCGGGGCTCATCCCCGTGCCGGTGTCCGCCACCGCGATCGCCACGTAGTCGCCAGGGGCCACGCCCGGCGCGGCGGTGCGCAGGATCCGGGCCGAGGTGCGGATCGTCAGCGTGCCGCCGTCAGGCATCGCATCCCGCCCGTTCAACGTCAGGTTCAGCAGCGCCGCTTCCACCTGGCTCGGTTCGACCATCACCGGCCAGAGATCCGGGGCGAGCTCCGTGCGGATACGGATCTGCTGCCCGAGCGTGGCGGTGCCGAGCAGGGCGACCATTTCGGTGATGAGAGCGTTGACGTCGGTCGACTGGACGGAGGGCAGACGCCGGCGGGAGAAGGCGAGCAGCCGGCGCGTGAGCTGGGAACCGCGGGTCACCGCGTTTGAAGCGCGCTCGATCCAGGCATGCTGCCGCGCCTCCTGCGCGGGTACCGACCGGTCGAGCAGGTCCAGGCTGCCCTGGATCGTCGCGAGCAGGTTGTTGAAGTCATGTGCGATGCCGCCGGCCAGCTGGCCGACCGCCTGCAGCTTCTGCGACTGGACCAGCGCGGCCTCGGTGTTGAGCCGTTCGGCGATCTCGACCTGCAGCCGGTTGTTGGTCGCGAGCAGTTCCTGGGTTCGTTCGGCGACGCGCGCCTCCAGCGCCTCCGCGTGTTCGCGCAGCTCGCGCTCGCGGCTCGCCAGCGCATCGGCCATGTCGTTCCACGCCGCCGCGATCTGCCCGAACTCCGAGACGTGTTCGGTCGAGTCCAGGCGCACGCTCATGTCGCCTTCCCGCCAGCGCCGCGCCGCCTGCAGCAGCGCGCGGGCGGGGCGGGCGATGAAGCGGCGCGCCACGATCATGGTCAGCAGGAAGGCGAGCACCGCACCGATCCCGAGGAGCAGGAAGCTCCGCTGCATCGCGCGGTCGACGTCGGCCATCAGGTCGGCTTCCTGGAAGCCGGCCGTGGTGATCAGGGAGGACGTCCCGATCCGCACCGGCACGTAGCCGATCACGCGGGTCACGCCGTCGATGCTCTGCAGCCGCAGCACGCCGGGGCCGGTCGCATCGAGCGCCGGCCGCGCGGCCGGCGGGAACTGCTTGCCCACGAATTCGCGGTAGGCGGGGTTGCGCGCCAGCACCGTACCGTCGGCCCCGGCAACGGTCAGCACCGCCCCGCTGAGGAGCGTGCCGTTGGCCTGCTGCAGTTGCGGCAGATGCGCGGCCAGCCAGTCGAGCGACAGCCCGGCCACCAGGGTGCCGCCCGACGGGCCCGCCCCATCGAACGGCAGGAAGAAGGGCACCACCGCCCCTGCCCCGCCCGCGGCGGGCGTGTAGCCACCGATCGAGAAGCCGCGTGCCGCGGCGCCGGCCGCAGCCCAGGCCGGTGTGCCGTGTCCGGGCGCGTCGCCACTCACGGCGCCCGCGCTGGCCGGGGACACCAGCACCGGGTCGGAGGCACAGCGCACCGCGCCGGTGCGGTCGAGCACCGCGAGGAACGCGAAGCTGGGCACCTTCCGGCTCAGGCTCGCCAGGCGCTCCCCGCAGGCCGGGCCGAGATCGACCACCTCGGGGATTTCGCTGGTCATCGTGAGCAGGATCCGCGCCCCCTCCACGATGCTGCCGACGTCGCTCGCCAGCAGTTCGGTCTGGTGCACGACCAGCGTGTCGATCTGCGCCTTGCGCTCGGTCCACTGGCTCCAGCTGATGGCGAGCTGGCACAGGATCGGGGGCAGCAGGCAAGTGGCGATGATCAGCAGGAGCCGCCGGCTCAACCGCATTCCGCGGAACCCCACAGTTCGGCCGAGCGCGGAGCCGGTCCCGAACGGCGGGGAGCGGTGCGACACTTGCTCATGTGGGGCGGGTGCCGAAGCGGGGATCATCGTCTCGCACCGAAGCTAAAATGGTTTGGGGGAAACACCTCACGCGGCGGAGAGTAGAAGCCGCCATGCGTCCCGGTCAAATACTCTGAGCAGACATCATCCTCACGACCTGTTGATGGAACCCGAACCTGATCCGGTATGTACCACGGCATGATGGCCGGGAAGATCGAGATTGTCTTACTTCATCATTTTGAATTTGCATTCACATATTCGTGCGTAGGGGACCGGTGCGCGGTCGCATCGCTCGGATGGGCGCGGATGTTTCGGACCGTTATCCGCATGGAATCGCGAGCGTCGCGCGCCGCCGGACCTCCTCTGCCCCCACGCCCATCGCGCGTAGCGCCCGCACGGACAGCGCCTGGTCGCGCTTCGCGAGCCGCCGCCCCTCCGCATCCGTCAGAAGCGGATGGTGCAGGTAGCGCGGCGCCGGCCAGCCCATCACCGCCTGCAGCACCCGGTGCACGTCCGTCGCCGCCAGCAGGTCGTCTCCGCGCGTCACCAGGGTCACGTCCTGCACCGCGTCGTCGTGCGTGACGCACAGATGGTAGCTGGCCGGCGCGTCCCGCCGTGCGAGCACGACGTCGCCGAAGCGTTCCGGGGCGCAGAGCACCCGTCCGTGGCGCAGATCGTCGAACCACAGCGGCGTCGCCGCCGCGCGCAGGGCGGCTGCCATGTCGAGCCTCAGCACGTGCGGCGCGCCCGCGGCGAGGCGGTGCCGACGATCCGCGGGGGTGAGCGCCCGGCAGGTGCCGGGGTACCGCAGGCTGCCGTCGGGCGCATGCGGCGCGGAGGCCGCTTCCCGCACCTCCCGCTGGATCTCCGCACGCGTGCAGAAGCACGGATAGAGCAGCCCGCGCTCCGCCAGCGTGGTGAGGACGGCACGATACGCCGGCAGATGCGCCGATTGGGCGCGGACCGGCCCGTCCCAGCTCAGCCCGGCCCAGGCCAGGTCCTCCTCGATCGCGGCGGCGAACTCGGGGCGGCAGCGGGTCGGGTCGATATCCTCGATCCGCAGCAGGAAGCGCCCGCCTGCCGCTCGCGCACACCGCCAGCCGACCAGGGCCGAGGCGACATGGCCGAGATGCAGGAACCCGGTCGGGCTGGGGGCGAAGCGCGTGACGATGGACATGGCGGCAGGCGCAGGGTAGCCCGGTCCGGCATCCTGCGGAACGCGGCCCGCGCGCAGGGACCGGCTGCGGCCTTCGCGGGCCCTCTCCGGATGGAGGAACAGCGATGCCCGAACTGACCGCCGAACGCTGGGGCCCGGCCTCGAAGGGAACGCCGCGGCAGCTCGTCGTGCTCTGCCATGGGCTGGGCGCCGACCGTTACGACCTGATCGACCTCGCGCCGGCCTGGGCGCATGCCTGCCCCGATGCGGTGTTCGCGGCCGTGGATGCGCCGACGCCGCACCCGTCGGGCTTCGGCCGCCAGTGGTGGTCCGTCGAGGATCGCACGCCGGCGGTGATGCAGGCCGGCGCCGCGGCGGCGGCCCAGGCGCTCGACGGCTTCCTCGACGCCGAACTGGCGCGAATCGGCCTGCCGCCGGACGCCTATGCGCTGATGGGATTCACCCAGGGCGCGATGACCGTGCTGTATGCCGGCTTGCGGCGCCCGACGCCGCCGCGCGCGATCCTCGCCTTCTCGGGCGCGCTGATCGCACCGGAGACCCTGCCGGCCGCGCGGGCGGCCCGTCCACCCGTGCTGCTGGTGCATGGCGAGGCGGACGAGGTGGTACCGGCCGCGCGCTCCCGCGAGGCGGAAGCGGCGCTGCACGCGGCGGGCGTGCCGGTGGAGGCGACCTACATCCCCGGTCTCGGCCATGGCATCGACGAGACCGGCCTTGCGCTGGGCGCGTTGACGCTGCAGCGCGGCTTTGCATGACCGAATGGTGAAACCATGCAACGGCTGCATGGCAGCGGGTTGCGAGTTGTGGCTGGCTCTGTCATAAACGGCGTGGTTTTCGGCGGCGCACAATATCTGGCGAGTCGACGACAGGTTCGACCCCCAGGTCTAGCGCTCCGCACGCAAGGGAGTCGCGCTTGCCTGACGGCGGACAGCATTTCCCCGCGCTTGTGTTGAATGCGGATTTCCGCCCGCTATCGTATTTCCCGTTGTCGCTATGGTCCTGGCAGGATGCCGTGAAGGCGGTGTTCATGGACCGCGTCTCGGTCCTGTCGGAATACGAGACCGAAGTCCGCTCCCCGTCCATGACGATGCGTTTGCCGAGTGTGATCGCGCTCAAGGACTACATCCCCTCGGCGCGGCGGCCGGCCTTCACGCGGTTCAACGTGTTCCTGCGGGACGCCTTCCACTGCCAGTATTGCGGGGACCGGTATCCGGCCCCGGACCTGACGTTCGACCACGTGATCCCGCGCTGCCGGGGCGGCCGCACGACGTGGGAGAACGTCGTCACCGCCTGCGGCGAGTGCAACCTGCGCAAGGGCTCCCGGCTGCCGCGCGAGTGCCACATGTTTCCGCGCCTCGCCCCGCGCCAGCCCACCACGTGGGAGCTGCAGGACAACGGCCGCGCCTTCCCGCCCAACTACCTGCACGAGAGCTGGCGCGACTATCTGTACTGGGACAGCGAACTCGAGAGCTGAGCCGCATCCTCCCCCAGGACGCACGGCGCGATGCAAGTGCGCGGTGCGCAGCCGGAGGCGACGTTTCGTTAAGGACTGGCCGGTACATCTTCGCTCTCAACCGGGAGCGCTCGACATGACCCTACCAGCCCTCGCCATCCGGAACATCTCGATCGAACGCAAGATCCTGACCGCGTGCCTGGCGCTTCTGCTGCTGATCGCACTCGTCGGGGGCACTGCGGTACGCACCTTCACGGCCACCACCGCGACGGTCGCCGACATCACCACCAACTATCTCCTGGCGATCGGCTACCTGTCCGACATGCGGGCCGCCGCACTCAACGAGCAACGCATGCTCGCGGCCGAGATCGGCGCGACGGATCCCGCCGCCCAGGCGCAGTATCGCGCTGCCGCGGAAGCCGAGGCGCGAATCTACCAGCAGCGGGAGAGCGCCTACGCTCCCACCGTCACCGACGACCGCGAGCATGCACTCTACGCGGAGGTGAAGGCCGCACGCAGCGCGTACCTATCGCTCGCGAAGGATGTCGAGGCCGCCTTGCGGGCGCATCAGCCGCAGCAGGCGCAGCGACTGCTGGCGGACCGGGGCACCACGATCGGCGACCGGCTCGACGACGCGTTGCGGGCCGACAGCGACTTCAACATCTCCTATGGCAACCGGCTCGCCGACGAAGCGACGGAGCAGTCCAGCTTCGGATTTCGCGCGATCGTCGCGGCGCTCGTCGTCGCGCTGGTGGTCGCCGTCCTCGCCTGGCTGTTCCTGACCCGGAGCATCGCGCATCCGATCCGCGCCATGACGGCGGCGATGCGGCGGCTCGCGACGCACGACATGCAGGTGACGATCCCGGGCCGCGACCGCGGCGACGAGATCGGGCAGATGGCGCAAGCGGTGCAGGTCTTCCGTGACAACCTGGAGCGGGCGGACGAACTCGCGGCCGCCGAAGCCGCCGAGAGCCAGGCGAAACAGGCGCGCGCACAGAGGATGGAGGCGCTGGTGAAGGCGTTCGAAGCCAGCGCCAGCGGGCTCGTCGGCCAGGTCGCCGCCGCGGCGACGGAGTTGCAGGCGACCGCTCAGGGCATGTCGGAAACCGCCGCCGAGACGAACGGACAGGCGACCACGGTGGCCGCCGCGGCGGAGCAGGCCAGCGGAAACGTGCAGGCAGTCGCCGCCGCCTCGGAGGAGCTCAGCACCTCGATCGGCGAAATCGGCCAGCAGATCTCCAAGGCCTCTGCCGCCACCGCGAAGGCCGCCGATGACGTGCGGCGCACCGACACGGTGGTGCGGACGCTGGCGGACACCGCACGCAAGATCGGCGACGTGGTCGGACTGATCACCCAGATCGCCAGCCAGACCAATCTGCTCGCGCTCAACGCCACGATCGAGGCGGCGCGCGCCGGGGAAGCCGGCAAGGGCTTCGCCGTGGTCGCCTCCGAGGTCAAGGGCCTGGCCGGACAGACCTCGCGCGCGACCGAGGAGATCGGCGAGCAGGTGCGGCTGATCCAGGTCGCGACGGCCGAGGCCGTGGCCGCGATCGAGGGGATCGTCGGCACGATCGAGGAGGTCGACGCGACCGCCGCGACGATCGCCGCCGCCGTCGAGCAGCAGAATGCCGCCACCCAGGGCATCGCCCGGAACGTGCACGAGGCCTCGAACGGCACGAGGGAAGTCACCAGCAGCATCGGGTCGGTCAGCCGCGCAGCGACCGAAACGGGTCTGGCCGCCCGCAACGTGCTGGGGGCCGCTGAAGCGCTCTCCCGGCAATCCGAGACGCTCTCCCGCGAGGTCGACCAGTTCGTCAACGCCCTGCGCGCGGCCTGATCATGGCGGTGGGTGGCGCCGACATGCCTTAGCGAGTGCGGCGGATCGCCCAGCACTGGGACCAAGCCGGCTGGAACCGAACCGGAGTGGACCGACCGGCATCGGGGATATCCGGGGGGACGGGGCCCGGCGATGCTGATGCTGCGCCGCAGCGTGTTGCCGATCGCCCCCACCTGCGCGACCATGCCCCAAAATCACGGGGGCTGCTGGGACATGGCGTGGCGGATCGGAATCGATATCGGCGGGACCTTCACGGACGTCGCCCTGGTCGACGAGGCCAGCGGACGCATCGGCGTCGCCAAGGTGCTGACCACACCGCGCGATTTCGGCCAGGGTGTGATCGACGGCGTGCGCCGCGGCCTGGACGAGCAGCACATCGATCCGCAGGACGTCGCCCTGCTCTCCCACGCTACCACCGTCGTGACCAACGCGCTGCTCGAGAAGAAGGGCGCGCGCTGCGGCTTCATCGCGACGCGCGGCTTCCGCGACGTGCTGGAGCTGCGCCGCTCTTCCCGCCCCGATCTCTACGACCTGTTCCAGGACGGACCCGGCGTGCTGGTCCCGCGCCGCCACCGGTTCGAGATCACCGAACGCATCGACGCCCAAGGCCAGGTCGTCACCCCGCTGGCCGAGGACGAACTCCCCGCGCTGATCGCGGCGATCAAGGAAGCCGGCCTGCAGACGGTCGCCGTCTCCTTCCTGTTCTCCTTCCTCAACGACGCGCATGAGCGCCGGGTCGGCGAGATCCTCCGCGCCGCGCTGCCCGACGTGGGCGTCTTCCTCTCCTGCGAGGTGCTGCCCGAAATCCGCGAGTTCGAACGCGCCTCCACCACCGCGGTCTGCGCCTATGTCGGGCCGCTGCTGGCCGGATATCTGGCGCGGCTGTCGGAGGCAACGGGGGCGATCGGCCTGCCGCCGCTGCACGTCATGGGATCCTCGGGCGGCGTGTTCGACATCGCGGAAGGGCTGCGCATGCCGGCCATGGCGGTCGAATCCGGTCCCGCCGCCGGCGTGATCGCCGCCGCCCTCGCCGGCCGCCAGCTCGGCCGCCCCAACCTGATCTCCTTCGACATGGGCGGCACCACCGCCAAGGCCAGCGTGATCGCGGATGGGGAGGTCACCGTCACCGCGGAATACGAGGTCGGCGGCGCCGCCAACGCCAAGCGCTGGATGCACGGCACCGGCCATCCGATCCGCGTGCCGGTGATCGACCTCGCGGAGGTCAGCTCCGGCGGCGGCTCCATCGCCTGGGTCGATCCGGGCGGCGCGTTGAAGGTGGGGCCGCACAGCGCCGGCTCCGATCCCGGCCCCGCCGCCTATGGAAACGGCGGCACGCGCCCCACCGTGACGGATGCGAACGTCATCCTGGGCCTGCTGGATCGGGAGGCGCTGCTGGGTGGCGGGCTGCCGATCGATCTCCCCGCCGCCGAACGCGCGCTCGCCACCATCGCCGATCCGTTCGGCCTCTCGGTGCCCGACGCCGCCGCGCGCATCGCCGAGATCGTCAACGCCAACATGGCTCAGGCGCTGCGCATCGTCTCGGTCGAACGCGGGCTCGATCCGCAGGAATTCTCCCTGATCGCCTTCGGCGGCGCCGGACCCGTGCACGCCGTCGCGCTGGCCGAGGAGCTCCAGATCCCCGAGGTCATCATCCCGCCCGCCCCCGGCGCGTTCTCCGCCCTCGGCCTCGTCGCGACCGACCTCAAGCGCGACTACGCCCGCACGCTCTACGCCGATCTCGGCTCCGTCGCGCCGGAGCGGGTCGCCGAGGCCTTCACCGCCATGGAAGCCTCCGGCACCGCGATGCTGGAGGAGGCCAAGGTCCCCGCCGACCGCCGCGTGCTGCAGCGCCAGGCCGACGTGCGCTATCGCCGGCAGGCTTATGAACTCACCCTGCCCGTCGCCGACGGACCGGTCACGGCCGAGACGCTCGCCGCGCTGGCCGAGGCGTTCCACGCGCGGCACCGCCAGACCTACGGCCATGCCAACCCCGCCGAGGCGGTGCAGCTCGTGAACCTGCGGCTCACCGCGGTGGGCAAGCTGCCCGACCTGACGCTCGCGCAGCAGCCCGACCCGGCCAGCGCGCGGGTGCGCCAGCGCTCCGTCTGGTTCGCCGCCACCGGCTTCGTCGACACCCCCGTCCACTGGCGGAATGGCCTCGTCCCCGGCCAGACCTTCTCCGGCCCCGCGGTGATCGAGGCACTCGATTCCACTACCGTTGTCCCGCCGAGCTGGCAGGTCCGCGTCGACGACCTGGGCTACGTCCGCATCACCCGCGCCGCAGGAGACGCCGCATGAGCATCCGCCGCACCGATCCCGCGCGCTTCGAGGTCGTCAAGAACGCGCTCTACGCCGCGGCCGAGGAGATGAAGATCGTCCTCGCCAAGACCGCCTATTCGCCATTGCTGAAAGTCGCCGGCGACTACTCCTGCGGCATCTTCGACGTCCACGGGAACATGGTCGCGCAGGGCCCCGACCTGCCGATCCACCTCGGCTCCATGCCCGATGCCGTGCGCGCGGTGGTGCGCGCCTTCCCCGACGTGGCGCCCGGTGACGTGTTCATCCACAACGACCCGTACGAGGGTGGCTCGCATCTGCCCGACGTCAACGTGGTCGCGCCCGCCTTCCACGAGGGCCGGCTGCTGGGCTTCGGCTGCGTGCGCGCGCACTGGCCCGATATCGGCAGCGCGACGCCCGGCAGCTACGGGGCCGTCACCGAAATTTACGGCGAGGGCCTGCGCCTGCCGCCGATCCGGCTCTATCGCGACGGCAAGCCCGATCCCTCGGTGGAGGCGATCATCTTCGCCAACGTCCGCACGCCGACCGAACGCCTGGGCGACCTGCGCGCCCAGGTGGCGGCGAACTGGCGCGCGGCGCAGCGCCTGTCGGAGCTCGCGACCAAATACGGCACCGACACCCTGCTCGCGATCATGCAGGAGGTGCTGGACTACTCCGAGGTGATGATGCGCGCCGCGCTGCGCGCGCTGCCGGACGGCGAGGCCGTGTTCACGGACGTGTTCGACGGCGACGGCGTGATCGCGATCGGCGAGACCGAGGATGCGACCTTCACCGTCAAGCTGCGCATCGTGAAGCAGGGCGACACGATCACCGCTGATTTCGCCGGCTCCGATCCTGCCGTGGCCGGGCCGATGAACGCGCCGCTGACGGTGACGGCCTCGGGCGTGTTCTGCGCGTTGAAGATGATCGCCGATCCCAAGAGCCTGATCCCGCCGAACTCCGGCTGCTGGCGGCCGGTGACGGTGACCGCGCCGCCGGGATCGGTGGTGAATGCGCAGCATCCCTCCCCCGTGGTCTACGCCAACCACGAGATGTCGCACCGCGTCGCCGACATGGTGATGGCCGCGATGTACGCGATCACGCCGCACACGGTGATGGCGGGCTCCCAGGGTACCTCGGCGGTGATCACCTTCGGCGGCACCGACTACCGCACCGGCGATCGTTTCGTCAGTTACGAGTCGGTCAAGGGCGGGTTCGGCGCGCGGCCGGTGAAGGACGGGATCAACGCGGTCGCCTCCACCGTCTCCAACATGAGCAATACGCCGATCGAGATCCTGGAGATGAGCTTCCCGCTGCGGGTGGAGGACTACAGCCTCATCCCCGATAGCGGCGGTGCCGGCCAGTATCGCGGCGGCCTGGGCGTGCGCCGGGTGTGGCGCGTGCTGGAAGCCCAGGCCCACGCGGCAGTGTGTTGCGAGCGGACCGTCACGCCGCCCTTCGGCCTCGCGGGCGGGGAGCCGGGCGCCCCGGCGCGGCTCACGCTGATGCCGCCGCAGGGCAACGCGCGCAGGCTGACGAGCAAGGGCGGGTTCCTCGCCCCGGCCAATTCGCTCGTCGTGGTGGAGGCGCCGGGCTCCGGCGGCTATGGCCCGCCGGCGGCGCGCGACCGCGCGGCCCTTTCCGAAGACCTGCTGGACGGGTACGTTTCGGCGACGGCCGCCCGCCGGATCTACGGCGCGGAGACCTGACAAGAACACAGGAGGACACGTCCATGTCGGAAACCGCACCCGTCGTCGCCCAGCGCGGCTCGTTCAAGGTCGAGGTCGAGGCCGGCAAGTCCTACTGGTGGTGTTCCTGCGGCAAGAGCGGCAAGCAGCCTTTCTGCGACGGCTCGCACAAGGGCAGCGCCTTCCGTCCGATGGAGTTCAAGGCGGAGGAGTCGGGCGTGGTGTCATTCTGCGGCTGCAAGCACAGCGCGAAGCAGCCCCGCTGCGACGGCGCGCACAACCGGCTTCCCTGATCGCGTCGGGGGCTGCGAGGCCCTCGCCGCCGCGACGGGCGACCATGGCGGCCTCACCGCAGCCGTCATCGCCGAACTCGACCCGGCCATCCCGCAGCGTCTCTCGGGGCGTGGGTCGCGCTTGACCGATTCCGGCACGCGCAGGACGATCCGCGCAACGGGAGGGAGACCGCCATGAGCACCGCCGAAGACCGCAGCGAGAGCTTGCGCATGATCCGCGACAGCGCGGCCGGCATCGCGCCGCGCACCGGGGATTTCCGGCGCATCCGCGCCTTGCGTTTCACCGACCCCGGGTTCGACCGTGGCGTCTGGCGCGAGATGTGCGAGATGGGATGGCTGGGCCTTCTGGTGCCCGAGTCGCGCGGAGGGTCGGGCCTCGGTGTCGCCGAACTCTGCGCCCTGTCGGAGGAACTCGGCGCCAGCCTGATCCCCGAACCGCTGATTCCCGGGACGATGGCGGCGATGCTGCTGCCCGAATCGCATCTGAGCGACGTGTTCGCGGGCGAACGCATCGTGCTGCCCGCCTGGCAGGAAGCACCGCATGCGATCGACACGGTGGGGGTGACCCGCCTCGCCGGCGGGCGGGTGTCGGGCAAGAAGCTGTTCGTGCCGATGGCGAGCGGGGCGGACGCGTTCCTCGTCACCGTGCCCGACGGTCTCGCGCTGGTGGACCGCTCCGCGTCCGGCGTGCGGCTGGAGACGGTGCAGACCCAGGACGGCGGCACGATGGGCACGCTGACGCTGGAGGACGCACCCGCCGAGGCGCTGCCGGGCGATGCGACCGAGGCGCTCGAAGTCGCGACGCTCGCCACCAGCGCCTATCTGCTGGGGGTGATGGACCGGGTGTTCGGGATCACGCTCGACTACCTTCGCACGCGCGAGCAGTTCGGCCGCAAGATCGGCAGTTTCCAGGCGCTGCAGCATCGGTCGGCGGACCTGAAGATCCAGGTGGCGCTCACCCGCGCGGTGGTGGAGGCCGGTGCCGCGGCGCTCGACCGCACCCGCGCCCCGGCCGCGCGGCAGGCGATCGTCTCCCGCGTGAAGGCGCGTGCGTCGGAGGCGGCGAGCCTGGTGACCCGCGCTTGCATCCAGTTGCATGGCGGCATCGGCTACACGGACGCAGCCGACCCGGGCCTGTTCCTGCGCAAGATGATGGTCCTGTCTCCGGCCTACGGGTCCGCGGCGCTGCATCGCGCCCGCTTCCGCCTCGTCTCGCCGGAGATGGAGGAGGAGTGAGCAGCGCCTCGCGCGGGCGCATTCCGAGCGGGGGCGGGGACGGGGACGCGTCGTGGCGGTCAGGACCGCCTCAGCTCGTAGCGCGACAGGAAGTGGAACGCCCGCGGCACGACATGCGCTAAGACTCCATCGCACTCAGGAGATCCGGAAGCGATGAGCGACACGACCCTGCCTCACGGCGGCCTGCCCGACCTGCACGGGCTCAACGCCCAACTCGCGCGCAACTGGTGGCTGATCGCCCTGCGCGGCGTGATCGCGATCGTGTTCGGCATCGTGGCCTGGGTCATGCCGGTCAGCGCCATGCTGTCGCTCGCCTTCGTGTTCGGCATCTATCTTCTGGTGGACGGCGTCTTCGGCATCGCGGCCGCGATCCGCGCCGCCACTCATCACACGCGCTGGGGGGTGCTGCTGGGCGAAGGCGTGCTGAACCTGGTGATGGGCGTGATCGCCCTCGCCTTTCCGGCCGCCGCGGTGCTGGGCTTCGTGCTCGTGACCGCCGCCTGGGCGCTGATGACCGGCGTCCTCATGCTGACCGCGGCGTTCCGCCTGCACGCCACGCATGGCCGCTGGTGGCTGGCGCTGGGCGGCGCGGTCTCGCTGCTCTGGGGCGTGATGCTGGTGCTCTCGCCGCTGATCGGCGCGCTGGTGCTGACGTGGTGGCTGGGGACCTATGCCATCCTGTTCGGGATCATGCTGCTGGTCGCGGCGTTCCGTCTCCGCGCCCAGCACCACATCTGACCGGCTGCATTCGCATCACGCGCGACCGGCGCTACCCCCCGCGCACGTAGCGCCGCGCGAGAATGCGCAGGTGATCGCGGAAATGCGGCCGCAGCTTCTCCGTCCAGTCCGTGCCCGCCGCCTGTTTCCAGGCATCGGAGTAGGTCACCTCGGGCCGTTCCAGATGATACAGCGCGACGTAGCGCGGTGAGCCCGCCGGGTCGCGGAACCGCCGCGCCGCCAGCACGCCCGGCACCTGCGAGAGCAACGGGATGTGCTCCTGGTCGTACCATTCGTTGAACTCGGCCTCGTGCGCCGGATCGACGTTCATCGCGTTGACCAGCAGCCCGCCCGCCCCCTCGGGCGAGGGCTGGTCGCCCGGCAGCGTCTGCTCCCCCTCCAGCCGCAGCAGCCGCGTGCATTTCGAGGTGACCCGCTTCGACCAGGGCGAAAGGTTCTCCCCCGCTACCGCCTGGTAGGCGGGCGTGTCGAGCACCGCGCGGCTGTCGAGCTCGTAGCTCGCGACTGCCTGCTTGGGGTTGGTCACGCCGATCCAGCGCTCGCACAGGCCGAAGCCCGGGATGCGCTGACGCTCCGGCACGTGCTCGAGGTCGTACCAGTCGTGGAACTCGTCCTCCTGGGCGTTGGTGTAGTCGAACGCCACCAGCAGCAGACCGCGCGGCATATCCCGTCCCTCCCTTATGTCGCAGCCACTCTCGCGCCCCCATCCGCGCCTGTCACCCCGGTTGCCGGAGCGCGGCCGGCGGCTTATCGCAGGGCGCAACATCGGAGGAGCCCGTCCATGCGTCTCACCGCCAGCACTGCGATCGTCGGCATCGTCGGCACGCCGATCATGCAGGTGAAGTCGCCCACCGTGATGAACGCGTGGTTCGACCAGCAGGGACGCGACGCCGCCCTCGTGCCGATCGACCTCGCGCCGGAGGCGATCGCGGCGTTCCTCCCCGTGCTGCGCGGGTGGCGGAACCTGCGGGGGATGATCGTGACCGTGCCCTACAAGCAGGTGCTGGCGCCGCTTTGCGACCGGCTGACCCGGCGGGCGGAGCGGCTGGGCACGGTCAACGTGATCCGGCGCGATCCCGACGGCACGCTGGTCGGGGAGATCCTGGACGGCGCCGGCTTCATCACCGCCGCGGCGGCACATGGCTTCGACCCGCGCGGCCGCCGCGCCGCCGTGATCGGCGCCGGCGGCGTCGCCAGTGCGATCGCGGATGCGCTGTGCGAGGCAGGTCTCACCGAACTCGCGCTGCAGGATGTGGACGCGGCGAAGCAGGCGCGGCTGGCGGAGACGCTGCGGACCGCCTTCCCGCGCGTCGCGGTGCGGGAGGGGATCGTGGATCTCGCGGATCTCGACCTGCTGGTGAACGGCACGCCGGTCGGCATGAATGGCGACCCGTCGCTGCCGCTGGCCGCGGCGCTGCTCGTGGGCTTGCCGGCGGGCTGCCTGGTCGCCGACGTCGTCACGGCCCCGCTGGAGACGCCGTTCCTGCGGCAGGCGCAGGCAAGCGGCTGCCGCGTGCAGACCGGCATCGAGATGACGGAAGCGCAGATGCTGCAGCTTGCCGGCTGGATGGGCGTGGGCGAGGCGCCGGCCTGATCCGCGCCCGTCTGCCGCCGCCGCCGCCGGCGCCCCGGCCGGATGAGCCCGCGCCCGCCTACTCCCGCATCGCCCGCGCCTGCTTCGCCGCCGGCCGGCTCCAGCAGCGGTGCAGCCAGTCGGCCAGTTTCGGCCAGCGTGCGAGATCCAGCGACAGGCCGCGATACAGCGCCGCCGCCACGTTCAGATCCGCCACGGTGAAGTCCGGCCCGGCCAGCCAGGCGGCCTTGCCCAGCGCAGTCTCCAGCACGTCGAAGGCCGGCACGATCTCCTGCCACGCCGCCATGGCGGTCGCCGCGTTGCGCTCCGCCTCGGGCAGGACGACGGCGTGGTTCGCGTAGGTGACGATCTGGCGGTCGAGGCGGTCCGTCTCCCAGAAGGACCACTGCCAGGCGAGCGCCTCGTGCTGCGGGTCGCGCGGGTAAAGGGCGCTGCTGTGCTTCTTGGCGAGATAGAGGTTGATCGCCATCGACTCGTACAGGACGAACCCGTCATCCTCGATCACCGGCACGCGCCCGTTCGGGTTCAGCGCGAGGAACGCCGCCTGCCGGGTCTCCGGCGCGCGCGGGGCGACCGGGTCGTGCTCGTAGGGGATGCCGAGTTCGAGGGCCATCCAGATCGTGCGGATCGCGCGGGACCGCGGTGAGCCGTGGATACGCAGCATGCCGTTCTCTCCCGGATCGTGATTGGCGGAGAGTGTGCGCCTCGGCCGGGGTCCCGCCAACCCGGCGGGATCAGCCCGAGGGCAGGGCGCCGGAGGTGGGCGGGAGCGGCCGCCTCGCTCCGCGCGTCACGGCCGGGCGCGTCGAGCTCGGCCATGACGGAGCGGGTGTGACCGGCCGCCCCCGTCAGACGCCCCTGCCCGTCAGTGGAAGGTGCGGCCGCCGTCCACCGGCAGGGTGACGCCGGTGACGAAGGAGGATTCGTCGGAGGTCAGGAACAGGATCGCCGCCGCCAGCTCCTCGGGCACCGCCGCGCGCTGCAGCGCATAGCGCGCGGCAATCCCGGGTTCGGTGCTGCCGTCGGGCCGCTTGAGGAAGGACGCGGTCATCGGCGTGTCTACCGCGCCGGGGCAGACCACGTTCACCCGCACCTTGGGCGCGAGCTCCATCGCGATCGCCTTGCTCATCGCGATCACCGCCCCTTTCGACGCGACATAGGCGGTGCTGCCGGGGCCGGTCGGCGTGATCCCCACCCCGGACCCGATGTTGACGATCGTCCCGCCGCCCTCCAGCAACACGGGCGCCACCGCCTGCACCATCAGGAACGTGCCGGTCACGTTCACCGAAAGCGTGCGCTCGAACAGGTCGGGCGTGGTGTCCGAGAGCCCCGCGGCCGAGAAGATCCCCGCCGCGTTCACCAGCCCGTCGATCCCGCCCAGTCCGGCGCGCGCCTCTGCCACCGCCGCGGTGACCTGCTGCGCGTTCGACACGTCGAGCGCGACCGCAATCCCGCCCAGCGGGCCGGCGACGGCGTGCGCCGCCTCGGCGGAGCGGTCGAACACCGCGACCTTCGCCCCTTCCGCCGCGAACAGCGCGCAGGTCGCGCGGCCGATGCCGGATGCTCCGCCCGTCACGATGATGCGCCGCCCCGTGAGACGTCCCATGCTCCCCTCCCTCACACCGGTTTCCAGGACCGATCGACCTCGACGTCGATCAGCGTCGGCCCGTCATGCCGCAACGCGTGCTTCAACTGGTCCTGCACGTCGGCGAGCGTGCTCGCGCGATGGGCCGTCAGGCCGAAGCCACGCGCGACCTTCAGGAAGTCGACCTTCGGCTTGTCGAGATCCATGCCGACATAGGTGTCGGTCTGCGCCGCGATCGCCTTCATCGCGTTGGTGCGCTGCTTCAGGATGCGGTACGAACTGTTGTTGATGATCACGAACACCATCCGCAGGTTCTCCCGCGCCGCGGTCCACAGCCCCTGGATGGTGTAGAGCGCCGACCCGTCCCCGATCAGCGCGACCACCGGCCGGTCGGGCAGCGCGATCTGCGCGCCGATCGCCGCCGGCAGGCCCCAGCCGATGCCGCCGCCGCGCAGGCCGAAGAAGCTCTGCGCGTCGTCGCTCTTGAGGAAGCGCCGCAAGCCGGTGCCGGAGGAGATGGTTTCATCGATCACCACCGCTTCCGGCGGCAGCACCCGGCCGATCGCCTGCATCAGCGCGAGCGGGTGGATCGGGTGGCGCGACGCGGCCGCTTCCGCCATCGCGTGCAGCTTGCCGAGGCTCGCGACGCCCTCGGCCTTGGCATGCTCGAGCCGCGCGGCCGCCCGCGTCGCCTCCTGCGCCGACCGCGCGGCCAGCACGGCCTCGGTCAGCTCCGGCAAGGTGACCTTGGGTTCGCCCAGGATCGAGACCTGTTCGGCGTAGTTCTTCGCGAGTTCCCAAGGGTCGGTGTCGAGATGCACGACGGGCATGCCCTCGGGGAGGGATTCCACGTCCCCCGGCAGCGACAGGGTGAACAGGTCGCCGCCCACCGACACCAGCAGGTCGTGCTGCGCCAGCATGCCGCGGATCGCGGCGGGCAGGCGCACGATCGCGCCGCGATACAGCGGGTGCGAGGACGGGAACATGGCGCGGCTTGCCATGCCCTCGTCGTAGACGGGTGCGCCCAGCGCCTCGGCCAGCGCCACCAGTTCGCCGAGCGCGTCGCCCTGCGGCACGGCGTCGCCGGCGATGATGACCGGGCTCTGGGCGCGAGCCAGGATCGCCGCCGCCTGCGCGATCGCGGCCGCATCGCCGCGCATGTTGCGCGCGACCCGGCTGGGCGCGCCGAGGTCGAGTTCCCCGCTGTCGAGCAGGATGTCGCCGGGCAGCGAGAGGAATACCGGTCCCATCGGCGGTGCGAGCGCGGTCTTGGCGGCGCGGTGGATGGCGCGCGGCAGGTCCGAAAGCTGGCGGACCTCGGCCGACCACTTCACGAAGGGCCGCGCGATGGTGGGCAGGTCGGCCCACAGCAGCGGTTCGGTGAAGTTGAACCGCTGCTCGTGCTGGCCGGCCGTGACGATGATCGGCGCGCCCGCCTTCTGTGCGTCGTAGAGCATGCCCATCGCATTGCCGAGACCGGGCGCGACGTGGAGGTTGACGCAGGCGAGCTGGCCGGAGGCCTGGGCGTATCCGTCGGCCATGCCCATGGCCGGCGCCTCCTGCAACGCCAGGACGTAGCGCATCGCCTGATCACCCGCGAGGGCATCCATCAGCGGCAGTTCCGTCGTGCCGGGGTTGCCGAACATCACGCGGACCCCTTCCTGCTTCAACAATTCGAGCAGCGCGGTCTTCCCCGGCATCACGGGCATGGATTATCTCCCCCTTCGGAACGTGGCGTACGATCCGTCGCGATCCGTCGGAAGGCAAGCCGGCATGCGCCGTCGCCGGGACGAAACACCGGACAGGCCGTGCCGGGAAGAGACGACCAAGGGAGCAAAACAACATGTCTGGGGTTTCACGCCGACTTCTGCTGGGCGGCATCGCCGCCGGCACCCTGGCCCATCCGGCCATCATCCGCGCGCAGAGCAGCTCGAAGCCGGTCAAGATCGGGCTGCTGTCCGACATGGGCGGGCCGTACCGCGACGTCGGCGGGCCTGGCAACCGCGTCGCCACCGAGCTGGCGATCCAGGATTTCGGCGGAACGGTGCTCGACCGCCCGATCGAGGTCATGCAGGCCGACGACCAGAACAAGCCGGACGTCTCGACCTCCATCGCGCGCGAATGGATCGATGCGCAGGGCGTGGACGTGCTGTGCGACGGGGCGGCGAGTTCCTCGGGCCTCGCGATCCAGCAGGTGTGCCGCGAGAAGAAGAAGATCTACCTGATCACCGGTCCGGCCACGTCCGACATGACCGGCAAGCAGTGCTCGCCCTACGGCATCCACTGGTCGTACGACACCTACGCGCTCGCGCACGGCACGGGTGGCGCGCTGACCAAGGCGGGCGGGGACACCTGGTTCTTCATCACCGCCGACTACGCCTTCGGCTATGCGCTCGAGCGCGACACGATGAACGCGGTGAAGGCGGCCGGCGGCAAGGTCCTCGGCAACGTCCGCGCGCCCCTCGGCACGGCCGACTTCTCCTCCTATCTCGTGCAGGCCCAGGCTTCGGGCGCCAAGGTGATCGGCCTCGCCAATGCCGGCACGGACACGCAGAACTGCGTCAAGCAGGCCTCGGAGTTCGGCCTCACCCGCAGCGGCATCAAGCTCGCCACCCTGCTGATGCAGATCAGCGACGTGGCCTCGCTGGGCCAGCGCGTGTGCGAGGGCCTTGCCTACACCGACTCGTTCTACTGGGACATGACCGACAAGACCCGCGCCTGGTCCAAGCGCTGGAGCGACAAGATGGGCGGCATGGTCCCCGGCCTGCTGCATGCCGGCAGCTACGCCGCGACGCTGCACTGGCTGAAATCGGTGAAGGCCGCGGGCTCCACCGACTCCGACGCGGTCGTCGCCAAGATGAAGGCGATGCCGGTGAACGACTTCTACAACACCGACGTGAAGATCCGCGAGGACGGGCGGGTCATGCACCAGATGTACCTGTGGCAGGTGAAGCCGGTCTCCGAGGCGAAGTCGAAATACGATTTCTGCAAGCTGCTCGCGACCATCCCGCCGTCCGAAGCCTGGCGGCCGATGAGCGAGGGCGGTTGCCCGCTGGTGAAGGCCTGAGCGCCGACGGGTCCAGGTCCGCGGCTGGTTGCGCGCGGGGCGGGGCGGATCACAACGCCTCGCCTCGTCGTCCCGACGCGCAACCGCCCGCGTCTGCCGGACATTCGGTTGCGAGGCTGCAACCGGGAGGGACGGAGATGGCCGTGTCCGACGCCCGCGTGGAGGAACTCGAGAAACTCGTGTCGGACCTTCGGCACGACATCCGCGGCGCGCTCGCCTCCACGCGCCTGACCACCGATCGCATGCGCACCGATCCCGATCCGCGCATGCAGAAATTCGCCGCCACCATCGATCGCGCGACGGACCGCATCCTCGAGCGGCTGGATGCGACGCGCACCGTCGTGCCGCCGCGGCGCTGACACGCCGCCCCCCTCTCGCCCGCTTGCCGGACGGCCGCGGCGATGGTCGGATGCGCGAGGAACAGGGAGGACGGGATGGCGGGTCTGTTGGACGGGAAAGCGGCGCTGGTGACGGGCGGCGGCAACGGCATCGGCCGCGCGGCGGCGCTCGCGCTGGCGCGGGAGGGTGCGCGGGTCGCGGTCGCGGACTACGAGGCGGAGGCCGCCGAGGCGACCGTCGCCGCGATCAATGCCGCGGGCGGCCAGGCCCGCTCCCTCTCCGGCGACGTCACCGACGAGGCCGCGGTGCAGGCCATGGTGCAGGCGACGGTCGCCGCGTTCGGCCGGCTCGACTGCGCGTTCAACAATGCGGGCATCGCGCCGCACCAGGTGAACTCCAGCGGCCAACCCACGCATGAATGGTCGCAGGAGAGCTTCGAGCGGCTGATCGCGGTGAACCTGACCGGCGTGTGGCTGTGCATGAAGCACGAGCTTGCGCAGATGAAGGCACAGGGCGCGGGGGCCATCGTCAACACCGCCTCAATCGCCGGGATGATCGGGCTGCAGAACGCCTGCGCCTACGTCGCCTCGAAACATGCGGTGATCGGGCTGACGAAGACCGCGGCGCTGGAATACGCGCGCGCCAAGATCCGGGTGAACGCCGTCTGTCCCGGCTTCATCCGCACCCGCATGACGGAAAAGGCGTTCGAGACCCGCGGCGTCCTGCTGCGCGCGCTGACGCCGCAGGGGCGTGCCGGCGAGCCGGAAGAGATTGCCGAGATGGTGGTGTTCCTCTGCTCCGACCGCGCGAGCTTCATCACCGGATCGGCCTATCAGGTGGATGGCGGCTGGACCGCCATGTGACCCGGACCGTGGCGGCCAGAGCGCCGGCCACCCCCGGCCGTCCGGCACGGCGAGGGCCGGCCGATCAGCCGGCAGGGACCGGACGGACTGCACCGGCCGCGCCGGACCCCGCCGCGCCATCGCCTGCGCGGGCGGCCGGACCGGGCCAGACGACCTCACGGAAAGGGGCAAGGCCGGCGGCGGAGCGCGCGTCGGCCGCCGACCGGCTGAGCATCCGGATCGACCTCGGCTCCGGCGCGCGTGTCGGCCCCGGCAAAGTGCTGGTGCTCGAAGAGATCGCGCGCTCCGGCTCGATCTCGGCGGCCGGACGGGCGCTGCGCATCTCCTACCGCCGCACCTGGGAACTGGTCGAGGACCTCAACCGCACGCTGGGCCGCTCGGTGGTCGACACCTCGGCCGGCGGCCGCAGCGGCGGAGGCGCGCGGCTGACGGCCTTCGGCCGGGCGGTGGTCGCGGCCTATCGCGCGATCGAGGTCGATTGCGCCGCCGCCGCCCACCCGCACCTGCTGGCCCTCGAAGCCGCGCGGGCAGCGGTGGACGAGGACTGATCGACCGGCATCGCTGCCGGTCGACGCCCCCGCCGCCGGGTCAGGCCGTGGCGCCCTCGAGCACCGGGCCGAACAGCTCGAACGTCTTGCCGTCGAAGCGCTGGAGCTGCATCTGCCGGATCGGATGGTAGTTGGTCGGGCTCGTGTTGACCGTGATGCCCGGCAGCAGCACCGGCAGCGACAGATCCTTGAGGTTCGCCGCCTGCTTCATGATGTTGGCGCGCGAGAAATCGGTGCCGCACTGCTTCAGCACCTGCCAGAGGCACATCGTTACGCCATAGCCGAACACCGGCCCGGCATCCGTCAGGTCCGTGTCCGGCATGTATTTCGCCATGAACGCCCGCCACTCGTTCATTCCCGGATCGTCCTTCCAGGCCGGGCTGGTCGGGTCCTTCAGATAGGCGGCGCTGATCAGGCCCACGGCGTTGTCGGGGCCGGCCGGGTTGATGACGGAGCCGACCGAGATCGACACGTTGGTCATGAAGTGCAGCGGCTTCCAGCCGGTGTCGGCCACCTTGCGGATGGTCTGCGCCGCGAATTTCGGCGTGGCCGCGGTGATCAGCACGTTGGCGCCGCTGGCCTTGAGCGCCAGCACCTGGCTGTCGATCGTCGCGTCGGTGACCTCGTAGGTGACTTCCTTCACCACGTATTTGTCGAAGTCCTTCCCCAGCGCGTCGCGCACGCCGGCCGGGTAGTCCTTCCCGAAATCGTCGTTCTGGTAGAGGATGGCGATCTTGGCATCCGGCTTCGTCTTCAGGATGTAGCGTGTATAGATTTGCGCTTCGGTCCGGTAACTGGGCTGCCAGCCCATCACCCAATGCGCGTTCTTCGGATCGCCCCATTTGTTGGCGCCCGATCCCAGGAAGATCAGCGGCACGCCCTTGCTGTTGGTATAGCGCGCGATCGCGGTGTTGGTCGGCGTGCCGATCGTGGCGAAGATGAACGCCACCTCGTCCTGCTCCACCAGCCGCCGCACCTGGTCGACCGTCTTCGGCGGGCTGTAGCCGTCGTCGTAGGAGATGTAGCGGATCTTGCGTCCGCCGACGCCGCCCTGCTCGTTGATCATCTTGAAGACCGCGGCCTCGGTGCGCGCGATCACGCCATAGGCGGAGGCAGGGCCGCTATACGCGGCGGTGTTGCCGATCTTCAGTTCGGTGGCCGTGACACCGGGGGTGTCGGCGGCGAAGGCCCTTCGGCCCGCAAACGGCGCCGCCGCGGAGGCGGCCAGAGCGGTGAGTACGGCGCGTCGATGCATCGTCTTTCCTCCCGTTCTTGTCGTTATCCGGGGAGGATACGCAGATGCCGGCGGGAAAGTCAGCGCGTTCCGTAGAACCGATCGCCCGCGTCGCCGAGGCCTGGCCGGATGTAGCCGTGATCGTCCAGGCAGCGGTCGATCGCCGCGGTGAAGATCGGCACGTCGGGATGCGCCTCGCCCAGCGTGCGAAGCCCTTCCGGCGCGGCGAGCAGGCAGACGAATTTCAGCCGCGCGATACCGGCCTGCTTGAGCCGGGTGACCGCCGCCGCGGCGGAATGCCCGGTCGCCAGCATCGGATCGACGACGATCGCGAGCCGGGTCGCCGCGTCGGAGGGCAGCTTCAGGTAGTACTCCACCGGCTGCAGCGTCGCCGGATCGCGATACAGCCCGATATGGCCGACCCGCGCCGAGGGGATGAGGTCGAGCATGCCGTCCAGGATCCCGTTCCCGGCGCGCAGGATGGACACCAGGCACAGTTTCTTGCCGGCCACCCGCATCCCGGTCGCGGGCTCGAGCGGGGTCTCGATCGCCACCGGCTCCAGCGGCAGGTCGCGCGTGACCTCATAGGCGATCAGCAGCGAGATCTCCCGCGCGACCTGGCGGAACTGGCCGGTCGGTGTGGTCTGGTCCCGGAGCAGGGTCAGCTTGTGCTGCAGCAGCGGATGATCGAGGACGGTGACGTTCGCCTGTGACATGCGGCCCTTCGCGCCTGGCTGGGCGCGCAGGTTACAGGCACCATCCCGTCCCGAACCAGGGGGCCGGCGCGCATCCGCCCCGCGTGGGGCACGCGGTCATGCCGACGCCGGCTGCGGCTGCGGCTCCGGCTGCGGCTGCGGCTCCGGCTCCGGCTCCGGCCTGAGCACCCGGGTCTCCGCCAGCAGGAAAGCCTCCAATGCGCGGACCGGCGCGAGGTCCTCGGCCACCCGGTCCGCCCGCGCCGTGACCGCCGCTCGCGCAGCCCCCCGTGCGGCGGGATCCGCGAGCGCGATCGCGCGCGCCACATAGGCCTCGCGCGTGGGCGAGACGTGGTCGGCGAGCCCCATCGCCGTCAGGATCGCCGCGCTGTGCCGGCCGCGCATCAGTGGACCCGGTGTGGTCACGATCGGCAGGCCGGCGGTCACCGCTTCCAGCGTGGTGTTGCCGCCGGACCAGCGGAGACTATCGAGGTACACGTCGCCCGCACGCAGCAGCGCCTGGAATTCGGGCGCCGGGACGTGGGGCACGAAGAGCAGGTGCCGGTCGGGCGTGAGTCCCGCGGCGGCGAAGGCGCACGCGAGCCGCGTCCGCAGCCGCGCGGCATTGGCATCCCGCGCCGGGGTCCCGATGAACACGAAACGGGCAGTCGGCACCGCGGCCGCGATCTCCGTCAGCACCGCGTCGTCCCCGGGGTGGTACTTGAACGGCGACTGGCAACAGAGATAGGCCACGTCCCCAGCCGCGATCCCGAACGCGGTCCAGTCGAGCCGTCCGGTGCCGGCCGGCTGGGGCGTGTAGCAGACGGACAGTCCGGGCAGGCGCACGAGGCGTTCGGCGTAATGGGCGTCACCGTCCGCCGGCTCCATCAGCGCGCTGCTCAGAAACACGTCGATCTCCGGCAGGCCGGTGGTGACCGGGTGACCCCAGGCGACGCATTGCAGCGGGGCGATGCGGCGCGTGGCCAGACGGACCGCGGTCGGATGCATGCCGATCTCGGGGTAGATCAGCACGTCGAGCGCATCCGCCCGCATGGCGGCGATCCAACCGGCATCGTCGCGCGGCCCGCGGTGGAAGCGGGTGCAGGCGGCGGCGAGCGCGGCGGTGGTGGCGTCCTCCGCCTGGCCGAGATGATAGCCGAACACGGCAAACCGCGCCGGATCCAGGTGCCGCATCCAGCCGCCGAACAGCTTGGAGACGGAATGCAGGTGGAAATACGCGGTGGCGAACCCGACCCGCACGGGCCGTAACCCGTCGCGTTCGCCCTCCGGAGCGCCCGCATGCGTCGCCAGGGCGGCCGTCGGGGGCATGGGGGCCACGCGTTCGCGTGCCGCCGACGGGGCCGCATCGCGCGCCGCGTCGGCGGCGCGGATCATACGGGTGACCAACCGGCCGTAGCGGTGCTGCAGGTCGACATCGTTCTCGCCGTGATAGGCGAGGACGAACGGCTTCGCCTCTCCCACCTGCCCTGCCGCTTCGGCCAGCATCGCCACCGTCCCCCGGTCGACCTGCGCCTCCAGTTCGGCCAGCGCCGCGGCGTAGCGCGCGCGGCGGTCGGCGATCTCGGTCGCCTCCCCATGCACCATGGTGAGCTGCGCCATCGCATGCGCGAGCCCCGCGCCGAGGTCGTCCGGCGCGACGGCCAGCCGCGCGGCGAGCAGGGACGCGGCCTGGTCCGACCGGCCGGCGACGCGGAGCCGGGTCGCCGGCTGCAGCACGGGCTCGCCCGCCGCGGCGAGCGGCCTGAGCTGGGCGACCGCATGCTCGAGCACCCGATCATCGCCGCCCGCAAGCGCCCGTTCGACCAGCCGCGCCAGCACCGCGGCGGCGCGGGGCGCCTCGTTGGCCTGGGCGCGCAGCTGGGCGAGCGTGAAGTAGGGCGGGATGTAGTCCGGTGCCTCCCGCAGGTTGCGTTCCTCGAGCGCGATCGCCTCCGCGCCGCGGCCCACCGCCGCGAGCACCGTCGCGAGGTTGTGGCGGCAGCGGGCGTCGCCGCCCAGCGCCTCCGCCGCGGCGAGCAGGGCGAGCGCGCCGGGCGCGTCCCCGTTGCGAAAACGAGCGAGCCCGATCCCCTGCAGTGCCTCCCGTTCCGGCGCACCGATCAGCGCGGAACGCCGCTTCAGCCTCCGGCACGCGATGGGCGACCAGCAGGCCACGCGCCGCCTCCACCGCCTGCAGGCGAGGATCGTCCGGCACGGCCGCGGGCGCCGGGATGGCCGAGGGGTTGAAGGCGCAGCCGCGGCACATCGCCGGCTCCCGATCGAAATAGGCGCCGAGGAAGCGCTGCACGCCGGCACTGGCCCAGGCCTCGCCGAAGGGCAGCGCCTCCAGGCTGGTGCGGCCGAACAGGTCGGGGTCGTTGGTCAGGCAGCAGGGCGTGAGGAACCCCTCCACCGTGACGTAGCCCGCGTGGAAGGGCCGGCGGCAGCGTGTGCCGTTGGGGGTCAGGGCGGCGGCCGGCAGCAGCGTCATCGCCGGCAGGCGGCGCCGCGCGGCGGCGAGGACCTCGCGCGCGACCGCGATGTCGGCGGCGTCCAGCATCAACGGGTCGATCGCGGCGGCATAGCTGACCAGCGGCTGGATCTCCACCGTCCGGCCACCCAGGGCGTGCAACGTGTCCAGCAGGTCGGGAAGTTCGGGCAGGTTGCCGCGGCTGAGCACGATCGAGAGCGTCACCGCTCCCTGGAACAGCGCGATCAGGTCGCCGATGGCGGCGCGCAGGGCGGCGACACCGGTGCCGGCCCGCAGCGCCCCGGCGGTGATGGGATCGAGGCTGTCGACGGAGATGCTGACATGCGCCAGCCCGGCGGCGCGCAAGGCGGCATAGGCGGGCAGGTCGGCGAACAGCGCGTTGGTGTTGAAGCTGACCAGGCGGAACTTGCCCGAGGCGCGGGCGATCCCGATCAGTGCGGCGAGATCGGGATGAAGGGTCGGCTCACCGATGCCCTGCAGGATCACCGACTCGGCCGGCGGAGCGTTGGCCACGATCGCCGCAAAACGTCCGGCGGGCATGTGGGCGTTGCGCCAGGTACCGGCCTGCATGCCCAGGGTGCGCTGGCACCCGGCGCAGCGGAGATTGCAGCCGGTGGTCACCTCGATCTGCAGACGGCGGAGGCGGGCCGGGGCGGCGAACAGGGGCTGGTCCGTCATCGCGCCACGGTGTCACGTGCGGATGAACAAACCCTTCATGCGAGCGGGCATGGGACCGGGGGGTGCATGATCGCCATCAGTCCGCGACGGCTTTGCGGCGCCCCCTGGCCACGCGGCGCAAAACCCCGCCGCGGCGTGCGACCGGGGTCCTGCGCGGTGCGCGCTCAGTCGCGGCGGAAGGTGCCCTTCTCGACGGCGAGAAGATCGCCGCGGCTCAGGCCGACATCCCACAGCTCGCGATCGCTGAACGCCGCGAGGTCACGCAGCTGGCGCGTGCGGGCCCGACGTTCGGCCCAGGCGTCCAGGGCGCGACGGATGGGGGTCCAGCCGAGGCTGACGGGCGCATGCGCCTTGGCGGATCCGAGATGAGTGACAGCGGCCATCGACTTTCTCCTGCTGCACCGCAGCAATTGGTGCGGTGCAGCATAAGGGCAGCGAAGCGGGGTAAGTCAAGAAAGCTGCCATAACAGGCAAGCATCCCTGGCTGGCCGGCCTTGCATGGCTGATGCCGATGCGAAAAGAGGCAGATTGCTCACGAAGTGATCTGCCGGCCTTCATCCATGTCCGGATCGACTGGCGATCATCGGCCCGTGGCGGAGAGGTTCGGCATTCCGTGCGGCGATATGCCGACGGGGAGGCCGTGCGGGCCGGATTGCCGGATCCGCAGGCTGGCGGGTCAGCCCTCGGCCAGGGGCTTCATCATCTGGACGATGCCGCCGACGCAGCTCTCGTCCCACACATCCTCGACATAGCCGGACCGGGCGTAGAAGCCGGCGGCCTCCGGCGTGGCGTAGACCACGATCGTGCGACAGCCGATCTCACGGGCGAAGCGTTCGGCGCAACCGAGCAGCCGACGGCCGTGTCCGCGGCCTTGGGCAGGGGGGTCGATGGCGACGAGCCGGAAGGCGGCGCGGTCTCCCTCCAGCCGATCGATTCGGATCGTGCCGATCGGACGATCGTCGCACCAGAGCAGCATCGGGTGATGCAGCGGCGCGCGCTCCTCCTCCTCCGGGGGGTGGTCGAGCGAGAACTCGCGCGCTTCGAGCAGCACGTCCTGGCGGATCGTGTGATAGCTGGCCCAGTCGCCGGCGCAGGCGGGCGGGCGCAGGACGTAGCGTCCGTCCGCCGACCCCTGGTGGGGCAGGTCCGCCCCGTGCCGCGCGTCGCGTCCCTGCTGCGACTCGCTCCCACCCTGCGGTTCGGTTTCGCGCCGCGTATCCGGTGCGACGACGCTGCGGCCTTCGGCCACTGTGATCCTCCCTTCCCGCCCTCGACCGTGATCTCGGCCGCCTCAATCGCGCCGAGGCCCGTGGCCGTGATTGGTCGGCCTGGGAAGCTTAGCGCCCGTCCCGCCCGCCTGACGAGTACGATCGCCGTTTCGCTTGCATCCGACGCCCAAACGCACGAGACTCCGGATCAGGCAGCAACAACTGAAAGGAGGTGATCCAGTGTCTCATTGTTCGGTGGCTTCCCTTGCCATGACCTGGATCGCCGGCGCGTCCGCGGCGGCGTGAGACCCCAGTCCGGCAACGGACCACGACAATGCGAAGGCCTCGGCGGAAACGCCGGGGCCTTCGGTGCTTTCGGGGGGCGACGTCGCTCCCGGTAGGATTGCCAGCAGCCCCAGGGCAGACGCCGGCCGGTCGACGCGGGATGGAAGCGGGGGCGCGGTATGGAAGCCGGGGCGCGGCGCGGCCGCGCTGGATCAGTCGGGCTCGATCAGCCGGGAGCGGGCGGGCAAGGTCGGCGCGGGGTTGCGCGCCGCGAGCAGCCGGAGACCGTCCAGCGTGAGGTCCGGCTCGATGTGCTCGATCATCACCGTGCCCTCGGCGAACAGGGGGGCCAACCCGCCCGTCGCGACCACCCGCATGGGGCCGCCGAACTCGGTCTTGATCCGGGTGATCAGGCCTTCCACCAGCCCGACATAGCCCCAGTACACGCCCGACTGCATGGCCGGCACGGTCGCGCGCCCGATCACCGCCTGCGGCCGGCCCATGCCGATGCGGGGCAGCCGCGCCGCCGCCTGGTGCAGCGCTTCGAGCGAGAGATTGATGCCGGGCGCGATGACACCGCCCAGATAGGCCCCGGTCTGGTCGACCACGTCGAAGGTGGTCGCGGTGCCGAAATCCACGACGATCAGCGGGCCACCGAAGCTCTGGTGGCCGGCGAGCGCGTTGAGCAGCCGGTCGGCGCCGACCTCGCCGGGGTTGTCGACCTTGATCTCGAAGCCCCAATCGAGCGTGGCGCGCGCGACCAGCGGTTCCACCTGGAACCATTCGCGGACGCAGCGGCGCAGATGGTAGAGCGCCGCCGGCACGACGGTGCCGATCACGGCCGCACTGATCGACTCGGGCTTGATGCCGCCCCGGTCGAGCAGCGCGAGCAGCCAGACGGCGTATTCGTCGGACGTGCGTTGCGGATCCGTGCGGATGCGCCAGGTGCCGCGCCAGGCATCGCCGTCGCGGACGGCGAAGACGATGTTGGTGTTGCCTGCATCGACGACCAGCAGCATGGGACCGTCCCCTCCCTGCCGGGTCTGCCGCGAGGCAGACGCGCGGCGCGACCGATGTCAGTTCAGCCGAACAAGGCCTGTGCGGCGGCCTGTGCCGCGGCGACGAAGGGTGCCGGGAAGATGAAGAACAGCACGGTGAACAGCCCGCTCGCCGCCGCGACGAAGGACAGTGACGGGGCGCGGGTGTCGAACGCCGTCGCCGGCGCATCGAAATACATCACCTTGATGACGCGGATATAATAGAACGCGCCCACCACGCTGGTCAGCACGCCGACGATGGCGAGGAACCACAGCCCGCCCTGCACCGCGGCCAGGAAGATGTAGAGCTTGGCGAAAAACCCTGCGAGCGGCGGGATGCCGGCCAGGCTGAACATGAACACGGCGAGCAGCAGCGCGAGCATCGGGTCGTTGCGGCCGAGCCCGGCGAGGTCGTCGATCTTCTCCACCGCCTGGCCGTTGCGGCGCATGGCGATGATGCAGGCGAAGGTGCCGGCCGTCATGAACACGTAGATCAGCATGTAGACCAGCACGCCACGGACGCCGTCGGCATTGCCGACCGCGAGGCCGATCAGCGCGTAGCCCATGTGGCCGATGGAGGAGTACGCCATCAGCCGCTTGATGTTGGTCTGCCCGATCGCGGCGAGCGCGCCCAGGATCATGGACGCGAGCGAGACCAGCACGATCAGCAACTGCCACGCGCCCAGCAGCGAGCCGAAAGGCACGGCCATCACGCGCAGCAGCACGGACATGGCGGCGACCTTGGGGGCGGTCGCGAAGAACACGGTCACAGAGGTGGGTGCGCCCTCGTAGACGTCCGGCGTCCACATGTGGAAGGGCACCGCCGAGACCTTGAAGGCGAGTCCCACCAGCACGAACACGATGCCGACCACCAGCCCGGCGGAGGCGTGCGACGGATCGGCGAGCAGCGCGCGCAGGGTGTGGAAGTCCATCGTGCCGGAGAAGCCGTAGACGAGCGACACGCCGTAGAGCAGCAGGCCGGAGGCGAGGCCCGAGAGCACGAAGTATTTCAGCCCCGCTTCGGAGGAGCGCAGCTCGTCACGGGCGAAGGCGGCGAGCACGTAGAGGGCGAGGGATTGCAGTTCGAGCCCGAGATAGAGCGTCATGAGATTCGAGGCCGAGGCCATGATCATCATGCCAACCACGGAGAACAGCATGACGACCGGGAACTCGAACCGTTCGATGCCCTGCTTGTGGTTGTAGTCCAGCGCCAGGATGGTCGCGAGGCCGGCGCCGGCCAGGATCAGGATCTTGTTGAACGACGCGAAGGCGTCGGTCTGGAACTGGCCATGGAAGCCGATGCCGGGTCCGCGGGTGAGCACGAGCAGCCCGGCGATCAGGAACCCGCCGATCGTGAACATGGTGCAGAGCAGGGCCGAATCCTGCTTGCGGAGCACGCCGAAGATGAGGATCGCGAGGCCGATCACGGCCAGCACGATCTCGGGGACGGCGAGCGTCCAGTTCATGGCTGACAGGAGGGGAGTGGCCAAGGCGGGGGTCATCAATGCGTCGTCCCGGCGGCGAGCTTCACGGTGTTCGCGACGGCTTCGGCATGGTGCTGGACCATGGCGCCGACGGAAGCATCGAAGAAGCTGGTGAAGCTGGACGGGTAGATGCCCATCCAGAGGGTGAGCACGATCAGCGGCGCGAAGACCGCCCATTCGCGCGGCGAGAGGTCGAGGATGCCCATCAGGTCCTGCTTCGTCAGGCGCCCGAAGATCACCCGGCGATAGAGGTAGAGCATGTAGGCGGCGCCGAGGATCATCCCCATCCCGCCCAGCAGGGCGAGCCAGAAGTTCACCTGCAGCGCGCCCAGGATGACCAGGAATTCGCCGACGAACCCGGCCGTGCCCGGCAGGCCCACGGAGGCCATGGTGAACAGCATGAAGACGAAGGCGTAGCCCGGCATCCGGTCGGCGAGGCCGCCGTAGCGATCGATGTCACGCGAGTGGATGCGATCGTAGACGACGCCGACGCCGAGGAAGAGCGCGCCCGAGACGATGCCGTGCGACAGCATCTGGAACAATGCGCCGTTGATGCCCTGCAGGTTGAAGGTGAACAGCCCGATCGTCACGACGCCCATGTGGGCGACCGACGAGTAGGCGATCAGCTTCTTCATGTCGGTCTGCGCGAGCGCCACGAAGGAGGTGTAGATGACCGCGACGACCGAGAGCGTGAAGATGAAGGGCGCGAAGGTCTGGGCGGCCTGTGGCAGCATCGGGATGGAGAAGCGGATGAAGCCGTAGGCGCCCATCTTCAGCAGCACGCCGGCCAGGATGACGGAACCAGCGGTCGGCGCCTCGACATGCGCATCGGGCAACCAGGTGTGCACCGGCCACATCGGCACCTTCACCGCGAAGGAGGCGAACAGCGCGAGGAACAGCCAGGTCTGCATGCCGATGGGGAAGGTCGTGTGCAGCAGCGTCTCGATATCGGTCGTGCCGGCGTGCAGCCACATGGCGATCAGCGCCAGCAGCATGAGCACCGAGCCGGTCAGCGTATAGAGGAAGAACTTCACCGCCGCGTAGACGCGGCGCGGTCCGCCCCAGACCCCGATGATCAGGTACATCGGGATCAGCACGCCCTCGAAGAACATGTAGAAGACGACGAAGTCGAGGGCGCAGAACATGCCCACCATCATCGTCTCGAGGATCAGGAAGGCGAGCATGAACTCGCGCACCCGGGTCTGGATCGCCTCCCACGCCGAGAGGATGCAGATCGGCGTCAGCAGGGTCGAGAGCAGCACGAACAGCACGGAGATGCCGTCGACGCCCATGCGGTAGCCGACGTGGAATTCCGGCAGCCAGGGCACGTTCTCGACGAACTGGAAGCCGGGCTCCTGCGGGTCGAACTGGACCCAGAGGACGAGCGAGAGAGCCAGCACGATCAGGCTGGTCCACAGCGCGGTCCAGCGGGCATTGGAGGCGACGGTCGCCTCGTCGCCGCGGACACACATGATCACGAGCCCGCCGACCAGCGGCAGCCAGGTGATGAGCGAGAGGATGGGGAAGCCCGCGGCGTTCATCTGACGGTCACCGGAACAGCATGAAGATGCCGACCAGCACGACGACGCCGATCAGCATGACGAAGGCATAGACGGCGAGGGAGCCGGTCTGGATACGCACAGCCTGGCGGGAGCCGTCGGCGGTCAGCGCGGCCAGCCCGTTCGGCACGCCGTCGATCAGGGTGGCGTCGCCGGTCTGCCACAGCGTGCGTGACAGCCGGATCGCCGGCTGCACGAAGATCGCGTTGTAGAGCTCGTCGAAATACCACTTGTTCAGCAGGAAGCGGTACACGGCCGGGAACATCTGCGCCAGGCGCACCGGGATCAGCGGGTTCACCATGTACATCAGGTAGGCGACGGCGATGCCCAGAAGTCCGACCACGGTCGGGGACATCTCGACCCAGAACGGCACAAGTTCGATGTTGTGCAGCACGTGGTTGTGGGCGCCGTTGAAGATCGCACCGCGCCAGAACTCCGGCCACTCTTCCCCGATGAACCAGGAGTGCAGCAGGAAGCCCGCGGTCACCGCGCCCACCGACAGCACCAGCAGCGGGCCGATCATGACCCAGGGGCTCTCGTGCACGTGCTCCATCACGTGGTGGTCGGCGCGTGGCTTGCCGTGGAAGGTCATGATCAGCAGGCGCCATGAGTAGAACGCGGTCAGGAACGCGGCCAGCACCGTGCAGATGAAGCCGTAGAGCCCGATCCCAGTGTGTGCTGCGTAGGCGCCGGAGACGATCGCGTCCTTCGAGTAGTACCCGGCGAAGGGGAACACGCCGGCGAGTGCGAGGTTGCCGACCCACATGATGCCGTAGGTCCAGGGGATGAGCTTCCACAGCCCGCCCATCTTGCGCATGTCCTGCTCGTCCGACATCGCGTGGATGACGGAGCCCGCGGCCATGAACAGCAGTGCCTTGAAGAAGGCATGGGTGATCAGGTGGAAGATCGCGGCCTGGTAGACGCCCACGCCGACGGCGGTGAACATGTACCCGAGCTGGGAACAGGTGGAGTAGGCGATCACACGCTTGATGTCGGTCTGGGTGCAGCCGACGGTCGCCGCGAACAGCGCGGTGGAGGCGCCGATGAAGGTGACGAAGCCGAGTGCGACCGGCGCGTATTCCATCAGCGGCGACATGCGCGCCATCAGGAACACGCCGGCCGTGACCATCGTCGCCGCATGGATCAGCGAGGACACCGGGGTCGGGCCTTCCATCGCGTCGGGCAGCCAGACATGCAGGCCCAGCTGCGCGGACTTGCCCATGGCGCCGATGAACAGCAGGAACCCGATCACCTCGATCGACGACCAGGCATGTCCGAAGATCGTGTAGGTGTCCGCGGCGTGGCCGGCGACGGCGGGGAAGATGCCGGCGAATTCGAGCGAGCCGAACTTGAAGAAGATCAGCGCGAGGCCGACGGCGAAGGGCAGGTCGGCGACGCGGTTGACGACGAAGGCCTTGATCGCGGCGGCGCAGGCGGACGGCCGGTCATACCAGTAGCCGATCAGCAGATAGGAGCAGAGGCCGACGCCTTCCCAGCCGAAGAAGAGCTGCACCAGGTTGTCGGCGGTGACCAGCATCAGCATGGCGAAGGTGAACAGCGACAGGTAGGCGAAGAACCGCCACCGCGTCGCGTCGTGCGCCATGTAGCCGATCGAGTAGACGTGGATCAGCATCGACACGAACGACACCATCGCCACCATCACGGCCGACAGCGTGTCGTAGCGGAGCGCCCAGCTCACATGGAACCGGCCGGCCTCGATCCAGGTGCCGAGATCGATGACGCCGGGCTCCCCGCCGCCCACGATCAGGTGGAAGAAGGCGATCGGCCCGCAGATCGCGGCCACGATCATGCCGAGGATGGAGGCGCCCATGGCGCCCCGGTCGCCGATGACCTTGCCCAGCAGGCCGGCGATCAGGGCGCCGACCAGCGGCGCGAAGACGGCGAGAGCGTAGATCATGTCAGCCCTTCATCAGGTTGACGTCCTCAACCTGGATCGACCCGCGATTGCGGAAATAGACGACGACGATGGCGAGCCCGATCGCTGCTTCGGCGGCGGCGACGGTCAGCACCAGCATGGCGAGGATCTGCCCGGTCAGGTCGTTATGCGCCGCGGAGAAGGCGACGAGGTTGAGGTTCACCGCGAGCAGGATGAGCTCGAGCGCCATCAGGATGACGATGACGTTCTTGCGGTTGAGGAAGATGCCGAACACGCCCAGCACCAGCAGGATGGCGCTGACGACGAGATAGGGCCCGAGGCCGACTTCAGTCATGGGCGGAGGCTCCGGGGCAGTGCACGAAGGGCGGGCCGTGTCGTGAGGCGTGCCGCGCCGTGTTTCATGGCGCGTGCGGCCCCCCGTGTCATGGCCGGCGAAGGCCGGCCATCCACGATTGTGCTGATGCGAGGGAGGAAAGTCGTGGATGGCCGGCCTTCGCCGGCCATGACACGGAAGGGCGTGCCGGCCACGGCACTCGAGACGGCGCGCACCACGTCCGCCCTCATCACGTCAGTGCCCATGCCCGTGGCTCCCGCTGCCATGGGCGTCATCCGCATGCCCATGCCCGCCATGCCCATGGCCGCCGTCGGCATGCGCATCGACCGTCTCCGGCTCCACCACCTTCGGGCGGTAGATGCCGAGTTCGCGGATGCCGGCGCCGAGGCCGACCGAGAGGACCTCGATCGTGTCGGCCGGCTTGCGGTCCACCTGGCTGCGGATGACCTGATGGCGGGAGGTGCGGCGGTCGCGGAGCGTCAGCACGATCGCACCGATCATCGCGACCAGCAACACGAGCCCGGCGGCCTGGAACAGGAACACGTAGTCCGTGTAGAGCAGCCGGCCCAGCGCCTCGGTGTTGCTGATGTGGGTGGGCACCGGCGCGGCGAGGGCACTCGTCGCGGTAGGCGCGAACTTCCAGCCGCCCAGCACCGCCGCGAGTTCCAGGAACAGGATCGCGCCCACGGTCGCGCCGACCGGCGCATAGCGCTGGAAGCCGCTGCGGAGTTCCGCGAAGTCGACGTCGAGCATCATGACGACGAACAGAAACAGCACCGCGACCGCGCCCACGTAGACGATGACCAGCGTCATCGCCAGGAACTCGGCCCCCGCGATCAGGAACAATGCCGCGGCATTGAAGAACGCCAGGATCAGGAACAGCACGGAGTGCACGGGATTGCGCGCACTCACCACGGTCGCGGCCGAGATCAGCAGCACGGCCGCGAACAGGTAGAACAGGATCTGGGTGATCATCGGTAGGGCGCGTCCAACTCGAGCCGGCGGGCCAATTCCGGCTCCCACCGGTCTCCGTTCGCCAGCAGCTTCTCCTTGTCGTAGAGCAGCTCCTCACGGGTTTCGGTGGCGAACTCGAAGTTCGGCCCCTCGACGATCGCGTCCACCGGGCAGGCTTCCTCGCAGAGGCCGCAATAGATGCACTTCGTCATGTCGATGTCGTAGCGCGTGGTGCGGCGGGAGCCGTCCTCGCGCGGTTCGGCCTCGATGGTGATCGCCTGGGCGGGGCAGATCGCCTCGCACAGCTTGCAGGCGATGCAGCGCTCCTCCCCGTTCGGATAGCGGCGCAGGGCATGCTCGCCCTTGAAGCGCGGCGAGATCGGACCCTTCTCGTAAGGGTAGTTGATCGTCGCCTTGGGCTTGAAGAAGTAGCGCAGCGTCAGGCCGAGGCCCGAGACGAGCTCGCTCAGCAGCAGGCTGCGTGCGGTACGGTCGAGGAAGGCCATTCAGCAGGCTCCTTGCGGCCGGGGGAGCGGCCGGGTCGTCATTGTCCCTCCGTCACGGCCGGCTTGGTGCCGGCCATCGGTGAGGCAGGGTGCCGCGGGGGAAGGCCGGGTCGGGGCTCGGCCATGACGGATGGGACGAAGGCCGCCCTGCCCTGCCCTTTCACGGCGTGGGAATGCATCACGCATTGGGCAGCCATCCGAAGGCCATCAGCGCGCCGGCGGTCAGCACCAGCCATAGCAGCGACAGCGGCAGGAACACCTTCCAGCCCAGGCGCATCAACTGGTCATAGCGGTAGCGCGGGAAGGTCGCACGCACCCACAGGAAGCCGAACAGGCACAGGCAGACCTTGAGGATGAACCAGATCGGACCCGGGATCCAGGTGAACGGCTCCACGCCGAACGGCGCGAGCCAGCCGCCCAGGAACAGGATCGTCGTCATCCCGCTCATCAGGATCATGTTGGCGTATTCGCCGAGGAAGAACAGCGCGAAGCTCATGGCGCTGTACTCGACGAAGAACCCCGCCACGATCTCGCTCTCGCCTTCCGGGATGTCGAACGGGGCGCGGTTGGTCTCGGCCAGGGTCGAGATGAAGAACACCACGAACATCGGGAAGAGCGGGATGCAGAACCACACCGTGCGCTGCGCCAGCACCACGTCCGTCAGGTTCAGCGAACCGACGCACAGCAGCACGGTCACCAGCACGAACCCCATGGAGACTTCGTAGCTGACCATCTGCGCGGCCGACCGCAGCGCGCCCAGGAACGCGTATTTCGAGTTCGACGCCCAGCCCGCGATGATGATGCCGTAGACGCCCAGCGAGGAGATCGCGAACAGATAGAGGATGCCGACATTGATGTCGGCGATCGCCCAGCCCTCGTTCACCGGGATCACCGCCCAGGCCAGCATCGCCAGCATGAAGGTCAGCATCGGCGCGATCAGGAACAGCAGACGATTCGCCCCCGACGGGATGATCGTCTCCTTCATCAGCATCTTCAGCGCATCGGCGAAGGGCTGCAGCAGGCCGAACGGCCCGACCACGTTCGGCCCTTTGCGCAGCTGGATCGCCGCCAGCACCTTGCGTTCGGCATAGGTCAGGTAGGCGACGCCGATCAGCAGCGGCACCAACAGGGCCAGCGCCTCGCCGAAGGTGAGGATGACGATGCCGAGATTGGTGTTGTGGAAGAAGTCGTACATCCCGCCCCTACTCCGCCGCGATCGCCGTCGCCGGCGTGTGTGCCGCCACGCAGGCGGCCATGGTCGGCGACGCGCGGCTGATCGGGTCGGTCTGGTAGTAGGTTGCGATCGCCGGCACCAGGGGGGCGCTGCCGATCGCCGCCGGATCGCCTGCCGGCGCGGTCAGGTCGCTGGCGCCGAAGCGCGGCAGGAAGCCCACGTTCTCGAAGGCCGGGTTGACCTGCGCGAGCCGCGCCCGCACCGCCTCCAGCGTGTCATAGGGCAGCGTCTTGCCCAGCAGCTCGCTCAGCGCGCGGATGATGCGCCAGTCCTCGCGCGCCTCGCCCGGCGGGTAGACCGCCATGAAGCCCTGCTGCACCCGGCCCTCGGTGTTCACGTACGTGCCGTTCTTCTCGGTATAGGCCGCGCCCGGCAGGATCACGTCCGCGCGGTGCGCGCCCGCATCGCCGTGATGACCCTGGTAGATGACGAAGGTGTTGGGTCCGATCGCGCTCGTGTCGAACTCGTCCGCCCCCAGCAGCCACAGCACGTCGACGCCGCCGTTCAGCATGCCCGCGAGGTCCCGCCCGCGCGGTCCCGGCACGAAGCCGAGGTCGAGCGCACCGACCCGCGCCGCCGCGTTGTGCAGCACGTTGAACCCGTGCCACTCGGGCGCCAGCGCACCGATTTCGCCCGCGAGCTTCCACGCCGCCGCCAGCACCGCCGACCCGTCCGGCCGCGCGAGCGCCGCCTGGCCCACGATCACCATCGGCTTCTTCGCGCCACGCAGCGCCTTGCCGAACTCGTGCGACCCGTCGATCAGCCCGCTCAGCACCGACAGCTCCGCGCCCAGCGCGGTGACCGGATAGGTGAGGTCGGAATCGGTGCCGACGACGCCGACCGGCATGCCGTTGTTCAGCCAGGTCTTGCGGATGCGCGCGTTCAGCACCGGCGCTTCCCGGCGCGGATCGCTGCCGACGATCAGCAGCGCATCCGCCTCCTCGATCCCGGCGATGCCGGTGTTGAAGCAGTAGAAATCACGCCGTGACACGTCGAGCTTCGCACCGTCCTGCCGGCAGTCCAGGTTGGCCGATCCGAGCGCGGCCATCAGGTCCTTCAGGGCGACCATGCTCTCGGCATCGCAGAGATCGCCGGCCACCGCGCCGATCCGATCCCCGGCCACGCCCTGCAGCTTCGCCCGCACCGCGGCGAAGGCTTCCGGCCAGGTCGCGGCCTGCAGCTTGCCGTTCACCCGCACCCAGGGCCGGTCCAGCCGGCGCCGCTTGAGGCCATCAACCGAGAAGCGGGACTTGTCGCCCAGCCACTCCTCGTTCACGTCCTCATTGATGCGCGGGAGGATGCGCAGCACCTCCGGCCCGCGCGCATCGACGCGGATGTTGGCGCCGACCGCGTCCAGCACGTCGATGCTGTCGACCTTCTGCAGCTCCCACGGCCGCGCGACGAACGCATACGGCTTCGACGTCAGCGCGCCGACCGGGCAGAGATCGATGATGTTGGCCGAGAGCTCCGATCCCAGCGCCTTCTCGACATAGGTGCCGACTTCCATGTGCTCGCCGCGCGCGGTGGCGCCGAGGTCTGGGACGCCGGCCACTTCGGTGATGAAGCGGATGCAGCGCGTGCAATGGATGCAGCGCGTCATCACCGTCTTCACCAGCGGGCCGAGGTTCTTGTCCTTCACCGCGCGCTTGTTCTCGGCGTAGCGGGAGTGGTCCATGCCATAGCCCATGGCCTGGTCCTGCAGGTCGCATTCGCCGCCCTGGTCGCAGATCGGGCAATCCAGCGGGTGGTTGATCAGCAGGAATTCCATCACGCCGCGGCGCGCGTTCCGCACCATCGGCGTGTCGGTGTGCACCACCATCCCGTCCGCCACGGGGTACCCGCAGGAGGCGATCGGCTTGGGCGGCGCCTTCTCCACCTCGACCAGGCACATGCGGCAATTGCCGGCGATCGACAGGCGCTCATGGTAGCAGAAGCGCGGGATCTCGATGCCGGCGGCTTCGGCGGCCTGGATGATGGTCGAGCCGTTCGGGACCTCGACCTCGATGCCGTCGATCGTGACTTTGGCCATGCTGTTCCTACTCCGCCGCGATCGGCATCGGCGGCGTGCCGGTGCGTCCCCGATAGGCGGCGATGCGTTCTTCCATCATCGGGCGGAAATGCCGGATTAGGCCCTGGATCGGCCAGGCCGCGGCATCGCCGAGGGCGCAGATCGTGTGACCTTCGACCTGGCGCGTCACCTGTTCCAGCGTATCGATCTCGGCGGGCTCCGCGCGGCCCTCGACCATGCGGGTCATCACCCGCCACATCCAGCCGGTGCCTTCGCGGCACGGCGTGCACTGGCCGCAGCTCTCATGCATGTAGAATTTCGACAGCCGCGCGATCGCCTTGATCAGGTCGGTCGACTTGTCCATCACGATCACCGCCGCGGTGCCGAGGCCCGACCGCACCGCGCGCAGGCTGTCGAAATCCATCAGCACTTCGTCGCAGATGGATTTCGGGATCAGCGGCACCGACGAGCCGCCCGGGATCACCGCGAGCAGATTGTCCCACCCGCCGCGCACGCCGCCCGCATGCTTCTCGATCAGCTCCTTCAGCGGGATGCCGAGCTCTTCTTCGACGTTGCAGGGCTTGTTCACGTGGCCGGAGATGCAGAAGACCTTGGGGCCGGTGTTGTTCTGCCGGCCGATGCTGCTGAACCACGCCGCGCCGCGGCGCAGGATGGTCGGCGCTACCGCGATCGACTCGACGTTGTTGACCGTCGACGGGCAGCCATACAGGCCGACGCCCGCCGGGAAGGGCGGCTTCATGCGCGGCATGCCCTTCTTGCCTTCGAGGCTCTCGATCAGCGCCGTCTCTTCGCCGCAGATATAGGCGCCGGCGCCGCGATGCACGAAGACGTCGTAATCATAGCCCGACCCGCAGGCGTTCTTGCCGATCAACCCGGCCGCATAGGCCTCGTCGATGGCATGCTGCAGCGCCATCGCCTCGTTGTAGAACTCGCCGCGGACGTAGATGTAGGCGGCACAGGCGCCCATCGCGAAGCCCGCGACCAGGCAGCCTTCGACCAGCTTGTGCGGATCGTGCCGCAGGATGTCGCGATCCTTGCAGGTCCCCGGCTCCGACTCGTCGGCATTGACCACGAGATAGCAGGGCCGGTCCGCCTGCTTCGGCATGAACGACCATTTGAGGCCGGTGGGGAACCCGGCGCCGCCGCGCCCGCGCAGGCCCGACTTCTTCATCTCGTCGATGATCGCGTCGCGCCCGCGTTCCAGCAGCCCCTTGGTGCCATCCCAGTCGCCGCGCGCCCGCGCGCCCTTCAGGAAGGGATCGTGCAGCCCGTACAGGTTGGTGAAGATGCGGTCCTGGTCCTGCAGCATTCGCCTCAGGCCTCCGGTGCGAAAGACAGCGTGGTCAGCGTCGTCGGGCCGCCATCGGGTGCGGATCCCTGCCGCCCGGCCATGGAGCCCACCTTCGGGCGCTCGCCGCGGCGCAACGCCTCGATCAGCGTCTTCACCTTCGCGGCGTCCATGTCCTCGAAGAAATCGTCATCCACCTGCAGGATCGGCGCGTTCACGCAGGCGCCGAGGCACTCGACCTCGGTCATGGTGAACATCCCGTCCTCGCTGGTCTCGCCCCAGCCCTTGATGCCGGTGAGTTCGCGGCAGGTCTTCGTCACCTCGTCCGATCCGCGCAGCCAGCACGGCGTGGTCGTGCACACCTGCAGGTGGTACGTCCCGATCGGGTTTGTATTGAACATGAAGTAGAAGGTTGCGACTTCGTAGACGCGGATCGGCGCCATGCCGAGCCGATGGGCGACGGCGTCCATGGCTTTCACCGGGACCCAGGCGGAGCCGGTCTGCCGCTTCATCTGCCGCTGCACGACATAGAGCGACGGGATCACCGCACTCGCCTGCCGGCCGGGCGGATATTTCGCGACGAGCTTGGCGATCTCCGCCTCGCTCTCGGAATCGAGGACGAAGCTCGCGGGCTGCTCGAAGCCCGCATTGCCATGAGAGTCGGGAGAGCCGGCCATGGTCTACCTGTCGATCTCGCCGAACACGACGTCGAGCGATCCGATGATCGCGCAGACATCGGCCAGCATGTGCTTCTTGGCCATCGCGTCCGTCGCCTGCAGGAAGGCGAAGCCGGTCGGCCGGATCTTGCAGCGGTACGGGCGATTGGTTCCATCCGCAACCAGGTACACCCCGAACTCCCCCTTCGGCGTCTCCACCACGGTGTAGGTGGCGCCCTCGGGAACGTGGAATCCTTCAGTGTATAGCTTGAAGTGATGGATCAGCGCCTCCATCGAGCGCTTCATCTCGGAGCGCCGCGGCGGCGTGAACTTGCGGTCCTGCACCTTCACCGGACCCGGCTGCATCTTCGCCAGGCACTGCCGGATGATCTTCACGCTCTCGCGGATCTCGACCAGGCGCACGAGGTATCGATCGTAACAATCACCGTTGCGCCCGATCGGCACCTGGAAATCGACCTCGGCATATTTGTCGTAGGGCTGCGCGCGGCGCAGGTCCCACGGCACGCCCGAGGCGCGCAGCGGCGGCCCGCTGAAGCCCCAGGCCAGCGCCTGTTCCGCGTTGAACACGCCGATATCGACCGTGCGCTGCTTCCAGATCCGGTTCGCGGTCAGCAGGCCTTCCAGATCGTCGACGAACTTCGGGAACGTCTCCGCCCAGGCGGCGATCCGATCGGTCAGACCCGCCGGCAGGTCGCGCGAGACGCCGCCCGGCCGGAAGTAGTTCGCATGCAGCCGCGCACCCGACGCGGCCTCATAGAACTCCATCAGCTTCTCACGCTCCTCGAATCCCCAGAGGGAGGGCGTGATGGCACCGACGTCCAGCGCATAGGTCGTGATGTTCAGCAGGTGGTTCAGCACCCGCGTGATCTCGGCGAACAGCACGCGAATCCATTGCGCGCGTTCGGGCGCCTCGATGCCCAGCAGCTTCTCGACCGCGAGCGCCCAGGCATGTTCCTCGCACATCGGCGAGACGTAATCGAGCCGGTCGAAATACGGCGTCACCTGCGTGTAGGTGCGATACTCGATCAGCTTCTCGGTGCCACGATGCAGAAGGCCGATATGCGGATCGGCCCGCTCCACCACCTCTCCATCCAGTTCCAGGATCAGCCGCAGCACGCCATGCGCGGCCGGATGCTGCGGGCCGAAATTGATCGAGTGGCTGTCGATCTCCACCACCTTCGCGGCGGTGGGAACCGGTTCGACCGCTTGCGCTTCGCTCATGCCCTACCCTTTCGCCGGCGTGGCGCGCTGCTGCGCGACCCGTTCGGCGTGCACCTTCTCGTCGCCGGGGAGCGTGGTGATGCCCTCCCAGGGCGAGAGGAAATCGAACTGCCGCCAATCCTGCGTCAGCTTCACCGGCTCGTAGATCACCGCCTTGCGGTCCTCGTCGTAGCGGACCTCGACATAGCCGGTCAGCGGGAAATCCTTGCGCAGCGGATGCCCCTCGAACCCGTAATCAGTCAGGATGCGCCGCAGGTCCGGCTGGCCCGAGAAGACGATCCCGTACAGGTCCCAGGCTTCGCGCTCCCACCATGTGGCGGCCGGCCAGACCTCGTGCACGGAGGCGACCGGCGTCGCCGCATCGGTCGCGACGATCACCCGCACGCGCTGGTTCAGCGAGACGGACAGCAGGTTGTAGACCACGTCGAAGCGCAGCTCGCGCTCCGGCCAATCCACCCCGCACAGATCCATCACCTGCTCGAAGGCGAAGCGCGGGTCGTCGCGCAAGGTCACCATCAGATCGGGCAACGCATCGCGATCGGCGGTCGCCACCACCTCGCCCAGCGCGACCGTGCAGGCATGGACGCCCGGCAGGGCCGCGATCGCATCGGCCAGCACCTGCTCGCGAGTCGGCGGCGGCGGCGGCGGGGCCTCGGCCGCCTCGGTCGTCTGCTCAGCCACGCAGGATGCTCCCCGTGCGACGGATCTTCTTCTGCAACTGCATGATCCCGTACACCAGCGCCTCGGCCGTCGGCGGACAGCCGGGCACGTACACGTCCACCGGCACAACACGGTCGCAGCCGCGCACCACCGAATAGGAAAAATGGTAGTAGCCGCCGCCATTGGCGCAGCTGCCCATGCTGATCACCCAGCGCGGCTCCGGCATCTGGTCGTAGACCTTGCGCAGCGCGGGCGCCATCTTGTTGGTCAGCGTGCCCGCGACGATCATCACGTCGCTCTGCCGCGGGGAGGCGCGCGGGATGATGCCCAGCCGGTCCAGGTCGTAGCGCGGCATGTAGGCGTGGATCATCTCCACCGCACAGCACGCGAGGCCGAAGGTCATCGGCCACAGGCTGCCGGTGCGCGCCCAGTTCACCACCTTGTCGAGATTGGCGACGATGAAGCCCTTGTCGGCAATCTCGCCGGTGATGCCCTTGATCACCGCATCCTGCTCCGGCCCCGGCGGCAACGCGTCCCGGTTCCAGGCGATCGAGTCCACCCCGCGTCCGGCGGTCGCATCCACACCGCGTCCCGCGCCAGGCGTCATCGTGCTTGCACTCACGGCCGTACCCCTATTCCCACGCCGCTCATTCCCACTCGAGCGCGCCTTTGCACCACTCGTAGATGAAGCCCACGGTGAGCACGCCGAGGAAGGCGACCATCGACCAGAAGCCGAATGCACCAATGCCCTTGAGCGCCACCGCCCAGGGGAACAGGAACGCGACCTCGAGGTCGAAGATGATGAAGAGAATCGCCACCAGATAGTAGCGGACGTCGAACCGGCGGCGGGCGTCGTCGAACGCCTCGAACCCGCACTCATAGGCCGACAGCTTTTCGGGATATGGCTTCTGGCGCGCTGCCAGCAAGGAGCCGCCGACCATCGCGACCGCAATTCCGCCGGCGATCACGAGAAACACCAGGATGGGCAGATAGCCGAAAAGCACAGGCTGCATGTTTGTCCCGCCGTTCACCGCGCCACGCTACGCCACGCCGACCGCGCCGGAGCCCTCTGTCCCCGACGATCCATCGCCACCGCATTGCAGCACGCGGCGCACCTTAACCCCAACCTCACGTGACCGCCATAGGGCCAAACCCCGCGCAACAGCGCCGCGGCAGCAACATCGAGGATGAAAGGAGTTTCTGCCGCGCGCTGGCGCGAGTGACGGGGCTCGAACCCGCGACCTCCGGCGTGACAGGCCGGCGCTCTAACCAACTGAGCTACACCCGCAAGCGGCAGGCCGCAGCGTTTAGGCCCCCTGCCCGGACCCGTCAAGCAGGTTTCGGACGATTTTCGGGGCTTCGCCCCCGACCCCCAGCAGGGGGCTTTGCCCCCTGCACCCCCACCAAGGGGCGACGCCCCTTGGAACCGCACGTTGGTGTTCTTGGGGGAGGGGCGCGCACGAACGGAGCTGCCGGCACACGGGTGCCAAGCCCCTCCCCCAAGAACACCAACCGGATGGGATCCTAAGGGCCGCCGGCCCTTAGCAGGGTCCAGGGGCAGCGCCCCCGGCGGGGTCCGGGGCGGAGCCCCGGAGATCCCCCGAATCCTGGTGGGCGGTGACGGATTCGAACCGCCGGCCCTCTCGGTGTAAACGAGACGCTCTACCGCTGAGCTAACCGCCCTGTGGAACTCAGTTCACCGCATCCTTGAGGCCCTTGCCGGCCTTGAAGCGCACGGTGGTGGACGCGGGGATGGCCATTTCCTCGCCGGTGCGCGGGTTGCGGCCGGTGCTGGCCTCGCGCTTGGCCGTGGTGAAGGTACCGAATCCGACGAGCCGTACTTCCTCCTGTTGCTTCAGCGCACCCTCGATCGCGCCGAAGACCGCGTCGACCACCTCGGACGCCTTGGCACGCGAGAGGTCCGTCGACTCGGCGACCGCCGCGATGAGATCCATCTTGTTCACTGCGCTTCCCTCTCGAAACCCATGAGACTGCAAACACGACCAGGGGCGGCTCACACCGCCCCCGGGCGGCGCGGACACTAGAGGCGGGGTTTCGGCTGCGTCAATGCGACAAAAAAGCCCGCCGGAGGGGTTTCCGGCGGGCTTCGATGTCATCCGACGGGGACGCCGTTCAATGCGGCAGCGCGGCCCCCGTCGCGGTCGTCTTGCTGGCCATCACGGCTTCGTCCGGCTCCACCCACTCGATCTCCTCGGGCTTGCGCACGAGCGCCTGGGCGATCACCTGGTCGACGTCCGAAACCGGGATGAGCTTCAGGTTCTTCTTCACGTTGTCGGGGATTTCCGCGAGGTCCTTCTCGTTCTCCTTCGGGATGAACACCGTGGTGATCCCGGCCCTGAGCGCGGCGAGCAGCTTCTCCTTGAGGCCGCCGATCGGCAGCACGCGACCGCGCAGCGTGATCTCGCCGGTCATCGCCACGTCACGGCGGACGGGGATGCCCGTCAGCACGGAGACGATGGAGGTGGCCATGGCGATACCCGCGGACGGTCCATCCTTCGGCGTCGCCCCTTCGGGGACGTGCACGTGGATGTCGCGCTTCTCGAACAGAGTCGGCTTGATGCCGAACCGGATCGCGCGGGAGCGGACGTAGCTCAGCGCGGCGGACACGCTCTCCTGCATCACGTCGCCCAGCTTGCCGGTCTGCTTCACGTTGCCCTTGCCGGGCAGCATGACCGACTCGATGGTGAGGATCTCGCCGCCGACCTCGGTCCAGGCCAGGCCGGTGACGACGCCGACCATGTCCTCGGCCTCGGTCTCGCCGAAGCGGAACTTCTTCACGCCCGCATATTTCTCGAGGTTCTTGCGGGTGATCGAGATCTTCGCGGCCTTCTTGGTGACGATCTCCTTCACCGCCTTGCGGGCGAGGTTGGCGATCTCACGCTCGAGATTCCGCACGCCCGCCTCGCGGGTGTAGTAGCGGATCAGGTCGCGTAGCCCGTCTTCCGAGATGGACCACTCGTCCTTCTTGAGCCCGTGCGCCTCCGACTGCTTGTCGATCAGGTGGCGCTTGGAAATCTCGACCTTCTCGTCCTCGGTGTAGCCGGGGATGCGGATGATCTCCATCCGATCCAGCAGCGGCTGCGGCATGCGCAAACTGTTGGCGGTGGTGACGAACATCACGTCCGACAGGTCGTAGTCGACCTCCAGGTAATGGTCGGCGAAGGTCGCGTTCTGCTCCGGATCGAGCACCTCCAGCAGGGCGGAGGACGGGTCACCGCGCCAGTCGGAGCCCAGCTTGTCGATCTCGTCGAGCAGGAAGAGCGGATTGGAGGTCTTCGCCTTCTTCATGCCCTGCACGACCTTGCCCGGCATGGAGCCGATATAGGTCCGCCGGTGGCCGCGGATCTCCGCCTCGTCCCGCACGCCGCCCAACGACATGCGCACGAAGTTGCGCCCGGTGGCCTTGGCGATCGACTTGCCGAGGCTGGTCTTGCCGACGCCGGGCGGGCCGACCAGGCACAGGATCGGGCCGCGCACCTTCGGACTGCGCGCCTGCACCGCCAAGTACTCGATGATGCGTTCCTTGACCTTCTCGAGCCCGTAGTGGTCGGCTTCCAGCACCTTCTCCGCCTCGACCACGTCGTTGCGGATCTTGCTGCGCTTCTTCCAGGGGATCGACAGCATCCAGTCGAGGTAGTTGCGCACGACGGTCGCTTCCGCGCTCATCGGGCTCATGGTGCGCAGCTTCTTCAGCTCCGCCATGGCCTTCTCGCGGGCTTCCTTCGACAGCTTTGTCTTCTTGATGCGCGCTTCGAGTTCGGCGTTCTCGTCCTTGCCGTCCTCGCCCTCGCCCAGCTCCTTCTGGATCGCCTTGAGCTGCTCGTTCAGGTAGTACTCGCGCTGGGTCTTCTCCATCTGCCGCTTTACGCGGTTGCGGATGCGCTTCTCCACCTGCAGGACGCCCATCTCGGCTTCCATGTGGCCGAACACGCGCTCCAGCCGCTCACCCACGCGGGCGATCTCGAGCAGCTCCTGCTTCTCGGCGATCTTCAGGTTCAGATGGCTCGCCACCGTGTCGGCGAGCTTGGAGGGCTCCTCGATCTGGTTCAGCGAGACCAGGACCTCGGGCGCGATCTTCTTGTTGAGCTTGATATACTGCTCGAACTGCGAGACCACGGTGCGGCCCAGCGCCTCGAGCTCCTTCTCGCCGGCGCCCTGGTCGGGCATCGCCTCGACCGTCGCCTCGAAGAAGGAATCGGTGTCCTGGAACCCGGTGATCTTCGCGCGGCGGCCGCCTTCCACCAGCACCTTCACGGTGCCGTCCGGCAGCTTCAGCAGCTGCAGGATCGTGGACACGGTGCCGACCCGGTAGATGTCGTCCACCGAGGGGTCGTCCTGCGCCGCGTTCTTCTGGGCGACGAGCAGGATCTGCTTGTCTTCCTTCATCACCGCTTCGAGCGCGCGAACCGACTTCTCCCGCCCGACGAAGAGCGGGACGATCATGTGCGGGAAGACGACGATATCGCGCAGCGGCAGGACGGCCAGCACTTCGTTCTTGCCGGTCGGCGCCTTGTCGGGCGCGGGCTTTTCCGGAACTGGCCGGTCCGATTCCGTCATGGGTGACCTCCTTGGGGACAGTCAGCGCCCGATCCGCCCGACTGCGGCACGGCTGGCGCCTTCACGGGCCCGTGTAGCCCGTCATCGAGGAACCATATCGGCAGAGGGGGGAGAGGGCGCAAGGTCTTGAAAAGGTCGGAGCAGGGTCCCGCCACGATCCCGGCAGGTCGGCGTCCGGCCGGCCTGCCCTCGAACGATCCGCCCCCGACCGGCCCGGCGCCGGGGACGCACGCCGTTCGGGGGGCGCGGCGTGGGGCAGAACGGGAGCGGCGCCCGGTCAGGCGCTGTTCTCCGCCCGCTCCTTGCCGTAGAGGAACAGCGGGTTCGCACGGGCTTCCGCCACTTCGCGGTTGATCACCACCTCCTCCACGCCGTCGAGGCCCGGAAGGTCGAACATGGTGCCCAGCAGGATTTGCTCCATGATGGAGCGCAGGCCACGGGCGCCCGTCTTGCGCGCGATGGCCCGCGTCGCGACCGACCGCAGCGCGTCGTCGGTGAAGGAGAGCTTCACCCCCTCCATCTCGAACAGGCGTCCGTACTGCTTCACCAGCGCGTTCTTCGGCTTGGTGAGGATCTCCATCAGGGCCGCTTCGTCCAGGTCCTCGAGCGTCGCGACCACCGGCAGGCGGCCGATGAACTCGGGGATCAGGCCGAACTTCAGCAGGTCCTCGGGCTCCACCTCGCGCAGGATCGCACCCATCCGGCGCTCATCCTGGCTGCGGACCTCGGCGCCGTAGCCGATGCCCGATCCCTTGCCGCGGGCGGAGATGATCCGCTCCAGGCCGGAGAAGGCACCGCCGCAGATGAACAGGATGTTCGTCGTGTCGACCTGCAGGAACTCCTGCTGCGGATGCTTGCGCCCGCCCTGCGGGGGAACCGAGGCGACCGTGCCTTCCATGATCTTCAGCAGGGCCTGCTGCACGCCCTCCCCGCTCACGTCGCGGGTGATCGACGGATTGTCGGACTTGCGGCTGATCTTGTCGACCTCGTCGATGTAGACGATGCCGCGCTGCGCCCGCTCGACATTGTAGTCGGCCGCCTGCAGCAGCTTGAGGATGATGTTCTCCACGTCCTCGCCCACGTAGCCCGCTTCGGTCAGCGTGGTGGCGTCGGCCATGGTGAACGGCACGTCGAGGATGCGGGCCAGGGTCTGCGCGAGCAGCGTCTTGCCCGAACCGGTCGGGCCGACCAACAGGATGTTCGACTTCGCGATCTCGACGTCGTTGTTCTTCTGCCCATGCGCGAGGCGCTTGTAGTGGTTGTGCACCGCGACCGAGAGGACCTTCTTCGCGTGGTCCTGCCCGATGACGTAGTCGTCCAGCACCTTGCAGATCTCACGCGGGGTGGGCACCCCGTCGCGCGACTTCACGAGATGGGTCTTATGCTCCTCACGGATGATATCCATGCAGAGCTCGACGCACTCGTCGCAGATGAACACCGTGGGTCCGGCGATGAGCTTGCGGACCTCGTGCTGCGACTTGCCACAGAAGGAGCAGTACAGGGTGTTCTTCGAATCGGGGGACTTGCTCATGAGCACTCCTCCCCCGGACTCCCGGGGGCACAACTCGTCACTCTACCCCCCACCGGAGCGCCGGGACAAGGAGAACGCAAGGCGGGGAAGTCGGGCGGCACCGTGGGCGCCACCCTGGAACGATGAAATCTCGTCGACACCGTGCCGCCGATGCCACATCACGCGCAGAGCGCATGCCTGGAACCGGCAACCCGGCCATGCCCGTCACCACGCCCGAACCATTTCGGACGGAGGATGGTCCCACCCCGCCGCCGGCCGCGCGGGGCGGACCAGGCAGGTCGGGCGGCGGCGAGCGATCAGGTCACTCGCCGGTCTTGGTCTCGGCCGCGGTGCGCGGGCGGCTCTCGACCACCTCGTCCACCAGGCCGAAATCGCGGCTTTCCTCGGCCGACATGTAGGTGTCGCGCTCGAGCTTGCGCTCGATCGCCTCGATCGGCTGACCCGTGTGACGGACATAGATCTCGTTCAGCCGCTTGCGCAGCGTCAGGATCTCGCGCGCCTGGATCTCGATGTCGGTCGCCTGGCCCTGGGCGCCGCCGGAGGGCTGGTGGACCATGATGCGGGCGTTCGGCAGGGCGAAGCGCTTGCCCTTCTCGCCCGCGGTCAGCAGCAGGCTGCCCATCGAGGCGGCCTGGCCGATGCACACCGTGCTCACGGGGCTGCGGATGTACTGCATCGTGTCGTAGATCGCGAGCCCGGCGGACACCACGCCGCCCGGGCTGTTGATGTAGAACGCGATGTCCTTGTTCGGATTCTCCGACTCCAGGAACAGCAGCTGCGCGCAGATCAGCGCGCTCACCTGGTCGTAGACCGCACCGGTCAGGAAGATGATGCGTTCCTTGAGCAGGCGGGAATAGATGTCGAACGCGCGCTCGCCACGGGCGGTCTGCTCCACCACCATGGGCACGAGGGCGTTGTTGTAGATTTCGACCGGGTCGCGATCCCGCATGGCAGTCACCTTCTGGTCATCGGTCGTGGGGCGTCGGTCTTAGATATGTGCCGACCGTCGGGAGTCCAGCATCTTCGTACGGCGGCGCCTGCCGAGCGGTCGGAACGGGCGGTCCTGACGCCGGTTCCGGACGGCACCGCGGCGGCCGCAACCGAACCGGCCGGACGCTCGGTCCCGGGTCCGCGCCCGGCCGGCCGTGGGCGTCGGCTCCCCCGCCTGGGCCCGGGGGGCGGACATGGCGGGCCGGCTCTGCGGCGCCGCGAGGTGGCCGCCACCGCAAACGGGCGCGGCGCCGATCTCGCGCCGGCGCCGTGGTGCCGATCAGGCGGCGCCGGCTTCGGCCTTCTCGTCTTCCGGCTCCTTCGCCAGCTCCTCGGGCGTCACGACCTCGTCGGTGACGGTCGCGAGCTCCAGGATGTAGTCGACCACCTTGTCCTCGAAGATCGGCCCGCGCAGGGCATCGGCCGCGCCGGGATACTTCTGGAACAGCTCCATCATCTGCGCTTCCTGGCCGGGGTAGCGCGCGGCCTCGGCCCGCATGGCGCGGGTCATCTCGTCGTTGCTGACCACGATGTTGTTGATCCGGCCGATCTCGGACAGGAGAAGGCCGAGCCGGACGCGGCGTTCGGCGATGGCGCGGTATTCGGCCTTGAGGGTGTCCTCGTCCTTCGCCTTGTCGTCCTCGTCCAGGCGGCCGGCGGCCTTGTCGCTCTCGAGCCGCTGCCAGATCTGGGCGAATTCCTGCTCCACCATGCCCTCGGGCGTGGCGAAGGCGGCGCGGTCGGCGAGCTCGTCCAGCAACTGCCGCTTGAGGCGCAGCCGGCTCATGCCGTCATATTCCTGCTGCATGCGCTTGGTCAGCAGGTCACGGAGCTCCTCGAGCGTCTCGAAGCCCAGCTTGGTCGCGAAGGCGTCGTCGATTTCGGGCGTCACGCCCTTGCGCAGGCGCTTCGCGGTGATATCGAAGGTCGCGTCCTTTCCGGCCAGCTCCTTGCTGCCGTACTCGGCCGGGAAGGTCACGTTGATCGTCCGGCTCTCACCGGGCTTCATGCCTTCCATCTGTTCGGCGAAACCGGGGATGAACCCCTGGCCGCCGATCTCCACGTCGGTGTCGGTGCCGGTGCCGCCCGGGAAGGGCGTGCCGTCGATCTTGCCGACATAGTCGATCGTGATGACCTCGCCCTGGGCGGCGCCGCGGTCGCCCAGTTCCTCGGCCGGAATGTCCTGCAGGTCGCGGTTGCGCGATGCGATCTCCCGCAGGGCGGTGTCCACCGCCTCGGCCGCGACCTCGGCCTTCTTGCGGGTCAGCGCGATGCCGGAGAAGTCGGGCGGGGTGATCTCGGGCAGGATTTCCAGCTCCACCTTGAACTCGAGATCGGCATTGCCGAGACGCGCCGGGTCGGCAGCCTCCCCAAGGTCGACCTTGGGCTGCTGGGCGGGGCGCAGGCCGCGCTCGCTCAGCACCTTCTGCGTCGCCTCGTTCACCGAGTCTTCCAGCACCTCGGCCGACACCGCGGTCCCGAAGCGCTGCCGCACGACGGCGAGCGGCACCTTGCCGGGGCGGAACCCGGGCAGGTTCAGGGTCTTGCCGAGGCTCGTGAGCCGCTCCATCCGGCGGCTCTCCAGGTCCGTGGCCGGCAGCACGACGGTGTACGCGCGCTTGAGGCCTTCGGAAAGCGTCTCGGTGACCTGCATCTGACAGCGAATCCTTATGAGTACGTCATGCGGTGGCACGAACCGTGCCGGGGTGTGGTGCGGGCGGAGGGACTTGAACCCCCACGGCTTGCGCCACCAGAACCTAAATCTGGCGTGTCTGCCAATTCCACCACGCCCGCGCAGCCCGAACGCGCCTTGGCCGCTCGGGCACACCCCGGCGGGTTTCCCCAGGATGCGTCCATGCGGCCGTGAACGCGGCGCTTTAGCGCACCCGGGACGGTCCGACAAGCGCCAACTCCGCGCCGCAGAAGACCGTGTCAAGCGGGGCAAATCTACGGATGACTGACGGATTCATCCAGGACCGGTACCGGCTGGACCGCATTCCGGCTTTGACCCCTACCCGTCAGGATGTAATCATACCACCGTTATCGAAGCGTCAGAATTCTTTGAGCGCGCGAATAGATCGCGCCGATTTCCCCGCCCACCTTGCAGCAGCGAAGGGTCGCGACATGGCGTCTGATGCCCGAACGAAGACCAAACGCCGGCCGACGGCAAAGCCCACCAGCACCCGGAGCGAGGAGCCAAGCCAAGCCGCCCGCGACTACAACATCGCAGCCGTGGGCCGTGCGCTCGATCTGCTGGAAGCCCTCGCCCGCGTCGGGCCCGCCCCCCTCGCCAGCCTTGCCGATGCCGCCGGATGCACCCGCACGGCGGGCTTCCGCCTGCTCCGCACCCTGCAGGCCCGCGGCTTCGCCATCCAGGACGAGGCCCGCGGCGTCTGGCGCCTCGGCGCGCGATGGAGCGTGCTGGGCCGCGCCGCCGCCGAACAGGGCGCGCTCGCGGCGACCGCCATGCCCTTCCTGGTCGAACTCGGCAAAGCCACCGGCGAGAACGTCTATCTCCGCGTCCGCGACGGCATGCAGAGCGAGACGGTTGCGATCTACCAGACCGACCCCGCGCTTCGCCTCTATACGGAAGTCGGCAAGCGCGGCCCGCTGCATGCCGGCTCGAGCCGCCTGCTGCTCGCCCATGCGCCCGAGGCCGTGCAGACCCAGGTACTCGCCCAGCGCCTGCCCCGCTTCACCCCGGCCACCCGCACCGACCCCGCCTGGATCGCCGCCGACCTGCACCGCATCCGCACGCGCGGCTACCTGATCACCTCGGACGAGGTGATCCCGGGATCGGTCAGCATCGCCGCCCCGGTGCGGGACACGTCGGGCCAGGTGGTCGCCACGCTGTTCGTCGGCGCGCCGTCGATGCGCATGCGCCCGCCGCGCCCGCGCGCCCTGGTCACCCAGGTGCTGGACGTCGCGAACCGCCTGTCCCAGACCCTGGGCGCGGCCGCCGTGGCGGCGACCCGCGCGCCCGAGACGAAGGCCGAGGCAGCCCGTCCGGTCTGGACGCCGGCGCCGAACGCCCTGCGCGGCGGGACGCCGCACTCCATCTTCCGCTGAGCCACACCGTCCGGGGGCGCGACACCCGCCCGGCGCGGGTGCGGTGGCGCAGCCCGGCACCGGCCCGCGCTGTGACGTGAACCGGCGCGACGGCTCCTGCCCGCTTGTCCCCGACCGCGCTTCGGCGGATACCGGCCGCCTGCCCAACCGGGAGAAGCCAGGTGCCCGTCCGCATCGTCGACGTCCGCGAGGTCACGAAGCCGATCAGCTCGCCGATCCGCAACGCCTACATCGACTTCAGCAAGATGACATCGAGCCTGGTCGCGGTCGTCACCAACGTGACCAGCAATGGCCGGCCGGTCGTCGGCTACGGCTTCAACTCCAATGGCCGCTACGGCCAGGGCGGGCTGATCCGCGAGCGCTTCCGCCCGCGCCTGCTGGAGGCTGATCCCGCCACCCTGCTCGATGCCACGGGCGAGAACCTCGATCCCGACCGGATCTGGGCTGCGATGATGGCCAACGAGAAGCCAGGCGGCCACGGCGAGCGCTCCGTCGCGGTGGGCACGCTGGACATGGCCGTGTGGGACGCGGTGGCGAAGATCGCCGGCAAGCCGCTGTTCCGCCTGCTGGCCGAGCGCCACGGCATCGAGGCTGATCCGCGCGTCTTCGTCTACGCCGCGGGCGGCTATTACTATCCCGGCAAGGACGACGCCGCGCTGCAGGCCGAGATGCGCAGCTACGTCGACCGCGGCTACACCGTCGTGAAGATGAAGATCGGCGGCGAGTCGATCGCCGACGACCAGCGCCGGATCGAGGCGGTGCTGCGCGAGATCGAGGGCCGCGCCCGCCTCGCGGTGGACGCCAATGGCCGCTTCGATCTCGAGACCGCGATCGCCTATGCGAAGATGCTCCGCTCCTACGACCTGTTCTGGTACGAGGAGGCGGGCGACCCGCTCGACTACCAGCTCCAGGCGGCGCTGGCCGCGTTCTATCCCGGCCCGATGGCCACGGGAGAGAACCTGTTCAGCCACCAGGACGCGCGGAACCTGATTCGCTACGGCGGGATGCGGCCCGACCGTGACTGGCTCCAGTTCGACTGCGCCCTCTCCTATGGGCTGTGCGAATACGAGCGCACGCTCGCCATGCTGAAGGACGCGGGCTGGTCCTGGCGGCGCTGCATCCCGCATGGCGGGCACCAGATGTCGCTGGCCATCGCCGCCGGCCTCGGCCTCGGCGGGAACGAGAGCTATCCCGACATCTTCCAGCCCTATGGCGGCTTCCCGGACGGCACGCACGTGCAGGACGGCATCGTCACGCTGCCGGAGCTCGAGGGGATCGGCTTCGAGGGCAAGTCGGACCTGTTCGCGGAGATGCGGGCCCTCACCGCCTAGCGGTCTTCCTAGCCGAGCGGCCCGCCCGCTCGCCCCCGCCGCCGGCCGCCCACGCCGACGTGAGGAGCCCCGCGCCCCGGACATCGCGGGTCGCGCCAAGGTGCATGCCCCGTGCCCTTGGCCGAACGAATCAACAAGCCAGCTTATGATCAGTCGACCATACGATCACGGGGCCCAAGAACATGTCGCACGCCACCACCGCCACCCCGGGGGAGGATGTATCCTCCGCCGCGCGGGAGGACGCCCCGTCCGCGCGAAGCGAGGGACGGTCGCGTCGCCGCAGCCTGCTGCGTCCGATCCTGATGGGCGGCGGCGTGCTGGTGGTGGCGATCGGCGGGCTGCTGTGGTGGCTGAACGGCGGGCGCTGGGTCGATACCGACGATGCCTACGTGCAGGCCGACGTGATGACCGTGTCCACCGACGTCTCGGGCATCGTCACCGCGATCCCGGTGCACGAGGGCGAGCACGTAAAGCAGGGCGACGTCCTATTCCGGCTCGATCCCCAGAAATTCCAGATCGCGGTCGACGATGCGCGGGCAAAGCTGGCGCAGACCCGCCTCTCGCTCGAGGCGATGAAATCCGATTATCAGGCGCGCCTGCGCGACGCCGCCGCGAAGCAGCAGCAGGTGAACGCCGACCAGGCGACCTACGATCGGCTCGCCGCGCTCGTGAAACAGCATGCCGTGACCCAGCAGCAGACGGATGACGCGCGCTTCAAGCTCGCCGCCGACCAGCAGGCGCTGGACGCCGCGACCATGCAGGCCAAGGCGGAACTCGCGCGGCTCGGCGGCGTGCCCGATGCCCCGGTGGAGGAGATGCCCGCCTACCGCCAGGCCCAGGCCGAACTGGACGAGGCCCTGCGCGAGCAGGCCCATGCCACCGTCCGCGCGCCCTATGCCGGGATCGTCACCCAGGTGAACAAGCTGCAGCTCGGCATGTTCCTGGGGGCGAACACCTCCGGCTTCGGCCTGGTCTCAACCGACCATGTCTGGGTGGAGGCCCAGCCGAAGGAGACGCAGCTCACCTACGCGCGGCCGGGCGACCATGTGAAGGTCAGCTTCGACATCTACCCGAATCGAAGCTGGGATGGCGTGGTGCAGAGCATCGCCCCGGCGACCGACCAGGAGTTTTCACTCCTGCCAGCGCAGAATTCGTCGGGCAACTGGGTGAAGGTGGTGCAACGTCTGCCGGTGCGGATCCGGGTGGACCGCCACGCCGGCGACCCGCCGCTGCGCGCCGGCATGAGCGCGACGGTTTCCATCGACACTGGCCACGAGCGCACGCTCGGCGACCTGTTCTGAGCGGGCCGATGATCCGCTCGCACGCCGGCGCGCCGATCGACTGGACCACCGCGCCGCGCACGCCGTACCCGTCATGCCCGGCCGTCGAGCCGGCGACCCTAAGCGGCACCGTGCTCCCGTCATGGCCGGCCCTCGCGCCGGCCAGCCCAAGCGGCACCGTGCTGGTGGGGATGGCCGGGACGCGCGCGGCCATGACGGGTGAGTGGACGACCGCCGCGCCCGTCCGCCCCGCCGTCACACCCGACCGCCACGACGCTGCCCGAAGGCATGCGCCATGAGCGGCGAGGACCAGACCGCCGTCCCGCATCGCGCACTGATCACCATCTGCGCGATGGTCGCCACCCTCATGCAGGCGCTCGACTCGACCATCGCCAACGTCGCGCTGCCCTACATGCAGGGCAGCCTGTCCGCGAGCTCCGACCAGATCACCTGGGTGCTCACCTCCTACATCGTCGCTGCGGCCATCATGACGGCGCCGGTCGGCTGGCTGTCCATGCGTTTCGGGCTGAAGCGGCTGTTCCTGATCTCGCTGATCGGCTTCACCATCACCTCCATGCTGTGCGGCATCGCCGGATCGCTCACCGAGATGGTGGTGTTCCGCCTCGCCCAGGGCGTGTTCGGCGCCGCCCTCGTGCCGCTGTCGCAATCCACCATGCTGAACATCTACCCGCCCGAACGGCGCGGGTCGGCGATGGCCATCTGGGGCATGGGCGTGATGGTCGGCCCGATCCTGGGGCCGACCCTGGGCGGCTACCTGACCGAGATCTACGACTGGCGATGGGTGTTCTTCGTGAACCTGCCGTTCGGCATCGTCGCGACCCTGGGACTGATGGCGTTCTTGCCGCGCACCAACCCCAAGGAGGGACTGCGGTTCGACTGGCTGGGGTTCGGCGTGTTCGCGATCGGCATCGCCGGCCTGCAGTTGATGCTGGACCGTGGACAGACCCAGGATTGGTGGAACTCGACCGAGATCATCATCGAGACCACGTTGGCCGCACTCGGCCTGTACCTGTTTCTCGTCCATCTGTTCACCGCCCGCCAGCCCTTCGTCTCGCCGCGCATCTTCAAGGATCGGAACTTCGCGGTGGGGCTCGTGGTGATGTTCGCCGTGGGCATGGTACTGCTGGCGGTCTCCGCCCTGCTCGCACCCTGGCTGCAGACCCTCGGGAACTACCCCGTCGAGACCGCGGGCCTGGTGATGGCGCCGCGCGGCATCGGGACGATGGGCGCGATGCTGATCGCCGGCCGGCTGTCCAACCGCGTCGACCCGCGCCTGCTGATGGCGTTCGGCGTCGTCGTGCTGGCCTGGAGCCTCTACCGCATGGCCGGATGGACCCCGGACGTGTCGCAGACCACCATGATCCTGAACACGATCGTCCAGGGCGCCGGGCTGGGCTTCGTCTTCATCCCGCTGCAGGTGATCGCATTCGCGACGCTCGACCCGGCGCTGCGGACCGAAGGCACGGCGCTGCTCAGCCTGCTGCGCAACGTGGGCAGCGCGATCGGCATCTCGGTCACCTCGGCGCTGGTCATCCGCAACACGCAGATCGAGCACTCGGTGCTGACGGGCTTCGCGACTCCGCTGAACCGGGCGTTTCAGGGCGCCGCCGAGGCGTTGTCGCCGGTGACCGCGCATGGCGCCCAGGCGCTCGATCAGATTATCAACCGCCAGGCGCAGATCATCGCCTATGCGAACGACTACAAGCTGATGATGTTGACCTCGCTGCCGATCCTGCTGCTGCTGCCGCTGATGCGCCGGCCGCGCCACCAGGCTGGTGAGTCGGGGCATGCCGCCGTCATGGAATGAGCGCCCGACGGGTGAGCGCCTGAGGAAGTGAGCGCGTAAGGGAGTGAGCGCGTAAGGAAGTGCCCCGCATCGACTGGCCGCCCCGGGGAGCGCTGCCGACGGACCGGGCCGGCGCAACACTTGCGGTGGGCCGGCTACTCCGGTCCGCGCAGCACGTCGCCCGGTGGTCCGCGCAGCACGTCACCCGGTGGTCCGCCGAGCACGTCGGGGCGTGGTCGGCGGGCGGCGGGTTCTGGTGCCGGCGCGGCGGGCGGCGAGCGGGGACCGCAGGCGAGGCCGAACGGGCCGATGGGCACCTCCAGGTAGACCTGCCCATCCATCCCGCGCGGCACCCCTGGCCGTCCACCGAGATCGATCGCGAGTGGAAGGGCCGCCCCGCTCCCGCCCGGTGCAGGCGCGCAATCCGCCGGCTGCGCCCAGGCTGCGCGCCCGAACGGCCAACTGTCGACGCGAAGACACGGGACTGGTGCGACGGCCAGCAGAACGGCCGGCACGGAAGCCGCCAGAAGAGAGGCGAGAGGCGGGCGCATGTCCTCACCCTGCGCTCCGACCGGTCAACGAGGAGTTAGTACCGCGCTCGCGCGCGAGACGACTTCACGCCCGCCTTCTCTGCAATGGCCCGGCATGACGCGAATGCCTCGATCCAGGGCGGGCGCGCCGCGCGGGGCTGCATGGTCACCCGCGGCGTCCGCGTCAGCAGCAAGGCATCGTTCAGTTACTCCGGTCTTGCCGCACGAGCCCCGTCGCCCAGCACAGCCCGACCGTCGCGCCCTTCATCCGTGGCAGCAACGCGAGGCAGAGCAGCAACGTCACGGGCAGCCAGACCGCAGCCTGCGCCCAGCTCGAGAGCTCCCACGCGCGGTCCGACCACATGAAAAGTGGCACCACCACGTGCCCCACCACCAGGATGGTCAGGTACGGGGGGAAATCGTCGGACGGGAAGCGCGCATTGTCCGACCCGCAGACGGAACAGGGGCTGCGCACCGTCAGGAACCCGCGGAACAAGCGCCCTTCCCCGCAATTCGGGCAACGCACCGAGAGTCCGCGCCGTATGCCCATCCAGATCGAGTGCTCCGCCATCATCGCTCCCGTCCGGCTGCGCCGGATCACCAAAACATTGCCACCTGTTCCCTGACACGACCCTATTGTATGGAGCGACTGCCCAGGTGTATGGCTCAGATGCCACGATTGTTGCCCTGCAATTAGCCGATTGCCGGGCCGGATTCAAGGCGGACCGTATCGCATGACCGACTGGTGCCCCGAACTCGACCCTTCCGCCCGCACCCTCTACGGCGGCATCGCCGACGCGATAGAACGCGACGTGCGCAGCGGCCACCTCGCCCCCGCCACCCGCCTGCCGCCGCAACGCGCCCTCGCCGCCCGGCTCGGCGTCGACCTCACGACCGTCACACGCGCCTACGCCGAGGCGCAGCGCCGGGGCCTGCTCGAAGCCGGGGTGGGCCGCGGCACCTTCGTACGCAGCGTCGCCGCAGACGGGCAGCACCTGGTCGACATGACCATGAATCTCCCGCCGCTGCCCGAGAGCCCGGCCCTGCGCGCGGCCCTGGCCGGCGCGTTCGGAACGGTGTTCCAGTCGGGCGACCTTCGCGCCCTCACCAGCTACCGGCCGGCCGGTGGCACGCAGTCCGAACGGGAAGCGCTGGCCGCGTTCCTCGCCCCTGTCTTCGGCGCGCTCGATCCGAGGCGGGTCCTGCTCGCGCCGGGCGCACAAGCCGCCCTCTCCGCCGCACTGGCGATGCTCGCGCGGCACGGTGACGTGGTGCTGACCGATCCCCTCACCTATCCCGGCTTTCGCGGCCTCGCGGCGTTGGCGGGCGTGCAGCTCGTCCCCGTTGCAGCGGACGTGGACGGGCTCTGCCCCGACGCGGTCGACCAGGCCTGCCGGCGCCTGTCGCCCAAGGCGCTCTATTGCGTGCCGACGATCCACAACCCGACCACCGCCACGCTGCCGGCCGAACGGCGCGAGGCGATCGGCGCCATCCTCGCCCGCCACGGCGTTCCGGTGATCGAGGACGATGCCTATGGCCTGCTCCCTACCGCGCCGCTGCCCTCCGTGATGGAGGCCGCGGGATCGGGCCTCTACGTCGCGACCCTGGCGAAATGCCTGCTGCCCGCCCTGCGGCTCGCGATCGTGGTGGCGCCCTCGGCGTCGCAAACGCCGCGCCTGGCCCAGGCGTTGCGCGCGACCGCCCTCACCCCCTCCCCAATCTCCGCGGCCCTTCTCGGCGCCTGGCTCGCGAACGGGACCGCCTACGCCTGGCGGGACGCGCTGCGCGCCGAAGCATCCACGCGCCAGGCGATCGCGCGCGAAATCCTGCCCACCAGACGCATCTCGGCGCATCCGGAAGGCCTGCATGTCTGGTTCCACCTCCCGGAGGCATGGGATCGCGGTGAGTTCTGTGCACAGGTGCGCCGCCGTGGCCTTGCTCTCGTCCCGGCCGAGGCGTTCCACGTGGCGGGTCCGGACGGCACGCCGCCGCCCAATGCCGTGCGCATCTGCCTGGGCGCAGCCGATGGCCGGACGGCGTTGCGGGAGGCCCTGCGCGCGGTCGCCGCGACCGCTGCCGCCGATCCGCCGGCACCCCTCGCGGCCGTCGTCTGACCCCGCCTGGGCGGTGGGTTTTCGCGGGGCAAGCCCTTGACGAGGCAACCGCCATGGGCCATTTCCCGGCAATCAGGACTGCTTCGGTCCAGTTAGTGCCAGACCCTGGATTACGGCCCAGGTCGGGGCTGGGCGGAGTGGCGCGTGCAGCCGGGATCCATGCCCGGCGACCAAGCCAGGAGGGGTGTTCGCCCGCATGTTGAGGCTGTCGAAACTGACGGACTATGCGGTCGTCGTGCTGGTCCGCCTCGCCGGAGCGCAAGGTGTGCAGACCTCGCCCGGCATCGCCGCTTCCACCGGCATTCCGGAACCGACGGTCGCGAAGGTCCTGAAGTCACTCACCTCGGGCGGGCTGGTCAGCTCGCAGCGCGGTGCGCGCGGCGGCTACCGGCTGCAGCGCGGACTGGAGGAGATCCCGGTCGCCGACGTGATCGCGGCGATCGATGGGCCGATCGCGCTGACGGCCTGCGTCGACGGGTCGACCAGCGAGTGCGAGGCCCAGGGCCTCTGCCCCATGCGCGGCCGCTGGGACCCGGTGAACGACGCGATCCGCCATGCGTTGCACCGCATCACCCTGGCCGACATGCAGGTCGCGTCGATCCCGGTGGCGTTCCGCACGCCCAGCCAGGGACTGGCGGGCCCGCAGCTTCCGCCCGCCGCGCCGCCCGCCCGCGTGCCGTCTGACCGCCTGCCGGCCGCCGAATAGGACGCCCCAATGCCCGTCGTCACCGAAACGCTCGATACCGTCCAGTCCGTCACGCAGTCCGGCTACAAGTGGGGCTTCGAGACCCACATCGAGATGGACCTCGCGCCCAAGGGGCTGAACGAGGACATCATCCGCCTGATCAGCGACCGCAAGCAGGAGCCGGCCTGGCTGCTCGACTGGCGGCTGAAGGCGTATGCCGCGTGGCTGAAGATGGAGGAGCCGCACTGGGCGCGCGTCGACCATCCGAAGATCGACTATCAGGACCTGCACTACTACGCCGCGCCGAAGAAGAAGCAGGGCCCTAAGAGCCTGGACGAGGTCGATCCCGAACTGCTGCGCACCTATGAGAAGCTGGGCATCCCGCTGAAGGAGCGCGCGATCCTGGCCGGCGTCGATCCCGGCGACGCCGAGGAGGCCGCCCGCACGCCGGTCGCGGTGGATGCGGTGTTCGACAGCGTTTCCGTTGCAACCACCTTCCGCGAGACGCTCAGCAAGGCGGGCGTGATCTTCTGCCCGATCAGCGAGGCGGTGCGCGACTACCCCGACCTAGTGCAGCAGTATCTCGGCTCCGTCGTGCCGGTGGCCGACAATTTCTATGCGGCGCTTAACTCGGCGGTGTTCACCGACGGGAGCTTCGTGTTCATCCCCAAAGGGGTGCGCTGCCCGATGGAGCTGTCGACGTATTTCCGCATCAATGCGCGCAGCACCGGCCAGTTCGAGCGCACGCTGATCGTCGCCGAGGAAGGCAGCTACGTTTCCTACCTCGAGGGCTGCACGGCGCCGATGCGCGACGAGAACCAGCTCCATGCCGCGGTGGTCGAGCTGGTCGCGCTGGACGACGCGCAGATCAAGTACTCGACGGTGCAGAACTGGTACCCCGGGGACGCAGAAGGCCGCGGCGGGATCTACAACTTCGTCACCAAGCGCGGCGCCTGCCGCGGGGCGCGGAGCAAGATCTCCTGGACCCAGGTGGAGACCGGATCGGCGATCACCTGGAAGTATCCGTCCTGCGTGCTGCAGGGTGAGGACAGCGTGGGCGAGTTCTACTCGGTCGCGGTGACCAACAATCACCAGCAGGCCGATACCGGGACGAAGATGATCCATCTCGGCCGCGGCTCGCGCTCGACCATCGTGTCGAAGGGGATCAGCGCCGGACACTCGAACAACACCTATCGCGGCCTGGTGCGGATCGCGCCGCAGGCGGCGGGTGCGCGCAACTTCACGCAATGCGACAGCCTGCTGATCGGCGACCAGTGCGGCGCGCACACCGTGCCGTACATCGAAAGCCGCAACCGCACCGCGAAGGTGGAACACGAGGCCACGACCTCGAAGATCGCCGAGGACCAGCTCTTCTACTGCCGCCAGCGCGGCCTGTCGGAAGAGGACGCGGTCGGGCTGATCGTGAACGGGTTCTGCAAGGACGTGCTGAAGGAACTGCCGATGGAATTCGCCGTAGAAGCGCAGAAGCTGCTGGCGGTGAGTCTCGAAGGCTCCGTGGGGTAAGATCAGATGCTGGAGATTCGCGGCCTGGCCGCTTCGATCAACGACAAGCCGATCCTGAAGGGCATCGACCTCACGGTGCCCGAGGGCGAGATTCACGCGATCATGGGGCCGAACGGGTCCGGCAAGTCGACGCTCGCCTACGTGCTGTCGGGGCGTGAGGAATTTGACGTGACCGGCGGTTCGGCCAGCTTCAATGGCGTCGACCTGCTGGCGATGGAACCGGAAGAGCGCGCGGCCGCCGGCGTGTTCCTGGCTTTTCAGGCGCCGATCGAGCTACCGGGCGTGAACAACGCGAACTTCCTGCGCACCGCGCTGAACGCGATCCGCCGCGCCCGCGGTGAGAGCGAGCTCGACGCCGTGCAGTTCCTGAAGCTTGCGCGGTCCGAGGCGAAGCGACTCGCGATGCCCGAGGACATGCTGAAGCGCAACGTGAACGTGGGCTTCTCGGGCGGCGAGAAGAAGCGCAACGAAGTGCTGCAGATGGCGATCCTGCGCCCCCGGCTCGCGATCCTGGACGAGACCGACAGCGGGCTCGACATCGACGCGCTGAAGATCGTGGCGGATGGCGTGAACGCCCTCCGAGCGCCGGATTTCTCCGCGCTGGTGATCACGCATCATCAGCGGCTGCTGGACCATCTGGTGCCGGACCGCGTGCACGTGCTGGCGCATGGCCGCATCATCCGCAGCGGCGGGCCCGACCTCGCGCGCGAGCTCGAGAAGAGCGGTTACGCGCAGGTGGTCGCGGAGGCCGCGTGATGATGGATTTCCGACACTCCGCGTCGCGGCCGACGCGCGCGCCCCGTGTCATCGCCGCCGAGGGGCGGCCATTTACGACTTTCCTGGGTGCACGCGGCGAAGTCGTAGATGGCCGGCACAAGGCCGGGCATGACACCGGGGGTTGGCACAAGGCCCGCCATGTCGCGGGTGGCTGGCACAAGGCGCGCCATGACACCGGGAGCGCACGCCCATGACCGCCGCCCTGCCCTCCGGCGCGGCCGGGTTCCTCGCGCGCTACGCCGCTTTGCGTGACCTGCTGCCGGGCGACCCTGCATTGCGCGACGCTGCGGCCGAGGCGTTCCGGACGGCCGGCCTGCCGGGTGCGACCCAGGGCCGGCGACCCGAGGCGTGGAAATACACCACGCTCCGTCCGCTCGCCGACGCGCGCTTCCAGTCCACGGCCGAGGACACGAACGGCGGCGTCCCTCCGGCCGCGATGACGGCCCTGCTCGCCCGCGCCCCGACGCTCGACGCGCCCCGCCTCGTGTTCGTCAATGGCGCCTACCGCGCCGATCTCTCGACACCGCCGGCCCTCTTCGCCCGCTTCGCCGACCAGCCGGATTTCGGCACGCTCACCTGGCCGGACCGGGAGCCTCTGGTTGCGCTGAACACGATGCTCGCCGCCGACGGCGCGCTGCTGGACGTGCTCGACGACACCGATGCGGGCGTGGTGGAACTCGTGCATCTCTCCACCGACGGGACCGCCGCGCATCCGCGCCATTGCATCCGCCTCGGGACCAATGCGCGACTGACGCTGCTGGACGTTGCGATCGGTGACGGCAGCTACCTCCACAATCCGGTCACCGAGGTGCACGTCGCCGCCGGCGCCACCTTGACCCATGCGCGGTTGCAGGACGAGTCGGACCGCGCCTACCATCTCGCCACGACCTATGCCGGTGTGGCGGGGGACGCCACCTATGACAGCTTCACCCTCACCCTGGGTGGTCGTGTCGGACGCAACGAAATGCATGCGCTGCTCGCGGCGCCACGCGCGACCGCGCATCTGAACGCGGCACAGCTCCTGACCGGAACGCAGCATGCCGATTTCACTTCGGTGGTGCGACACGACGCGCCGTCCTGCACCTCCCGCCAGACGGTGAAGAACGTGCTGAACGGCCGCGCGCGGGGCGTGTTCCAGGGCCGCATCGAGGTTGCCCGCGTCGCGCAGAAGACCGACGGCTACCAGATGAACCAGGCGCTGCTGCTCTCGCCCGACGCCGAGATCGACAGCAAGCCCGAACTCGAGATCTTCGCCGACGACGTGAAGTGCAGCCACGGCGCGACCGTGGGCGAGCTCGATATCGAGCAGCTCTTCTACCTCAAGAGCCGCGGCATCCCCGACGCCGAGGCGCGCGCGATCCTGGTGCGCGCCTTCCTGGCCGAGGCGCTGGACGCCGTGTCGCAGGAGACCGTGCGCGCGGCGCTGGAGCAGAGCGTCGAACGCTGGTGGGAAAGACAAGCCGCATGAACGTGATCACCAAGCCCGCCGCGCTCGACGTCGACGCGATCCGCGCGGAGTTCCCGATCCTGTCGCAGACCGTGCGCGGCAAGCCGCTGGTGTTTCTCGACAGCGCCGCTTCCGCGCAGAAGCCGCGCGCGGTGATCGACGCGATGCGCATCGCCATGGAGACGCAGTACGCGAACGTGCATCGCGGCCTGCACTGGATGAGCGAGCGCACCACCGAGGCCTATGAAGCCGCACGCGATGCCGCCGCCGCGCTGATGAACGCCGCGGACCGCAGCGAGATCGTGCTGACGCGCAACGTGACCGAATCGCTCAACCTGATGGCGCACAGCTTCGGCAGCCTGCTGAAGCCGGGCCAGGCGGTGCTGATCTCGGGCATGGAGCACCACTCCAACATCGTGCCCTGGCAGATGCTGCGCGACCGCGCCGGGATCGAGCTGCGCGTCTGCCCGATCACCGATGCGGGCGAGCTCGACATGGACGCGTTCGAGACGCTGCTGGCCGACGGCAAGGTCGGCCTGGTGTCGATGACGCACATGTCCAACGTGCTGGGCACCGTGACTCCTGCCGAACGTATCGTGCAGATGGCGCACGCGCATGGCGCGAAGGTGCTGCTCGACGGCGCACAGGCGGTGGTGCATCGGGCGATCGACGTGCAGGCGCTGGATTGCGACTTCTACGCCTGGACCGGCCACAAGCTGTACGGCCCGACCGGCATCGGTGTGCTCTATGGCAAGCGCGCGTTGCTGGAGCAGATGCCCCCATTCTTGGGTGGCGGCGACATGATCTCCTCCGTCAGCTACGAGCGCTCCACCTGGGCCGCCGTGCCGCACAAGTTCGAGGCAGGCACGCCGCCGATCCTGGAAGGCATCGGCCTGAAGGCGGCGATCGATTGGGTGCAGGCCATCGGCTACGACGCGATCGCCGCGCATGAGCGCTCCCTGGTGGACCATGCGCTGGCGCGGCTCTCGGCGATCGAGGGCGTGCATATCGTCGGCCGCGCCCAGGATCGCGGCGGCGTCGTGTCCTTCGCGCTGGACCGCGCGCATGCGCACGACGTGGCGACCCTGCTGGACCGGCAGGGCATCGCGGTGCGCGCCGGCCACCACTGCGCGGAGCCGCTGATGGGCCGCTTCAACCTCGACAGCACCGCTCGCGCGAGCTTCGGCGTCTATACGACGCTGGGCGAGATCGACGCCCTGGCCGAGGGGCTCGAGCGCGTGCGGACGTTCTTCAAGTGAGGGACCGCGGCGTGTCGTTTGCGATCATGCGGCCCGTTCTTGGAGTTGTGGGCGGCAGAGGCTCCTCCCACGTGTCATGGCCGGGCCTGTCCCGGCCATCCACGGCTGTGCTGCACACGACTCGGCAAGTCGTGGATGGCCGGCCTTCGCCGGCCATGACACGGTGCGGCCGTGCGTTGGCCACGATACGAGTGGACAGCGCCCTCGCAGGCATCGGAGCCCGCGCATGAGTGACTCCTTCGACGACCTGCGGGACCTCTACCAGGAGGTCATCCTCGACCACGGGCGCCATCCGCGTCATGGCAAGCGCCTCGCCACCTTCGATGCGACCGCGAAGGGGGACAACCCGATGTGCGGCGACCGCGTTCAGGTGTGGCTGGCCTACGGGCCCGGTGACACGATCGACGCGGCCGGGTTCGAGGCGCGGGGCTGCGCGATCTCCATCGCCTCGGCCGACCTGATGGCGGAGACCGTGGCAGGCCGCAGCAAGACCGACGCGCGCGCGCTGTTCGCCGCGTTTCGCGAGATGGCCCGCACCGGCCAATGCCCCGCCTGCGAGGCAGCCCTGTCCGAACCGCTCGACCGGCTCGCGCCGCTGTCGGGCGTGCACGAATACCCGTCCCGCGTGAAATGCGCGACCCTGCCGTGGCACGCGCTGATCGCCGCACTGGACGGAACCGAGAAGGAGGCGAGCAGTGAATGACGTGAGCCAACCGCACGCCGCCTGGACGCCCGACGGCGAAGCCCCGCCCAAGGTGAGCGAAGAGGCCGTGGTCGAGGCGATCGCCTCGGTCTACGACCCGGAGATCCCGGTCAACATCTACGAACTCGGCCTGATCTACGCCGTCGACCTGCGTGACGACGGATCGGTGAAGGTCGAGATGACGCTGACCGCGCCCGCCTGCCCCTCGGCCCAGGAACTCCCGGAACAGGTGCACAACGCCGTCATGGCCGTCGCCGGCGTCACCGCCTGCGACGTCGAGACGGTCTGGGATCCGCCGTGGGACCCCTCGCGCATGAGCGAGGAAGCCCGCCTGCAGTTGAACATGTTCTGAGCGATGACGAGATCAAAGCCATGAGCACGACCACCACCGCCCCCCGCAAGACCCGCGAGCTTCCGCCGCTGATGACGCTGACGGACGCCGCCGCCAAGCGGCTGCGCCAACTCTACGACGCCGGCGAGCAGGGCAAGCTGCTGCGCATCGGCGTCTCCACGAAGGGATGCTCTGGCCTGTCCTACGACATGAGCTGGACGGATGCCCCCGCGCCGACGGACGAGATCGTGCGCGACAAGGACCTCACCGTGCTGGTGGACCGCAAGGCGAGCCTGTTCCTGATCGGCACGGTGATGGATTACGAGACGAAATCCCTCGCCAGCGGCTTCACCTTCGTTAATCCGAACGAGAAGGGCCGCTGCGGCTGCGGCGAGAGCTTCCACGTCTGACGGAGAACCGGCGGCGGCTGCGCCCGTGCGTTCCGGGGAGGTTACTTGCTGCGCAGACGCCGTGCGTTGCGCGATGCGGCCTTGAGGAACGGGCGTAGCGCCGCATCGGGCCCCTGCCCGGTCGCTGTGGCGATCGCCGCCTGCTGCATCGCCGCCACCTTCTCGGTCACCATCAACTGATACTCGGCGACCGAGCAGCGGCCGGCGAGCATCATGCAGCTGCGGTGAAAGATCGTCTCGCAGGATGCGACGAACAGCCGCGTCATCAGCACCTGCAATTCCATCGCGTCCTGCAATCTCAGTCTCCGCCGCCCGGCTCGGATAGTCCCTCCTGCCGGCGACTCGCCGCCACCCAGTCGGCCGCCTGCTCCTCGGTTTCGAAGCCGAGCATCGTGTTGCGGCTGCCGTCTGTGCCCTCGATCTCAACCTTGAAGCCAGGCTGACGGACGCGCGGGACGATCGTGTATTTGCTCATTCCAGCAACATGCCCCTTCCGGACGTTCGGCGCCAGTCACGATCCGGATCGCACGAGCGGCGCGGCGGAACGCCGCCCCGCTGCGCCGTCACGGTGACTCGGCCGGCCAGGCCGCTGCCTCGGAACCGCGTCCGAAGCCGCGCTGTCAGTTGCCGCGTTCGAATCCGGGCCGCGGGACGAGGCTCATCAGCATGTGGCCGAAGCCGCCGTCGACGACCACCTCCTGCCCCGTGACGAACCCGGCGCGGTCGCTGGAGAGGTAGAGCGCGACCTCCGCCATGTCCTCGGGCGTGGCGATGCGTCCAAGGGGGATCGCGGCGGCGCGGCGTTCCGCGACACCGGGCGCCTGGTAGAATTGCTCGCTCATCGGCGTCCGCACGAGACCGGGGCTGACCACGTTGCTGCGCACGCCATGTGGCCCCCACTCCACCGCGAGTTGCCGCGACAGCATCAGCACGCCTGCCTTGCTGACGCTGTACGCGCCCGAGAAGGCTTGTGCGTGGCTACCGGCGATCGAGGCGGTGTGCACGATCGCGCCGCGCCCACGCTCGATCATGGCGCGGCCGAAGGCCTGGGCGCAGTAGAGGTAGCCGGTCAGGTTCACCGCCAGGAGCTGGTTCCAGTCCGCCGGCGAGACGGTGGCGAGCGGCGCCGCGCGCAGCACCCCGGCGTTGTTGATCAGCACGTCGCACGGACCGATCTCGCGGGCGGCGCGTTCGGCCGCGGCGACGCTGTCCGGATCGGCGATGTCGCATTGCAGCGCAATCGCGCGCGTGCCGGCGTGGGTGAGTTCATGCGCCACCGTCTCCGCGCCCTCCCGGCGTGCATCCAGCAGCACGAGCGACGCGCCCGCCCGCGCGAGGCCATGGGCGATCGCGGAGCCGATGCCGCCCCCGGCACCGGTCACGACAGCGACGCGGCCGTGCAGTCCGAGCCAGGCGGGGTCGGCGGAAGCGGATTGTGTCATGAGTTCCTCCTTGATGGATCGAGCGTAGCGCAGCTTCGCCGCGATGCAGAGGTGGCCGCACGGACGTTGGACGGTTCGCCGCGTTTTGGGACGTTCCGCGCACAATCGGCACGGGAATGGCGGAAACGCGATGACGTCGCGGGCGGCGTGTGCCTACTCTGCCGCATCGAGCGCATCGGCCACGCAGGCCTTACGCCGCGCTCCGAGCCGCATCACCGTCAGGAGTTCCTTATGGTTGCGAATGGAACCATTCCGCGGCGGCGCCCGCATGCGCCCACCCCACCGGCGGACCGCTGAGATGGCACGCTCTCCCCATCCTGCGCTGTCACGGCGCGGGTTCTGCCTGTGCTGCGTGGGTGCAGCCGGGCTCGCCGCGACGGGCGGATGGCTCACGCCGCGACAGGCCTTCGCGGAGGCGCGCGGGCTCGTGACGCTGATCAAGGATGCTGCGGCAACCACGCCGATCACCACGCATCGCGTGCGCGACGATCTGTGCCTGCTCGAAGGATCCGGCGGAAACATCGCGGTGCTGACGGGGCCGGATGGCAAGGCGCTCGTCGACGGGGGCATCGCCGTTTCCCGTCCGCAGCTCACCAGGGCGCTCGCGGCGCTTGGGGCGGATCCGATCACGCACCTGATCAACACCCATTGGCACTTCGACCACACCGACGGCAATGCGTGGCTGCACGCCGCAGGCGCGCGCATCATCGCGCAGGAGAACACCCGCAAGCACCTGGCGCACATCCAACGCGTCGAAGACTGGGACTACAACTTCCTGCCTTCGCCCGACGGTGCGCTGCCCAGCGCGGTGTTCTCCCGGGATCATCGACTCAAGCTGAACGGCACGACGCTCGACATGACGTATCTGGGCCCTGCGCACACCGACAGCGACATCTCGGTGCTGTTCGCCGAAGCCGACGTGCTGCATGCGGGCGACACTTACTGGAACGGGATTTACCCGTTCATCGACCGCTCCACGGGCGGGAGCATCGGCGGCATGATAGCGGCCTGCGACAGGGTGCTGCGGGTCGCGTCGTCACAGACCGTGATCGTGCCCGGTCACGGCGCGCCGGTCAGCAACAAGGCCGAACTGCAGGCATTCCGCGACATGCTGGTCGGCGTGCGGCAGCAAGTGGCGACCCTGAAGCGCCAGGGACGCTCACTCGCAGAGACGGTCGCCGCCCGCCCCACCGCGGCCTACGACGCGAAATGGGGGCAGTTCGTGATAGACGGCGCGTTCTTCACGCGGCTGGTATATCCGGACGCCTGAGCGCACCGGGACGCCTGAGCGCATCGGACCTGAGCGGGGCGGTGCGAGGCGGGCGGCGTCACGCCCCCCGTCCCGCTCCCAGTCCCCCTGGTCGCCGCCTCAGGCCCGCATGCGCGAGAGGTCCAGAAGAACGTTCGCCTCTAGCGCCTTCTCGTCCAGCCGGTGCTTCACCAGGTCGCCGATGCTGACGATGCCAACCAGGTCACCGCCATCGATCACCGGCAGGTGCCGGATGCGCGCCTGGGTCATCGCCGCCATCGCATCGTCCACCCGGTCCGTGGAGCGGCAATGGATCAGGCTGTGGCTCATCAGCGCACCGACCGACAGGTCGAGCACCGCCGCTCCTCGGCTCGCCACGGCATTGAGGAAGTCACGTTCGGAGAAGATGCCGACAGGCTTCATCCAGGCATCCTCCACGACCACCGCGCCGATCCGGTGCTCCGCGAGTTTGCCGACGGCGCTTCGCACGCTGTCGCTCTCCCGCACCCGGACCACCCGGTGGCCCTTCTCCTGCAGCACGTCCGCGATCGTCATCTCTCGCTCTCCTCTCCCGCCGCCGCACGAGCGCTCGGTCGGTCGGCGCGGCGGCGTCTTGGCCGATTGGAAGCGCGAGATGAAACGTAGGGTGGCGCAGCGACGACTGCCATAAGATGGCCGCGATTTCAGATGCGAGCCTGGCGAGCCGCCCCCGGCGCCGCACCGCTTACGCGAAGTCGACCCAGGCGCCGAAGGGCAGCATCCGCCCCGACGCCTCATGCGTGATCCGGCGGCCGGACAGGCGGCACGCGTCGGGCGCGACACCCCAGCTTGCCGCGGCGACGCGCACCGCCAGGTCCCCAGCCCGACGGGACAGGGCACGGAGCGGCGCGCTGCCCGCCCGCGGCACGCCATCCGCATAGAGCGCGCCGAGCGGCACCTCCACGAACGCCAGGGTCCGGACGGGGCCGCCGTCGGGTCCGAGTTCGGTAAGGCGGATCGTCGCCCCCCGCATCGGGTCGAGACGCATATGCCCGGCGATCGCCCCGGTGATCGGTGCCACGCTCGGGGCGGCCGCGGCCGCCGGCTGCGCCCGTATCGCGGTGAGGGCGAGGCCCGCGGTCACCGCTCCGGTCTGCAGCAGCGCGCGTCGTGCGAGCGGCGCGGTCACCTCAACCTCCCTGCTGCTTCGGGGCGGACGGGCTGCGCGCCGGCTTCAGCGGCTCCCGCGGCGCCTTGCCCGGGTCCGGCGTCATGGTCATCTCGTTGGAGTATTGCGGGTTCTTGCCGTGTTGCTGCTGCTCATGCTTCAGCGGGTCGGCGACGTACTGGAACGCCGGCTCGCTGTTCCACGGGCCGCGCTGGTCGGCATCCGGTCCGTTCGACATGTTGAAATAGAGGTTCACCGAGTCGTCGGGCTGGAGATTGCCGAACAGCGGCTTGTCCAGCGCGTCCTGGCTCTTCAGCGCCTCCATGAACATCTGCGTATGGGAGACCTCGCGCGTGGCCAAGTGCCGCAATGCATCGCGGGTCCCGTCGTCGGGCGCGTAGCGCAGCAGTTCCTCGTAGGTGGCGAGCGCACCGGCCTCCGCCGCGACGTTGGCGCGCAGGTCGCGCACCACGTGCCCGCCTTCGTTGACATAGCGTGCGTCCCAGAACGACCCCTTCGAGTCGACGAGATGCGGCCCGGCACCGCGCAGCGAGAACAGCGTGCTGCGGTAGGCGGCATCCTGCGCGTTGACCGAGGCTCGCTGCGTGTGCTGCTCGATCAGCATCGCAATGATCTCGAGATGGCTGAACTCTTCCGTACCGATGTCCTGCAGCATGTCGCGAATGCCGCGGTGATCCGTGTGGAAGGATTGCGTCCAGTAGGTCAGCGCAGCGGTCAGCTCGCCGGTCGCGCCGCCGTACTGCTCCAGCAGCTTCTCGGCGAAGGCAGGGTCCGGGTTGGTGACGTGCACGTCGGTGACGAGGATGGGATGATGGATGAACATGTGCTGGATCTCCCGCGCGTATCGGCGAATCGGGAGCGCGGGAGCTGCGGGATGGTTTGCCGCGTGCGGCGGCAGGGCGCGGGGGCGTCTGGTGCGATCGCGTGATCGCGGACGCCGGATGGCAGCGTCACGTGGCCCGCTCGTGTGTCCCGCAGGCGGAGAAGCAACGGCAGACGCAGCTTTTCCCAACGCCGTGCGGATCGGGGCGCGGGACGCGGCGAAGACGCATCCCATGACAACGCGAACAGCATCCATGACGATCGCGGGAGCCGCGCATCGCCGTCGGGAAAGCCGTGCATGGATGCGGCTTCGCCAGCGCGACGGCCGCCAAGCGGGTGATCGCGCCCGTGGCGCTTGGGCGGGGGTCGGTTACGCGCCGTCGTCGAGCGCTGCCTCTGCCGTGCGCACCGCCTGCAGCGGCACGGCCGCGCGGCCCACGACGCGCCCGCCGACACAGGCAAGCCACGCGCCGTCCGGCGGCTCTCCGGGCCGCAGCTCCACGACCCGGGCTTGCGCATCGCGCGCCACTGCCGGGAAGGAGCGCCAGCCGGTCGAGAGCGGCCCCTGAACGCGAACGACGCGGGCGATGGCCTCGCCCGCGTCGTTGAACCCGATCCACTCGAGGGTTCGGGGGGTCACCCCGACACCCTCTTCATGGCGTCCCCGCGTCCAATGGAGGCGGGAACCGCTCATCTAGCCGCCGCCCGCGAAGGCAACAGCCATCAGGCGCTCTTGGCCATGATCTCGTCCGCGATGTTCCGCGGCACCGGATCGTAGTGGTGGAACTGCATGGTGAAGGACGCGCGCCCCTTGGTCATGCTCCGCAGGTGGGAGATGTAGCCGAACATCTCCTTCAGCGGGACCAGCGCCCGCACGATCACGGTCGAGCCGGAGCTCTCCTGGTTCTGGATCTGCCCGCGGCGGCGGTTCAGGTCGCCCACCACGTCACCCACGTGATCCTGCGGCGTGGTCACTTCCACGTCCATGATCGGCTCGAGGATGATCGGGCCGGCCTTCTTCATGCCCTCCCGGAAGCAAGCCTTGGCGGCGATTTCGAAGGCCAGCGCCGAGGAGTCGACGTCGTGGTACTTGCCGTCCACCAGGGAGAACTTGAAGTCCACCGTGGGGAAGCCGGCCAGCACGCCGCTGTCGGCCTGGTTGCGGATGCCCTTCTCGACCGCCGGGATGTATTCCCGGGGGACGGAGCCGCCGACCACCTCGTTCTCGAACACGATCCCTTCGTTCCGTTCGGTCGGCTCGAAGACGATCTTCACCTCGGCGAACTGACCCGACCCACCGGTCTGCTTCTTGTGGGTGTAGGTCTCGGTGTGCGTCTTGGAGATGGTCTCTCGATACGCCACCTGCGGCGCGCCGATGTTCGCGTCCACGCCGTATTCGCGGCGCAGGCGGTCGATGATGATCTCCAGATGCAGCTCGCCCATCCCGGACAGGATGGTCTGGCCGGTCTCCTGATCGGTCTTCAGCCGCAGCGACGGGTCTTCCGCCGCCAGCTTCTGCAGGCCGATCGTCATCTTCTCGACCGCTTCCTTGGTGCGCGGCTCGACCGAGATGTCGATCACGGGCACCGGGAACGCCATGCGCTCCAGCACCACCGGATCATCCTGGGAGGCCAGGGTGTCGCCCGTGCCGGTGTCCTTCAGGCCGACGAAGGCGGCGATGTCGCCGGCCTCGACTTCCTTGATCTCCTGGCGCTTGTCGGCGTGCATCTGGAACATCCGCCCGATGCGCTCGCGGTGGCCCTTCGTGGTGTTCAGCACCATGTCGCCCGACTTCAGCGTGCCGGAGTAGACGCGCACGAAGGTCAGCGTGCCGTACTTGTCGTTGATGATCTTGAAGGCGAGGCCCGAGAAGGAGGCCTTCGGATCGGCCTTCATGCGGCGGCGGTCCGGATGATCGGCCTCGTCCTCACCTTCCTCCAGCGCGACCGCGATGCCGGGCACGTCCAGCGGGGACGGCAGGTAGTCGATCACCGCGTCGAGCAGCGGCTGCACGCCCTTGTTCTTGAACGCCGTGCCGCACAGCACCGGGCGGAACGCGCCGGAGATGGCGCCCGCCTTGATGCAGCGCTTCAGCGTCTCGACGGAGACGTCGCCCTTGTCGAAGTATTCCTCCATCGCGGCCTCGTCGACCGAGAGCGCGGTATCCAGCAGGTTCTGCCGGTATTCGGCCGCCTTCTCGGCCAGATCGGCCGGGATCGCCTCATCGTGGTACTTGGCGCCCAGCTCGCCGCCTTCCCAGATGATCGCCTTCATCTCGACCAGGTCGACGACGCCCAGGAACTGGTCCTCGATGCCGATCGGCAGCTGCAGCGGCAGCGCGACGATATCGAGCTTCTCCTTCAACGTGTCGAACGCGCGGTAGAAGTCGGCGCCGGTGCGATCGAGCTTGTTGATGAAGATGATGCGCGGGACGTTGTAGCGGTCGGCGAGACGCCAGTTGGTCTCGGACTGCGGCTGCACGCCGGCCACGCCCTCGATGATGAAGATCGCGCCGTCCAGCACGCGGAGGCTGCGGTTCACCTCGATGTTGAAGTCGATGTGGCCGGGCGTGTCGATGATGTTGATGCGGTGGTCTTTCCACTCGCAGGTCACGGCCGCCGAGGTGATCGTGATGCCACGCTCACGCTCCTGCTCCATGTAGTCGGTCGTGGTGTTGCCCTCGTGCACCTCGCCGATCTTGTGCGACACGCCCGTGTAATACAGAATCCGCTCGGTCGTGGTGGTCTTGCCCGCGTCGATGTGGGCGGTGATGCCGATGTTGCGAATCTTCTCGAGCGGCGAGCCTGACACAGTAACCTCCACGCCCCGGAGAGGGGCAGACCGAACTTTCATAGCGAAGCGGGCGCGTGATCCGATCCGGATCCCAGGGACCCTTCCCCCGCGCGCCCGATACAGCAATGCCGGCTGACGAGCAGCCGGTCACGAATGCCGGTCAGATGCGACAGAGGGCCGGGTTTTGCAAGTGCGAATTCCGCACGGCGCGCCCGCAAGCCATGGCGGGGCCGCGTCCCGGTGCGGCACCGCAACGCAACCCGCCATGACGGTTTATCACAGAACGATACATGGGCGCGCAATAGGCTGCGCACCATGGACACCGAGACCGCTCACGCGCTCGTGCGCTTCGGCCTGGGGCACCGGCCCTCCGACCCGGTGCCAACCGATCCCGTAGCCTGGCTGCACGCCCAACTCGCCCCCCCCGATCCTCTGATCGGCGCAGGCCCAACCACCGCCGAGGGCCTCGCGGCCCTGCGCGCCGATCGCAGGGACAAGCCCCCGCCGCTGCAGTCCCGGTCGGCCGCCCTGTTCCGCGCCGGCGCCCGCAGCCAGCTCGCCCACGCGGTCGAGACTGACCTGCCGTTCCGGGAGCGCCTCGTCTGGTTCTGGACCAACCATTTCACGGTCTCGACCCGCCGCGGCCAATGCGCCGCCGTGCTGCCCGCCTTCGTCGCCGAGGCGATCCGGCCGCACGTCACCGGCCGCTTCGCCGACATGCTGGGTGCGGTCATGCGCCATCCGGCCATGCTGATCTATCTCGACAACACGACCTCCATCGGCCCCGACAGCGCGGCGGGGCAGCGCAGCCGGCGCGGCCTGAACGAGAACCTCGCCCGCGAATGCCTGGAGCTGCACACCGTCTCTCCCGCGGCGGGCTACACCCAGCAGGACGTGACCGCCTTCGCCGCCGTGCTCACCGGCTGGTCGATCGACCTGCAAGCCGATCCCCCCGGCTTCCGCTTCCGCCCCGCAGCCCACCAGCCCGGCCCTCAGACCGTGCTGGGCCGGACCTTCCCGGCGGGTGAAGCGGGAGGCATCGCCGCCCTCGCCTTCCTCGCGTCCCATCCGGCCACGCACCGCCACCTGGCGACGCGGCTCACGCGGCATTTCGTCGCCGACGACCCACCGCCCGCCGCCATCGCCGCGATCGAGGCGGTACTGCGCAAGACCGATGGCGACCTGGGCGCCGCCGCGGCCGCGCTGGTCGGGGTGCCGGCGCCACCGGCGGCCAAGCTGCGCACGCCGCAGGAGCTGGTGGTCGCGAGCCTGCGGGCACTCGACCTGCCCGAGGAACGCCGCCCCGACGCCTTGGCCGCCCTCGCCGCGCTCGGCCAGCCATTCTGGCGCGCGCCCGCCCCGAACGGATGGCCCGACACCGCCGCCGACTGGGCCGCGCCAGAAGCCATGGTCCGCCGCATCGACTTCGCCTGGGCGCTCGCCGGCCGCAGCGACGCCGCCGACCCGGTGGCTCTTGCCGAGACGGTGCAAGGCCCGCTGCTCGATCCCGCGACCCGGCGCGCCATGCAACGTGCCGCCTCCCGTCGCGAGGCACTCACGCTCTTTCTCACCGCCCCCGCGTTCCAGAGGCGCTGACATGCTCACCCGACGCTCCGCCCTCCTCGGCCTCGGCACCGCCGTCGCCCTCGGCCGCTCCCGCCTCGCACTCGCCCAGGCTGCGACCGACCGCCGCTTCGTGGTCGTGATCCTGCGCGGGGCGATGGACGGCCTGGGCGCGGTGGTTCCCTATGGCGACCCGGAGCTCACCGACCTGCGCGGCGCGCTGGTCCCGCCGGATCCCGGCCGGCCAGACGGCCTGCACGACCTCGGCGGCCGGTTCGGCCTGCACCCGGCGCTCGTCAACCTGCATGCGATGTACGCGGCCGGCACGTTCGCGCCGATCCATGCCGTCGCCGGCCCCTACCGCATGCGCAGCCATTTCGAGGCGCAGGACTGTCTCGAGAGCGGCGCCGATCACCGCATGACGAGCGGCTGGCTGAACCGTGCGGTCGCCGCCCTGCCGCGGACGCCGGACTCCGAGGCGCTGGCGGTCGGCGTCACCGTCCCTCTGCTGCTGCGCGGCGGAGCCGAGGTCGGCACCTGGGCGCCCCACGGCAACGCGACGCCATCCGTCGACATGTATGCCCGCATCACCGAGCTGAACGCGCCGGATCCCGTCACCGGCCCCGCGATCGGGGAAGGGCTGCGCGCCCGCGGCTTCAGCGACGCGACGCTGTACAACCTGCCGCAGGCGAGCAACCGTGCCGGCTTCCCCGCCCTTGCGGCCGCTGCCGGCAAGCTGCTCGCCGCCCCGCGCGGGCCACGCATCGCGGCCCTCGAACTCGATGGCTGGGACACCCATGCCGCCCAGGCGACGCGGCTGCCGAACCCGCTGCGCCAACTCGACGCCGGGCTCGCGGCCCTGGCCGAGAACCTGGGACCGGCCTGGGCGCAGACCGCCGTGCTGGTCATGACCGAGTTCGGCCGCACCGCTCGGATCAACGGCACGGGCGGCACCGATCACGGCACCGCCGGGGTCGCCTTCGTGCTGGGCGGCGCGGTTGCCGGCGGCCGCATCCTGGGGACCTGGCCAGGGCTGAAACCCACCCAGTTGTTCGAGAACCGGGACCTGGCGCCCACGAGCGACCTCCGCGCCGTGGCGAAGGGCCTGCTGGCCGGACAATTCGGCCTGGGTGCGCCGGCACTGACGCAGGTGTTTCCCGACAGCGCCAGCGTCGAGCCGATGGGCGGATTGCTGCGGACCTGAGCGCTGCACGGGCGCGGCTGGCGCGGGTCCTTCCGACTGGCGCGGGTCCTTCCGACTGGCCCGACTCCGTCCGACTGGCCCGGCTTCGCCCGACTGGCCCGGCTTCGCCCGACCGGCCCGGCTGCGACGGGCGCGGCCGCTCGCCGGTCGGCTTCGCTCAGGTGGGGCGCGGCACCGCGACGGCGCGGGGCGCCGGACGCCCTGTCCAGGCGCCGCCGGCGATCGACACCGCGACGGTCAGCCCGTAGGCGACCAGCGCCACCGCGATCGATGCGAACACCGCCCAGAGCCCGAACCCAAGCCGCAGCGCGACCGCGGCCCCGACCACCGCCACGGCCAGGCGGACGAACTGCCCCAGCACCGGCCACAGCATCCGCCCAGCACCCTGGGAGGCGAAATACAGCACGAGCCCCAGGCCGAAGAACCCGTAGAACGGCCCGACCAGGCGCAGGTAGAGGCTGCCGGTGGCAAGCATCGCCGGATCGGTGTCGAACAGCGCGAGCCACGCCACCGGATGCAGCGCCGCGAGCAGGCCGATCGTCTCCGTCACCGCGAAGCCGAACCCGGCTCCGATCCAGGCCGCCCGCAACGCGCGCTCCGGCTGGCCGGCGCCGACATTGGTGCCCACGACCGCGACCAGCGGCGCGCCGATGCCGAACGACAGCGGCACCAGCAGGTATTCGAGCCGGGAGCCCGTGCCGAACCCGGCCAGCGCGGCCGATCCGAACGTGCCGACCATGCCGGTGGTCAGCATGATCGTCAGGTTGGTCTGCAGCGAGCTGAGCGAGGCGATCCCCCCCACCCTGACGATCGCCGCGAACAGCCGCCGCTCGAGCCGGACGCCGAACAGGCGCGGCCGCACCACGCTGCGCCCGGACCAGAGATACCAGGCGAGGATGGCCGTGCCGACCACGTAGTAGGTGACGAGTGCGGTCGCGCCGCCGGCGACCCCGAGGCCCGGAAACGGACCCAGGCCGAAGATCAGGCAGGGTGAGAGCGGGATGAGTGCGAGCGCTCCGCCACAGATCACCCAGGCAGGCACCATCATGTTGCCGGTGCCCCGCAACGCGCTGGCCAGCGCGTTCATCACCCAGAGCAGCACGGATCCCGCGAAGACCACGTTGGAGTAGGCGAGCGCCGCATCCAGCGCGGCGCCGTGGGCACCCAGGCTGCGGTAGAGCGCGGGTCCGAACCCCAGCACCGCCACGGAGCAGATCAGGCCGAGCAGACCGTTGATGACGATGGCATGGGTGACGAGGGCGGTGGCGTCGTCGCGCCGTCCGCCCCCCAGGGCGCGGGCGATGGAGGAGGAGATGCCGCCCCCCATGGCGCCGCCGGAGATCATCTGGGTCAGCATCACGCCGGGGAACACGACGGCGACCCCGGCCAGCGCATCGGTGCCGAGATGCCCGATGAAATAGGTCTCGATCAGCCCGGTGGCCGATTGCGCCAGCATGAGGATCACGTTGGGGGCGGCGAGACGCAGCAGCAGGGGGGCGAGCGGCGCTTCCAGCAGGGCGCGGGTGCGTGCATCCATCTCGCGCCGCGGGTCCCGCACGCCTTCATGCGGATCAGACCGACCGGTCATCTCAGGCGCGGGCATGGCAGGCGCGGGCGAGGCCATCGGCGAGGGCTCCTTCAGACCAGCAGCCGGGTGAAGACGATGCGGTGGAAGCGATGCAGCGCGGTCGCGTCCTGGTCGACCTTGCTGCGGAGGACGGCGCCCTCGAACGCGTCGATCAGGAAGGCGGCCAGGGTCTCGGGGTCGTCGTCACCCTGGAGCGAGCCGTCCCGCTGGGCGTCACGGATGCAGGCGGCGAGCAGCCGCGTCCAGCCGGCATAGACGAGATCGAGCCGATCGCGCACCAGCCGCGACTGGCCGGCGAGTTCGGCGGCGAAGTTGCCGATCATGCAGCCCCGCGCGAAGGACTTCGAGGGAGCTGCCGCACGCGGCGCCTCGATCCCGGTCTTCGCGTCGAAATAGGCCCTGAGCCGCTCGAGCGGTGGCCGCGTCTCGTCGCTCAGCACGCCTTGGGCGCGGGTAAGCCGCTCTTCCCAGTAGCGGCCCAGCACCTCGGCGCCGAACTGCTCCTTGCTGTCGAAATGATTGTAGAACGAGCCCTTGGGGACCTGCGCGGCGTCCGTGATCTCCTGCACGCCGCAGCCGTTGAACCCTTGGCCGTGCAGCACCCGCAGGCCGGTGGCGATCAGATGCTGGCGCATGTCCTGCCTTCGCATCTGTCCAATATGACCGGTCGGTCTGATTCCCGCAAGTCACCTCGCGACGGGGATAGCTGCGGGGAAGCGAACCGAAACCCTCCCGTGGCCCTCCGTGGCCCCCAGGTCCTCCGTGGTGACCTCGACGTCTCCGCGGTGATCGCGACGGGATCTTGAAACCACGGAGGAAGAACGAGGGCCACGGGAGACGGACCGTGCCGTGAATGGACGGGGGCGGCGGGGAACCGATTTCAGGCCGCCTGCGGCGGCGGAGGCCGAGGTCCTGCGCCCGTCATTAGCCGAGATCCTGCGCCGGGCCTCAGCCGAGGTCCTGCGCCGGGCCTGAACCGGGAGCGTGCGGCAACTCCGTCAGCCGAAGTCCTTCGCGAGCTCCTCGCGGACGGCCATCTGTACGCTCGCCATGTGGCCGTAGGCGGGGTGGTCGAAGCCCAGCACGACCTCAGTGCCGGGATGGGAGAAGGCGGCAATCTGCGCCATGGTGAAGGGCAGATGCACGAACTGCACCGAGGACGCCTTGCCCTCGGCCGTCGTGCGGTCCTGGTCGGCCTCCGGCACGCCGCGGATCGTCTCGCCACCGACGCGGAGGAAGACGTGCTCCTCGATCGCGCCCAGGCTGCCCAGGACGCGCTTGCGGCGGATCGGGTCGTCGATCTCGATCATGAAGGTCGCGACCAGCTCCTCCCCGTTCGGGATCAGCGGATTATAGGCCTCGAGCTCGCCCTCCATCTGCTCCGCACCGCCCTTCTCGATGTGGATCATCTCCTGAACCTGGAGCCACATCGTCTCCCAATTCTCGAAGTAGAAGGTGATGTGCGGCCCCACCTCCACCCGCCGGTTGCGCTTGCGGGCGGCGATGCGGCGGCGGGAGTCGGCGCGGACCTTGGTATACTCCGCCATCGGCAGGATGTCGGACGGCGCAAGGGCGTGCTTGTTCGGCATGGGATTGCCTCCGTTCAGGCGAGCCCGTAGGCCCGCGCGAACAACTGGATGGGGTGCGTGACCAAGGTGGGGACGGGCGCGTCGCTGCCCAGCTTTTCGATGCCTTGCGCGATATGCACGCCGGCCAACGGGCATTCGGAGGTGACGAACCCGGCCCCGGCGTCGCGCGCCTGGCGTGCCACCGGCCGGCCCACCTTCAGCGCCGTCGGAAAATGCTCCTGCTTGAAGCCCCAGGAGCCGCCATGGCCGGAGCAGCGCTCGATCACCTTCACCTGCGCCTCGGGCAGCAGGCGCAGCATCTCGGCGGCTTTCTGCCCCATGTTCTGCGCCCGCGCATGGCAGGCCATGTGGACCGTCATCGGCCCCTCGGCCACGGACAGGCCGGGGGCCAGCCCCTCCTTGCGGGCGATGTCCACCACGTACTCGCTCACGTCGTAGGTCGCCTTGGACAGCGCGGCGACGTCAGGATCGTCAGGAAGGATCAGCGGCCACTCGAATTTCAGCATCAGCGCGCAGGACGGCACGAGCGCGATCACGTCGTAGCCCTTGGCGATCCAGTCCTTCAGGCCCTGCGCGACGGTGCGTGCCTGGCCGGCCACGTCCGCGAGCCGCCCCTGCTCCAGCAGCGGCATGCCGCAACAGCCGGGGTACGCGACCTCGGTCTCCACCCCGTTCCGCGCCAGCACCGCGCGCGTCGCGAGCCCGACCTCCGGCTGGTTGAAGTTGCCGAAACACGTCGCGTAGATCACCGCCTTGCGCCCGAAGCCCGGAGCCTCCCGGTTCAGCACCGGCGTCTCGGCCGCGCGGTTGACCAGCGTCTGGCTCGCGTAGGTGGGCAGCTCCGCCTCGGGATGCAGTGCCGCCTGCCGGCGCAGCACCGGCCCCACCGTCGTGTTGTCGCGCCGCGTCGCCCAGTTGGCGAGCGGGGCCACCATCGTCGCGAGCTTGCCGTTGCGGTCGGTCGCCGCGAGTTGCTTGTCCGCGAAGGCGAGCTTGTCCTGCGCCGCCTCCATCGCGCGGTAGCGCAGCATCAGATGCGGGAAGTCGAGGTCGAATTCGTGCGGCGGGACATACGGGCACTTCGTCATGAAGCACATGTCGCAGAGCGTGCAGGCATCCACGACGGACTTGAAGTCCTTGCTGTCCACGCCGTCGAGTTCCTGGGTCGGCGATTCGTCGACCAGGTCGAACAGGCGCGGGAAGCTGTCGCACAGGTTGAAGCAGCGCCGGCAGCCGTGACAGATGTCGAACACCCGGCGCAGCTCCCGCTCGATCTCGGTCGGATCGACGAAGGACGGGTCCTGCCACGCGATCGGATGCCGTGTCGGCGCCTCCAGGCTGCCTTCTCTCATGAGGATCTGCTGCTCCAGGAATGATCGTCCCCTCCCCGGGCGGAGAGGGGACGCCGAAAGATCAGGCGAGCTCGTTCAGGGCCTTCTGGAACCGGCCGGCATGCGAGCGTTCGGCTTTCGCCAGCGTCTCGAACCAGTCGGCGATTTCCTCGAAGCCTTCTTCGCGCGCCGTGCGCGCCATGCCCGGATACATATCGGTGTATTCGTGCGTCTCACCGGCAACGGCCGCGGCCAGGTTGTTGTTGGTGCTGCCGATCGGCAGGCCGGTGGCCGGATCACCCACCGCTTCCAGGAACTCGAGATGGCCGTGCGCGTGGCCGGTCTCGCCTTCCGCGGTGGAGCGGAACACGGCAGCCACGTCGTTGTAGCCCTCGACGTCCGCCTTCTGGGCGAAATACAGGTAGCGCCGGTTCGCCTGCGACTCGCCGGCGAATGCGGCCTTCAGGTTGTCCTCGGTCTTGCTTCCTTTGAGCGCCGCCATGGCTAATCCTTTCAGCTTCTCTGACGATGGTTGACCGGTGGGCCGACCGCGCGGTCTGGCGCGTCCAGACCCAGGTTTCCCCAACCGTGGCACGTTAGGCCAATCATCAAGTGAATTGAAGTTCGGGGGTTGATGAAATTTTTCGATCGTGCAGCGGCCACATCACGCGCCGCCGCGCTCAATGCCCCAGAAAGCCGCTGAGACGCGCCGTCGCCTCCTTCACCGCATCGCCCACCGTCCCCAGCACCGCCGGAACGTCCACGGCCGAGGCGAGCTTGACCGCATGCGCCGCGAGATCGGCACCGATCGTCGGCAGGTTCAGCGCCGCCGTGGCGAGGGCCGCCTGCATGTCGTTGGGCATCTGCGCCGCGGCATGGGCCACCTCGGGGCCGAACGACGGAAGCGGCGGAGGCTCGATCCGATCGGGCCCGTCATTCGACCCGTCGCCCGTCAGCAGGTCCAAGAGGTGCGGCGCGGCGGCATCGCGCGCGGTGAGCGGTGCGAACCCCCACAGGGCGCGCAGGGTGGCGATGATGGAGGTATGATCGAACGGCATTGCGCCCGGCGCACGCAGGATGCTGCCGGCCGGGATCCGGGGCGAGACGATCACCGTGGGCACGCGGACCCCGAACCGGTCGAAGGCGAACCCGTCCGGCCTGCGGTCGTCCGGCGGCGTGGCCGCGGGCGGGACGACGTGGTCGTAGCAGCCGCCATGCTCGTCATATGTCAGGACGAACAGCGTGTTGCGCCATCCCGGCCCGGCCCGAAGCGCGTTGTAGACCTGCGCGATCAGCATCTCCCCGTGGCGCACGTCGTGCGGCGGGTGCTGGTCGTTCGGCGGCACGCCCCCGAACGGGTCCACGAAATACCGCGGCTCCAGGAAACTGTAGTTCGGAAGCGCCCCCTTCCGCGCATCCTCGAAGAACGCCTCGATGGGCCGAAACGCTCGGAATGCGTCACTCCACAGGTCCGACAGCGCGATCGCCTGCGGAACGTCGTGGAAGTAGACACGCCAGCTCCGACCCACCGTCTCCAGGCGGGAGAACACGGTGGGCATCTCGTAGGGAAAATGCGTCGGGTTGTTGTTCACCCAGCCGTCCGCCGTGCCCGCATGAGTGAAGAACCGGTTGGGCCAGGTCTGCGTCGGGGCCGCGGCATGCCATGCGTCGGAGGCCCCGAAGGCGCGTGCGAGCGTGCTGATCACCGGCACCTGGTCCGGGGTGAAGGCGTGCATCACCGCCGCCGGATCCCGCGGCGCGTCCGCCTTCTGGCGCATGTAGTCGTCGACGAACCCGCCCATCGTTCCCGGCAGCGGACCCAGGGAGCCATCTTCCGCGAGCCCGCGGATCTGCATCTCGATGTCGTGGAACTGCTCGCCGGGATCGGGGTCGGGAACGCGCGCCGCGTCCCGCGTCAGGTCGGGAGATGTCCAGACCGCGATCCGTTCGGTGCTGCCATCCGCTCGATGCCAGACATTGCTCTCGCTGCCGTCGAGCCCGCGATAGGCGTCGCTCTTCGGACGGAGCATGCCCAGCATGGAATCGAAGGAGCGGTTCTCGAGCATCAGGACGACGACGTGCTCGATGGAGCCTCGGGCCGTCATCGGTCATCCTGCGCGATGCCGGGACCGGCCGGATGGGATACCGCTGCGGCCTCGTCCTGCACGAGCGCATCCCGCCACCCGCACCGACGCAGCGCCGCCTGCATGTGGGCGGGCGGCGGCGCGATGGCGGCAACCGGCGGGTCGAGGCGCAACCGGATGGCCCGCGCGAGCAGGTGGAGCCTGCCGGGACCACCGCCATAGATCGGATCTCCGACGATCGGCCAGCCGAGGGCCGCGCAATGGACGCGGATCTGATGCGTCCGCCCGCTTTGCGGATGCAATTCCAGCCAAGCCATCCCGTCCCCCATCCCGCGCACCTGCCAGTCCGTAACGGCGGGTTGCCCGGCGGGATGCACCTCCATGTGCCAGCCCGCTTGCGTCGTGACGCGGCGCAGCGGGGCGGCGATGCGGCCGGTCGCGTCGGATGGGATGCCGCGGACGACGGCCCAATACGTCTTGCCCGCACGTCCCGCCGCGAATTCCTGCTGTGCCGCGATCAGGGCGGCGCGGCGGAGCGCGACCACGAGGCACCCGGCCGTATCCGCATCCAGCCGGTGCGCGAGCCAGGGCCCATCCTTGCGCCGCGACAGCAGCGGGAACCAGTCCTCGACGGAGGCGCCGCCGCGCGGGCCGGCATGCACCGGCAGTCCGGCCGGCTTGTCGAGCACGACGAAGCGTTGGTCCTGGAACAGGATGGGCGGAAGCGGCCGCATCGCCGCAAGATAGGCCGCGCAAGGGCCGGCCGCCACGCCCCGCTCCCCGCCCGCAACCTCTTCGGACGCCGTCTACGCGGCGCTGTCGCCCCGGCGGCGCAGCAGGAGCCGGCCGATCCATCCCAGCCCCGCATTGATCGCGATCCCCGCAAGTGAAAGCAGCACGAGCGCGGCGAACATCCGCGCGATCTCCAGCCGGTATCCCGCCTCGAGAATGCGGTAGGCGAGGCCGGACGCGAACCCGCCGGAGCCCGCCACGAACTCGGCCACCACCGCCCCCACCAGCGCGAGCCCGCCGGAGATGCGCAGCCCGGTGAGGAAATGGGGCAGCGCCGCAGGCAGGCGCAGCAAGGTCATGGTGCGCCAGCGCCCGGCGCCGTACAGACGGAACAGATCCGCGAGTTCCGGCGCCGCGGCGGCCAGGCCGCTCGCGGTGTTGGCGAAGACCGGGAAGAACGCGACGATCGTGGCGCACACCACGAGAGAGGTGAACGGGTCGCCCACCCAGACGATGATCAGCGGCGCGATCGCGACGATCGGCGTGACCTGCAGCACGACCGCCCAGGGCTGGATCGCCGCCTGGGCGAGCCGGCTCGTCGCCATTGCGATGGCGAGCGCCGCCCCCAGCACGGCCGCGACCGCCAGGGCGACGAAGGTGACCAGCAAGGTGGAGGCGAGCGAGAGCAGCAGCCCGCCGGGATCGGCGAGGAAGGCGCCGACGATCGCGATCGGGCCGGGCACGAGGTAGACGGGCACGTCGAAGATGCGGACCGCGCCCTCCCAGAGCACGAGCGCCAGGAGGCCGAACAGCAGCGGAGCGGCGCGCAGCGCCAGCGGTTCGCGCCTCATGCCGGCCCCTCCCCGCCGCATGATCGGACGTCCCGGACGTGGCCGGCGGCGCCCGCTTGGTCCTGGGGTCCGCGCGGCTCGTCGGCCGGGCCGAGTGCCTGCTCCATCGCGGCGGTGATCTCGGCGACGAGGGTGGCGTAGGCGGGGTCGAGCCGGGAATGGCCGTGCGGCAGCGGGGAGACGCGTTCCGACGCGATCCGGCCGGGACGCGGCGTCATCAGCACGATCCGGCGGGCGAGATACGCCGCCTCGTAGATCGAGTGCGTCACGAAGACGACGGTGCAGCCGATCGCCTCCCACAGCGCCAGCAGGTCCGCCTGGAGCTTGTGACGCGTGAACTCGTCGAGCGCCGCGAACGGCTCGTCCATCAGCAGGATCCGCGGCCGGGTCACCAGGGCGCGCGCGATGGAAACGCGCATGCGCATGCCGCCTGAAAGCTGGCGCGGGCGCGCTTTGGCGAACTGCTCCAGGCCGACGCGGGCGAGCGCGTCCCGGAGCCGTGGCGCCGCCTCCGCGCGGGAGACGCCGCGCAGGCGGAGCGGCAGGTAGACGTTCTCCTCCGCCGTCGCCCAGGGAAGCAGCGTCGCATCCTGGAAGACGAAGCCGATCTCGCCGGGCGTGGGCTCGTGGCCCTCATCCCACACCAGCCGGCCTGAATCGGGTTGGTCGAGGCCGGCGATCAGGCGCAGCAGCGTCGACTTGCCGCACCCGCTCGGGCCGAGCAGCGCGACGAAATCGCCGGATGAGAGGTTCAGCGAGACGTCGCGCAGCGCCTCCGTCCCGCCAGGAAAGCGCCGCCCGACCCGTTCAATGCTCAGCATGCCGCGCCCCCCTCTCCCCCCACGGGAAAGGGCTGGAACCAGGAGGCGATCGCGGCGATGGCACGTTGGGGGAATCCCAAGAACACCCCCTCTCCCCTCGCGGGAGAGGGTGGGGGTGAGGGGGCGACCGGGGCGATGGCACGACGGGCGGAACCCAGGAACGCCCCCTCTCCCCTCGCGGGAGAGGGTGGGGGTGAGGGGGCGACCGGGGCGATGACACGACGGGCGGAACCCACGAACGCCCCCTCTCCCCTCGCGGGAGAGGGCTGGGGTGAGGGGGCGATCGGGGTGATGGCACGACGGGCGGAACCCACGAACGCCCCCTCTCCCCTCGCGGGAGAGGGCTGGGGTGAGGGGGCGATCGGGGTAATGGCACGACGGAGGGAACCCAGGAACGCCCCCTCCAACTGGCCCCCTCCCGCGAGGGGAGGAAGGGCGAGCACGCAGGTCAATGCAGGCCGACGCGCTTGTTCACGAACTGCAGCGTATAGGCCTGACCGACGTCGAGACCGGGCGGATACAGGCCCTCGGACTTCGTCGCGTCGTAGAACGCCTGCCAGCGCGCGGCGGTCATGGCGCCGATCCCCTCCTTCGCCGCATCGCCCGAGGTCAGGATGCCGTTCTTCTTCAGCGCGTCCCGCCCGTAGGCGATCAGCGCATCCGTCATCTCCGGGTTCTCCTTCTTGATGAGGGCGTTGGCCGGCGCCGGGTCACCCTCCAGGTAGGAGTACCACCCCTCGATCGAAGCATTCACGAAGCGCTGCACCAGGTCGGGCTGCTGCGCGATCATCTTGTCCGAGGTCGCGATCAGGCTCGCATATCCCTTGAACCCGGCATCGGCGACCAGCATCACCACCGGGTCGAACCCCGCCGCCTGCTTGATGGAGAACGGCTCCGACCCGAGGAATCCCTGCTGGATCGCCTTCTTGTCGGCGAGGAACGGCGCCAGGTTGAACGTGTAGGGCCGGATCTGGCTGTCGCTGTAGCCGAACTTGGCGCGCAGGAAGTTCCACCAGCCGACGCGCGTATCGCCGCTGATCATGATCGGCTTGCCCTTCAGCGCTTCGAAGCTGTCGTTGCCCTGGCCGGGATGCGCGATCAGCACCGACGGATCCTTCTGGAACATCGACGCGACGGTACGGAACGGGATCTTCTCCTTGACGAAGTTCAGGGCGAGGAAGGAATTCGAGCAGATGTTGAAGTCGAGCCGCCCCGCGAGCAGGAGCTGGGTGTGGTTCACCTGCGGACCACCCTGCCGGATCGTCACGTCCAGCCCGTGTTTCGCATAGATCCCGGTCGCTAGCGCCTGGTAGTAGCCGCCGTATTCCGCCTCGGCCTTCCAATCGAGCCCGAAACTGATCCGATCGGCGGCCTGTGCCGTTACTGCGCACAGCCATAAGGCGAGGAAGGCGGCGAAGCGGTGCATGGACGTCTCCCCATCCGTCTGGAATGCTGGTCGGCCGAGGCCTGCAGAATGGCATCGAACGGTACGGAGGCAAGATGCAGGCGAGCGGTGGGATTCGATACGGGCTGAGCGGGCGGCGCGCCCTGGTCACGGGCCATCGCGGCGGGATCGGCGCCGCCATCGCCGGCGTGCTGGCGACCGATGGGGTGGAGGTGATCGGCCTCGACCTGCCCGATTTCGACCTGTCGGACACCACTACGCTGGAGCAGCGGCTGCAGGGCCTGGTCGAGGCGCGCGGGCCGTTCGACATCCTGGTGAACAATGCCGGCGTGACGGTGCTGGGCAGCATCACCGAGACCTCCCTCGCCGAGGTCGAACGGGTGATGCGCGTCAACTTCCTCGCCGCCTACGCCACGATGCGGGCGGTCCTGCCTGGAATGGCGGCGCGCGGGCGCGGCGCGGTGGTCAACATCGCCTCCGACCAGGCGCTGATCGGCAAGCGGGTCAGCGCCGCCTATGGCGCGAGCAAGGCGGCGATCGCGCAGCTGTCCCGGAGCGCGGCGCTGGACTGGGCGGAGAGCGGCATCCGCGTGAACTGCATCGCGCCCGGCAGCACCGACACGGCGATGCTGGGAGACGTGATCCGCGGGCTCGCGGACCGTTATCCGGAGCGCTTCCCCACCTCCTCCGCCGAGTTCTACCGCGCCGGCGTGCCGCTGGGCCGCTTCGCGCGGCCCGAGGAAATCGCGGCGGTGGTGGCCTTCCTGGCCTCCGACGCGGCGTCGTTCATCACCGGGGTGGTGCTGCCGGTGGATGGCGGCGGCACGGCCCAGTGAGGGTCACGGCATGAGAGTGGCCCTGGTTACGGGCGGTACGCGCGGGATCGGCGCTGCCGTCGCCGACCGGTTGTCCGCTGACGGCTGGCAGGTGGTGACCTGCGCTCGAACACCCCCCCTCCCCTTGCGGGAGGGGGCTGGGGGGAGGGTGCCGGCGGAGGTTCGCGGCTCAGCCCCGACCGCCCCCTCCCCCCAGCCCCCTCCCGCAAGGGGAGGGGGGGAGTCGGGGCCCGTGTTCCTCGCGTGCGACGTCGCCGAGGCGGCCTCGGTGGCCGCCCTGTTCGCGACCATCCGCGACCGGTTCGGGCGGCTGGATGCCCTGGTGACCTGCGCGGGGATCGCCGGGGCCAACGACCTGACCGGGGACGACACGCTCTGGCATGCGATCGTCGGCAGCAACCTCCATGGCACCTATCATTGCTGCAAGGCGGCCCTGCCGCTGCTGCCCGACCGGACCGGGCGGATCGTCACCATCGCCTCGATCCTGGGGCTGCGCGGCGTGCCGGACCAGACGGCCTACTGCGCCGCCAAGCATGGCGTGGTCGGCTTCACCCGCGCGCTCGCCTTGGCGCTGGCGCCGCGCGGCATCACGGTGAACGCGATCTGCCCCGGCTGGGTGGACACGGACATGGCCCGACAGCGCTTCCGGGAACTCGGCATCACCCCCGAACAGGCCGGTGCCGGCCTGCCAACCGGCCGGATCATCGCGCCCGAGGAGGTGGCGGATACCGTCGCCTGGTTGCTGCGGCCGGACACGCGGAGCCTGACCGGCCACGCGCTGCCGCTCGACGGCGGCGGGCTGGCGCTGCCATGACAGGCCTGAGGAAGAGGACACCGGCATGAGCGGAACCCCACGCGTGAAGGCCGGACTGTGGGTCAGCATGGCCCTGCGTCTCGGCGACCAGGACGGAAGGCCGGGCATGGTGCTGCGCAAGGGCGACCCGGATGCGGGCGGCGTGCTGGTGGTGCTGCGCGGGCGGGAGGGTGTCAGCGTGCTGTCGCAGATGCGCTCCGCCGAGGGCGAACTCGCCTGGATGCGTGGAACCGGCCCCGGTCCCGTGGACCAGGAGGCCGCCGACGCCTATGTCGCGCGGCAGGTCCGGTTCGACCCGGACCTGTGGGTGCTGGAATTCGAGTCCCGCGACCTGCTCCCGCCCTTCGAGGCCAAGCTGGTCCCCTAGGCCCGCCTCGCGGCCCCGCGCTCCGGCACCCTGCCAGCCGGCCGGCGACGGTGACGGCCGCGCTTTCAAGCCGGTCGAGCGGTCACAGCCCCCAGAACGCGGCGATCTCCGTCGTGGCGGCCACCCCCGCCAGCGGCACGAAGGGCGCGCCCCGGCCCTGGGCGATCGGGTACCCGTGCGCGAGGCTGGGGATCGTCCAGAGCTCGACCGAGGGCGTTGCCGCCGGGCCCCAGCGGCGGCAACGGATCGGGCCGCGGCTCACATCCGTGGTCGGTGTGTCGGGCAGGCCGAACAGCGCCCGCCATTGCAGCGCGAGCAGATCCGCATTCGCGGGATCCACCACGGTATCCGCGCCGCCCTGCCAGATGGACAGGCGCGGCCACGGACCCGCATGGGTCGGTGGGGCGACGGCCCGTACCGCCTCGGCCCAGGCGGCGGGTGCCTGGTCCGGCCCGGCATGGGCCATCCGCGCCAAGGCCTGCATCGGCGAGTGCGCGGCGCCGACCGGCAATCCGGCGACCGCGGCGCCGGCCGCGAACAGATCCGGATAGGCGGCGAGCAGCGCGGCCGCCATAGCGCCCCCGGCCGACAGCCCCACCACGAACACCCGGCGTGGATCCCCGCCGAAGCGCGCGAGGGCCGTGGTCACCATCTCCGCGATCGACTCCGCCTCCCCCTGCCCCCGCGCCGTATGCGCCGGCTGGAACCAGCGGAAGCAGCGATGCTGATGGTTGAAGTCGCTCTGCACCGGCAGCACGAGCGGGACGCCCAGCCGGTCGGACAGCGCGGTCCATCCCGCGGCGGCGGCGAAGCCGAGGGCCTCCTGTCCGCAGCCATGCAGGACCACGATCAGCGGCTGTCCCGGCGACACACCCGCCTTCGGCAGGTGCACGAGCATCCGCAGCCGCCCCGGATTGCGGCCGAACGCGGCGATCTCCTGGACCGACGTGCCCGCGCGCCGTGGCTGGGCGGGCGGCGGCGGGCTGAGCCCGAGTTCAGCGCGCGCGATGCGCGTGGCGAGCCGGACGCCCCGGCGGAGGGTATTCAAGTTGCGCGACCACTTCATGCCGGGCCGCCTCTCTGCGTTGTCACGACCTCCATATGCTGCGGTGCAGCATGAGCTTCAACCGAGAGGCGCGGGATGCTCTCGGGTCGGCCTCGCGCCGCGACCGCCGGCGGGGCATGATGCGGGTTACGATCGCGTTCGGGACCGAGTCGGCATGGTGCACCTGACCAAACTGGCGGTGGGAATCCGCGACATCGAGCATCTCCGCCAGATGCAGGCGGAGCGGCTGCGCAGCGACCCGCCCCTTCGCCACCGCACGCGCGCCTTTCCGCGTCGGCGGGAGGAGATCCTGCAGGGCGGCTCGCTCTATTGGGTGATCGCGGGCGCGACGCTGGTGCGGCAGCGACTGCTCGACATCGTCGAGGACCAGTGGAGCGATGGGTCCGCCTGCACCGCCCTGATCCTGGACCCCGCGCTCGTGCAGGTGGCAGCACGCCCCACCAAGCCCTTCCAGGGCTGGCGCTATCTGGCCGCGGACGATGCGCCAGTGGATCTCGACGAACTGCCGCCCGCGATCGGCGAAGGCGACCTGCCGCCCGCCCTGCGCAGCGCGTTGCGGAGCCTGTGCCTGCTCTGACCGTGGCCGAACGGCGTGCGGGCAGGCCGTCGCGCGTGCTGCCTGGCGGCAAGGTCTCACGCGGAGGGTCGGCGGGACGGCGACCGTGCGCGCGGCGCATGCGCGAAGCCGAGCGCCAGCGGCCCGACATTGACAAGAGTCAATTCAGGCTTCCGATGCTTCTGGACGCATGCTACCATCCAAGCGACTGTTACAAACTTCGCAAAGGGGCGCATCCTTCCGGAAAGGGGTGCGCTCCTCTTTTTTCGCGCCGCCCCTGACGGCGGTCTCCGCGGTTGCCGTGCGGCGGCCTTCCGTGCACAAGCCGCCGTACATGACCCCGTCCCGCATGAGCCAGGCCCGATGAGTCACGTGCATGTGGTCGGTGGCGGGCTCGCCGGCCTGTCCGCCGCGCTCGCGCTGACCGAACGCGACGGGCGCGCGGTCACGGTGTACGAGGCCGGACCTGCGGCGGGTGGGCGGTGCAGGTCCTATCACGACCGCGCGCTCGACCTGCGCATCGACAACGGCAACCATCTGCTGCTGTCGGGCAACCACGCCGCGGCCAGCTATCTCGCGACGATCGGAGCGAGCGACCGGCTGCATGGGCCGAACGCCCCGATCTTCCCGTTCTTCGACCGCAAGACCGGGGAGCGCTGGTCGCTGCGCATGAACCGCGGGCGCGTGCCGTGGTGGATCCTCTCCCCCCGCCGCCGGGTGCCGGACACCCGACTCACGGACTATGCCGCCCTGCTCGCCTTTCCCCGGATCGACGACGACACGCCGGTCGCCGAGGCGATGCGGCGCGGGCGTCTCTACTGGCGGCTCGTAGAGCCACTCGCGATCGCGGCGCTCAACACCCGCCCGCAGGTGGGGCTCGCGCGGCTGCTGGGGGCGGTGATCCGGGAGACGATGATGCGCGGCGGGGCCGCCTGCCTGCCGCGCTACCCGATCGGCGGGCTGTCGGAAGCACTGGTCGATCCGGCGCTCGACCTGCTGCGCCGCCGGGGCGCGGACATCCGCTTCGGCCACCGCATCGCAGCGCTCGAGATTGCCGGCGGACGGGTGGCCGCGCTGCGCGGCCCCGAGGGGCCGATCGCCTTGCAGCCGGACGATGCGGTCGTGCTGGCGGTGCCCCCCTGGGTCGCCGCGGACCTGCTGCCCGGCCTCGTCGCGCCCAACGCGTTCGAAGCGATCATCAACCTGCATTTCCGCCACGTGGCCGATGCCGCGGGCGATCCGGCCGGGGCGCTGCAGGAAGCGGGTCTGGTCGGGGTGCTGTCGGGCACGGCGGAATGGATCTTCCGCAAGGCCGACCACGTGTCCGTAACCATCAGCGCGGCCAACCTGATGCTCGACATGCCCGCCGAACAGCTCGCCGAGAAAGTCTGGGCCGATATCGCCGCCGCGCTCGGAACGAAGGCGCCGCTGCCCGCCTATCGCGTGCTCAAGGAGAAGCGCGCGACCTTCGCGGCCACCGCCGCGCAGGAGGCGCGCCGGCCGGGTGCCCGCACCGACCTCGCGAACCTCGTGCTGGCCGGCGACTGGACGGCAACCGGGTTGCCGGCCACGATCGAAGGTGCCATCAGGTCCGGCCGAACGGCCGCGGACCTCCTGCGCGCCGGCTGACAGCCGCCCCGGACCTTCCGATGCCCAAGGACACGACGTTCGCCCCCGCATCCGAACCGCCGCTCTCGGACGACACGCTGGTCGAGACCATCACGCGCGCGCAGTCGGCGCTGGAGAAGCGGCAGAACCCCGACGGGCACTGGGTCTTCGAGCTCGAGGCGGATGCGACGATCCCGGCGGAATACGTGCTGCTGGAGCATTTTCTCGACCGGATCGACGAACCGTTGGAAGCCAAGATCGGCGTCTACCTGCGCTCCATCCAGGGCGAGCACGGCGGCTGGCCGCTATTCCATGACGGTGCGTTCGACATCTCGGCGAGCGTGAAGGCCTACTTCGCGCTGAAGGCGATCGGCGACGACCCGGACGCACCGCACATGCGCCGCGCGCGGGAGGCGATCCTCGCGGCCGGCGGGGCGGAGCGGACCAACGTGTTCACCCGCGCGCAGCTCGCCTTGTATGGGGAGGTGCCGTGGCGGGCGGTGCCGGTCATGCCGCTCGAGATCATGCACCTGCCGCTGTGGTTTCCGTTCCACCTGTCCAAGGTGTCGTACTGGTCCCGCACGGTGATCGTCCCGCTGCTGGTGCTGATGGCGCTCCGGCCGCGCGCGCGCAATCCGCGCAACGTGCACGTGCCCGAACTGTTCCGCACCCCGGCCGCTGAGGTGAAGGACTGGATCCGTGGTCCCTATCGGTCCGCCTGGGGACGGTTCTTCAAGCAGCTCGACACGGTGCTGCGCGCCGCCCATCCCTGGTTCCCCCGCCGCCCACGCGAGAGCGCGATCGCCAAGGCCGTCGCCTTCGTGACCGAACGGTTGAACGGGGAAGACGGGCTGGGCGCGATCTATCCGGCGATGGCGAACACGGTGATGATGTTCGACACGCTGGGCTACGCGCCGGACCATCCGCATGCCGCGATCGCCTGGCAAGCCGTGCGTAAGCTGCTGGTGGTTCAGGACGACCGCGCCTACTGCCAGCCCTGCCTCTCGCCGATTTGGGACACGGGCCTCGCCGGCCACGCGATGGCGGAGGCGGGCGCCGCGACCGGCCCCGCCTGCGACTGGCTGCGTGGCAAGCAGATCACCGAGACGGTGGGCGATTGGGCGGTGCGCCGTCCGGGCCTGCGTCCCGGGGGCTGGGCCTTCCAATACGAGAACGCGCATTACCCGGACGTGGACGACACGGCCGTCGTCGGCATGCTGCTGCACCGCAACGGCGATCCGGCGCATGACGAGTCGATCGCCCGGGCGCGCGAGTGGATCGTCGGGATGCAGTCGTCGGACGGCGGCTGGGGCGCGTTCGAGCCCGAGAACACCCACCACCACCTCAACCACATCCCGTTCGCCGACCATGGGGCGCTGCTCGACCCGCCCACGGCCGACGTGACCGCGCGCTGCGTGTCATTCCTGGCGCAGACCGGCATGGCGGCGGACGATCCGGTGATGGCCCGCGCGCTGGCCTATCTGCGACGCGAGCAGGAGGCCGACGGGAGCTGGTTCGGCCGCTGGGGCACCAACTACATCTACGGCACGTGGTCGGTGCTCTGTGCGCTGAACGCCGCCGGCGTGCCGCCCGAGGATCCCGCGATGCGCCGCGCCGTCGCCTGGCTGCTGTCGGTACAGCGCGAGGATGGCGGCTGGGGCGAGGACGAGGAGAGCTACGCGAACGCTGCGCACGGCCGCTACAAGGAGAGCACACCGTCCCAGACCGCCTGGGCGCTGCTCGGCCTGATGGCGGCGGGCGAGGCGGAGAACCCGGCCGTCGCGCGCGGTATCGCCCATCTGTCCGCGACCCAACGCACCGACGGGGAATGGAACGAACTGCCGTATACGGCCGTGGGTTTCCCGCGCGTGTTCTACCTGCGCTACCACGGGTATCGGCTGTATTTCCCGCTGCTGGCGCTCGCCCGCTACCGCAACCTGCGCCGCGGCAACACGCGCCGCGTCGCCTTCGGGTTCTGACCCTGATCGGGATCGTCGTCGGCCTGACGGCGGAGGCGCGTCTCGCGGCGGGGTTGAGCTGTCCGGTGGAGGTGGGGGGCGGCACCCCTGCCGGCGCGGAGGCCGCGGTCGCGCGGCTGATCGCCCGCGGCGCCACCGGCGTGGTGAGTTTCGGACTGGCCGGCGGCCTGGATCCGTCGCTGCGGCCGGGGATGATCGTGGTGCCGGAGGGCGTGGTGCTTCCCCCCGTGTCATGGCCGGGCGCGATGCCCCCCGGGCCACGGCCGGGCCCGACCCTTCCTCCTCCGTCATGGCCGGACGCAACGCCCGCCGTGTCACGGCCGGGCCCGACCCTTCCCCCTCCGTCATGGCCGGGCTCGCCCCCTCCCTCTCCGTCATGGCCGGGCTCGCCCCCTCCCCCTCCGTCATGGCCGGGCTTGACCCGGCCATCCACGACTCCACAGGCGAAAGTCGTGGATGGCCGGCCTTCGCCGGCCATGACACTGGGGGCGGCCTCCTCCCCCTCCGCGTGTCTCACCCCGTCCCCGTCCCTCACCCCCTCCCCGTCCCTCACCACCTCCCCGGCTCTCTCCCGCGCACTCGGCGGGCCCACGCCGCACCTGCTTCTCGCCCCCGCCGCCATCGTGGCGACTGCCGCGGACAAGCGGGCGCTGCATGCTGCGACCGGAGCGCATGTGGTGGACCTCGAATCCGGCGCCGTCGCGCAGGCCGCGACCGCTGCCGGCCTGCCCTTCGCCATCCTGCGCGCCGTCTGCGATCCGGCCGAACGTGACCTCCCCCCGGCCGCCCTCGCCGCGCTCGACCGGAGCGGCGCGATCGGGCTCGCGCGCGTGATCGGGTCGGTGCTCACCCGGCCCGGACAGCTCCCCGCCCTGCTCACCCTCGCCCGCGATGCCGCCGCCGCGCGGCGCGCCCTGCTGGCGCAGGTGGGGCAGGTCGGTCAGCTCTCGATCTCGACCTGATCCTCGATCTTCGCCGGATCGAGATCCATCCCGAGACCCGGCTCCACGGGAAGGCCCAGAGCCCCGTCCGTCGGCACCAGCGGATGCGCCAGGAAGTGCTGGTTGATGGCGTTCCACTTCACCAGGAACTCCTGGTAGGGCGTCAGCGACGGGGATTGCGCCAGTGAGAAATGCAGCCCCGCCGGCGTCGAGTGCCCGTGCGGGATCACCACCAGGTCGTGCACCGAGGCATAGGCCGCGATCTTCAGCGTCTCCGACAACCCGCCCGCCCAGTAGATGTCCGGCTGCAGCACATCCAGCGCCTCGGCCTCCACGAACCGCTTGAACCCCCAGCGGGTATACTCGTGCTCCGCGCCCGAGAGCGGAATCCGGGTCGCCGCCTTCACCCGCGCATGGGAGTCGATGCGGTCGGGCATCACGCATTCCTCCAGCCAGCGCGGCCGGTATTCCTCGATCCGTTCGGCGAGCTCCGTGGCGTAGAGCGGGTCGAAGGCCTGCCAGCAATCGAGCATGATGTCGTACTCGTCGCCCAGCGCCTCCCGCAGGGTGCGGACCAGGGCGACGTTCTGCGCCAATCCTTCGGCACCGCTGCCGGGGCCGAACCGGAAGAACCATTTTTGTGCCGTGTAGCCGCGCGCCTTGTATTCCTGCGCCCGCGCCCGCACGCGGCCCAGGTCGCGCACCGCGAACCCCAGCATGGAGGCGTAGCAAGGCACCGCGTCGCGGGTCGGCCCGCCCAGCAGGCGGTAGACGGGGACGTTCAACCATCGCCCCTTGAGGTCCCAGAGCGCGCAATCGACGGCCGAGATCGCCAGCATCGCGTCACCCTGCCGGCCATGCACCATGAACCGGTGCATCTGGTCCCACAGCGCCTCGTGCGCGATCGGATCGCGGCCCAGCAGCAGCGGGCGGAGCCGGCGCGCGACGTAAAGCGCCACCATGTCGGGCAGCGGACCGGCGATGCCGATCGGCCCCTCGTCCGTCTCGATGCGCAGGAAATGCTGCTCGAGCGTGAACTGCGAGGGATCGCGCTGGATACCGCCTTCGAAATCGTCGCGGGCGCGGTAATCGGGGTAGATGTCGATCGGCCGCACCAGGCGCTCTTCCCAGAACGGCCCTTCGGTCGGCATCGTGCCACGCAGGCGAAGCAGGCGGACGGCGGTGATCTTCATGGCGTTTCCTCGCACGCGTTTGCGGCATGTAAGCCGTGCGGCGGTCCTGGTCGCAATGCTGGCGCTGCCGGCGGCCTGCGCCCCGCCGCAACTGGCCTGCCCGGCCGGCGCGGGTCGGCCGATGCTGCTGGCCCAGCTGTATTTCGGCCGCGGGGCGGCGAGCGACGCGGACTGGGCGCGCTTCGTCGACCGCATCGTGGCGCCGGCCTTGCCGGACGGGTTCACCGTGCTGGACGGCGACGGCGCCTGGTTGAACCCACAGACCGGCATGACGGGACGGGAGCGCAGTTCGGTGCTGGTGGTGGCGATCGAGGATCGCCCCGACCGCCGCGCCGCGCTGGAACGCGTGCGGGCCGCCTACCGCCAGGATTTCCACCAGCAGTCGGTGGGCCTCACCATCGCCCCGGTGTGCGGCGACTTCTGACCGGGGGCGGCTTGCGGCTGCTCGCGCCGGGCGTCAGGGTCGCGGCATCCCAACTGCAGGAGGCTGCGATGACCGGTGCCGGCATGACCTATCGCTCCCTGGGGCGCAGCGGGCTCAAGGTCTCGCCGCTCTGTCTCGGCACGATGATGTTCGGCGGCCCCACCGACGAGGGCACCGCGCGCCGCATCATCGACGACGCGCACGAGCGGGGCATCAACTTCATCGATACCGCCGACGCCTACAACGCCGGCGAGTCCGAGGCCGTGGTCGGTCGCGCCATCCGCGCCCATCGTGACTGGTGGGTGCTGGCGACGAAATGCGCCAACCCGACGAGCCCCGGCCCGAACGGGCGCGGGACGTCACGCCGTCACGTGATCGCCGCGGTGGACGCCAGCCTGCAGCGGCTGGGCACCGACCACATCGACCTCCTCTATCTGCACAAGGAGGACCACGCGACGCCGCTGTCGGAGACGGTGCACGCGCTGGCCGACCTGATCCGAGCGGGCAAGATCCGGCATTTCGGCGTGTCCAACTACAAGGCCTGGCGGATCGCGGAGATCTGCCGCCTGTGCGACCAGGCCGGCATCGACCGGCCGGCGGCGAGCCAGCCGCTCTACAATGCGCTGAACCGGGAGGTGGAGGTCGAGCACCTGCCCGCCTGCGGCTTCTACGGCCTGGGCGTGGTGCCCTACAGCCCGCTCGCGCGCGGGGTACTGACGGCGAAATACGCGACGGACGCGGCCCCGGCGCCCGACAGCCGCGCCGGCCGGCAGGACCGGCGGATGCTGGAATCCGAATTCCGGCGGGAGAGCCTGGAGATCGCCCAGACCATCGCCGCGCACGCGCTGCATCGCGGCGTCACACCCGGCCAGTTCGCCACCGCCTGGGTGCTGCACAACGCCCTGGTCACGGCGACGATTGCGGGGCCGCGCACCGAGGCGCAGTGGCAGGATTACGTCGGCGCGCTCGACTGCCGGCTGGGACCCGATGACGAGCGGCTGGTTGATCGGCTGGTGTCGCCCGGTCATCCCTCGACGCCCGGCTACACCGATCCGCAATACCCCGTGGAGGGCCGTCCGGTCTGGTCGATGTGACGGGGTTGGAGCCGGCGGTCGGTCTGAGGTAACATCGTCGCCGGGTCCCCGTAGCTCAGCAGGATAGAGCACAGGATTCCTAATCCTGGGGCCGTGAGTTCGAATCTCGCCGGGGACACCAACAAATTCAATGCATTAGCCTACACTCCCAGAGTGGGACCTCAGTTCGGGGTAACATTCAGGGTAACAAGCGGTAGGCCCAGGACTCGAGCCACGGGAGCAGCGCGGCCATCCCACGCTGCTCCACATGGCAGGCATCCCGATAGGAGTGGCTATCGAGCACGGCACGTTCGCTTCGGCTTGGGGCGCGGCCGTGGCGCAGGAGCGCTGCCGTCACGCGGGAACAGGGGCGCCGGCCAGCGGAACGGGCGTGCGCTCATGGCTGCGGCTCCTCTGAGGGCACCCAACAGCGCAAGCGCCATTGAAGGTCCAGATCGCCTAGGTTCGAGAAATCCATCCTTTCAGCGCCGCCTACGGTCAGAATTGATCGCGCAACGGCCCGCGTGATCTGGGTGATTTTCTGCTCCAGGAAGCCGGTCTGGGTCATGTGGCCCAGATCGGAACCGTGGATGATCTCCAGCGCATCGAAGACGAAGGTGAGCAGTGCGGTGGCGTCCGCAGCGCTTGTTGGGTTGGCCTCCAGACCGAGCTCCGCCAGCTCCCGGACCATGCGGCCGGCATTGCTGTACTCGGCGTTGAGCTCAGCCCGCTTGGATCCGTCGTCGGTTTGGCGCACGAGCGTGTAGTCGGTTTTGTCGAATCGAACGGTCGCCTCGTAGAACTGGCGCGCAATCTCAATCGGCGTGGCATGGGTGGTGCTCATGGTGCCACCTCCACGGCAGCGAGGAACCGCACGACGCTCCACGCGAGCCACTCAGCGTCGTCTGCGTATTCGATCGTTCCATCGACTGCGAGTGGAGCCTGTGACAACGCCGCTCGAGCCAGGGCGACCGCCCCGGCCATGGTCTTGGGACTGGTGCCCACCTGATCAAGCTCCTCCAGGACGGCATTCTCCCGTTTTGCGAGCGCGTCCATTTCCGGGTCGGTCGCCGCCTCGTCCTCGAACGACATCGTTGATCGGCGCTTGTAGAGCGTCATGACGTCCCGGTTTGCGGCCAGCAGGCGCTCACAAACGGCAATCAGGTCGGCGTCCATCGCCGCGCGGCTGCAGGTCGCAATGGGTGCTGCGCTCATGCCGCGGCCCTCCCCAGCACGTCACCGAGGGCTGCCATGGCGGCGGCCGCGACGGGGTCTCCGCTCTCGCCCACGCCCGCGGACTGCATTGCAATCAGGGCGGCCTGAACCTTGCCCCTGACGCCGTCCGGTGTGTGCGCACGCTCGGCCGTGATCCGGCTCAGCAGAGCACGCCATTCGGCATTGGCGGTCTCGCCCGCTGTTTCCGAAAGGCGATCGGCATTCCACAGCCGGACGAGGCACTCGGCCGCGAAGAACTCGCGGCAAGCCTGGAGCAACTCGGTGTCGTCACCTGCTGGTGCCGGGGCCGCTTGGGGCAGCGAGCCATCGGCGTGCGTGGCAGGAATCGGTGCCTTCACCCGTCGACGGGCAGCCGGGCGCGCGATCATGCCAGCACCTCCCGGACCATGTCCCGAAGAGCTGCCTGGGCCAGCCGCGCGTCGAAGTCCCAATGCTGTCCGGCACCGGCCATGGAGTGGAGGGCGACTCTCGCCTTGGTATGAATGCCCCCATCGTAGCCGCCGGGATCTCTGCCATCCGCCGCACCGCCTCGATCAGGCGAGCATCGATTGGCTCAGCCTCCTCCTCGGCGATCTCGCCGCGGTTCCAGGCATCGATGACAGGCTGCCCGGCAAAGTAGAACTCTGCCAGCGCAAGGAGCTCGGCGTCAGGATGAGGCGGGGTGGTGAGTTTCGTGGAGCGCGCCGCCATGGGCACGCCACCCACACCGAGCGATGCGGCATCGGGATTGTCAGCCGGCGCCGCACTCGCGAGCCGCGGCGCGAGCAGGCCGGCCAGCAGCGCGTTCGCGGTTCCGCGTAGGGCGGCGCGGCGGGTGGATGTGGTATGTTCGTCGGTAGCCTGGAGCATGGGTACTCTCCTTGCCTGGGTCAGGCGGGAGAGGGAGTTTGCAGCTCCTCCTCCCGCCGAATGACCGTTTTTCGGTCACATGATCAAGGTATGCGGCCAACTCTCATTGCGTCAAGTCGAAAGTGACCGTATCCTTATCAGATGATCACCCCTGAGCAGTGCCGCATGGCTCGCGCGGCTCTCAATTGGCCCGTTCAACGTCTCGCTGGCGAGGCGAACGTCGGAGAGGCCACGATCCGTCGGCTGGAACAGGGCCGAGCAGTTCCGATCCCGGCAACCGCTTCAGCCATCCGCACCGCCCTCGAAGCCGCCGGCGTCGAGTTCATTGCGGAAAACGGTGGCGGCCCAGGCGTGAGGCTTGGACGAAGGCATGAGAAGTGAGCGAGGAGCAGGGTGAGCAGCGGGCGACGTCCATCCCCGCGGCGCCGCACCCCGAGGAGATGAAGGCCTCGGTGGAGCTCCGGCTCGGAGACCGGGTCACCTTCACGGCGTCAGCTCGAGCAACACCAGCACGATTGATGGCCGCGGCTTCTTGTTGTCTTCGATTTTGGTGCCGTCCATAGAGATTCGGAGCAGCTGTGAACCAACCTTGCCGAGTGAGATTTCGGGTTAGGATCGCCAAGCCTCTAAATACTGCTGACTTGGTGCGTATCGTGAACATTTTCGGTCGCGAAGTTAGGGTGAGCTCGGAATTGAAGAGTCAACCCCTGTCCAAGACAGTCTGGCTGGTGTTCGAAGCGCAAGGCTTCCCTGACAAACAAGAAGCATCGAAGTTCGCTCAGATACTCCCGACCGTCGTGGAGCTTGCGAGTCTTTGTACGCGGAACGGGATTGATGTCGGCGAGAACTGCGCCACGTCGCGTATGAACGAGGGCTTCGCCCGATCAATGAACTTACTCGAACCACACGAGAGGCTCCTTCCGAATATCCATGGAGTGATGATTATCCCCGACGACAATGCTTCGCGTTTCCCATTTGGCGAGGTTCAGGGCGATTCCCTCGCTGATCCAGAGTATTTTCTCGGAGCGGTAGCAGAAGGAGGGTCCGAGCCCGAAGTTGGATCCGCTGAACTCCGCAACGCGATCCACCTACTCAACCTCGGGCTAATAAACCCCGACCCGATCGGTCAAATCGCTCTCGCCTTGTCAGCTGTAGAGGCGTTAGGCCAAAGTGAGAGATGGGCGGAAGCGCAAATTTCGCTACTTGAGCAATTAGCGATCTCCGCTGGAGAAAGCAGCTCTTGCAGTGACGAAGAGGGGGCAGAGGTAGCTGAAGCGCTACGCCGAAGTCTTCATCGCATCGGCCTAAGGCAAGGCGTGCTGCGCATCCTCCGCAAGCTGGAAATAAGTCATCTGCGGAACGAGTGGGACAGGGTCTACAAGTTACGTAGCGGCATATTCCACGGCACTCGCCCTCTCAGTCGAGACGAGGTAATTCAACTGGCTCACGATGCGATCAGCTTATGCGGGGCCATTGTGCTCGCTTTGGCTAAATCTGAAGGAGTTCGAGTGCCGAGCATCGCGGCTTTAAACTTCCCTCTTTAGACCTTTTGGTGACGCGAGGAGCGTCATCCCCGTAACTCGGAGCGAGAAGCTTTGGATTTGTCGCCACGGTTCAGGCCCAGAAGTCTGTACGTTCGGTGGAGAGGTCTGGACTGGAAGACGCGATGCATCTACTGTATCGGGATCATCATCAGTCTTGCGATCGCTCCGCATGCGGGCGGCTTCTTTCTGGCTTTGTACCGGCACCCTTCGCACTGGATAGCACTACTCCTCAACTGGCAAAGCTTTGACGCAGGCGTCTTGCAAGTCGGGGCAGCGGCAATTGCAGTGTTGGCCGTGTTCAGGCAAATCGAGAGTTCAAGGGACCTCGTATCTCAGCAGATAGCGAGTACGGAGGCCCTAGAGAACCGGCGCTTGAAGCGAGAGATCACCGCGCAACGCCTCCTCCTAACTCTTCAGGAACCCCAGTTACGAGATTACGCTAAGCAGTGTGCTGCCGATCTCGCGAGCAAAGCGTGGTCACAAAGGCAATCTGGCACTGCAATGCGCTTTAGGCCGGAGTTTCGCCATCTCCCCATGGCGTCGGTCGACACTCTGCGCTCCCTCATTGCGTTAGGCGGTACCAAAGCAGGTGATCGCCTCCTCGACATACTAATAGAGCTAAGCAACAGCGAGATGAGCTTTAAGCATATAGCTGAGACGGTTGAGAATCTTCCTCCTGACGCCGCAACTGAGTTGATGGTCTTGCAAGCAGTTCGGTTTCTCCGCATCCACGCTCAGTGCGACTTGCTACAAGCCTATCTATTGATGGCCGACAAGGGCGGCGATTTCATCCCTCATCTATTACGTGAGCAGCTTGAGAACAGCGCCCAAGCGTGCATTCACAACACACATCATCGGACCGCAGTCCTGGAGCATATACAAGCGAGGCCTTATCCCCTGACCGCGGAACAGCACAATGAACTCGTGCGATGTAGGAAGAGGCGGGGACCGTCGGCGCCGCACCCTTAGCGCTTGCATGCATTTTCACGCGCCTCACATGCTATGGTCTCGAAAGCAAAGGCGACGCTCCGGATTCGGCTGATCCTGCTCCCCAGCGATTGCCAGAGCGTCTGCACACTCAGCCGAGGCTGCCCCCGCCAATCCCCGCCCCCTCGGCACTGTGCGCGCCGGCCACCACCGCCCGGCGCGGGCCGGGTGGTCAACCATAAGCATGTGTTCGCCGCGTCACCGCTCACGGTGCCCCCATCGGCATGGCGTGTTCGATCTTCGGCGCGCCGTCGATGATGTTGCCCTCTGCGGCGGCCGCGATGCGCGTGCCGGGCGGGAGGCCTTCACCTCGGATCGACACCTTCAGGCTGCCCTTCTCGGTCTGGGCGGAGCGCGCGGCCGACGTGCCGGTGCCGCCCTGGACGTTCACGGGGGGCGCTAGGGCGACGTTCACGCCCCGATTGATGCTGTCGACGCTGATGTCGCGGCCGGTCTCGACCTTCGCCATCCCGGCGATGACCCGCTTTGCCACTTCCGGATCGTGAAGGTCGATCTCCTTGTCGGACGCCACCCCAGCCCGCTTGGACACGCTCCGGATGTAGCTCTCGGTGTCGTTCTCGCTCGGGGGTGCCCACTTGCTGATGATCTCGCGCAGAGTGCGGAGGTGATCCCGGTCCTGGTAGAGAAGAAGTTGACGCTCAGCGGCCGCGACACCCTCATCCATCGTCTTGTAGATGCCGAACCGACCGTCGGTGGCTGCGGCGCCCTGACCGGGCGCATAGGACAGGTTCAGCGGATTGTTGTTGCGGATGCCGCGCGGGTCGCCGCTGTTTGCGCCCGGCGCCCCGCCCAGCCATGTCGGGGCGTGCTCGTGCCACCATTGTCCGAGCCTCGGCCGTTCCCCAGATGGGTTCTGACTCAGCGCATCCATCCCGCCTTCGCCGGGGAACACGCGGTTGCGGCTCAGCTTGGCGGCTTCTTCCGGGCTGTAGAGGTGGCCCGCGGCGTCCCGATACATGATCGGGTTGATGCCCTCGGGGCCATACATCGCTGGCGTGAGGCCATTCTCGCCCGCAGCCGCGACCGACTTTCCTGTGTTCTCCGCTCCCTTGAACCCGAAGTAGGTCAGGAGAGCGAGCCGCACGAGCGGGTTCATGTTCGCGACCGCGGTCGCCGCCCAGGACCCTAGCTTGATCGCGACGATGCCCTCGAGCACCATCTTCCAACCGCCCAAGGCCTGCGCGACGGCGTTCGCTTCTTTCGCGAACCCAGAAATGACGGGAACGGAGTCCCTGACCACGCCAGCAATGTCAGACGAGATCAGTTCCTTGTTATTCTTGATCCACTCCGCAAGCTGAAGCATCAAAGGCCCAAGGACTGGGTCGAGATCGGATGCGATTGAATTACCGAGGCCTTTCACTGCGAGCGTCAGTTCGACCTGCTTCTCGCGGAAGTCATTCGCAGCAGCGGCCGCCCGATCGCTTAAGGCGCCGTAGTGCCGCGCCTTCTCCGAGTTCTCGGCCAAGCCTGCCGCCCCGAGACGGAGCGTCGGCAACAAGTCCTCTGCCGCCCCGCCGAAGAGCATGGTGGCAATCTTCGCCTGGATCGTCGGGTTCTTGATCGCAGCAATCTTGTCTGCCAACTCCGGCAGCGCATCCGTTGCCTTGCGCACGTGACCGGCCGCGTCATTCACCGAAACGCCCAGATAGTTGAACGCCATCGTTGCTTCGGGAGCGCGACCGGCCGCAGCCTCGGTCAGGTTGTCGCTGAGGGACGTGATCCCGGAGGTCAGACTTTCGGCCGACGAGCCGGCAAGCTGCGCAGCGCCTTGAAGCGCGGCCAGTTTCCCAGCGCTCATGCCGGCCCGCTGCGCTGAAAACTGCACCTTGGAGCCCATCTCGGCCCACTCACTGGTGAGCCGCGCGAGGCCAGCGACGCTCGCTGCGCTGGTGATCGCCGTGAGAGGCGCCACGATGCGTCCAATGTTTTCGAAGGCGCTCTGGGAATGAAGGGAGAGGTCGCGGAAGCCGCGGCCGATAGAAGACAGGCCGGTGTTCTCGGACAGGCGGCTGAGGCTCTTGGTCGTCTGGTCGATCGGGGCGCGGATCGCCTGAATGCGCTTGTTCAGCGCGTCGAGCGTGCTGGCGGCCTTCCGGTCGTCACCCGTGATGACGATCCCGAAGCCGGCGGTGCGGCTACCGGACATTCGCGCGCTCCCGTTCGGTGGGGATCATCATGATGTTCACCGCGCAGCCCCGCCACCCGCCACCGGCACGCCGACGGTCGGGTCGTAGAGGAAGGGCACCAGGATGGTCGGCTCCGGCAGGAACGCGTCCTTGGGCATGAGCATGAGGTCGGCGGTCGTGCCGCGGTCCTGGTCCATCGCGTACGTGACCTCGCCGATGACCCACGGATCGGACGGGCTCAGTTTCAGGGCCGGCAGGTCGAGCGGCGCGAAAGCGTTCGGCTGCCAGAGCGTGCCCGCGCTGTCGCGCCAACTGTCGCAGGTCAGGCGCACAGCTTGTGATTGGCCGAGCCGTCGTGCGGCTTCCCACTGCGCGCGCTTCTCGGCCATCGAGGAGCCGGGAAACGGCTGCTCGGAGACCACAATGCGTTGCCTGAACCGCGGCACGCCTTTGTCGAAGACGGGCGGGTACGGAATGCCACCCGCGCCCTTGTCGCCGAAGAAGTTCACCGACATGAGGTGCGGGCGATACTCGCTGAAGCGCCCATCCATCGAGTAGGTGACGGCCGCGTGCTGAACGTTCACACCCAAGGCGAACCCGCTCGCCATGTTCGAGGTGCCGACGTTCGCGAACACGAGGTTGCCGTCCGCGTCGTCGTAGACCAGCACCCCGGCATAGCGCGCCACGCGTTCGATAATCTCGAACGGCGACTCGGTGAGGATCGCATTGAACCGCAGCGGGCCTGGCCCCTGCACAGGTGCGACCGGCACGTTGTTCCCCGTGAGGGATTTCGCCTTGATCCCGTATGAGGCGCAGAGCTTCGATGCGAGTTCGAGCAACGACGTGGTGAAGATCTGCATGCCCTGCAGCTGGTCAGAGGTGATGTGGCAGTCGACCAGATCCTCACACTTCGACCTGCCCACGATCCTCACGTGGTGCTCGCGCGGGCTCACCGCTCCGGCGTATCGATCGATGTAACCGGTCAGCACCACATCGCCATCGAGCAGCACCTGGCACGGCTGGCCCGGCTCGACCAGGATAGCCGAGGCCTCGGTCGGGTAGCGCTCGGTAAGCCCGATGTCGAAGTCGCTCGGGCATCCCAGCATGCGCCGCGTGACGCGGATGGACTGCCAGCCCGAGATGTCGCGGCCGTTGGCGCGGAGGATGAGGACGTTCCGTGGCGCCGCAGTCGTGCGAGTGATCGCGTTCATAGGCCGCCCTCAGCCGACGGTAACCGACGGCCCGGCCTTCCCCGCCACGTCACCCGCCGGCCGGAGCCCCCGGCCGATGTAGCGCGGGAGGTCGAACTCGCTGACCTCGAACTCCTCGCCCATGTTGACCACGCGACCATCGGGGTTCTCGTCATCCACGAGGGTGAACGCGGTCGTCGCCACGAGCAGGACGCGCGGCGCAGCCGCGCGGGCAGTATCGTGCTCGGCGAGCATCTGACGATTGCGCTGCTGGTCGTGGTAGCGCCCGAGTTCGGCGTCGCTCATCAGATGGTTGCGCAGTGCGGAAAGGGTCGGGCGTTCATCGGCCATGGTGGCCTCCATTGTTCAGTTCGATTGTACGAATGTCGTGCTCAAGATGATCCAGGTCGCGCTCGAGATCGCTCCGCTCGGCATAGAGCACTCGGGCAACTGGTTGCCGCTGCAACGGGGCCGGAGACCGCGCTGCATTGCGCGCTGCGATGGCGGCGTTCTCGCGCTCGAACGCATCCAGCGCGGTCCTGTTGGACAGCCGGAGTTGCTCTGCGGTCCATTCGCCGCTGCCGCCGAGGAAGGTGCCCCCTTCGGTCGTGATCCTGATGCGATCGTCCCGGTGCGGCGGTGCTGGCGGGTGCGCGACCATTCCCGTGGCGGGGTCGAGGATGACCCCCCGCGCGGCCAGACGTGATGCGGCCTGTGGGGTCACGTCGCACGTCTCACCAGGCCCCAGCTCGAGTGCACCGAACTGCGGGCCCGCGGGGTGTGGGACTCGGTGCGTCGCGTGCGGCGCGATCGTCACGGTGATGAGCTCGGTCACAGCAGCCGCCCGAAATACAGGTTGTTGGGCAGCATCGCGCGCACCGGCATCTGCCCGAGATCGATATTCAACGGCCCGAGCGCCCTGACAGCGGGGTTGCGGTACGCTTCGTCGACTTGGTCTTGGTACCGGGCGAATGCCGCGATCGCCGAGTTCTGCAGATCGACCCCCTCGCGCATGAGCGCCTGGATCTCGGCCGGCCGCGTCGCCACCCACCGGTTCAACGCCGCGATCGCCGCAGCCACTTCGGGCGCGCCGGCCTCGAGCTCGGCGACCGTCTCGCGCGCGGCCGCCTTCGCCATGTCGTCGTGGATCAGCGGCAGCAGCGCCTCTACGCGGGCGGCCATCCGGCGCGCACCGGCGGCGGCCTCCTCGAGCTTGCTGAGCTGCTTGTCGTCGAGATGCAGCAGCCCGGCCTGGCGCTCGTGCTCGGCCTGTTCGGCCTCGGCGAGCAGCTCAGCGCGGCGAGCTTCGGCATCGGCCAGGGCGCGCTGGTAGGTGGCCGCGCCGCCCTCCGTGGGGCGCAGCGCGAGGACCTGAGCGAGCGTCACCGGCGGCCCGCCTTCAAGACGAAATCCGCAGCCGCTTTCGCGGTGGCGAACTTGGCGGCCGGCTTCAGCTTTGGTGCGGCCGTGCTCTCGCGCTTTCCGGCGCTCAGGATGAGCGCCGCAGTGCGCGTGGCCTCGCTCTCCTGCACCGGCTCGGTGATCGGCACGTTTGCTTTGGCGAGGTGTGCGAAGCGGCCGGGCGCCGCTTGCGCGGCTTTTGCCGGTGGTGCGGCCGGGGGTGGTCGCCGGACCGGAGCACTCGCCGGTTTCGCGCCTGCCGCGCCCTTCGAGGCGCGTGCCAGACCGGGAAGAGGTCGCGGGGCTGCCGGGCTTACTCGCAACGCGCGTTTGCCCCCGGATGCCCGCTCGAGCTCGGCTTCGCTACCCGCCGGCCCCGCGCGGCGTTTGATGAGAGCACCAGGGGATCTCGTGGTTTTCATGTGACCGATTCTGGCGGCCATTCGGACTTTGCTCTACTGTTCCGAATCGATTTCTGCGCCGCGGATGCCGAGCTCCCAGATCTGCGTTCGCCCGAGAGTCGCGCCGTTATTTGTCGACATGAAGTCGAACAGCGCCTGGCGCCGCGCGTCGCCCAGTGGCGCGCCGCCGCGCTCACGATCCTGCATCCACGGGCCCGTCACGTAGTCGGACAAGTCCAGCGCCACCGCGGCCGCGGTCTTGCTGGACCAGGGGCGGGGATACAACGCGAGCACCGCCTGCAGTGCTTCACGCCGCTTGCGCTTCACCTGAGCGCGCGACGACATTGCGCGGCCGAGGGCCAGGTCGAGCACGTCGTCTGCCTCGTGCTGCGGCATCGCGGCCAGCACTCGGGCGAGGAGCAGAATGCGGTCGCGAAGCGGGCCTCTGCCGTCGTTCGCGCATCCGCGAACAGGGAGGGCGGCACCGGTCGGGTGGCCCTCCATCATTCCGCCGCCTCCGCGGTCTCGGCGGGCTCGTCGAGGAGATCCGGCATGTCGTCTGGCAGGTCAGTGAGCGCACCCTCCACCGCCTCCTGAACGATCGCCACGGCCTCCGCCCCCGATGCGCCGACCAGACGCGGGGCAAGCCGATAGGGCAGCGCCAGCACGAGGTTGCGCGCATTTGCGAAGTGGATGCCCCCCAAGCGCTCGAAGGCGGTTGCGCTCACCAAGCGCCCCTCCGCGATCCCGAGGTCGAGGGCCCGCAGACCGGCAATGGCCGCCACCCGGGCTGTCCGCGCTTCCCGCAGTGAGGCGCCAGCACGCAGCGACGGCGCCTCATTCTCCGGCCGCGCCACGCCCTCGAACTCGGTGCCGGCAAGCGCTTCGAGCGTCCCGTGCACCACGTCCCGCAGTGCGGCCGATGCTGCTGCCTGGGCCTTGCCCTCCGCGGCCGCCAGGAGCGCCGGCACCATTGCCCGAAGGGCTGCCTTCGTATGCTCGACGGCGGCGCACCAGCAGGTGCGGCAGTCTTCCACCGAGAGCAACCGCCGCTGCCGTCGGCGGAGCTGCGCCTGTCGGAGCCGCGCGATCGCCACCTCGCGGGCCCGTTCGGCAGCGGCGAGCGCTCCATCGGGCGGCGTGGACTGCTCTCGGAAGTTCCCAAGGCCAGCGTCCCGCAGCGCGGCGTCCGTTGCCGCCGCATCGATCGCGCCCGTGCCTGTCACTCTGAGATGCCCCGCGTGACGCCACCGCGACAGCGTCTGTCGCGAAATCCCGTGGCGCCGGCAGAAGGCTCCTGAACTCTCTTCAATCATGGAGCGATGTCACCCTCATTTTGGAGTGTGTGGCTAGCGGACTGTCGCGGTGCGCAATGCCCGCGTCGATGGGGGGGGGCCTCCGGAGGGAGCCGTGAAGGGGGGGTGGGGGTGGTCCGGTGCGCGGTTCTCGGGTTTCGCCAGGTGGCTCTGCCGGGTCGCGAGAGGGAGGAGGGCGCATCAGGCGCCCCTCCCTCGCCAGCGGCCACGGGGTCCTGTGCACGGGTATTGCGCGGTTCTTTGCGCGGTCTGCGATCTGCGCGGTTCTGCCATTTTGGACTAGGGGAAAAGTAGAACCGCGCACGCCCGAAATGCGCGGTTCCTGCGCGGTTCTCTGCGCGGGTCTCACGACTCATCTCCAGGAGCCATGAACCCTCGCAGCTGGCCGATGATCTCCGCCGCCTTGCTCTCGTTCAGCAGAACCCGCTCGGCTTCGTGTCGCCGTGTCGGATGAGTGTACTTCTCGACGAACAGCACACCGTTCGCGATCCACTGACGGATGACTCTCGCTGCCTGGTCGGCGCTCTTGTCGGTCGTGCCGGTGATCGTCTGACCGACCCATCGCTTGGCCTGACGGTGCGGCGCGTAGGACTCGCCTTCACCAGGTCCTTCGCGGATGAGGTCGAAGATCCTGACGATTGCCGACGCGTCGATCCCCTCAAAGAGTGCCGGCGGCTGCCACGTCGTGGTGACCTGGATGGTGTCGCCCTCGGGGTATTCGCAGGTGCCGTTCCCCAGCGGCACGCTCTCCAGCCTGAACCAGGTCGCCTTGTCGGGCGGCGGCGCGTAGTTCTCCTTGGAGCCGGCGATTCGACTGTAACGCCACGCCTCACGTTCGACGCCGAGCGGCTTCGCCTCCTCTGGGGTCATGCGAGCGAGGATGCGTGTGCTGCGGAAGGTGGCACGGAGGGACGTGGCGCCCATGAGGTCGTCGGCCTGGCCGGTAGACCCCTTTCGCAGGTGGTGCAGCACGAGAGCCGCGGCCCCGCTCTCCCAGGCGATGCGGTTCATCTCCGCCGCGACCTTGGCGATCATGACGTTGCTATTGCCGTCCTCGAAGCCATGGGCGTGGTTGAACGGATCGATGATCAGGAGCGCCGCACCCAGCTCGCGCAGGGCAACGACGATGTTGTTGCCATCGGGGTAGACGGCTTGCCCATCCTGCAGGGCGGCGAAGACGATCCGGTCCCGCGGACGCGTGATGAAGCGGATACTGTCGAGCGCCGCCTCATAGTCCACATCGTAGTGGTGGCAGGCGGCGGCGATGCGGCGATGCCACTCGTCCTGGTCGTCCTCGTAGCTGACGATGGCGACCGGTCCCGTGCGCCACACGCGTTCGCCCAGGAGCGCGCGGCCGGTGATCATGGCCAGGGCGATGGCCACCGCCATGGAACCCTTGCCACCCCCGTCGATGGCGCCAAGCACGGCGGTCTGCCCGAACAGGAGATAGTGACCGTACGCCCAGGGTCGCGGGGGGATGTTGGTCTTGCCGAGGGCGGGCAGCTGCAGGCATTCTAAGGCCCCTTGTGCGTCTCGCGGCGTCGTCCCGGAAGACTGGCGGGACGACGCTCCACCCGCGCTGACGCTTGCCTTGGCCGCGTCCAAGTTGGGGAAGCCGTCCACTACGCCGCCTCCCGCGTGATCGCCTGCTCAGCTACCCATGCAGCAACCCGGCACACCTCATGGGGCGGCAACCCCAGCCGTTGTCCCTCGGCCATAGCGGCCGTTTCGATCTCGTCCTGCGGCCTCATGTGCCGGATCATCTTGAACATGAGGCCGGCGAGCACCTTCCGCTCCGCGGCCTTCGTCAGCCCGAACCGCTGCGAAAGCTCGACCATCGCCCGCCTGCGGTCACCGCCGAAGTCGAGGATCACCACCACGTCGAAGGCATCGAGCGCGGTGACCGTGCACCAGGCCGGCAGATTGGCCGCGTGCAAGGGATCGCTGCCGTTATGGCTAAACACCCGCTCGATGCCGCCGAAGGTCTTGATATCCGCTCCGAAGGCGCCGCTGGCCGAGTTCGGGTGCCGGAACTTCGTGCCCGACCGGTCGTAGCCATGCGACAGCAGCACCTCGTTCAGGTCGAACCGTGACCGGAGCTTCTCGATCAACGAGTCGTCGGGGTTGAAGCCTGCGGCGATCTTCGCCTCGCGGCGTGCAGCGGCTTCGGCGTGGGCTGCAGCGGCAATTCGCTCCTGCTCCGCCTGCCGTTCGTCGAGCAGCGCTCCGGCGGCCTCACGCAACCATGCTGCGTCGATCGGATTGCCCTCGAGGACGACCGTCTGATGCTTGTCCTCCTGACCGGGCGCGCAGCTCGGCAGATAGAACAGCGACGCCGCGCCCAGCTTGCTGCGGTCGAGACCGCCAGCCAGGTCGAGCCTCTTGGCGATGACTTCCGGTGCCGGGAGCTCGTGGTCAATCTCCTCGGACAGCGGAAGGACGATGCGATAGCGCGGCGCCGCGCGGGAGTGATTGTGCGAGGTGTAAATGACCGCCGCCCACCCAGCGGCCCGCACCCGAGCGGCCGCTACTTCAAGAGCCGGCGGCACTTCGCCTGTCTGCTTGTCCGTCTCGCAGTCGAGGGCGACGGCCGTGCGGGCGAGCAGGTTGCGCTTCAGGCGGCGGACCTGTCGGCCATCAAGCTCAGGGACGAAGCGCGCGGTGGCGAAGGACGGACCGTCCTTCGCGCCCTCCCGGCGCCACCAGAACACGCTGGCGAAGCTGTCCCAGGTCATCCGCTCAGGAACGCCAAGAGCCGGGCGTCCCCTCACGACAGCAGCTTCAAACCAGGAGATGGTCATGAGGTCGGAGGGATAGGTCACCCGACACCCCCTGCGCGCAACTCCGCCGCTCGCCACGCGAGGCGTTCGGCCGCCGCATGATGACCGTGGCTAAGCTCGACGTCGGCCAGACGATCCAGCGTCGCGGCATCGCGCGTGCGATACTGGTTGCAGGGGAAACCGGAGTGGGATATGGACTGGGCTTGTTCGCTCGCCAGCGATGAAGACCCAGCCCCCGCGACGCCGGCCCCCGGTGTCCGGGGGTTCTTCATGACTACGCGGCCTCTCGCTCGGCCATCTTGGTCGCGAGATACGCGTCGATCTCTTCCTCGACCCAAGCCACCGTCATCGGCCCGAGGCGCACGCGCTTCGGAAACTGGCCGGCCTTCTCTAGCCGGTCCACATGCATCCTGGAGTAGGGAATCCCCTTGTCCACCTCAAGCTGCGGGAAACGCAAAAGCCGCATGGCCGACTCCTGAAAGCAAACAACCGTATGCTGACTGGTATCAGAAGGGCGTTCGGAGTTGCAAGGATAAACGTGGAACTGTATGTTGCGTGTTGATATGAGCGATCAGCTGTTCTCGACGAACGATGTCTGCCGGGCTGCGGGGATCTCGCGCGGGACCTTCGATGCCTGGGTGCTACGAGGCTATTTCGGCCTGGGGCCTGGTCCAGGGACGGGCCGCCAGCGGGAATTCACGCTTCTACAGACAATCCGCCTCGCCGCAGCCGCAGAGCTGGTCAGGGTGGGGGTGGGCGTGAGCATCGCTGCTTCTGCGTCTAGCCGCGTTCAGGAGCGGATGTATCTGGGTGATCAGCAGTTCGCTCTGATCCTGGCTTCTCCCCGTGCTGCACCTGTCGATAGTCGGTCGACCGAGAGGGGGCCGGCTGTCGCGTGCGTGAATTACGCGAGCTGGGATGAGCTCCGCGAGTTCCTCGCTCAGCGTATGGGCCAGCCATCTCCCGCTGCGGTGGCTATGGTCGAGATCGGCGTCTTGGCTGCGCGAGTTTCTGAGGCGCTGCAGATAGCCTCTCAGGTTCCGGAGCCCTTGACGATGAAGTCTGCCGGGGATGCACACCGCCCTCGCACGTCATCCACGAGACGCCGCAAGTAGCTCCTCTAGCCGCTTGCTCCACGTCTCCAATGCCCGTCGCACTTCGGGCAAGTACGTATGCTGGTCATAGCGCGATGTCACGCTGCGGTCGGCGTGGTCGAGCAGACGCTCAATTACGATTCGCGGCGTTCCGAGTTCCGCGAGCCTGGTCGCAACGCTACGCCGGATGTCATGCAGCCGCCATGGTGCGATTTCGGGGCCGAGCCGCTCGTCCAAAATCGCTTTGACCTTGCTGTAGCCGCTCACCGGTGCCACCCCGTTCGTCGACAGTACGTATTCGCTATGGCGAGGTGACCCGGTCAGCAGCGCCACCGCGGAAGAAGGCAGGGGAACAACATGTGGCCGGCCGCCCTTCATGGCCTCCGCTGGCACGCGCCACACGCCCTCTTCGAGATCGAGATCGCGCCACCGCATGTTTGCTGTCATGGTCCGACGTTGGCCGAGCAGGATGAGCAGCTGCACCAGCTGTCCCATGGGATACGCCTGCACCTCAGCCGCGATCCAAACTCGGACGAGCTCAGCCTCAGATAGGACACGGTCCCGTCGCTGCTCTTTCGCCGGCGCTGTGACTCCGGCAACGGGCGACTGCTCGATCTCCCCGCGCTCGACAAGCCAGGCGAACAGCTTTCGGGTAGCCGCAAGCACACGGTTTGCCCCAGCGCGGTACCCCGCGTCGCCCAACTCATCCAGCATCTTGAGGATGTCCGTTCGGCGTATGGTCTGCACCCGTCGATCGGGCCAGCGCGTCCCCACGTGGCGCTGCAGGAGGCGTTCAGTCGTGCGCCAGTCTCGATTGCGCACCTTGGCGTAGCGCATGATGAATTCGGCGATGGCCTCGGTCACCAGCGGCGCCGTGGCCTCCCTTGTCTCCGCTTCCGGATCTACGCCACGTTCGACTTGGCCGAGGATCTCACGGGCTCTATCCCTGGCATCTTCCAGTCTCGGGAAGCTGGCGAAGGGGAACGTCTTCCGACGCTGATTGCCGCCGTACCGGTAAAACAGGATCCAGGCCTTGTGACCACGGCTAGACAGCCGCAACCCGAAGCCGGGCAGCAGGCTGTCAAACACCTCGATCCGGCCGGTTTCCGGAGGCCGCATACGCTCGATCGTCAGCTGTGTAAGGCGAGATTTCGACATTCCTGGGTAACACCGGGGTAACAGGAAAGGCAGTTAGGCAGCGTTTGCAGAGGTTACCCGAGGTGATCGCTTGTGAGAAGGGTCCGAGGAAAATCAGCGAGTTAGGATGGCTCTAGGTTTAGCGATGTTGGCCTATGTTATTCCGTTCTACAGGATTCCTAATCCTGGGGCCGTGAGTTCGAATCTCGCCGGGGACACCACATCCTGCCGATCCTACAGTTCGCCTGCGGCGTCCTGCGCGCGACGTCACGCGGAAGGCGTGGCCGCTTGGCGGGCCCCGTCGTCAGACGATCCGACCGGCACCCTACTGCACGAACGGACAGCCGCCTTCCTTCAGAGGACGGAATGCCTGTTCCGCCGGGATCACCTCCACCGGTGCCACGAAGTCGAACGGGTCCTTGGACTCCGCTGCGGGTTTCACCCGGAACACCGTCACGTCGCGCAGGAACCGCCCGTCTTCCCGCACATGGCCACCCTGGGTGATCGGATCGTCGACCGGCATCGCCTTCATCTTCGCCATCACCTCCCTGGTGGCGGGGGTGCCTGCCGCATCCACCGCCTTCAGGTAATGCAGCGTGGCTTCGTAGGCGGTCAGGTGCTGCGCGGTCGGCGCGCGCCCGCCGGGCAGGCGATCGGCCAGTCGATGGCTCAGCGCCAGCGTCGCGGCGTTCATGGCCGGATACACTGCCGCGACGCCGAGGGCGCCTTGCAGTTCCTTCTGCCCCACTGCGACGATATCGCTGATGTTCAGGAAGAACGCCGCGACGTTCTGTCCGCCCTGATCCAGATGGAATTCCTGGCTGCCCTTGATCGCATTATCCAGGTCGGCAGCGGCATTCGCCATCGCGATCACCTTCGCCTGGGACGCCTGGGCGCGCAGCAGCACGCTGGAGAAGTCCGCCTCCCCCAACGGATGCTTGGCCGACCCCAGAACCTTGCCGCCCTTTGCCTCGATGATGCGTGACGCCTCGGTCTGCAGCGTCTGACCGAAATTGTAGTCCACGGTGACGAAGTACCAGGTGTCCAGTCCCCGCGCCATCAACCCGCCCACCAGGCTGCTCGCGCTGGCATACGTGTCCAGATACCAGTGGATCGTGTTCGGCGTGCAGCCCTTGCCGGTGAGGTCGGACGAGGCCGAACCGGTGAACATCGCGATGCGGTCGGCATCACGCACCACTTTGCCCAAGGCGAGGCCGGAGGCGGAGTTCGGGACGCCAATGATCGCGGTGACGCCGTCGCGGTCCAGCCATTCGCGCGCGATCGCCACCGCGACATCCGGCTTGTTCTGGTCGGAGGCGATCACGACCTGGATCGGCTTTCCCAAGACTTTGCCGCCGTAATCCTCGATCGCCAGCTTCACCGCCTCGATCGTGCCCTGGCCGCTGAGCAGCGAGTACGGGCCGGTGAGATCGTCCAGCACGCCGATCTTCACCGCATCCGGAGACTGCGCCACCGCGCGCGGCGCATGGGTGGACAGAATCGTGCCGGCCAGCAGTGCGACGGCGGAGGCCGCACGCACCCGACGGGCAGCGCCGCAAAGCACGTTCCTGAGACGCGTCATCATAGGGACTTTCGGTGTGTGTTGGCTGATCAGAGGCGCGGCAGCACGTCGTTGCCCAGATGACGGAGCACGTCCTGCATCGGCAGGGCACCTTCCCCCGAGATCTGTGGAGTCAGGATGATCCGGTCCAGGCCGGAATGCGCCCGCAGAGCGCTCAGTTGCTCCCGGACCTCGGCGGCATCCCCGGCCACCGCGAATTTGCGCACGAGCGAGTCCGGGATCGAAGCGGCATGCGCCGCCACCGCACGCGCATGGTCGCCGACCTCGTAGTGCTGCTTCAGGTCTTCGATGGTGCGGCGTTCCTCGCCCTCGAACAGTTCGGGATTGGCCTGCACCAGTGCACCCGCAACCCGCGCACGGGCGCGGGCATAGGCGCACTGCCGATCGGTATCCAGGCTGAATGGCACCCAGCAGGAAACCTCCACGGCATCGGACTGCCGGGACGCCGCTTCCAACCCTTCCTGCAGCCAGAGGAGAGCGCGTCCAAGCAGCTCCGGCGCGATGCCCTGCAGCAGGATCACGCCGTCACCGATGCTGGCGGCGCGGCGCGTCATCCGCGGACCGCTGGCGGCCAGATGGATCGGCACCCCGGTCGGCGCGGTCAGCCAACTCAGCCCGGCCTCCACCCCCGCGTCGAACGTCGTCGTGCGTGCCTGCAACAGATCGTGCAGCGCTCGGGTGTACGCCTCCATTTCGTCGATCCGCGCCGCGCGCTTGCCGATCGTCCGCAAGGAGCTGAATCCGGTGCCCAGGCCCAGCATCGCGCGTCCGGGCGCCATTTCGTGCAAGGTGGCGATGGCGCTTGCGGTGACGCTGACATGCCGCGTCGTCGGCTGGGTCACGCCGGTGGCCACACGCAGTGTCGTGGTGCGGGCGAGGCAGGCCGCCAGCGTCACGTACACCTCGCGACACAGCAGTTGCGAGTCGATGATCCAGGCGCTTTCCAGCCCGATCTGCTCCGCCAGCGCGGCATGCGATGCCAATGTCAGCGCAGGTTCTGTGCCCCACAGCGCCAGGCCGATTTCCGCGCGCTGCCGCGAGTGGCCCGCCCGACTGTCGGCGAATTGCCGTTCCTGCATTGCCGTTTCCATTCCCCGCGCCGTCCTGCGCACCCGACTGGCGTGCTCTTTCTTTGGCGCGCCAGTGGTGGCACCATGCGGCCGACCGAACGGTCGGTCAACTCACGACCAAGCGTGCGGACAGGAAAAGGGAACACCATGATCGACAATCTCACCGCGGTCCGCCTGCAGGTGGACGGCCACATCGCGCTGGTCACCATGGACAACCCGCCGGTCAATGCGCAGAGCAGAGCATTGAGTGAGGAGATGTCGGCGGTCTTCGACTGGATCTCCGACACGGCCGACATCCGCGTCGCCGTGCTGACCGGGCAGGGACGCGTGTTCTGCGCCGGCGCCGACCTGAAGCGCCGCGGTGATCTGGAGTCGGCGGGCGCCCTGCCGGCGCATTCGCGGCGCACGCGTGAATGCTTTCACGCGATCCGTGAATGCGCCAAGCCGGTGATCGCCGCGGTGAACGGTCCGGCCCTGGGCGCCGGCCTGGCCATCGTCGCCTCCTGCGACATCCTGGTAGCGTCGGAAAAAGCCAGCATCGGCCTGCCGGAAATCGATGTCGGCCTGCTGGGCGGATGCCGGCACGCGATGCGGCTGTTCAGCCATTCGCGCGTGCGGCGCATGCTGCTGACCGGCTTCCGCGTCCCTGGTGAGGAGCTGTACCGGCTCGGCGTGGCAGAGGCGTGCGTGCCGCAAGAGGAGCTGATGCCGACCGCCATGCGCCTGGCGCAGGAGATTGCCAGCAAGGCGCCTCTGGCCACGCGCATGGCGAAGCACACGGCCAACACGATCGAGGACATGAGCCTGCGTGATGGCTACCGGTATGAGCAGGACATGACCGCGTCCATCGCGAAGACCGAGGATGCGAAGGAGGCGCAGCGTGCGTTCGCGGAGAAGCGTCCGCCCGTGTTCCAGGGCCGCTAGACGGTGGCGGAAGCCGAGTCCGGTCAGCCCCGCACCGACACCCGCGCGCAGATCGTCGCGCGGGCTGCGGAGCTGTTCGCACTATGGGGCTATGCGGGCGCCTCGATCAGCGACATCGCCGCGGCGGTGGGCGTGTCCAAGCCCGCGCTCTACCACCACTTCAGCGGAAAGGAGGAGCTGTATACCGAGATCGTCGTCACCGTGCTGTCCGGCATGCTCGACAATGCGCGCGCCGCGCTGTCTCGGATCAGTGATCCGGCCGAGCGCCTGCGGGTGTTCATGCGAGCGCACGCGGATTACTTCGAGAGCAACCAGCATGCCTACGTCGCCGCGCAGCTGGGCTTCCGCGGCCTCGCCGCGCAGCAGAAGGAGCGGGACCGCGCACTGAAATACCGCGACGCGTATGAGCGACTGTTGCGCGACCTGCTGCAGGACGCGCGGAAGTCCGGCGCGCTGAGGATCGACGACGTCGCCGTCGCCGGGCGATTGGTGCTGTCATCGCTGAACTGGATGGCGCGCTGGTACCGCGCCGATGGCAAGCTTCGCGCGCGCGACTTCGCCGATCAATACGCCACCATGCTGCTGGACGGATTCCGCCCGCGTCCAAGCGGCTGATCACCGGCAGCACGGGCGAAGCTCTTCACCGGGTCGACGCAGCCACCCGGCAGAACGTCGCGACGATCCGTCCGCCCGCTCTCACCGTGCCCCGCAACGAACCCGCCACCTTCGAGCGCCCCCCCGCTCGGCAGCGATAGGGCAACGGAATCTCGAGAATGCGCAGCCGCGCCCGCGCCGCGCGCATCTGCATTTCGATGTTCCAGCCATAGGTCAGTTCACGCATCCCAAGCGCCTCCAGCGAGTCCCGCCGGATCGCGCGGAAGGCGCACATGTCGCTGTAGTGCACGCCGGTCAGCACGCCCATGCCCAAGCCGGCCACCCGACCCGCCAGGACCTGGTGCCACAACATGGACCCCGGCTCGCGGTCGCCCCGCGTGCGAGAGGCGAGCACGAGATCGTGGCTTCCGCGCAGCACCGGGCCCGCGATTGTGCCGATCAGGTCGCCGCGATCGGCGCCGTCGCCATCCATGAAGACGATCACCGAACTCGTCGGATGCGCGGCGGCGGCCCCCGTGGCGCAGGCGCGGCCGTAACCGCGACCGGCCTCGATCACCCGCGCACCCGCCGCTCGCGCGATCGCCTGCGTACCATCCGAACTGCCGCCGTCGGCCACGATGATGTCCGCGCGGTATGACGCCGGAATCTCGCGGAGGACGGCGCCAATCGTGTCCGCCTCGTTGAAGGTCGGGATGACGAGGCTTACAGGCTCCATCGCATTCCACAATTCTGGCAGGGCGCCGGTGGCGTATCGGACAGCAGGCTGGTGCGGAAGTCGCGATAGGCGGGGCTGTTCCAGATCTCCCGCAGATCCTGCTGCGTCGCGTCACCCAGCGTGTAGTTGCTGTAGCCGCGAACCGAGAACGGCGCGATGCAGCAGGGCAGCGCGCGTCCATGCGCAGTGAAATACATCAGCGACCAGGGCCGCCGGCAGGCCGACCACGCGTGCTCGTCCTGCCGCTTCAGGCTCAACCCCGGTTCGGTGGCGCCCGATGCGTCCAGGGTGACGCCCAGGGGACGCGCGATGAGCTGGGCGGCCTCGATGGCCGCATGCTCCCTCACCTGCGTGCTCTCGAACAGGGAGTTGTCAGCCGTCGCGCGCCCGTAGCCCGCCTCGTCGAACACGAGTCGCTGGAGATGCACCTCGGTCACGCCCATCCGCGCGGCGAGCCGTACGAACGCCGGCAGTTGGTCGATCGTCTCCCTCAGGCCGGTCAGCCACAGCGACACGCGTGGCGTGGTCGCCCCGACCTGATGCTGGTAGGCGATGAACTTCCCGACGTCGCGCACGATGCGATCGAAGAAGTCCTTTCCGCGGATCTTCGCGTAGGACGCGCGGTCGGCCGCATCCAGCGACACGCGCAGCTCGTCGAGCCCTGTGTCGATCAGTTCCTGGAAGCGCCGCGGCTGCATCAGTGTCCCGTTGGTGTTGAACAGGACGTAGGTGCCCCGCGCCTTCAGGTAGCGGATCATCTGCGGCAGGTTCTTCACCAGCATGGGCTCGCCAACGCCATGCATCACCACGCGCGCAACATTCGGCACCTGGTCGACAATCCTGGTGAACAGCTCCCAGCTCATGTCGGCGGGGGGCTCGAGCTCTTCGAACGTGCGGGGGCACGTGTCGCACAGGAGGTTGCAGCGATTGGTGACCTCCAGATACAGGCAGACCGGAGGCTGTGCCGCGAGCGAGGAGCGGTTTGCGCCCACTTCCTCGAAATAGCGGCGAGGGTCCTTCAGAACCGTTGCAGTGTCCACTTTGCCTCTCCGTTTCCGGCTTCGTGCCGGCGTTCGATGGTGCGGCCCCGACGGAACTCCGCTGCCAGCAGCAGGATCGCGGGGATGTAGATCAGGGACGGCCACCAGAAGCGGTCGCCCGGAACAGGTTCCTCGATGAGCAGCAGTGGCGCCGTCGCCAGCCACACCAGGCTGCGGGACGGTGCGAGCACCGCGGGAAGCGCCAGCCATGCGAAGTACCAGTGGTAATGCGGGCTGATCGCGGCGGTCGCGACGGCCGCCAGCACGCCCACATCGCGGCACAGCGCGCGGGCGTCGTTGTCCGGCGCGGACCGGCGCATGATGGCCACGGACAGGATCGTGAAACCGGCGGCGGCGCAGGCGCCATAGATCGGCACGGCGTCCCGCGGCAGGTGCACGAGCAACGACAGCCCGGCGAGCAGCCAGATGCCGGTGCCGTCCGCCAGGCCCTCCTCCTGCCCATATCCGGGGAGGAAGCCCAGCACATGCCGGCCGGCACCCGCATAGAGCGCGTAGCAGGCGACGATCAGCACGACACCCGCGAGCGCCGGTTGCCAGAACCGCCCACCACGGACGAAAGCGGGCGCCACCACCACGGGAAGGAACTTCGCGAGCACCGCCCCGGCCAGGGCGACTCCCGCCCAGGTGTCCTTGCGCCGCGCGCGCAGAAATAGTGCCACTCCCAACAGGCCGATCGCGATCGCGTCGACATGGCCGTCGCTCGCGAAGGACCAGAGCGCAAGCGGATTCCAGGCATAGATCAGGATTCGTTCCGGCGGCAGCCCGGCCAATGGCAGAAGGCGCAGCAGGCAGATCACCGCCAACACCTCGAACGCGACCATGGCGAGCCGCATCGACGTAACGCCGTCATGGATCCGTCCGACCAGGGCGAACACGATCTGCGCAACGGGCGGATAGATCGTCCGCGCATAGTTGGCGCGGTTGATCTGCGGATAGACATCGGCGTCACGCAAGCTCTCGAGCGCGGGATCCGCGGGGATGTAGCGGTACGGGTTGATGCCCGCGGCCTGCACGCGCCCGTCCCAGACATAGCGATAGATGTCGGACGAGAAAGCCGGCGGCTCCAGCAGCAGCATCGCTCGGCCGGCGATGGCGACACCGAGCACGAGCCACATGGTCCGGCGAGGCCAGGATCGCGTGAGCACGAGGTGGACGGCCGCGAAATACGCCACGCCGGACGCCGCCATCATCGCGGTGAGGCTCACCAGCCGCGCGGAGCCTTCAGCGCTCGGGATGTCGAGCAGCATCCCCCCGCCGGTGACCACCAGCAGCGTAGCGCCCAGCGCCAGCAGCGATCGGAGGCGACCAGTCATGATCATGCGACGCTGTGTGCGCGGCCGAACGCCGTCAGGCCGAGGGCGTCCAGGGCGCGCCGGGTCCATCGTGCGCATCCACCGTCCTCGGTTTCCCGCACCAAGCGCGCAAGGGCGGTGGCATCATCCACGTCGTACCAGGGCGGCAGCTCGATGAGTTCGAGGCCGAGTTGGGCCGCGCGCAGGCGGGTGGTGGCAGCCACCGTGTCGGTGCTCCAGGCGATATCGGTGAACAGGCCGGGATGCACCTGCCGCATCCCGAGGAGATAGTACCCGCCGTCATCGCACGCCCCGAGCACCACGCGCCGCGGACCGCCCGAGAGCAGGCTGCGCGCCGCCTGCGCCAGAAGGAGGCTGGGCAGGGTCGGAACATCGGAACTCAGGACGCAGGCGGCGGAGTGTCCTTGCGCGAACTGCCCCTGGATCGCGTGCAGCAGGGATCTGCCGAACCCGTCGACCCCCGGCGGCATGGGTCCCGCACCGTCTGCCAGGATTTGCCGCGTGCCGGGGGCCAGATGCGGAGCGAGCAACGCTTCCGTGCCGGCGGGCGCGTAGGCGGCATAGCCGGTGATCGGCGCCACACCGGCGGCGGTGAGCACGGACTCGGTCGTGTCGCGCAGGAACGCGGCACTGAGCCGCGCGGCGTGCTCCGGCCGCAAGGGCGGGCAGAGCCGCGTCTTGGAGAAGCCGGGACGCGGCGACTTCGCCATGACACCGATGGCGCAACTGCCGAACAGTCCCAACGCGAGGTCCGATGCACGATCCTGGCCGGTCGTCACAGAACGCATGTTGCTTCCTTCCACGCGCAGTCGAACAATGCGTCCACGGATCGAGAGGGGGACGCGATCATTTCGGAGGAACCTTCCTGATCGGGCCGCAACGTCGCGGCACAGCAGGGTCAGCCCGATCAGTGTGACGGCTTCGCCAGCCCGACCCGGATGATCGTATCGTCCGGCACGACATGCGTTCCCGCGGCGGCGAACGTGGGGAAGCGCCGCAGTTCATCCGGTGTGAACGCGACGATCTCCATGTCCTGGCCTAGCAGCACCATCGCATCGACCGGCACCGCAATCGGCCTGGCGCCCCAGCCGAACAGGCCTCCGAATGCGACGATCACCATGAGCCGTCCGTCCGGTTCGCGCACGACCTGGCGAACACGGCCGAGGACGTTCTGGCTCTCGACCGGCTGCAGCACCTGCCTGCCGAGGAGGTCGCCCACACGCACCGGCTGCGGGAATCGCATCGCGGCCGATTGCGCGAGACTCATGCCGGGCGGCGGCGGCATGCCGCCGGGTGTGGGGCTCTGCGCCGCCGCCGGTCCGACGCCGATCGCCAACACGCAGAGACCAAGCGAGGCGCGCAGGAGAGAGCCGCGTCTCATAAGCCGGCAAACCATGGGAAGCCCTTCGACTCCCAGAAGCCGCCGGGATAGGTGTTCGTCACCTCGATGGCGGTGATCCATTTCGGGTTCTTGTATCCGAGCTTGGTGGCCATGCGCAGGCGCACGGGGTAGCCGAAGGGATCGGCAAGCGTCTCGTCGCCATACTTCAGCGCCAGCAACGTTTGCGGATGCAGCGCCGTCGCCATGTCGATGCTGCTCGGGTAATCATCTGCGGTCTTGAACGAAACGTACTTGGCCCGCAGGTCGGCGCCGCAGCGCTCGAGGAAGGTGCGAAGCGGCACGCCGGTCCAGCCGCCGATGTAACTCCATCCCTCGACGCAGATGTGCTGGATCACCATCGAGCGCTGCGGCAGAGCCTGCAGATCCGGGAGTGTCCATGCCCGCTTCTCAGCAACGAGCCCCGCAACGTCCAGGCGCCACGACGTGCCGTCAACAGGTTTCACCTCGGTGACGTCGTAATAGGCGTTGAACTTGGGCGGCCGCAGGATCATTGATTCCGGGTAGGTCGGCGCAAGCCGGTTCGGATCGAACAGCCAGGCCTGCACCCGGTCGTTGAACCGCGAGATCGCCAGCAAGGCCGACTCGACGGACTCCGGCCGCTCCACATCGCAGCCCGTCAGCATCACGAGAGCGCCGAGGGACAAGCCACCCCGGATGAGACCGCGCCGCTCGAGCGAGCGGATGAGCGACTTGTGCGCCGCGAGGACGCTCGCATCGGGCAGCGTGTAGGGACGGAATGGAGACCTCATCTGACGAGCTCTTCCTTGTCGGAGACCTGCGCGCCGACGCGGGGACCTCCGCTCAGCATCGCCAGCAACGTCTTCGGCACGAGCAGCGCGAGGGTTACATGCACGACGAGAAATCCGACGATGATCGCCATGCCGGCGAAGTGCAGCACGCGCGCCGTCTGGAACCCACCCATCAGGGCGACCAGGCCGGAGAACTGCACGGGCTTCCAGATCGCGAGCCCGGTGACCACCTGGGCGATGCCGGCAAGTATGACGATCACGTAGAGCAGCTTCTGCACGGCGTTGTAGACCGTGAGGTCCTCGTGGGCGATCCTGAAGTGCAGTGTGTCGACCACCGTCCGCACCACCTCCGCCGGCCGGATCGGTAGTAGTTTCGTGCGGAACCGGCCGGAAGCCACTCCGTAGACCAGGTAGGCCACCCCGTTGATGGCCAGGAACCACATGCCGGCGAAGTGCCAGTTGAGACTCCAGGCCGCCCAGTCGCCCAACCGCCAAAACGAGCCGAAGTGGAAGCCGCGGATGATGACGTCGTCATCGTAGATCCCCCATCCGGAGGTGATCATCACGAGCATCACGACGGCATTGACCCAGTGCATGATCCGCAGCGGCAAGGGATGCAAAGGGCGCCCTGCCGTGACGAGCGGTCTCATGGTTTCACGCATCGGCGATCTCCTCTCGTCGCATCCGAGCGACGGGTATGTGCGAGCGACTGGAGTTGGGTCTGGCGGTATGGAGGGATGCCCGTTGCATCGGCCGCGTCACCACCGCGAGGTGCACAGCAGGACGGCGCGCCCCAGCACCGTCGCGATCGTGCAGCCGACCGTGTACCAGACGGCGATGTAGAGCGGATCGTCCGACGGGCAGGCGAACACGAAGACGAAGGCGCCCCACGCGGCCGCCGACAACGCCGCGGCGAGCGCCGTCCCTTCCCGGTCGGTCGGCGCGCCGCGCCGCAGCAGGATCGCCATCGCGATCGCGGGCGGCAGCGCGAGCACGTCCATCTTCCAGACGCATTGCAGCCCGTTTCGCCAGTCCAGCCGGAGCAGGAGCTGGCCGAAATCGTTGCCGCCCGCATCGATCAGCCAGCCACTCGCGAAGATCAAGGCGATACACGCGAAGATCCAACGCAACCCACGGCGCGGTGATCGGAGCGGATCGGCGGCAAGGATCGTGATGCCGGCGCCGAGGCCGGCAATGAGCCCCATGCTGCCGAGCTTCCACCACAAAGAGGGCTGGTCCATCGCCGTCGGCATGTCCGGACGCATGAAGCCCATGCCGAGGAACGCGAAAATCTCGGCGAGCGCGAGCACCAGCAGGTACATGGCGTCGCGGCCCGCGCTCCGACGGCGGACCGGCTGCAGGTCCCGGCTCAGCCGATCGACGAGCGACTCAGTCTGCATCTGCGTCCGCTCGGATGATGTGGGCGAGCCGCTTCAAGCCGCGATGGATGTTCACCTTGATCAGCGATACCGATTGCCCCGTCGCGCGGGAGGCCTCCTCGGCGCTGTAGCCTTCCAGCTTGACCAGCCGGATGGCCGCCGCCTGCGACGGTTTCAGTTCACCCAGCAACCGTTGGAAGGTCGATCCGGCGACCGCCCCCTCCATGTCGTCAGGCGCGTGCATCGTCTCGTCCAGCGGTTCGGTCGCGCTGGCCTTCAGGCTTCGCAGCCGGTCGATCCACTTGTATCGCGCGATCGCCGCAAGCCAGGGCCCGAACGGACGTGCCGGGTCATAGGTGTGCCGCTTCTCGTGGATCGCGAGCAGAACGTCCTGCACGGTGTCCTCGATGGCTCCGGGCGGCAACCGGCGCGCATAGTACCGCCGCAGCCACGGAGTCAGTTCGGTGAGCAACGCGCGGTAGGCGCCTGCATCACCCTGCTGTGCGGCAGCCATCATGTGGTCCCAGTTTCCGCTGGGCGTCCCGCCGGCCTTGATGCTCAGTATCGCAGCCATGGCGGATCAACCCGGTCCTGCGATCCAATGCGGGATCGCGCCGCTTCCTTTGCAGACCCTATTCGGCGCCGGATACAGGATGGTTACAGCTGCTTGCCGGAATCTCCGACAGGCACACCGCGGAACGCCCGATGGCGACGAAAGCCGATGCCGTTTCATGTGATCCCCCAGGGGTCGGGACGAAAGCGGTACCCGTCGCGCGCATTATGGAACCAGCATTCTATAACAGAGGTTCGCGGGTTGGACAGCATCGTTCCGCACGCCGCACTTCATCCCCATCGCAACGGTGGTCTCATGCGTGGCTGTAACCAGACGCCTGCCGTCTCCGAAGAAGCGAATGGCGTGGCGAGCGGCCGCAACGGTTGGCGCCCGCCGTCTTTCCCCGTCTGATCAGGGAGTTTGCAATGCGTCTCCTGCTCCTGGCCGCACTCGGCCTTGTCGCGCCGACCATTGGCATGGCTCAGCCGGTCGACCGACCGGTGGTGGTGGAGCTGTTCACCTCCCAAGGGTGTTCATCCTGCCCGCCCGCGGACGCCAAGGTGGCGGACCTCGCGCGGACTCGGCCCGATCTCCTGCCGTTGACGTTCCATGTCACGTATTGGAACGGCCTCGGTTGGCGCGATCCGTTCTCGCTCGACGCCGCGACGGAGCGACAACGCCACTACGTCGCGCTCGGAGTCAGCCCGAACGTCTACACGCCGGCGCTGGTGGTCGACGGGACGCTGGATGTCGTCGGCTCCAACCCAGGTGCGGTGGATCGCGCCGTGCAACTGGCGACATCCAATCAGGAAACCGCGGCCGATATCGAGATCCAGCGCGGCAGCAGGAGCGTGACCGTGCTCGTAGGGGCCGGCACCGGCCAGGCGCGGCTGCTGCTCGTCGGCTACGATCGGCTGCACCGCACCCATGTCGGACGTGGCGAGAACAGCGGCCGGACGCTGGAGGAAGCGAATGTCGTCCGCTCGATCCAGGTGCTGGGCGCATGGGCGGGCAAGCCCATCGCCTTGCAGGCGCCACTGCCGGCCGGGGAGGAGATCGCAGTGCTGCTGCAGCGCGCGGACGGCCGCATCGTCGGGGCGCGCAAGGCACACGGCGCCGCCAACGCCTTCTGATCCCGCTGGCGGAGCAGGCAATGCGCGCCGCCTGCGCATGCCTGCAGCGCAGCGCCTCAGACTCACGACAGGGACGGTCGCCGCGCCGCGAGAAGCACTCCGATCCCGATCGCGGCGATCGCAGCCCATTGCGCCGGAGCGGGGATTTCTCCCAGCACCGGGATGGCGACGAGAGACGCGACCGCGGGAAGAAGCGCGATGATCGCAGCCGCCGCGGACGGACCCAGCAGCGCGACCGCGCGGTTGAACGACACCACGGCGAGGCAGCTCATCGCCACGCCCTGATATAGGATCTGCACCACGAGTTCCGACGGGGACGCCAACGACAGCCGGCTCGCGCCGGAGAGCAGGTAGACCGGCAGGAAGAGCAACGCCGACCAGGTGCAGATCAAGGCCGCCGCCTGCACCGCCGACAGCGCACTGCCCCGGAGCCGTAGTGTGTAGATCGCCCACATCAGGCCCGCACCGACCAGCGCGGCCAGTCCGAGGCTGCTGGGCGGTCCGTCCCTGGCGATGCCCGCGCCCACCAGGCAGACCAGCCCCACGACGATCGCCGCATGGCCGATCCAGCGCGCCCATCCCTGGCGCTCTCGCAGGAAGATCCAGCCCAGCACCCCCGCGAGCACCGGCATGATTGCCGGCGTGATCGACGCCGCCTCCATCGCCGAGGTAAGCCGCAATCCGCCGGCAACCAGCAGCACGAACGGCAAGCCCCAGAGAAGAGAGAGCAGCAGCCCCTCACCCCAGGCGGCGCGCGACAGGCGGACGCCCCGGCGCATCAGCACCGGGGCGAGCACGACGGCGCCGACGCCGAAGCGGAGCGCGACGATGTCCCATACTTGCAGGTTGCGGGTCACGCTGAAGCGCGTGACCACGAACCAGCCGGAAAAGATCGTCAGCGCGAGCACCGCCCAGGCGATGCCCATGACGCGCCGTCGCACGGCCCGGCGCGCGTCGTCCGACGCGCCGCTGGGAAGCGGCATCGCCGCGCTGTGCGACACGGGCTCAGCCCTGCGGCAGCGACCGCAGCGCGTCCAGGATCGCCTCCGGCTCGAGACGGCGGCGGTAATCGACGTCGGCATGGGCCAGCGCAACGCGTCCGTCACGCGCGATCACGTATGTCGCAGGGACCGGCAATTCCCAGCTCTCGTCACCATTGATGGTCGGCAGCGCCTTGCCGTTTCCGCGCAAGGCGGCGCGCAGTTCCTCCGGCAGGGCATAGACCAGGCCGAAGTCGCGGGCGACGTGATTGCCGGCGTCGCTGAGCACGTCGAAGGTCAGCTCCTCCTTCTGCGCGGTGGACAGCGACTGGTCCGGAAGCTGCGGCGAGATCGCCACGAGGCGCGCGCCGCGCGCGGTGATGTCGGGCAGGATCGCCTGGTAGGCGCGCAACTGGATGTTGCAGTACGGGCACCATCCGCCGCGATAGAACACGACGACGACCGGCCCGCGATCCAGCAAGTCGCGCGAGGACACCTGCCGCCCGTCGACGCCGGGCAAGGTGAAGGACGGCGCGATCGAGCCGACCCCCGCGGCCGACTCCATGGCGAAGCTCGCCCTCAGCTCCTCGACCTTCGCCTCGTACAGCGCCACTCGTTCGGGTGGAGCCGTGCGCGTGAAGGTGGCCTTGAACTCTGCAAGCTGCTGTTCCAACCCCATGCCGAAAACTCCTTCGCTGCGCCCCGAGGAATGCCGGGTTCGCCGCCCACGCGGTGGGGAATGCCACCCGCCCCGCCCCGGCGAATGGCTCGCCCAGGCGTTGTGGTATGTGCGTTCTATAATTCCTTTGCGGATCGTGGCAAGATGGGGGGAGCAAGTCAGGCATGTTGATGGAATGGCGAGACCGAGAGAATTCGACGAGGGCGTGGTGCTGGACGCGGCGGTCCAGTGCTTCTGGGCACAAGGGTTCGAGACGACCTCCATCAGGGACCTGATGGAGAAGACCGGCCTGACAGCCGCCAGCCTCTACAACGCCTGGGGCGACAAGCGTGCGATCTACCTGACGGCGCTCGACCGCTACGTGGAGAACAGCATCGGCGCACGCATCCGTCGCTGTGAGGCGCTGCCCCCGCGTGAGGCCCTCCACGCGTTCTTCGCCGAGATCCTGCGCCGCTCCCTCACCGACCGGGAGCACAAGGGTTGCCTGGTGGTGAACTCGGCGCTGGAGATGGCGCCGCGCGATCCGGACATCCGCCGCGTGATCGCCGGCGTGCTCGTGCGGATCGAGACGTTCTTCCGCTCCTGTGCGGAGGCCGGGCAGCAGGACGGCACCATCACGCGCGCCACCCCCGCGAAGGCGCAGGCACAGCATCTGCTGGGCGTCCTGATGGGGGTCCGCGTGCTGGCGCGGGTCCGACCCGAGAAGGCCCTGCTGCAAGGCGTCGTCGGGACGGCACTCGCCTCGCTGGACGCGCAGGCGAACGGGGGCGCGGAGGCGTCACCGGATTCGGCCGCGCTTCGTGCATCGGCCTCCTCCGGAGGAGCGCGGCGCGCGTAGGCGGCCGGGTCCCTCGCGATCGCAAGGCCCGAGAGGGGGTGACGCGGAAACGCCATCCCCCTCTGGCACCCGCTACGCCGCCAGCGCGGCGCGCGTCTGGACGATCATCAGTGCCGCGCGAGCCGCCTCACGGCCCTTCTCGACGAAATGCGCCGAGAAGATCTCTCGGTGGTGGTCGGTCTCCTGATACTGGTGGGGCGTCAGGGAAATCGACAGGACGGGCACACCGGTGTCCAACCCGGCCCGCATCAGCCCGTCGATGACGGCCTGGGCGACGAACTCGTGACGGTAGATCCCGCCATCGACGACGAAGGCCGCAGCGGCAACGGCCGCGTATCTCCCGCTGGCCGCAAGATCGCGCGCCAGCAACGGCAGCTCGAACGCGCCGGGCACATCGTAGACATCCACTTGGTCGGGTGGGATCAGTTCGTGGAAGCCTTCCAAGGCGCGGCCGACGATGTCGGCATGCCAGTTCGCTTTGACGAAGGCATAGCGGGCGAGTGTCATGGTCTCTCCTTGCAGTCGTGACACGTCACCCAAGGCGAGCACGTGCGCTCCCGGACGCCCATGACGACGTCCACGACCACCCGTTCTCTTTCATCCGGACTATGACCGTCGGCTCAGGCATCTCACCTGATCTGCTCGACCCTTCCATCGGAAGGCGCTCGCGGGCTCGCAACGTGAATTGCATACCGCCGGTGGGGATTTCCGCCCCGCCCTGAGAACCCCGCGACGTTAGGGTCGAACCAGATGCGTGGCAATCATTGCGGCAGCAGGTTCGTCTTCGCGAGATCCAGCACCTCGTCCCCGCGTCCGCTCATCACCGCGCGGATCAGCCACAGGCTGAAACCCTTCACCTGCTCCGCATGGATCGTGGGCGGCATCGACAGCTCCTGCTTCGCCGTCACCACGTCGAGCAGCGCAGGGCCGTCATGGGCCAGCACGTCTTCCACCGCGGCCGGCAGCGTGCCTGCCTCCTCCACCCGCACGGCATGGATGCCCATGGCACGCGCCATCGCCGCGAAGTCCGGGTTCTCGAGGTCGGTGCCGAGGCCGACGAACCCCGCCGCCTTCATCTCCATCGCGACGAAGCCGAGGACGCCGTTGTTGAAGATCACCACCTTCACCGGCAGCTTCTGTTGCGTCAGGGTCAGCAGGTCGCCCATCAGCATGGCGAAGCCTCCATCCCCCGACATCGAGATCACCTGCCGGTTCGGCTGCGCCGCCTGGATGCCGATCGCCTGCGGCATCGCGTTCGCCATGGAGCCATGCGTCAGCGAGCCCACCAGTCGCCGCTTGCCGTTCATGCGCAGGTAGCGGGCTGCCCAGATCGTCGGTGTGCCGACATCGAAGGTGAACGCTGCGTCCTCGGCCGCTGCCTCGCTCAGCAGCCGCGCGAGGTATTGCGGATGGATCACCTTGGAACCGCCGGAGCTCCGAGCGAGGTGATCGAGCCCCTGCCGCGCCTTCACGTATCGCGCCAGCGCGTCGTCCAGATGCCGGCGGTCCGTCTTCTCCTCCAACCGCGGCAGCAGCGCGGTGAGGGTCCGGCCCACATCGCCCACGACCCCAAGCTCCAGCTTCGCGCGGCGTCCCAGCTGGCTCGGTCGGATATCGACCTGCGCCACGCGAGCCTGGGCGGGAAGGAACTGCTTGTAGGGGAAGTCCGTGCCCAGCATCAGCAGCACGTCGCAGGTGTGCATGGCCTCCCACCCGGAGGAGAAGCCGATGAAGCCGGTCATGCCGACGTCGTAGGGATTGTCGAACTCCACATGCTCCTTGCCGCCCAGGGCATGGACGATCGGCGCCTTCAACGCCTCGGCGAGTTGCATCAGCGGCGCATGGGCGCCGGCGCAGCCACGGCCACAGAACAGGGTCACGCGCGCAGCCCCGTTCAGGAGCGCGGCGAGCGCGTCGAGTTCCGCGTCGGCCGGGCACACCGCCGGCGCGGGGGGCAGCAGGCCGGCCCGGGGCGACGGCGCGCGATCCGGAGCGTCGCGCAGGAACACGTCGCCGGGGATCACCACGACCGCCACCCCGCGCTCACCCACGGCGGCGCGAATCGCGTTCTCGAGCACGAAGGGCATCTGGTGCGGATCGCTCACCATCTCGCAATAGACACTGCATTCGCGGAACAGGTTCTGCGGATGAGTCTCCTGGAAATAGCCGCCCCCGATCTCGATCGAGGGGATCTGCGCGGCGATCGCGAGCACCGGCGTGCGGGACCGCTGCGCATCGAACAGGCCGTTGATCAGATGCAGGTTCCCCGGCCCACACGACCCCGCGCAGACGGCGAGCTGGCCGGTGACCTGGGACTCGCCGGCCGCGGCGAAGGCCGCTGCCTCCTCGTGGCGCACGTGCACCCACGCAATCTCGGGCACGGCGCGCAAGGCCTCGGTCAGCCCGTTCAGGCTGTCGCCCACGACGCCGTAGATCCGGCTCACGCCTGCTTGCTGCAGGACATCCACCATGAGTTCAGCGACGTTCGCCATGAGAGCATCTCCTGAAGGGCAGTGACCGGGCGAAACCGATCCTATGTGATTACGATGCAATGTGCCGCACGGAACCGCCGGCGGCTTGTCACCTCTGGGCGACGATTGCACGTCCACGTCGCCACTTGACGGACCGGTCGGCCGCTCGGATCGTTACCCCGCGAACCGCGCAGCCGATGCGGACCCCGGGCAGGAACGAGCAGAACCGTCACGCGCCATGCGCACCGGAGGGACGGACCCGAAGGCGCGCACCGGAGGGGAAATGACTGACACCACCAGCCTCGGCACCGCCAGCCAGGCCACCGCCGACCTGATGCAACGGCGCGATCGCGCCCTGGGCGCCGGCGCGCCGCTGTTCTACGAGCATCCGCTGCACATCGTGCGTGGCGAGGGCGTGCACCTCTGGGACGCCGACGGGCGCCGCTATGTCGACATGTACAACAACGTCCCCTGTGTCGGACATGCCAACCCACGCGTGGTGGAGGCGATGGCGCGCCAGCAGGCGACGCTGAACGTGCACAGTCGCTACCTTCACGAAGCGGTGGTGGAATTCGCCGAACGGCTCGCCGCACTGCACGGGCCGCAGATCGAGTCGGTCATCCTGAGCTGCAGCGGCACCGAGGCGAACGAGGTCGCGCTGCGCATGGCGCGGTTCGCGACCGGGCGGCGCGGCATCGTCTGCACCAACGGCACCTATCACGGGAACAGTGAGCTGGTCGGCTCCCTCTCCCGCATCGGCCGCCAGGCGCAGGAGAGCGCGACGGTCCATGCCTTCCCCTTCCCCGAGAAGTACCGCCCGATCGCACCGGGGCTGAGCGAGGCGGCGTTGTGCGACGCCTATCTCGCGCGCCTCGCCGATGCGATCGATCGCTTCAAGGCGGACGGGGAGGACATCGCGGCGCTGATCGTCTGCTCGATTTTCGCCAACGAAGGCCTGCCCGACGTGCCGGCGGGCTTCATGCCCCGCGCGGTGCAGATGGTGCACGACGCGGGGGGCCTGGTGATCGCCGACGAGGTCCAGGCCGGCTATGCGCGCACCGGCCAATGGTGGGGCTACGAGGTGATGGGCTTCACCCCCGACATCGTGGTCACCGGAAAGCCGATGGGCGCCGGCCTGCCGCTCGCCGCCACAGCTGCGAGCCGCTCCCTGGTCGAGACGTTCCGGTCCGCCACGCGTTACTTCAATACCTTCGCCTCCTCTCCGCTGCAGGCCGCGGTGGGCATGGCCGTGCTGGACGAGATCGAGAGCCGTGACCTGCGCGGCAACGTCGCGGCGGTGGGTGCCTCCCTCAAGGCGTCGCTGACCCAGCGCAAGGGCGCGAGCGCCGCGATCGGCGACGTGCGCGGGCACGGGCTGTTCATCGGCGTGGAGATGGTGAAGCCGCAGGACGGTTCCCCGGACGACGGTCTCGCGAAAGCGGTGATCAACCGGCTCAAGGACAAGGGATTCCTCAGCAGCAACGCCGGGATCTTCGGCAACGTGGTGAAGCTCCGCCCACCGCTCGTGTTCTCCCACGAGGATGCGGCAGCGTTCCTCGGCGCCTGGGACGAGACGATCGCCGAACTCGCCGCCTGACGATGGACCCGGCGTCCATCTTCGGTCCGGCCGCGCAGGCCGCGCTGACGGCGTTCGGCGTGACGGCCGCCGAGCTCCGGTTCGTGCATCACAGCGAGAACGTGACGTTCCGCGTGGTCGACGCGCGCGACGGCGGCGCATTGGTGCTTCGCCTGCACCGCCCCTGGTACCACGACCTGGCCGAACTGGAATCGGAGCACGCGTGGACGCGTGCCCTGGTCCGAGCGGGCATCGCCGCCCCGGAACCGCTGCCGACGACGGATGGCGCCGCGTTCGCGCAGGTGACCGTGGCGGCGACGGGGGAGCAGCGCTGGGCCGGGCTCGCGCGCTGGGTGGACGGCGAGCTGCTCGCGGAGATCGTCTCGCGTGAAACCAACGCCGCCGCGGCCGCGCGCCACTTCGTGGAGCTCGGCGCGGTAATGGCGCGGATGCACGACCAGGCGACCGCGTGGACACCCCCCGCCGGCTTCAAGCGGCACGCGCTTGACGAGGACGGGCTGATGGGATCCACCCCGTTCTGGGGGCCGTTCTGGGACCATCCGATCTTCTCGGCCGCCGAACGCGACCTGATGCTGGCCACGCGCGCGACGCTGCGCGCCGCACTGCTGCGCTACGGCAAGGCGCCGCACGTCTACAGCATGATCCACGCCGACCTGCACCCGAAGAACGTGGTGATCGGCGACGGGTCCGCCGCGGTGATCGACTTCGACGATGCCGGCTTCGGCTGGCACGTCTACGACCTCGCCGTCGCCCTGGTGGCCTATGAACGCCACCCGCATTTCACGGCGTTCCGCGACGCGTGCCTCGCCGGCTACCGCGCGGTCCGTCCGCTGGCGGAAGCCGATGCGGCGTTGCTGCCGATGTTCCTGCTGGTCCGCAACCTCGCGCAGATCGGCTGGTATCACCAGCGGCCCGAACTGCCGCCGGCCCCCGGCCTGCCTGCGCTCAAGCAGGCGGTCTGTTCGGCGGCGGCGGCGTTCGCCGGCTGACCACGGATCATCCCGCCCCACGCAGATGGCGGCGCAACGCGGTGGCGGCGGTGCGGCCCAGCAGCAGGGGCGGCGATCCGTCCGCCAGCCCCACACGCACCGCGTCGCGACTGAGCACCTCCATCGCCGCCAGGGCCGCCGTGTTGACCAGCAATGAGCGGCTGAGCCGAAGGAACGGCGGCGTCGGAAGCTGGGCGGCGAACCGCCCGATCGACTCGCGCGCGGCGCAGGTCTCACCGCCGCGAAGCCGGAGCTGCACGCCGTCACCGTCCGCATGCACCGCCAGCAGATCGGCGAGTGCCACGATCCGCGTTCCGCGGCCGCTGGCGACCGCAAGGCGGCCCGTCGCGGCCTCCACCGCCGAACGCCCGGTCGGCACGGCCACCGCTCGGTGGAGCCGGCGCACAGCGCGGGCGAACCGGTCGGGCTGCACGGGTTTCAGCAGGAAATCCACCGCCTCGACGTCGAAGGCGCGCGTCGCGTAGGCGGCGTGCGCGGTCACGAAGACGATCTTCGGCGGAAGCGGCATGTCCGCCAGCACGCGGAACCCGTCACCGCCCGCCATCTGCACGTCCAGGAACACGGCGTCGGGTCGCAACCGAGCGATCAGCGCGGTGGCTGTGGCGGCCGATCCCGCCTGGCCGACGAGCTGCAGGCTGGAATGCCGCCCGATCAGCTGCGCCACGGCGCGCCGTCCGGCGGCCTCGTCATCGACGACGATCACCCGCAGCATGGCACCCTCGGCGCGCCACCGCGCAGGATGGCACCCGCCGGCATGGCACCCGTCAGCATGGCACCCGTTAGCATGGTGGCCCCTCGAGACGCAGCCGCGCCACGACCTGATCCCCCTCCTGCCGAAGGTCGAAACCATGCCGGTCCGGATAATGCAGCCGCAGCCGCTTCTCGAGGTTGGACAGCCCGGTGCCGGTCCCGTCCCGCTGCGGCAGCGCGGCCAGGTCGCCGTCGTTGCGCACGGTGATGACCACCCGGTCGTCCTCGGCCGTGACGGTCACGTCAACGCTCAGCACGCCGTCCGCGCCGGGGATCCCGTGCTTCGTCGCATTCTCCACCAGCGGCTGCATCAGGAACGGCGGCAGCAGCCGACCGCGCATGCTGCCCTCCACGGTGACGCGGGAGCGGAGCCGCGCGCCGAAGCGGCTCTGCTGCACGCGCAGGAACGAGCGCATGCCCGCGACCTCCAGCGCCACGGGCACGAAGGGCCGGTCGGCCGTGTCGAGCGAGTAGCGGAGATACTGGCTGAGTTCGCGCAGCAGTTTCAGCGCATGCTTCGGCCTGTCGTGGATGTCGACCGCCATCATGTTCAGCGCGTTGAAGAGGAAGTGCGGGTCGAGTTGGGTGCGGAGCTGCTGCATCTCGGCGACGATCGCGGCGTTCTCGGCGGTGATCGCGCGAAGCTGGTCCTCATGCGCCTGGGCTCGGGCCTCCAGCCACCGCCCGGCGACGGCCCAGGCCAGGAACACGTAGGCGAAATAGACGAATTGCGGGCCGGCCGCGGGCAGCCAGCGGGGCGGGCCCGATACGACCAGCAGCACGAGGCTGCGGGCGAACAGCACCGTCACGCCGGCAGAGGCGAGTGCGGCCGCGGCGATCGCGGCGAGCAGCGCCGGCCCGCGCAGCACGACCTGCAGGTGGGCGACGAGGTGACGATTGGCCAGGACCAGCAGGAGGACGAAGCTGTCGACCAGCAACGAGAAGACGATCGCATGCAGCGGAAAGGCGAAACCCGCGATCCGCACCAGCATGCCGATCAGATAGACGAGCAGGGCGCCGAACAGGAACGCGGACCGCTCCTCCTGTTGTCGGCGCAGCGCTACCGGATCGGCCGGTCGCGGGGTCCACGCCGCGGGGCTGCCGCGCGCCTCCCGTCCGATCCCTGGCCTCTGCACGGCCGGCACCTCCCTGCTGCTATGCCCTGCCGTACCGGCAACGAGTGTGCGGGGCGGCGATGGACCGGGTCAACGGGCTGCGCGGGTCAGTCGAACAGAAGCGCGGTCGCCGCGATCAGCGCCTCGCTCCGCAGCAGGGTGAAATGGTCCGCTTGCGGCACCTCCAGCAGCGCTGCCGTGTTGCCGGCCGCGCGCCAGGCGGCCGCCATGCCGGATGACTGCGCACGGAAGGCCTCGGTCTCCGCCCCGCCGACGGCGAACAGCGCGGGCGGCAGCCCACCCCGCACCCGCTCGCGGGGCGACAGCGCGCGGGAGCTGGCGGGATCGAGGCGCAGCTTCTCGTTGAGCGGCGTTCCGAGGAGCGGGGCGAGGTCGTAGACGCCGCTCCACGCAGCGATCGCGGTGATCGGGGTGCTGGCACCCCAGGCCGAGAGCGCGAGCTCCGCGGCGATGTGCCCGCCCGCGGAATGGCCGGCCGCGACCAGCATTTGTCCGCCCCGTCCCAGCCGACCGGCCTCCGCCAGCACGGCGGGGACGAAGTCGCGTGTCGCCTCGACCAGCGCGGCCAGAGTCACGTCCGGGCAGAGCGGGTAGTTCACCAGCGCGACGTCGATCCCGCGCGCCAGGAAAGCTGGAGCGAGGAACCGGAACTGCCCCTTGTCGCGGGCCTGCCAGTAGCCGGGATGGAACCAGGCGAGCGTGCCGCGCCACGGCCCCCCGGCCACGAACAGGTCGAAGCGCTGCCGCGGATGGGGACCATAGGGCAGGTCGAGCGCGGGCCGATGAGCGGCGACGGCGGCGTCGCTCTCGCGCTGGAACGCCTCCAGCAGCGGGCCATGATGCAGGTGCATCTGGCCGGTCAGGTATTGGGCCGTCGCCTCCGCGTCAGACATGCAGCCAGCGCTCCTGCACCTCGGGGGCGTCAGCCAGCGCCTGGCTGGTGCCTGACCAGACGGTGCGCCCCTTCTCGATCACCACCGCCGCGTCGGCAAGCCGCAGCACGGCCTGGAGGTGCTTGTCGATCAGCAGGATCGCGAGCCCTTCCCGCTTCAGGGCCGCGAGCGTCGCCCAGATCTCGGCGCGGATCAGCGGCGCGAGCCCCTCGGTCGCCTCGTCCAGGATCAGCAGCGTCGGGTTCGTCATCAGCGCGCGGCCGATCGCCAGCATCTGCTGCTCCCCGCCCGAGAGCTGGGTGCCGGGGCTGCGCCGCCGTTCCTCCAGCCGCGGGAACAGCGCCCAGATCCGGTCCAGCGTCCAGCGGGGCGTGGCGCCCCGGGCGGTGGCGACCAGGTTCTCCTCCACGCTCAGGCGCGGGAAGATCTGCCGGCCCTCCGGGACCAGGCCGATGCCGCGCTGGGCGATTGCGTGCGGGGGCAGGCCGGCGATGGGCGTGCCGTCATGCCGGATGGTGCCGCCCGCGGCGGGCAGCAGGCCCATGACCGTGGCGACGGTGGTGGTCTTCCCCATGCCGTTACGACCGAGCAGGGCGAGGACGCCGCCGGGAGGGATGGCGAGTGAGACGTCGAACAGGACGCGGCTCTGGCCGTAGCCGGCGACCAGGTTGGCGACCTCCAGGATCGGCGTCATCGCGCGGCGGTTCGGCCCGTCAGGCGACGGCGGGAAGCGCCGTGCCGGTCACGGGTGCGGTCGCCGTCCAGACCAGGGAGCCGGGCGTGCCGCAGGTCGGGCAGGCCGGATGCCACGCGGCGTGCGGCGAGTGGCAGGCGGTGCACCGCCACCCCTCGTCCGGATCGGCGCTCGCGGCCTGGCGCAGGGCATCGCGCTGGGCGCGGCGTCCCTCCTCGGTGTCGCCCCGCTCCTCCTCCTCGATCTCGGCCAGCAGCAGCCAGAGGCGACGGCCGTTCATGCCGGCGGTCCGCGCCTCCTCCGCCTGATGGCGCGCTTCCCCGGTCAGGCCGGCATCCAGCGCGGTGCGGGCGGCGAGCAGCCGGCTCTCGGGGTGGTTCGGATTGTCGCGGGTCAGGTCCTGCACCGCCTTGGCGCGGGCCAGCTTGTCCGTCACCGGGGCCAGGAACGCGGCCGCGATGTCGGGATGCGGGCGCAGCTGCCACGCCTCGCGCAGCACGGCCTGGGCGCGCTTGTCCTTCCCGGCGAGCCGCAGCCGCGCGGCGTAGGTGAGCGCGGCGGGCGCCAGCGCCTTGTCGCGCCGCCAGGCGTCGCGCGCGAGCCGCAGGGCGCGGGTCGGGTCGGTCTCGGCCAGGGCGGCGCCGATGCCCAGGGCGGCCTTGGGTGCGGGCGCGTCCACGAGGTCGAGCGCCTCGGCCCAGTTTCCGGCGCGGATTGCGAGGCGGGAGCGTTCCTCCCGCAGCCAGGCGGCACCGGGGTGCGCCGCTTCGGCCTGGCGCGCGAGCGTCGCGGCCTCGGCCCAGTCTTCCCGCGCGATTGCCTGGCGCAGCAGGCCGCGATAGCCGAGGAAAGCCGCGTCCTGTCGTTCGGCGAGGCGTCGGTAGGCGGTCTCCGCCTCGTCCTCCCGGCCGCCGGCGCGACCGGCTTCGGCCGCGAGCAGCAAGGTCTGCGGCGTGTCGCCCAGGAGGCGCCGCGCGCGGGCGGCCTCCCGTCGGGCACCGCCGCGTTCGCCGGCGGCGAGCGCGACCAGGGTGCGATTGACCGCGATCTCGCCCAGGCGGAGGCGCCGTGCGCCGCGCATGCGGCCGATGGCGCGCGGGGTGCGTAGCAGCGCGCCCAGCAGCCGGATGACGAGCGTGACCAGCACGATCACGATGAGCAGGGCGAGCGCCGCGATCGGCGTGCTCGTCTCGACCGTGGTACGTCCGAGTTCGAGGGTCAGCCGTCCGGGCAGCGAGGCCAGGCCCCAGGCGGCGGCCAGCACGAGCGCGCCGACCACCAGGACGATCAGGATGCGGCGCATCAGCTCTTCGCCGCCAGGTCGGCAAGCGCCGCGCGGGCTGCGAGCAACGCCTTCGCCTTGCCCAGCCAGTCGGCCATCGCGTCGCGCGCCGGGCCTTGCAACTGATCGACGGCACTCACCGCGGCGGGCAGGTCGCCCGCATCCAGGGCGGTTCGGGCACGGGCCAGGACGCCGGCGGCCTGGTCACCCACGATCACGTGGTCGCCCTGGCGGATCGTCACCAGGTCCTGCGCGCGGGCGAGCACGCGGTCGAGGAACGGCTTGCCGTCGGCATCCGGTCCGCTCGCCGCCAGCGCGGCCCGTTCCGCGGCGGGGTAGGCGAGCCGCAGCGCGCCTTCGGTCGGGGGTGCCGTGTCCGACCAGCGGCTGAGCGCGGACGGTGCGTTCGGCAGTTCGCCCAGCGGCTGTCCGGCCGACAGCGCGGCCTGCGCCGCCTGGAGCCGTGCGAGGCGCGACGCGCGGTCGGCGAGGCCGGAGATCTTGCTGGCCGCGGATTCCAGGGAGGCGACCTTGGCGGCCTCGGCGTCCAACCGGCGGCTGAGATCGTCGTCGTTGCTCTTTTCCCGCCCGGCGAGGGTGTCGAGCCGGCTGGACAGCGCATCAAGCCGGGACGCGATCTGCGGGTCGGTGCCGCTCTTCTGCTCGAGTGCACTGACGCGTTTCGCGAGCGCGTCGACATTGCCGGCGCCCTGCTTCTCCAGCGCGTCCACCCGCTGGGTCAGCGGGCCGAGATCGACGGAGCTGCCGGACGGGCGCTGCTCGAGCCGGGACAGCCGGGTCTCGAGCGTCTGCAGCCGCTGGTCGACGCTGGCGAGCTGGCTGTCCGACGCGGCGGTGGACTGACCCCCTTGCGGGTTCTGCCAGAGATAGACCAGTCCACCCGCCAGCACGAGGAAGCCGAGTGCATAGAGCCACGGTACCGGATCGCGGCGATGGCGCGGCGGCGGCGGCGGGGGTGGCGGCGGGGGTGGTGTCGTCGCCGTCGTCTCGTCGTCCTCGGCGGCCTTGCTGCCCGCGCCCGTGCCGGCGACCTTGCGATCGGCAGGGGGAACGCTGGCGAGCGCCGGACGGCGATCGGCGGCTCCGCCGGTCTCGGGAGTGGGATCCGGCAGGACGTGGATCCGCGCGCCTCCTGTTGGCGTCCCCCCTGCCGGCGTCCCGCCAGGGGACGTGCCAGCGGGGGACGTGCCAGCGGGCGGCGTCCCGGTGGGCGACGTCGGGGTGGGCGACGACCCGGCGGGCGACGTCGGGGCGGGCGATGACCCGCTGGGCGACGTGCCGCCGGGCGGCTTGCTGGCGGGTCCGGCGCCGGTGGGCCCAGTGACGGCCCCTTGGCCGCCCGCGCCCTGCGCTGGGGTGCCGGATTCCTGGCGGTCCGAGGTCTGGCGGGCCGCGCTCGGCCCAGCCGAACCGGCCCCCTGCCCTTTCGGTTCGGCTCCCGCCGCGGCGGGCGGACCGCCGTTCACCGCGGCCGCTCTCCCCTCGTCCGCCTTCGCTCCCGGGCCGGCGGGCCCCGGTCCGGCCGCGGCCGGCGCACCGCTCCGTCCTTCGGCGGAGCGCGTGTCGGCGGTCCGCCCATCGGGCGTCCGCTTGGAAGACTTGGGGGTGTTGGGCTTCGGGTCGGAATCGGTCATCGCAGCAGCGCGAGCATCTCGTCCTGTGTGGGCCGGGCGGCGACACGGATGCGCCGCCACGGAAGTGCCTCTAATGCCACGCTCGCCCTCATCCCGATAGAGACGGCTTCGCTTTCGCGCAGTCGCTCCCCCAGGGCGGCGCGGCGCACGAGCCGCACGAAGGCGTGAGCCGTTTCGGCAGAGAAGAACAACGCGGCCAGCGGCACCCCGGCCCGCAACAGCGCCTCCGTCTCCGCCGTCAGGGCGGTCGCGGGCTGCGCGGCATAGGCCACGCGGCGCGTCACCCGGAACCCTCCGGCCCGCAGGGCGGCGGCGAGCGCCCCTCCTTGCCGCAACCCGGAGGCGAGCAGCAGCGCGCCCCGGTCGGCAGGAAGACGCGCCTGCACCAGGGCGGCGAGAGCGGAGGCATCGCCGTCCGCGCTTTCCACCCGCGTGAACCCGGCCGCCCGCGCCCGCGCCGCGGTCGCGGCACCGACCGCGAAGAGCGGGACGTCGTGCAGCACGTCCGGCAGCGCCGGGATCGCGTTGCCGCTCGTGACCAGCACCGCGGCGGGCAGCGGCGTGGGCAGCCGCAGGGCCCGCGGCTCGATCCGCAGCATGGGCGCAAGGACCGGCCGCGCACCCATGGCGGCGACCCGCGCCGCCGTCTCCTGCGCCCCCGGTTCGGGCCGCGTGATCAGAACGATGCGGGCGGGCGCGCCGAGCACAGCATCAGGCGCCCCCTCGGGCACCCCTCCGGGCATCGCGTCAGTCACGCCGTCGGGCACCCTATCGGGCAGCCCGCCGGACCTTCCATCCCCTGCCCCGTCGGGCTTACCGCCAGGCACTGCGCCAGCGCCCAAGGCGCATCAGGCGAAGATGTCGCGCGGGCTGTCGGCCCGCAGGCTGGCCCCCAGCTCCCGCCCGATGCGCGCGGCATCGGCCACCGGCCCGTGCAGCGCGCGCTTCAGCACGAACGTGCCGTCGGCCCGCGCGACCAGGCCGGTCAAGTGCAGGTCCCCGGTGGGCAGCAGCCGCGCATGGCCGCCGATCGGCGTGCGGCAGGAGCCGTCGAGTTCGCCCAGCAGCGCGCGTTCGGCGGTGGAGACGGCCTTGGCGTCCGGATCCTCGATCGCGCTCAGCAGCTCGCGCAGCTCCTCGTCGCTCTCCCGCACGGTGATGCCGACGATGCCCTGGCCGGCCGCCGGCACCATTGCCTCCGCGTCCAGCACGACCGACGCCTTGTCCTCCATCTCCAACCGCTTGAGCCCGGCCAGCGCCAGCAGCGAGGCGGTGCACTCGCCGGCGGCGAGCTTGCCGAGTCGGGTCTGGACGTTGCCGCGGATGGTGGTGACGCGCAGGTCGGGCCGGGCGTGCAGCAGTTGCGCCTGGCGGCGGACGGAGGACGTGCCGATCACCGCGCCGGCGGGCAGGCAGGCGAACGGGTCCGCCGGGTCGATCGGATCGCAATGCGGGCCGAGGATCAGGGCGTCGCGCGCATCCTCCCGCTTCAGCGTGCAGGCCAGCACGATGCCGGGCGGCAGTTCGGTCTCCAGGTCCTTCAGGCTGTGCACCGCGAAATCCACGCGCCCATCGGACAGCGCCTCGTGGATTTCCTTGGCGAACAGGCCCTTGCCGCCGATCTCGGCCAGCTTGCGGTCCTGCACGGCGTCGCCGGTGGTGCGGATCGCATGCTCCTCGAACACGTTCATGCCGCGCAGGACGGGGCAGAAGCGGGTCAGGAGCTGCAGGAAGAACCGGGTCTGCCAAAGCGCGAGCGGGGAGCCGCGGGTGCCGACGCGCAGCGGCAGGCTGCGGGCATGCGGGGCCACCCGGGCGGCACCGGGGGACGGACCGGCGGGCGACGGGGTGGCAGGTGACGCGGGGGCGCGCTGCGGCGATGGCATGGCGGCGTTCATCCGCGCGTCCTATTACTGCGCCGCGTTCGGCGGAAGATGGGAAAACTACGGATGGGGCCGGTCCTCGGCATTGAATCCTCCTGCGACGAGACGGCGACGGCGCTGCTGGACGCCGAAGGGCGCATCCTGGCCGAGGCGGTGCTGAGCCAGACGAAGGAGCATGCGCCGTTCGGTGGTGTCGTGCCGGAAATCGCCGCGCGGGCCCATCTGCACTACCTGCCGGACCAGATCGCGGCGCTGCTGGCGCGGGCCGGGGTGGGCGTGCGCGACCTGGGCGGGGTCGCTGCCAGCGGTGGACCCGGCCTGATCGGCGGGCTGATCGTGGGCAGCCTGATGGCCAAGGGCATCGCGATGGCGGCCGCCCGGCCCTACGTCGCGGTGAATCACCTCGAGGCGCATGCACTGACCGCGCGGCTGCCCGGCCTGGTGCCGGGGGGCGCGGCGTTCCCCTATCTGCTGCTGCTGGTCTCGGGCGGGCATTGCCAGTGTGTGGCGGTGGTGGGGGTCGGGCGGCACGTGCGCCTGGGCGGCACGGTCGACGACGCCGCCGGGGAGGCGTTCGACAAGGTCGCCAAGCTGCTGGGTCTCGGCTGGCCGGGCGGGCCGGCGTTGGAGCGGCTGGCGGCGGCGGGCGATCCGCGCCGGCACGATTTCCCGCGACCGATGCTGCGCCGGGAGGGATGCGATTTCAGCTTTTCCGGCCTGAAGACCGCGGTCGCCCAGACTGTGGCGCGCTACCCCGCCGGTCCGCTGCCGCAACAGGACGCGGCCGATATCGCCGCGAGCTTCCAGGGCGCGGTGACCGACGTGCTGGCCGATCGAGCCCGTCACGCCATGGCGATGATGCGGGCCCGCGCCCCGCAGGCCGACCTGCTGGTCGTCGCGGGCGGCGTCGCGGCCAACGGCGCGGTCCGCGCGGCGATGGAGGCCGAGGCGGCGCGCGCGGGGTTCCGCCTGGCCGCGCCGCCGCTGCGGCTGTGCACGGACAATGCGGTGATGGTGGCCTGGACCGGGATCGAGCGGCTTCGGCTGGGCTGGACCAGCCCGCTCGACTTCGCGCCGCGGCCGCGCTGGCCGCTCGACTCCGCCGACCTGCGGCCGGCGGCATGAACTACCGGCACGCCTTCCACGCCGGCAACTTCGCCGACTGCATGAAGCACGCCCTGCTGGTCTGGCTGCTCCAGGCGCTGCAGCGCAAGCCGAACGCGCTCTTCGTGCTGGACACGCATGCTGGCGCGGGCGTCTACGACCTGGCGGACGAGCGCGCCCGCCGCACCGGCGAGGCGGATGCGGGCATTCGCCGCGTGTACGCCGCCTCGCCCGCGGCATTGGCGCCCTACCTGGCGGCAGTCGATGCGGCGCTGCCCCGGTCTCCTCTCCCGCGCGGGGAGACGACGGCGCCCCATGCCGCCTCCTTCCCTCCCCTCGCGGAAGGGGGTCGAGGGGCGGGGGGGGCCAGGGAGCTCGCACAGGGCTGCGAACGCCCCGGGCACCCCCTCCCCCTGTCCCCCTCCCGCGAGGGGAGAGGGGACGCCTATCCCGGGTCGCCGCCGCTGATCCGCGCGCTGCTCCGGCCGCAGGACCGGCTCGCCTGCTGCGAACTCCACCCCGAGGAGGCCGCCGCGCTGCGCCGCTTCTTCGGCTCGGACCGGCAGGTCGCGGTGCATCAGCGCGACGCCTGGGAAGCCTTGCGGGGATTGCTGCCGCCGAAGGAGAAGCGCGGCCTCGTGCTGATCGACCCGCCCTTCGAGGACCGGCAGGAATTCGACCGACTCGCCGCCGGCCTGACCACCGCCGCCGCGCGTTTCCCGAACGGCGTGCTCGCGGCCTGGTACCCGATCAAGCACCGCGCCCCGGTGCGCGCCTTCCTCGACGCGGTCGCCGATAGCGGCCTGCGCGACGTTGTCGCCGCCGAACTCTGGCTGCGCGAACCGCTCGACCCGGCGCGGCTCAATGGCTGCGGCCTGCTCGTGGTCAATCCGCCCTGGGAATTCGAGACCGAGGCGCCCGCGCTGCTCGGCGCCCTGCGGGAGAGCCTGGGGAGCGGGGAGGAAGGCGAAGGCTGGGATCTCCAGCGGATCGCCGATGAGTGAAGCCCTCGCCGTGCTCGGCGCCGGCGCCTGGGGCACCGCGCTCGCGATCCAGGCCGCCCGCGCCGGCGGCACCGTCACGCTGTGGGCCCGCGATCCGGTGCGGGCCGCGGCGATGGAGCAGACACGAGAAGCCCCACGGCTCCCCGGACCGCGCCTCCCGGCCGGGCTGCGCGTAACCGCGGACCTGCCGCAGCGTGCAGCCCTCGTGCTGCTGGCCGTGCCGATGCAGCAGCTTCGCGCGGTCGCCGCGCGGCTGTCGCCGGGGGATGCCCCACTGGTGGTCTGCGCCAAGGGGGTCGAGGCCGGAACGGGCGCGCTTCCGCTGGAGGTGCTTGCCGAAGTGCAGCCGAACCGGCCGGCCATGGTGCTGACCGGTCCGAACTTCGCGCACGAGATCGCGGCCGGGCTGCCCGCCGCCGCCGTCGTGGCCGGACCGTACGCAGCACTGCGCGACCGCGTCGCCGCCCGCCTGGGGACACCGGCCTTCCGGCTCTACGGCAACGACGACCCGGTGGGCGCGCAGATCGGCGGTGCCGCCAAGAACGTGATCGCGATCGCGGCAGGCGCGGTCATCGGCGCCGGACTCGGGGAGAATGCCCGCGCCGCGCTGATCACGCGCGGCCTTGCCGAACTCGCGCGCCTCGTCACCGCATTGGGGGGGCGGTCCGAGACCGTGATGGGCCTCTCCGGGCTGGGGGACCTGCTGCTCACCTGCACCGGACCGGCGAGCCGCAACTTCAGCCTGGGCGTGGCTTTGGGGCGGGGGGAAACGCTGGCCGAGATCCTGGCGGGACGCAGCGCGGTCACCGAGGGCGTCACCACCGCGCCCGCCCTGCTCCTGCGCGCGCGGCAGGCGGGCGGCGTCGAGCTGCCGATCTGCGAGGCCGTCGCGGCGCTGCTCTCGGGCCGCACCACGCTCGCCGAGGCGATGGCCGCGCTGCTGGCCCGCCCGCGCCGCGACGAGTAGCCGGCCCGCACCGCCGGCACGTGCCGCCCCCCATCGGGGACGCAACCGGGGACGCACCGTCCCACCGCCAGAGGTCACGCGCGCGACCGCCGCACCCCGCGCCACAGCATCGAGGCGAGCACGTCGTCGCGGCACAGCACGTGATGGTACAGCGCCGCCGCCACGTGCAGCCCGACCAGCACCAGGATCACCGTGCCGCCATTCTCGTGCAGCTCCGAGACCACGGAGCGCAGCGCCGGATCCGGACCGGTCAGCGTCGGGAGACCGAAGCCCAGCAGCGACACCGGACGTCCGGCGAGGTTCACCATCAGCCAGCCCATCAGCGGCTGGACCAGCATCATCAGGTAGAGGCCACCCTCCCCGAGGCGCGCCATCATCCGCTGCCAGCGGGGCATGTGCTCCAGCGAGGGCGTGGTGCCGACCAGGCGCGCGAGCAGCCGGGGCAGCAGCAGCGCAAGGACCATCAGCCCGGCAGCCATGTGCCAGGACAGCAGCGAGGTGCGCAGGTCACCTTTTGGAAGGTCCTCCCGCACCCAGACCAGCGTGAAGGCGAGCGTCATCAGCCCGGCCATCGTCCAGTGGAACGCGCGCGACGTCACGGAATACATCGTGCATCACCTCCCATGCGTCGCCGGCAGGCCGCTTCCTCGTGCGGCCGACCGGCGAACAAGCTCCTCAGTTCGTGGTGGTTGTCGGCGCCGTCCCGGCGGGCGCGGCGGCGGCATGGTCGTGATGCCAGTGGTGCTTGCCCTCGCTGTGGTCCGCCGAACGGAGCGGAATCGCCGTGCCGTCGGCGCGGGTGAGCGCGCGGGCCTCGAAGCGGTGGTTGCGCTCCATCCAGCCGGTCGCCTTCACCGCCTCGCCCGGGGTGAGCGGCTGCTGGAGCTTCGCGTGGCGACCGAGATCGACCAGCACCTTGCCTCCGTCATCCGTCGCGATCACGATCTGCCGCCCGAACAGCGCGTCCACCTTGCCGGAGACCGACGTCTCGGCCCGAGCCATGTGCTTGTGGCCGGCCGGACGGCTGGGGGTTGTGGTGGAGGTCGCCTGGCCGGTGGTGGCCTGGCCGGTGGTCGCCTGGCCGGTGGTGGCCTGGCCGGTGGTCGCCTGTCCGGTGGCGGTCTGGCCGGTGGTCGCCTGGCTGCTGGGCAGCGGGGCGTTCGGCTGCGGCGCCGGCTGGGCCAGGGCTGCGCCGGCAGCCAGCATCGCCGCCATCGCGAAGGGGACCGTCTTGAATGCGTTCACGCCACTTCTCCTCTCGGGGCGCCGGATGCCGGCACCGCGCGATGCAGAGTGCGACGGAAAACCTGAACGGAGCCTGAGCGGCCTGTTCAGCCCTGGTTCAGCTTGCTCATGCGATCCGGGACGGATGCGTCCTGGCCGGCTCCTGCCGCTCCTGCCCCTGTTGTCGAGCCTGCTGCTGAGCGCGCCGATGCTGGCCGAAGCGCACGACGCCTCCTATCAAGGCGCCGACCAGGGCACGCCCCGTTCGGCGCGGGCGGCCCTGCAGGCCGGTGAGATCCGCCCGCTGGCCGAACTGCTGGCCGGCATCGAATCGCGCTACGATGGCCGGGTGATCGAAACGGAACTCGAGCGCGAGCACGGCCGCTGGATCTATGAATTCAAGCTGCTCCCCCCGGCGGGCCACCTGTTCGTGCTGACCATCGATGCCGCCACCGGCGAGGTCCTGCGCAGCCGCGGCCCGGTGCGGGAGCGACGCTGATGCGCGTGCTCGTGGTCGAGGACACGGCCGCGCTCGCGGCCCAGCTGCGCGGCGCGCTGGAGGAGGCGGATTTCGCCGTCGACCTCGCCCCGGACGGGGAGGAGGCGCTGTTCCTCGGCGAGACCGAACCCTACGACGCCGTGGTGCTGGACCTCGGCCTACCCAAGCTCGACGGACTGAGCGTGCTGCGCCGATGGCGCGCCGGCGGCCGCGCGATGCCGGTTCTGGTCCTGACCGCTCGCGGCGGCTGGGCGGAGAAGGTGGAGGGGTTGAACGCCGGCGCCGACGACTACCTCGCCAAGCCCTTCGCGATGGCGGAGTTGATCGCGCGGGTGAAGGCGCTGATCCGCCGCGCGCACGGCCATGCGCGGCCGGAGATCGCCTGCGGGCCGCTCAGCATCGACACGGTCGCGAAGCAGGTGACGCTGAACGGGACGCCGGTGCGACTGACCGCGCTCGAGTTCAACCTGCTCGCCTGTCTCGCGCACCACCTGAGCCAGCCCGTCTCCAAGGGCGAGCTGACCGAACATCTCTACGCACAGGATTTCGACCGGGATTCGAATACGCTGGAGGTCATCGTCGGCCGGCTGCGGCGGAAGCTGGGGGATGGGCTGATCGAGACGATCCGGGGCCAGGGCTACCGGCTGGTGCCGCCGGCCGCCCATGGCTGACAGGGCGCCATCCCGCCCGACGGCGCACGACGCGGGCGTCCCGCCTGCCGCCGCCGGGTGCGGGTCCGGACGCGCCGCCGGCAATGCCCCCCGCCTCGGCGCACGCTGGATGCCGCGCTCGCTCACCGTCCGGCTCGCGGTCGCGACGGCGTTGTGGGTCGCGGTGGGCTTGGCCGCTGCCTGGATGCAGGTCTCGACCCTGGTCGTGCGGCAGATGCGGGACTCGTTCGACTCGCGCAGCCTCGCGCTGCTCGACCAGGTGATCGCCGCCGCCGGGGTGGACGCGGATGGCGACCCTGTCCTGACCCGTCCCGTCGCCGAACCGCGCTTCGACCTGCCGCTGTCCGGCACCTACTGGCAGATCGCGCTCGGGCCGGACCGCGTCGCCACCTCCCGCTCGCTCTGGGACCAGCGGCTGCCGATCGGCCGCGGCCATGGCGCCGCCCTGCGTTCGGCCGACGTCGCCGGGCCGCGGCGGCAGCACCTGCGGATGCTCGAGCGGGACGTCGTGCTGCCGGACATCGCCGAACCGCTGCACGTGCAGGTGGCGGTCGCGCGGGACGGCCTCGACAGGGAGATCTCCCATCTCCGCCGGTCCCTCGCCATGACGTTCGCGCTGATCGGGTTCGGTCTGGTCGGGGTCGTGGTGGCGACGGTCTCGATCGGGTTGCGCCCGCTCCGCCGGCTGCGCCGCGCGGTCGCCGGCCTGCGCAGCGGGCGGCAGTCCGAATTGCGGGTTGCCGTCCCGCGGGAGGTGCAGCCGCTGGTGGCCGAGATCGATGCGCTGGTGCGGCAGAACCGCGCCACCGTGGAACGCGCGCGCAACCACGTGGGCAACCTCGCCCATGCGCTGCGCACCCGGCTCGCGGTGCTGCGCAACGCGCTGGATGGCGACGGCGCGGCCGACCTTGCGCTCGCCGCGCGCGAACTCGAGGCGGCGGACCACATCGTGCAGCATCACCTGGCCCGCGCCCGTGCCGCGGCGCTCGCCGGGGCGGCCGGCAGCCGGACCGAGGTGCTGGCCGTTGCGCAGGAGATCGCGGCGGCGCTGCGCCGCCTGCAGGCCGAGAGCGGGATCGGGATCACGGTCGAGGGCTCCGCCGCGCTCACGGTGCGCTGCGAGCGGCAGGATCTGGCCGAGATGATCGGCAACCTGACGGAGAATGCGTGCAAATGGGCGCGTCGCCGGGTCGGGCTGCGGATCGAGCCGGCTGGCGTGGGCGAGGTCGCCGTGACCGTCAGCGATGACGGGCCGGGCTTGCCCGCCGACCAGCTTGCCGAGGCGCAGGCGCGCGGGGCGCGGTTCGACGAGGCGAAGCCGGGATCGGGCCTGGGGCTCGCCATCGTCGCCGATCTCGCGCGGCTCTACGATGGCGGCCTGGCGCTGGAGCGCGCGCCGGAGGGCGGATTGCTGGCGCGGCTCACGCTGCCGGCGGGGTGAGGATCGGCCGGGAAGGAGCGGCCCCATGCGGCGGACCGCTGAGGGGTGCGGCGGGATGGCCGGTCCGTCTGCACGGCTGCCGGCCACCCTGTCACCCCGAATGGCCGTTCAGCGATGCGCGGCCTGGCGGATCAGGGCGATCGCCTCCTCCACCTGCGCCGCCGTCACGTCCAGGTGCAGGCAGGCGCGGCCGCGATACGTGTCCGAGATCGAGAACATCAGCCCCTGCGGGCGAAGCCGCGCCGCGAGTTCGGCCGCGGTCAATCCCGTGCCCTCGGTCGAGAAGAACACAAGGTTGGTCTCCGGCTCCTCGACCGTGATCCCCTCGATCTGGGCCAGCCCGCGGGCGAGGCTGCGCGCGTTGGCATGATCCTCCGCCAAACGGTCGATGTGGTGGTCGAGCGCGTAGGAGCAGGCGGCGGCGTTCATGCCGCCCTGGCGCATCGAGCCGCCGAGGCGCTGCTTCCAGCGCCAGGCCTCGCCGATGAAATCGCGCGACCCGGCGAGGACGGCCCCGAGCGGCGCGCCGAGGCCTTTGGTGAAGTCGAGCCAGACGGTGTCGCAGCCGGCGACGATCTCGGACGCGGGGACGCCCAGCGCCACGGCGGCGTTCATCAGCCGCGCGCCGTCCATGTGGACCTGCAGGCCGTGCTTGTGGGCGACCGCGGCGACGTCGTTCAGCGCCTGCACGCTCCAGACCGTGCCGCCGCCCTTGTTCGCGGTCTGCTCCACCTCGACCAGGCGCTGCGGCGGCGCGTAGCGGGAGACGGGAGTGATCGCGGCTTCCAGGGTCTCGGCGGTGAACTGCCCGCGTGGGCCGGGCAGGCCGCGGATCATCACGCCGGCGATGGCGCCGGGCCCACCGGCTTCGGCGCCCTGGATGTGCGCGTCGACATGGGCGAGGACCTCGTCGCCGGGCCGGCAATGGGTGGCGAGGGCGACCTGGTTGCACATGGTGCCGGAGGGCAGGAACATCGCCGCCTCCTTGCCCATCAGGGCGGCGGCCTTGTCGCACAGCGCCCAGACGGACGGATCGGAGCCACCCTGCTCGTCCCCCATCTCGGCCGCGAGCATCGCCTCCTTCATGGCGCGGGTCGGGCGGGTCTGGGTGTCGGAGTAGAGGTTGATGCGCACCGGGATCGAGAAATCGAACCGCTTCGGCTCGTAGGACATGCCGCCAGGCTCCTGCTCTGCTGGCCGGCAGTCTAGGCGCGGGTGCGCGGGTTGGTCACCCCGGTGCGCGGGTCGCGCGCGGGCGGGTGGGACGTGAGCGAGCGGCGGGCACCCCCATTTCGTCATGGCCGGGCTCGACCCGGCCACCCCCAGCGGTACCATGCGGCGGGACGTGGCGGGCGTCATCGTCCTGACGCGGCGGCGGTGCCGGTGGGGGTGGCCGGCTCAATGGCCGGCCATGACGGAGGAGGGACCGCCGCGGAGGGGCAGAGCGCGAGGTCCCGCAGCGATCCGGCCAGCGTCGCGCGTCGATCAGGCGTCGATCAGGCTCACATGCGCGGCCACGATGCGCCAGCCTTCGGGCATGCGCACCCAGGTCTGCATCTGGCGGCCGACCTTGCCCGGCACGCTGTCGCGCTCGAACAGCGTGGACGCGGTCGCGCAGTCCCGCCCATAGGTCGTGATCACCGTGCGGAAAATGCGCCGCGCGAGCCCGACCGGGGAGCGCGCGGCGCGGAAGCGGCCGATCTCCTCGTGCCCGTGGAGGTTCTCCCCGATCCCGTAGCGGATCGTGTGCGGGTCGGCCCAGAATAGCGCCTGGAGCGTGTCCACGTCGTTGGTGGTCAGCGCGGCCTCGTAGCGGGCGAAGGCGGCCTCGACCTCGGCCTTCACGTCCGGGATGTCGATCTCCATCAGGCGAACTCCTCCAGCGGCGATGGCCGCGCTTCCACGACGCCCTGCCGTTCCAGCGCGTGGGCGAGACGCAGCGCAATGTCCTCCCGCCAGGCGGGGGCGATGATCTGCACGCCGATGGGCAGGCCCGCAGCAGGGAAGACCGGCACGGTGACGACCGGCAGGCCAATGAACGAGATCGGCTGCGTGTAGACGCCGATGTTGGGGCGCAGCGGCTGCTCCTGCCCGTTCAGCACGAAGGTCTTCTGCCCGATCAGCGGGGCGGTGCAAGGGGTGGCGGGGGCGAGGATCGCGTCCACCTCCTGGAACAGCCCGCGCACCGCGGCGCGGAACCAGCGCCGGAACTTCTGGGCCTGCGTCACGGCGACCGCGGGTACCAGCGCCCCGGCGATCAGCCGGTCACGCACGTCGGGGTCGAAATCCTCCGGCCGCGTGCGCAGCCGCTCGAGATGCAGTGCCGCCCCTTCCGTGGTGGTGATGACGTAGGCCGCGGCGCGCGCGCGATCGGCATCGGGCAGGTCCACGGTGCGGGTGGCCCCCAGGGCCTGGGCGACGCGGGCGAGTGCCTCCAGCGCCTCGGGCGCGGCGCCCGCCTGGAAGTAGCCGCCGGCGATGGCGACGCGCAGCCCCGCCGCACCCTGGCCGATCGCCGTCAGGGCGGGTTCGGGGGCGCGGTCCACGCAGACCGGGTCGGCGGGATCGGCGCCCTGCATCGCATCGTAGGCGAGCGCGAGGTCGCGCACCGACCGCGCGAACGGCCCGAGATGATCGAGGCTGGAGACGAAGGGGAAGCTTCCGGCGCGCGACAATCGTCCATAGGTCGGCTTCAGGCCGAAGATGCCGCAGAAGGAGGCCGGCACTCGGATCGAGCCGTTGGTGTCGGATCCCAGCGCCAGCGGCACCAGCCCGCCGCCGACCGCGGCGCCGGACCCGCCCGAGGACCCGCCCGTCATGCGCGCGAGGTCGTGCGGGTTGCGCGAGGCGCCGTCATGGGCATTCTCGCCGGTGAAGTCGTAGGCGTATTCGCCCATGTTGAGCGCGCCCACCAGGATGGCGCCCGCGGCTTCCAGCCGGCGCACCAGCGTGGCGTCGGCGGTGGCCGGCGGATGATCGCGATTGATGCGCGACCCGGCGCGGGTGGGCAGCCCGGCCACGTCGATCAGGTTCTTCACCGCGAATGGCACGCCGGCGAGCGGTCCCAGCGCCTGGCCACGGGCGCGGGCCGCATCGATCGCGGCGGCCTGGGTTCGGGCGCGGTCGGCGGTCACGTCGGTGAAGGCGCAGAGCTTCGGATCGAGGCACTCGATGCGCGTGAGGGTCGCCTCGATCACGGACACCGCCGACTGCGTCCCGTCGGCGATCCCGGCCGCCAGCGCGGCGGCATCGGGGCGGCTCACGCGACGAAGACCGGTGCGGGGTCAGCCTCGTCCGGCAGCGTCGCGCCAAGCACCGTGGCGGCGTGGCGGAGTGAGATGCCGAGATGCAGGCGGATGGCGGGCAGCCACTCCGGCTGCACGTGCAACCCCAGGGTCTCGGTGCCGGCCGCGATCAGGTGATCGAGCCGTTCGTCGTCGGTCATGCATGGTCTCCCCGTTCGGGACAGGGAGATCGTAGCCGCCGCTCGGCCGGTCCGTCACCGGTTGGCGGCGATCTCCGCACCGATCGTCGCCGGAGGGCGGGCGGCCGCGGCATAGGGGCGGAGGGCGCCGCGGCAGGCGGGGGGCAGACGGGCGAGCAGCGGCGCCACCGCCAGCGCGGCAAGCCGGCGCGGCGTGGGCGCCAGGGCGACGGATTGCCGAAGCCAGCTCGCGCCCTCCGCGCCGCGGCCGTGGCGGATCAGTTCCCGGCCGATCACCCAGCGTGCCTCGGCGTCGGCGCGCTGGGCGAGGCGGGCGCGCCGGTCGGCGGGCACGTGGGCCGCGATCGCCGGGTTGCCATAGATCGCGGCAAGGCAGCTTCGATACGCCGCGGGATCGGCGGCGAGCCGCGCATAGGCGCCGTCAGGCCGCTGGCGCACATGCAGCAGCGGCGTGCGGGAGGGCACCGCGACGAAATGGCCGAGAAGCGCGACGCGGACCCAGAACTCCCAGTCTTCCCCGAAGCGGAGGGCCGGATCGAAGCCGCCGATGGTGTGCACCGCCTCGGCTCGGACCAGCAGGTGGCCGCCATTGACGAAGCAGTTCCGCTGCAGAAGGGCCGGCAGCAGGTCCCCGCCACGCGGACGCCGCGTGCGGCGCGCGGGACCGGTGCCGCCGACGAAGCGGTAGGCGCCGACCGCGGCGGCGGCCCAGGGGCAGGACTCGAGCGTGCGCGAGAGCAGCGCCATTGCGTGCGGCGTCAGCGTGTCGTCCGCGTCGAGGAACAGGTAGGCCTCCACCCGGAGCGCGCGCAGGCCACGATTACGGGCGGCCGAGACGCCGCCATGCGCCTGACGGATCAGGCTGACGCGCGCGTCAGTCGCGGCGCGCACCCGGTCGGCGGTGCCGTCGGTCGATCCGTCGTCGACCACGACCATGCGCCATCCGGTGTGGCTCTGCGCCTGGACGGAGGCGATCGCGGCGTCGATCGTTTCATGCGCATTGTAGGCGGGAGTGACGACCCCGATCAGCATGCACGCCCTCCGCCGGTGGATTGCGGGGCGGAGCTTGGGCGCGGGATGGTTAAGGGGCGGTTAACGGACGAATGGACGGTCGTCCATCGTCAGGGCCGGGCTCGTCCCGGGGATCGTGACCGGCACGCTCCCGGGCTGGCCGGGGCCGCCCAGAACGAATGGCCGGTGCGGCGAGAGATGGCCGGGACAAGCCGGCCATGACGGTAGAGGGCCATGGCGGCGCAGAGACGAGCCCCGCCATGGCGGCGGAGAGACGAGCGCCGCCACGGCCGTGAGGGAACGGACGCCAGTCCGCGATCAGGCCTGGGCCTTGGTGGCCACGCCCTTCTCGGACAGCATCGTCTCGAGCTCGCCCGACTGGAACATCTCGGTGATGATGTCGCAGCCGCCGACGAACTCGCCCTTGACGTAGAGCTGCGGGATGGTCGGCCAGTTGGAGAACTGCTTGATGCCCTCGCGCAGCTCCATGTCTTCCAGCACGTTGGCCGACTGGAACGGCACGCCGACATGCGACAGGATCTGCACAACGCGGGCGGAGAAGCCGCATTGCGGGAACATCGGGGTGCCCTTCATGTAGAGGAACACGTCGTTGCTCTCGACGTTACCCTTGATGCGATCGAAGACAGTGTCGGCCATCGTGTGGACTCCTGCGGATTAAGGTGCCGCGGTCTGCAGCGCGAGGGCGTGGAGCTCGCCGCCCATCCGCCCGCGCAGCGCCGCGTAGACGATCTGATGTTGCTTCACGCGCGAGATGCCGCGGAACTGCTCCGAGACGACCGTCGCGGCGTAGTGGTCGCCGTCGCCGGCGAGGTCTTCCACGGTCACGCGGGCATCCGGCAGGGCCGCCTTGATCAAGGCCTCTATCTCGCTTGCCGCCATCGCCATGCGCCCGCGTCTCCCTGTTGCCCGTTCCGTCGCGCCGCCCAGCCGTTCAGCCGCCGTCCATCCAGGCCGGGAAGAACCGCTCATGGGCGTCGCGCAACGCCTTGACCGATATTGTGCCGCCATCGGGGAGTGTCAAATCCTGACCGCCGGAGGTGGCGATGCGCATCGCCGGCACGTTGGCCACCTCGGCCGCGCGGATGAACGCGGCGCCATCGGGGACGGCCACGAGGTAGCGTCCCTGATCCTCCCCGAACCAGAAGGCGTGGCCGGGGATGTCGCGCGGGTGCGTCGCGAGCCGCGCGCCGATGCCGCTTGCGATGCACATCTCGGCAATCGCCACCAGGATGCCGCCGTCCGAGACGTCGTGGCAGGCGCGCACGGCGCCGGCGAGAATCTGGTTGCGCACGAAGTCGCCCACTGCGCGTTCGGCGGGAAGGTCGACCGGCGGCGGCGCCCCGTCCTCCCGCCCGGCGATCTCGCGCAGCCAGAGCGACTGGCCGATCCAGCCCTTGGTGGTGCCCAGGAGGATCAGGTCGAGCCAGGGCGGCAGGGCGAGCCCGACCGCCTGGGCGGCGTCCTCCAGCACGCCGAGACCGCCGATCGCGGGGGTGGGCAGGATGCCGCGGCCTTCCGTCTCGTTGTAGAGCGAGACGTTGCCGGACACGACCGGAAAGTCCAGCGCCTCACAGGCGGCGGCCATGCCGCGGATGGCGGCGGCGAACTGGCCCATGATCTCCGGCTTCTCGGGATTGCCGAAATTCATGTTGTCGGTGATGGCGAGCGGGCGGGCGCCCACGGCGGTCAGGTTGCGCCAGGCCTCGGCGACCGCCTGCATGCCGCCCGCTTCCGGGTCGGCGGCGCAATAGCGCGGCGTGCAGTCGGTGGTCAGCGCGATGGCGCGCTTGAGCCCCTCGAGCTTGACCACGGCCGCATCGGCGGCGCCGGGCCGTTTCACGGTCTGGCCGCCCACGCTGCTGTCGTACTGGTCCCAGACCCAGCGGCGGGAGCACAGGTCCGGGCAGCCGATCAGCGTCTGCAGGGCGCGGGTCAGGCCGACCCGGTCCTCGACCCGCGCCGGGTTGAGCTTCTCGCCCTTGGGCGTCTCGGCGGTCGGGCGATGGTAGAGCGGCGCCTGGTCGGCCAGCGGAGCGAGCGGGATGTCGGCCTCGACCCGCCCCTGGTGCTTCACCGTGATCCGGCCCGTGTCGGTCAGATGGCCGATCACCGCGAAATCGAGGTCCCACTTCTCGAAGATGGTGCGGGCCACGTCCTCCCGGTCGGGGCGCAGCACCATCAGCATGCGTTCCTGGCTCTCGGACAGCATGAACTCGTAGGCGCTCATGCCGGTCTCGCGGGCCGGGACCTGGTCGATGTCGAGCTCGATTCCGACGCCGCCCTTGCCCGCCATCTCGACCGAGGAGCTGGTGAGGCCGGCGGCCCCCATGTCCTGGATCGCGACGATCGCGTCGGTGGCCATCAGCTCGAGGCAGGCCTCGATCAGCAGCTTCTCGGTGAACGGGTCGCCGACCTGCACGGTCGGCCGCTTCTCCTCGGAATCCGCACCGAACTCGGCCGAGGCCATGGTCGCGCCGTGAATGCCGTCCCGCCCTGTCTTGGAGCCGACATAGACCACCGGATTGCCCACGCCCGCCGCGGCGGAGAGGAAAATGCGGTCCTTGTTGGCGATGCCCACGGTCATGGCGTTGACCAGCGGGTTGCCGTCATAGGCGGGGTGGAAGTTGATCTCCCCGCCCACGGTCGGCACGCCGACGCAGTTGCCGTAGCCGCCGATACCGCGCACCACGCCGTCCACCACGCGCTTGGTGCGCGGGTTCTCCGGCCGGCCGAAACGCAGCGCGTTCAGGTTGGCGACGGGACGGGCGCCCATGGTGAACACGTCGCGCAGGATGCCGCCGACCCCGGTCGCCGCGCCCTGGTAGGGCTCGATGAAACTCGGGTGGTTGTGGCTCTCCATCTTGAAGACGGCGGCGAGCCCGTCGCCGATATCGACCACGCCCGCGTTCTCGCCCGGACCGTGGATCACCCAGGGCGCCTTGGTCGGGAGCTGCTTCAGCCAGACGCGGGACGACTTGTAGGAGCAGTGCTCCGACCACATGACCGAGAAGATGCCGAGCTCGGTGAAGGAGGGGGTGCGGCCCATGATCTCGAGGACGCGGCCGTATTCCTCGGCGGAGAGGCCGAACTCGCGGGCGAGCTGCTGGTTGACTTCGCGCGCCATTACGCGGCCGCCAGTGCGTCGAACAACGGCTTGCCGTCGGCGCCGCCCATCAGCGGGTCCACCAGGTCCTCGGGGTGCGGCATCAGTCCCAGCACGCGCAGGTTCGGGGCGTAGATGCCGGCGATCGAGCGGGCGGAGCCGTTCAGGTTGGCCTCCGGCGCGACTTCCCCGGCGGGGGTCGCGTAGCGGAAGGCGACCAGCCCCTCCCCTTCTAGCCGGTCGAGCGTGGCGTCGTCGGCGAAGTAGTTGCCGTCGCCATGCGCCATGACGGCGCGGAAGGTCTGATTGCGCTGATATCGGCTGGTGAACACGGTGTCGCTGCGCTCCACGCGAAGATGGCAGTTCATTGAAAGGAACCGCAGCGAGGCGTTGCGCAGCAGCGCGCCCGGCAGCAACCCGGCTTCTACCAGGATCTGGAACCCGTTGCAGACGCCCAGCACGTAGCCGCCGCGCGCGGCGTGGTCGTGCACCGCCTGCATCACCGGCGACCGCGCGGCCATGGCGCCGCAGCGCAGGTAGTCGCCGAAGGAGAATCCACCCGGGATCACCACGAGGTCGAGGCCGGAGAGATCGGTCTCCTTGTGCCAGACCATGCGCGGCGCCTCGCCGCTAGACTGCGCCAGGGCGATCGCCATGTCGCGCTCGCGGTTGATGCCGGGGAAGATGACGATACCGGCTTTCATGTCAGGCGGTCCTCGGTTGAGGGCGAAGGGCGGGATGACGTGGCCGCGGCGACGGGCCGCCGGGGATGGCCGGGGCAGGCCCGGCCATGACGGTGGGGAGCGAACGGGCGGGCCAATCCCATGCCGTCATGGCCGGGTCCGACCCGGCCCTCCGCAGCGGCACAGACACGCGACGAACCAACGCGCCCCTTCGGCTACCCATCCACGCTCACCCGGAAACTCTCGATCACCGTGTTGGCCAGCAGCTTGCGGGCCATCTCCTCGGCCGCGGCGCGGGCGCGGTCGGGATCGGTCTCGGCCAGCTCCAGCTCGATCACCTTGCCGGCGCGGACATCCTCCACGCCCTTGAAGCCCAGCGTGCCCAGTGCGTGCGCGATCGCCTTGCCCTGCGGGTCGAGCACGCCCGTCTTCAACATCACCGTCACGGTCGCTTTCAAAGCTCAGGCCTCATTGCAGTGATCCAGGACGCCCCGCCGGGGCACGGTCGTCGGGGTATAGCAGCGACCTCGCCGCCTCGCCACGCCCCGCCCGCAGCGGCTCGATCGCCGCCCCGTCGACCGGCCCCCGCATCCGCGCCGCGCGAGACGCCAGCCGGGATTCCGCCCGGGCGGGCCAGGCCGACGTGACTCCCCGCGAGGCTGGCCTACACTCCCCGGTCGGGGAGGAACCAGCCATGAAGATCACCGGCTTCGAAGCACAGACCCTGGCTATTCCGGAGGACGATCCGCTCGCCGACATGCCGGAGGAGGTGGGGCGGAAGCGCCCGATCGTCACCCTCCGACTCCGCACGGATGCGGGCATCGAAGGCATCGCCGTCACCTTCTACGGCGGCGCCATGACCCGCAGCCTGCGGACCGCCGTGGAGGAGCTGGCCCAGCTCACCATCGGCATGGACCCGCTGCGGATCGAGCAGGTGAACGCGCGGCTGATGGCAGGCACCGGCGATTCCTGCGGGCCGGGGGGGCTCTATACGCTCGCGGTCTCGGCGATCGACATCGCCCTGTGGGACATCAAGGGCAAGGCGCTCGAGCAACCGCTGTGGAAGCTGCTGGGCGGGCATCGCAACCGGGTGCCGACCTATGCCTCGGGCTCGCTGCGGCGCGGGCTGACCGACGACCAGGCGCAGCAGGCGGCGGCGAAGCTGGTGGGCAAGGGCTTCCGCGAGATGAAGACGCAGATGGCCCTGCCCGGCAACCCGACCCCGGCAGACGAGATCCGCCGGGTCCGCGTGGTGCGGGAGGCGATCGGTCCCGACATCAAGCTGATGTGCGACATCAACCAGCGCTGGCGTCCCGAACAGGCGATCGACATCGGCAAGCGGGTCGAGGATGTCGGCCTGTTCTGGCTCGAGGACGTGACCACGGCAGACGACTACCAGGGACTCGCACGCGTCACCGCGGCGCTGAGCACACCCGTCGCCGGGGGCGAATACCTCTACGGAATCGCCCCGTTCGCGCAGATGATCCGGCATCATTCGGTCGACATCCCGATGATCGACATCTGCCGCGCCGGCGGCGTCACGCCCTGGATGAAGATCGCCGGCATGGCGGAGGCGTTCAACCTGCCGGTGGTCAGCCACGTGATGCCGGAGATCCTGTGCCACCTGATCGCCGCCTGCCCGAACGGGCTCACGGTCGAGTACATGCCCTGGATGCTCTGCCTCTATGAGGAGACGCCCGCGATCGAGAACGGCATGATGGTGCTGCCCGACAAGCCGGGACTGGGGCTGCGCTTCGACGAGAAGGCGGTCGCCGCCTTCCGGGTGGGCTGAGCGCCACCGCCGGGCCGGAGGGTATACCGATGGCGTCCTCGCTCATCGGTACTCCGCCCGGCGGACCCGACATCGAATGCCCCGGCATCGCCGCACCGGCGGCCGCCACGGCGACACCGGTCCCGCGGCGTCACGCCCGTTGCAGCCTCAGGCATTGGCGGGCAGCGGCACCTCGGAAAACGCCACCGCATCGACGAACCCGTACTGCGGGGAGGCGATCCGCGCCACCTTCTTGGGCCGCAGCAGATAATGGCGCAGGAAATCCATGCGCTCCACCGACCCGATCGTGGTCCAGAAGCCGTCCGCGAACAGGTGCATGAAGCGATACCCGGCGAGCAGCTCCGCGACTTCCAGCCCGGCGCGCAGGCGCATGATCGTGTCGGCGTAGGCGTCCGCGCCCGGGGGCAGGTTGAACGGGTGGAACGACACGTGCAGCCAGGGCTTGCGTGCCGACAGCAATGCGCCAAGCGCGGGCAGCACGGCGTATTCCGCCCCCTCGATGTCGATCTTGACCAGGGTCCGCCGGTCGACCCCGATTTCGGTCAGCACGGCGGCGGCATCCCGGAGCTGGACCGTCGCGGTGGGCGCCCCACGCACCAGGACCGCCCGCTCCACGTCCTGGAACACCGAGGCGCCGGAGTCCACGGCGCCCTTCGCATACAGGGTCACCGCCTCGTCGCGCGCCCCGACGCCCTGGGCCCGCGCGCGGATGCGCGGCGCGAGGTCGGGATTGGCGGCGAGATTGGCCCGCAGCAGCGCGAAGCTGTGCGGGTTGGGCTCGAAGGCGGTGACCTCCACCCCGTGCGTCGCGGCATAAAGGCTGGTGAACCCGACATAGGCGCCGAAATCGACGAACCGGTCGCAGTGCGGGAGGGCCACATCGAAGAAGCGGAGCGTTCCGGCTTCGAACCCGGAGCTGAACTCGGCCGCGGCGGCACGGATCACCGGATGCGAGGCATGGGCGAAGCGGCGTCCGCGCTGCTCGACCTCGGCTTCCTGCGGTCGCTCGATCGTTGCGTCCATCCCCGCCTCCGTCAGCCGCGCGAGTGTACGGCGTCAGGAGTTGACGGAGGGTTACCGCGCTCGCAGCCCCCGCCGGCTCATCCCGGCTGCGCGGTCAGGCCCGAAGCGGCGATGCCGGCCAGGACCGCCGCCTCGTCGTTGTCCGAGGTGTCGCCCGAGATGCCGACCGCGCCCAGCGGCCCATCCACCCCGGCGATCAGCACGCCGCCCGGCACCGGCACGAGCGGCCCGATCGCCTGGGTGGCCGCCGCGATGAAGTGCGGCCGCTCCACGGCCATGGTCCCGAGTGTGCGTGACCCGACCCCCAGCCCCAGCGCGCCGTTGGCCTTGCCGATCGCGATCTCGCCCCGCCGCAGCGCGGTGCCGTCCGCGGCGGCGAACGCCTTCAGCGCCCCGCGCGCGTCGAGCACGGCGACCGCGAGCGGCTTCAATCCATGATCCCGCCCATGCGCGAGGGCGGCGGAGACGATCGTCTGCGCCTGGTCCAGGGTCAGAACGGGCATGGAAATCCTTTCACGCGTGTCAGAGGAATGTGCCGTCCGGGTCCCCGTGGAACAAGACCCGGCCGACCGCTTCGAAATGCGAGTCGCGCGACTGGATCTGCTGCGAGACGGTATGGATGTCGCGGAACCGCCGCTCGAACGGCGTGCCGGGAAAGATCGCGCTCGTTCCGGCCGCCTTGTAGACCCAGTCCGCGACGCTGACGGCCGTCTGGATGGCGTGCGCGCAGGCCAGCCGCACCCGCGCACGGGCCGGCGCGTCGATCGGCGCCACGTCGTCCGCGGCCGCGTAGATCTCCTGCAGCGTGGCGGTGAGATAGGCGCGCGCGGCGCCCAGTTCCGCCTCCCGCCGCGCCACGTCCGACTGCACGACCGGCCGGTCCGCAAGCCGCGCGAGGCCGCGGGGCACCTTCTCGAGCGCCAGGTCGACGAACGCATCCAGCATGGCGCGCGCGACGCCGCCCGCCACCGCGGCCACCCCCACGGCATACAGCCCCTGCATGGTGAAGGCGTAGAGCGGCCCGGGATCCCGCCGCAGCGCCGGATCCTCCCGCGTGCCGCTATGCGACTCGGGCACGAACAGGTCGCTGACCGTGTAGCCCTCGGACGCGGTGCCGCGCAGGCCGAGCGTGTTCCAGTTGGCGATGTGGGTGGCGTGATGGGCGGGGAACAGCAAGGTGCGGATGGTGGGCCGGCCGAAGCGGTTGAGCCGCACGGAGCCGTCGGGTTCGACCACCTGGCAGTGCGCCCCCATCCAGGTCGCCTGGCGGCAGCCGCTCGCGAAATGCCATTCGCCGCTGACCCGGTAGCCGCCCGGCACCGCCCGCGCCGTGTGCGCGGTCGGCGGTCCCCAGGCGATCAGCGCCCGCTCGTCGGCCCAGATCGCACGGGCCGTCTCCAGCGGAATGAAGGGGGCGATCAGGGCGGCGCTGTTGGCGACGAACAGGTTCCAGCCGACGGAGGCGTCGTGACGGCTGACCTCCTCGATGGCGTGCTGGTAGACCCAGGGCGCCACCTCGTCGCCCCCGGCGGAGCGCGGCAGCAGCATGCGGCAGAGCCGCGCCGCATGGATGTCGGCGAGCAGCGGGGCGGGGATGACCTGGGTCCGTTCGATCTCGTCCGCCGCCGCCGCGATGGCGAGTCCCAGGGCGCGGGCGCGGCGGATCGGGGCGGCGCCCGCCTCGGTGGATCGGTTGGCGCCGGTTGCCGCGGCGTCGTCCGCATCATCGCCAGCGATCGGGGGGGCGCTTGCGTGGTCCATGGCAGGAGGTCCTCCGTCGTCCAGAGTCCGCAGCCCGAACCGCGATTGCGACCGAGCGGACGGGGGTTGTCAACGCCGGCGGCCGGTGACGGGGCGTGGGCAGCCTAGCGCCGGGTCCCGATGGGTCGCTATAAGCCGGGGCAAGAGACCTACAGGGGGTGCAGAATGGACATCGGCAAAGCCCGAGCCATGGCTCGGTTGGGCGTGTTGCTCGCAGGCTGCCTCGCGGCTGGCGGCGCGGCTGCGCAGACGCTCGCAATCGCCTCCTCGGCGCCGGTGACCAGCATCGACCCGCATTATCATACGCTGTCGCCGAACCAGTCCTTCGACTCGCACGTCTATGATCGGCTCGTGGACCGTGACGCCAAGGGCAAGTCGATCCCCGGCCTGGCGACGAGCTGGAAGCTGGTCGACGACACGACCTGGGAATTCAAGCTGCGGGAAGGCGTGAAGTTCCACGACGGCAGCGACTTCACTGCGGAGGACGTGTCCTACACGATCAACCGCGTGCCGCGGGTAAAGAACAGCCCGGCCTCCTACTCGATCTACACCAAGGCGGTGAAGTCGATCGAGGTCGTGGACCCCCACACGATCCGGATCCACACCAACGGTCCGTATCCGCTACTGCCGCTCGACCTGTCGCAGGTCTTCATCATCCCGCACGGGCTCGGTCCCGATCCGGCCACCGAGGACTTCAACAGCGGCAAGGATGCGATCGGCACCGGACCGTATCGGTTCGTCTCCTACAAGCCGGGTGACCGCATCGAGATGGAGCGGTTCGACGGCTACTGGGGCAAGAAGCCGGACTGGCAGCACGTCTCCTACCGCATGATCAGCAACGATGCGGCGCGGACCGCGGCGCTGCTGGCCGGCGACGTCGGGATCATCGAGTTCGTGCCGCCGACCGACCTCCCGGCCCTGCGCAAGGACGAGCGGGTGCGGCTCTCGGAAGTGGTGAGCAACCGCTCGATCTTCCTGTGGCTGGACCATTCGCGCACCGGTCCGACGCCCGGCGTCACCGGCCCGAACGGGGAGACGCTGGACAAGAACCCGCTGAACGACCTGCGGGTGCGGGAAGCGTTGTCGATCGCGATCAACCGCAACGCGATCGTGGAACGCGTGATGGAGAACGCGGCGATCCCGACCGGCCAATACCTGCCGCCGGGCGCGCCCACGTACAATCCGGCGATCAAGCCCCCGCCGTACGATCCGACGCGGGCGAAGAAGCTGCTGGCGGAAGCCGGCTTCCCGAACGGGCTGCGGATCACGCTGAACGGGCCGAACGACCGCTACGTGAACGATGCGAAGATCCTGCAGGCCGTTGGCCAGATGTGGCAGCGGATCGGCGTGCAGACCAGCGTCGAGCCCAGCCCCTGGAGCAATTTCATCTCGCGCGCGGGCAAGCAGGAGTTTTCGGTCTTCCTGCTGGGCTGGGGCGTCTCCTCCGGAGAGGGAACGAACCCGCTGCGGGCGCAGCTTGCGACCTGGAATGCGCAGCGTGGCCTGGGGACCGCCAATCGCGGCCGCTACTCGAACCCTAAGCTGGACGCGATGATCGACCAGGCGATGCAGACGATGGACGACAAGGCGCGGGAGAAGCTGGTGCAGGACGCGACCGCGCTCGCGATGGCGGACGTGCCGGTGATCATGCTGCATTTGCAGAAGAACATCTGGGCGACGCGGAAGGGGCTGGTCTACGAGCCGCGGACGGATGAAGACACGCGCGCCATGGGCGTGCATCCCGCCGCCCACTGACGCATGCTCACCTGGTTGCTCCGCCGCCTGTTCCAGGCGCTGTTCGTCGTGTTCGCGATGACCGTGATCGTGTTCATCGGCGTGCACGTGATCGGCAATCCCGTCGACATCCTGATCTCGCCTGAAGCGGACCAGGCGGAACGCGCGCGCATCATCGCGGATCTCGGGCTGGATCAGCCCTTGTGGCAGCAGTACCTGACCTTCGTGAACGATGCGCTGCACGGCAATCTCGGCCGGTCCTTCGTGTTCAACGAACCGGCGCTGAAGCTGATCGCGGGGCGCATGCCGGCGACGCTGGAACTCGCGGTCACGGCCGTGCTGCTGTCGATCGTGTTCGGCGTCCCGCTTGGGCTGTATGCCGGGTTGAAGCCGAACGGGTTGCTGGGACGCGCGATCATGGCGGGGAGCATCCTGGGCTTCTCGCTGCCCACCTTCTGGGTGGGGCTGATGCTGATCATGGTCTTTGCGGTGCAACTGGGCTGGCTGCCGTCGACGGGGCGCGGGCAGACGGCGATGCTGTTCGGGCTGCAATGGTCGTTCCTGACCTGGGACGGGCTGCGGCACATGGCGATGCCGGCGCTGAACCTCTCGCTGTTCAACATCTCCCTGGTCCTGCGGCTGACCCGTGCCGGAGTCCGTGAGACGCTGCCGATGGACTTCGTGAAGTTCGCCCGCGCGAAGGGGTTGAGCCCGGCGCGGGTGATCTTCGTTCACGTGCTGAAGAACATCATGATCCCGGTGGTGACGGTGGTCGGGCTGGAGCTTGGCTCGACGATCGCGTTCGCCGTGGTGACCGAGAGCGTGTTCGCCTGGCCGGGCATGGGCAAGCTGATCATCGACAGCATCAACGTGCTCGATCGTCCGGTGATCGTGGCCTACCTGATGCTGATCGTGCTGCTGTTCATCACGATCAACCTGCTGGTGGACATCCTCTACACCGTGCTCGACCCGCGGGTGCGGCTGGAGGGGAAGCGGTGATGGTTCGGCCCCACCGCCCCACCGTCATCCGCGGGCTCGACCCGCGGATCCCCGCCGGCACCAGCCCGCACATCGCCGCCGCGCCGGCCGTCGCCGTCCCCGCCGTCCTCCGCGGGCTCGACCCGCGGATCCCGGCCGGCACCAGGCCACATGCCGCCGCCGCGTCAGCCGTCGCCGTCCCCGCCGTCCTCCGCGGGCTCGACCCGCGGATCCCAGTCGGCACCAGGCCGCACATCGCCGCCTCAGCCGTCGCCGTCCCCGCCGTCCTCCGCGGGCTCGACCCGCGGATCCCCGCCGGCACCAGGCCACATGCCTCACGAGAGCAGGCGGTCGTACAAATCCTCCCAGTCGGGATTCTGGCCGACGATCAAGTCGACCTTCCACTTACGAGGCCAATGCTTGATCGCCTTCTCCCGCCTGATCGCAAAGCGGATGTCCTCATGCCATTCGGCGTAGACGAGTCGATGCAGGCCGTAGCGCCGGGTGAAGCCTGGATGAACGCCCTCTCGGTGTTCCCACGCGCGGCGCGCCAGATCGGCGGTGACGCCGACATAGAGCGGCCCGTTCGGACGCCGCGTGATCATGTACACCCAGCCACTCATCGTACGTTGAGTGTGGCGGGCATGGGGTTAAGCAGCGGTCAACGCGTTCGCGACGACGGGACTCGTGGGGATGGCCGGGTCGAGCCCGGCCATGACGGAGAGTGGCGCGGTCGTCCCGCCCTACTCCCCGCCGCCGCCGTTGCCACCCGTGCCGCCGCCGTCACCACCCCGGCCGCCGCCGCCGTCACCCCCCGTGCCGCCGTCGTCACCACCCCGGCCGCCGCCGCCGTTGCCACCCGTGCCGCCGCCGTTGCCACCCATGCGACCGCCGTCACCACCCGCGCCACCGTCGGCAGGAGCACGGCGCAGTCATGAGCACCACGACGGCACCCAACCCGGCGCCCGCCCCCGCCAGCCCCGCCATGCCCGCCGCGGTGCGCCGCGAGGAGACACCGTTCCGCCGCTTCGTCTCGCAATTCGCGGAATCAAAGCTCGCCCTGGTCGGCCTGATCGTCTTCGTGCTGATCGCCCTCGCCGCGATCTTCGCGCCGCTCATCACGCCGCAGGACCCGTACGACCTCGCCCAGCTCGACATCATGGATGGCCGCCTGCCCCCAGGCTCCGTCTCCGGCGCCGGCTATACCTATCTGCTCGGCACCGACGACCAGGGCCGGGACATGTTCTCGGGCATCCTCTACGGGCTGCGCATCTCGCTTGCGGTCGGCGTCGGCTCCGCACTGTTCGCCGCCGTGGTCGGCACCACACTCGGCCTGCTCGCCGCGTTCTTCGGCAAACGCACCGACACTGTCATCATGCGGCTGGTGGACCTGCAGCTCTCGTTCCCGTCCATCCTCGTCGCGCTCATGATCCTCGCCGTCCTCGGCAAGGGCGTGATGAACGTCGTGTTCGCGCTGGTGCTCGTGGAATGGGCCTATTACGCGCGAACGGTCCGCGGCACCGCGATGGTCGAGCGGCAACGCGAATACATCGAAGCCGCGGAGTGCCTCGCGCTCCCCTGGCGACGGGTGATGTTCCGCCACCTGCTGCCGAACTGCCTGCCGCCGCTGATCGTCATCGGCACCCAGCAGGTCGCCCGCGCCATCGCGCTGGAAGCCACCCTCTCCTTCCTCGGCCTTGGCGTGCCCATCACCGAACCCTCGCTCGGCCTGCTGATCGCCAACGGCTATCAGTACATGCTGTCGGGCAAATACTGGATCAGCTTCTATCCGGGGATCGCCCTCCTGGTGACCATCGTCTCGATCAACCTCGTGGGCGACCAGCTCCGCGACGTCCTCAATCCGCGGCTGCAGAAATGACCGCCACCCTCGAGGTCCGTAACCTCCAGACGCATTTCTTCACCCGCGCCGGCGTCGTGAAGGCGGTGAACGACGTGTCGTTCAGCGTCAATCGCGGCCAGATCCTGGGGCTCGTGGGCGAATCCGGGTCGGGGAAGTCGGTCACCGGCTTCTCGATCATCGGCCTCGTGGATCCACCCGGGCGTATCACCGGCGGCTCCATCCTCTACCAGGGCCGCGACCTCGCGAAGCTGTCGGAACGCGAGATGCGCGACCTGCGCGGCAACCGCATTGCGATGATCTTCCAGGACCCGATGATGACGCTCAATCCGGTCTTGCGCATCGACACGCAGATGATCGAGGCGGTGCAGGCGCACGCGAAAGTCTCCCGCGCCGAGGCCCGCACCCGCTCGCGCGACGCCCTCGGCATGGTGGGCATCCCCAGCCCGGAGGAACGGCTGGAAGCCTACCCGCACCAGTTCTCCGGCGGAATGCGCCAGCGCGTGGCGATCGCCATCGCGCTGTTGCACAACCCCGACCTGCTGATCGCGGACGAGCCCACCACCGCGCTGGACGTGACCATCCAGGCGCAGATCCTGGCCGAGGTGCAGAAACTCGCCGCCGACCACGGCACCGCGCTGGTGTGGGTGACGCATGACCTGTCGGTCATCGCCGGGCTCGCCGACGACATCGCCGTGATGTACGCGGGGCGCGTCGTGGAAGCCGGGCCGGCATCCATGGTGCTCGATACGCCTGCGCATCCCTATACCCACGGGCTGATCGGCAGTGTGCCGTCCCGCAACAAGCGGGGCGAGAAGCTGCAGCAGATTCCAGGCACGACGCCCTCGGTGCTGAACCTGCCGCCTGGCTGCGCCTTCCGCACCCGCTGCGCCCGCGCGACCTCGGTCTGCGAGCAGGAGCCACCCGTGGGCGAAGTCACGCCAGGGCGGACGGCGCGATGCTTCCATCCGCTGACGGCGGTCGCGGCATGAGCACCCCCATCATCGAACTCCGCCACGTCTCGAAGCGCTTCGGCCCCACGCACGATGCGGCGGCGCGGCTCGCGCGCAACCTCGCGACCCGGTTCGGACGACCCGCGCCGAACGAGACCGTCCGCGCGGTCGACGACGTCAGCTTCGCCGTCGCGCGCGGAGAGGTTGTGGGCCTGGTCGGCGAGTCCGGCTGCGGCAAGTCGACCGTCGGCCGCATGGTCGCCGGCATCATGCCGACGACCGAGGGCCAGGTGCTCTACCAGGGCCAGGAGGTCGCCTCGCTGTCCGCTGACAAGCGGCGGGAGGCGAAGCTGAAGATCCAGATGATCTTCCAGGACCCGTACGCCTCGCTCAACCCACGCCTGCGCGTCTCGGAGATCGTGGGCGAGGCGCCGCGCGTGCACGGGATGATCAAGGGCGGGTTCGATGACTATCTCGACGCCCAGCTCCGCCGCGCCGGGCTCGATCCCGCCTTCAAGCGGCGCTATCCGCACCAGTTCTCGGGCGGCCAGCGCCAGCGCATCGGCATCGCCCGCGCGCTCGCCGTGCAGCCGGACTTCCTGGTCTGCGACGAGGCGGTGGCCGCGCTCGACGTCTCGATCCAGGCGCAGATCCTCAACCTGTTCATGGATCTCCGCCAGGAACTCGGCCTCACCTACCTGTTCATCAGCCACGATTTGGGTGTGGTCGAGCATCTCTCGGACAGCGTGCTGATCATGTATCTCGGCCGCATCGTCGAGTCGGCGCCGACCGAGGAGGTGTTTCTCCGCGCGAACCACCCCTACACGCAGGCCCTGCTCTCCGAAGTGCCCCGCATCGAGGCCCGCAAGCGCCGCTTCACCGCGATCAAGGGAGAAATCCCGAGCCCGCTGAACCCGCCGAGCGGGTGCCATTTCCATCCGCGGTGCCCGCATGCGATGCCGCGGTGTTCGGTGGAGGTGCCGGCGTTCAAGGAGGTCGCACCGGGGCATCACAGCGCCTGCCACCTCAACGACTGATCGGCGCGGGGACGGCCGCGCCTGGGGCCGGGCAGAGGACGGAAACGCCTTTCCGGCTTGCGAACCGGGGCTCCGCCCTCACTTGAGAGCCCTGTCCGAAGCGCCGAAACCGTGCGACGCAAGCCTGCGTTCGGGTTTCCGCCGCTGCGCGCGACTGTGATGGGTGGCATGATCCGGACATGAAGGTTCTGGTGTGGCAGTGGAGTCGCCTTGGGGGGCCGCCGCGGTTCGGCGTGCTGCTCGCACGCGCGCTGGCGGCCCAGCCGAACGTGAGTGCCGCGCTGTCCCTCTCCCGCCGCGCACAGCTACCGCCCGAGATGATGGCCGAGAGCGAGTTGCTGGTGGACACCTACAGAACCGTCCCCGGCTTCATCGGCCGCGTGCTGCGCGCGCCCTTGGACCTGCCGCGGCTGCTGCCGCGCGTGCGCGCGATCGGTCCCGATGTCGCGGTGTGTGCGCAGCCCGGCCCGCTCGACCTGCTGATGGCGACGGCGCTCCGCCGGCTGGGGATTCCGTTCGTCGTGTTGGTGCATGATGCGGAACTGCATCCCGGGGACGGCATGCCGCTGCAGATGCCGCTGCAACGCGCGTTGTGCCGCGGAGCCGACGCGGTGGGCGCGCTGACCGGCCACGTGGCCGCCGCGCTGCAGGCACAGGGGCTGGCCGGCACTGCGGGCCGCCCCTTGATCAGGGTGAGCCACCCGCCGCTCGCCTTCGACATGCCGCAGCGAGCCGACCGGGCTCCCGGGCCGCGCCGGCTCCTCTGCTTCGGGCGGCTGCTCGCCTACAAGGGGCTCGACCTGCTGCAGGAGGCGCTGCTTGCCGTCGGGCCGCGCGACGATCTGGTCGTGCGCGTGGTGGGGACCGGGCCGGAGACGCCGGTGCTGGACGCGCTGCGCGCCCTGCCCAACGTTACCGTCGAGAATCGCTGGGTGCCGGAGGGCGAGGTCGGCGACCTCCTCGGATGGTCGGACGCGCTGGTCCTGCCTTATCGGGAGGCGAGCCAGAGCGGGGTGGCCGCCGCGGCACTCGCCGCGGGCCGGAAGGTGATCGCGACACAGGTGGGGGGACTGGTGGAGCAGTTGGGCGGCCGGCCCGGCGCGCTGCTCTGCGAGCCCGAGGCCGAATCGCTCGCCGAGGCGATTCGCACTCTGCTCGCACAACCGCCGGACTTCACCCCGCCCGCCGATGCGAGCGCGGCGTGGAACGAGATGGCCGCGACGCTGGTGCAGCAACTGGTCCCGGTGATCCGCGGCCGGCACGCACCGACCCTGGCCGACCTGTCGCCCTCGGCGCGCGCGCCTTAGCCACTCGCTGACGCCGACCCGGGAGCGCTGCGGCACGCGCCGATCGGCAACGGCTTCTCCAACGCGCCGATCGGCAATGGCTTCTCCAACGCGCCGATCGGCGACGACTTCTCCAACGCGCCGATCGGCGACGGCTTCTCCAACGCGCCGATCGGCGCGATGCTCCCGGCGCACGATTCCGGAGCCGACCCGTATGCCTGACGCCGATCTCCTCGCCCGCCTCTCCACCGCCATCGATGCCAACTGGGACCGGCAGGTCGCGTGGCTGCAATCGCTGGTGCGCTTCCCCTCCGTTCGCGGTCGGGAGGCGCCCTGCCAGGACTGGATCGCCCGCGAGTTCGCCGCGCGCGGCTGGGCTGTGGACCGTTATACGATCGCCGACGTGCCGATGGAGGGGCTGCGCGGCTTCGCCCCGGTGATGGACACCAACTACGACGATGCCGTGCAGGTGGTCGCGACGTTGCGCGCGCCGCAACCGACCGGACGTTCGCTCGTGATCCAGGGCCATGTCGACGTGGTGCCGGAAGGGCCGCACGACATGTGGACGCGCGCACCTTATGGGGGCGACGTGCATGACGGCCGGCTCTACGGCCGCGGCGCCTGCGACATGAAGCAGGGCGTGGCCGCCATGGTCTTCGCGCTGGATGCGCTCAAGAGCGCCGGCCTGGCACCCGCGGCCGATGTCTACGCGCAGACCGTGACGGAGGAGGAATGTACCGGCAACGGCGCGCTCTCGACCCTCGCGCGCGGCTATCGCGCGGATGCCTGCCTGATCCCGGAGCCCACCGCCAACACGATCACCCGCGCCCATGTCGGCGTGATGTGGTTCCGCCTGCGCGTGCGAGGCGTGCCGGTGCACGTGGCGCACGCCCAGGCCGGGACCAATGCGATCCTGTCCGCCTACACCCTGATCCAGGCGCTGCAAGGGCTGACCGCACGCATCAACGAACGGGCGAAGACAAATCCGGTGTTCGCCGCCATCCCGGACCCGGTGAAGTTCAATCCCGGGAAGATCCGTGGCGGCGACTGGGCGAGTTCCACGCCGGCGTGGTGCGAGGTGGATTGCCGGATCGGCGTGCTGCCCGGCACGGATCTCGCGGATGCGCGGCAGGAGGTTCTGGACACGGTCGCGCAGGCCGCGCGCGGCGACCACTTCCTCGCCAACAACCCGCCCGAGGTGGTGTGGAACGGCTTCCAGGCCGACCCGTTCGTGCTGCCGGAAGGCAGCGACGCGGAAGCCGTCCTGGCCGCCGCGCACCACTCGGTGTTCGGAGCGGCGATGGAAGAGCGCCGCTCCACCGCGGTGAATGACACCCGGTTCTACGGCATCTACTACGGCATGCCGGCGTTGTGTTACGGCCCGACCGGTGGCGGCGTGCACGGCTTCGACGAGTGGGCGGACCTGGCGACTCTCCGGCGCACCACGCTGGCGATCGCCGCCTTCGTCGCCGACTGGTGCGGCGTGCGGCAGATCTGATCCGGCCGAAGGGCGGCTCAGCCGCCCTTCACCCCACCCGCGGTCAGACCGGCCACGATCTCCTTCTGCATCAGCAAAGTCAGCAGCAGCACCGGCGCGGTCACCACCAGCGCCGCGGCGGCGAGAGGGCCCCAGCTGATCTGCTCGAAGGTCAGCACGTTGTACACCGCGACGGGCAGCGTGCGGGTGGAGCGCCCGGCAAGCACGACGCCGAAGATGAAGTTGTTCCAGCTGAAAATGAACGACAGGATCATCGCGACCATGATGCCTGGCCGCGCCAGCGGCATCGCGACGTGGCGGAAGGCCTGCCAGATCGTGGCGCCATCCACCAGCGCCGCCTCTTCGAGCTCACCCGGCAGCCCCTCGAAGAAGCCGATCATGATCCACACCACGATCGGCACGGTGATCACCAGATGGGTGATCACCAGCGGCGTCAACGTGCCAATCAGGCCGAGCCACTGGAAGAGCAGGAAGAGGGGGATGAGGTAGGAGAGGCCGGGGGTGATGCGGGCGACCAGGATCAGCACGGCCGCCTTCGTCGCCTTCGCCTTGGCGATCCCGTAGCCGGCCGGCACGCCGAACAGCAGCGCGAGCCCGGTGGCGCTGAACGACACGATGATGGAATTGATCGTGTAGCTCAGGAAATCGTTCTTCTGGAACACGTCGACGAAGTTGGCGATCGTCGGCGGATTCGGGATGAACACCGGTGGGAAGGCGGTGTTGTCGGCCTCGTTCTTCAGCGAGAGCGAGATCATCCACAGGAAGAACAGGATGGCCGGCGAGATCAGCACCAGCACCGAGAGATAGAGTCCGACGCGGCCCAGCAGCCGTCGGACGCGATGTGCATTCATGGTCCGGCGTCCGCCGCTGCTCCGTGTGGTCGCGCTCATTGCCAGGCCTGCTTCTGGCGCACGCGCAGCAGCACGAGGCTCACCAGCATGATCAGGACGAAGAACACCACGACCATCGCCGATCCGTATCCCAGGTCGTAATAGGCGAAGGCGGTCTGGTAGAGCAGGATGTTGAGCGTCTCGGACGACGTGCCCGGCCCGCCCAGCGTGATCACGTAGATCGTATCGAATGCCTTGAGCGCGTCGATCACCCGGATCACCGCGGCCACCACGATGAACGGCCAGGCGAGCGGCAGGGTGATGTGCACGAACATCTGCCACGCGCTCGCGCCGTCGAGCCGCGCCGCTTCGTACGGGTCCTGCGGCAAGCTGGCGATGCCGCCCAGCACGATCAGCATGACCAGCGGCGTCCACTGCCATGTCTCGACCATCACCAGGGTCGGGATCACCGTGTCGCTCTCGTACACCCAGCTCGACGGCGGCAGCCCGACCGAGGTCAGCAGGTAGTTCAGGACACCCAGTTGCGGGTGGAACATCATCGTCCAGACCAGCGAGATGGCAACCGGGGTCGCCATCATCGGCAGCACGAAGATCGTGCGCGCCAGGCCGCGGAAGCGGAAGTTGGACGCGAAGCAGACCGCTGCCCAGACGCCCAGGATCACCGGGGCCACGACCGAGGCCGCGGTAAAATACAGCGTCCGCCAGACCGCCCACAGGAAGCGGTCGTCGGACAGCATCTTGGTGTAGTTTTCCAGGCCGACGAAGGGCGTGTCGCCCGTCACCTTCCAATCATGCACCGACATGAACAGGGTGAAGATCCACGGGAAGACGATCACCGCCGCGACCACGATCGCGGCCGGCGCGGCGAAATACCAGTATCGGCGCGCGTAATTCCGGCCGCGCGGCGCCGCCGGGGCGCGCGCAGCCTGCAGGGTGGAGAGAGAGGCGCTCATTGGTTTCCATGCGGGCGGCGCTGGGTCGCCCCGTTGTTGCGTTTCCTCGGACCGCAGCTGCGCCACGTCCCGTTCATGATGCGCGATAACATAGAGGCAAGCGAAGCAGGGCGGAACCCGCCCGATTCGCTGCCGCATCGCCCAAGCGCCCGCCGGTCGGCGTCGGACCTGCCGTTCCGGTTCCGGCGCTTCCCCTCCGCCCGCATTGCGCTAGCATCGTCCCACCCCACACAAACAAGAGACGGTCCGGCGGATGACGGATACGACCTCCACCGCCGACCCTCCCAAGGCGCCCCCCGACCCGCACCGCAGCTGGCAGCGCACGCTCTGGGCCATGGTCGGCATCCAGTTCGTCATGACCGGCTCGATCACCTTCCTCAGCCCGATCATCCCGCTGATGCTGCCGCAACTTGGCGTCACCTCGATCGAGGCGATCGATCTCTGGTCCGGCATCATCACCGGCTCCACGCCCTTCGTCGCCGCCTTCGCCGCCCCGCTCTGGGGCCGGCTCGCCGATCGGCAGGGCCGCAAGCTCGCCCTGCTGCGCTCGAGTTGCGCCATCGCCGTGTTCACCGCGCTGATGGGCCTCGCCACCAATGTCTGGGCGTTCTTCGGCGCTCGCGCGGTGATGGGGCTGTTCGCCGGCTTCTCCTCCGCCGCGATCGCCCTGGTCGCGAGCCAGGTTCCCGAACGCCGGCTTGGCTATGCGCTTGGCTGGCTCGCCACCGGACAGCTCGTGGGATCGTTGATCGGCCCGGTCATCGGTGGAGGTCTCGCGGACCTCACCGGCAGTTATCGCATCCCGTTCTACGCCACCGCCGTGATCACGCTGGTCGCACTGGCGTTGGTCTGGGTGATCGTGGACGAGGAGTTCACGCCGCCCGCGCGGGATGCCGGCCGCAGCTCGCTCCGCAGCACGTTCGGCGTCCTGACCAGCTCCGCCGCGCTGTTGCCGCTGTTCCTCGTGCTGCTGATGGCGCAGTTCAGCGTGCGCACCGTGCAGCCGGTCGTGTCGCTGTTCGTGCAGGAGCTGATCGGGAATCCGCCGCATCTCGCGACCCTCGCCGGCATCGCGTTCTCGATCACCGGTCTCGCCGACCTGATCTCTTCGCCCTTCCTCGGCAAGCGCAGCGACGTGATCGGCTATCGCCGCGTGCTGCTGATCTGCCTCGCCGGTGCAGCGATCACCAGCGCGCCACAGGCCTTCGTCGGCAGCTATCCGGCGTTCGTCGCGGCCCGCTTCGCGGTCGGCCTGTTCATCGGCGGCATCCTGCCCACGGCGAACGCGCTCATCGGCCGCAGCGTCCCGCGCGCGCATCGCGGCAGCGTCTACGGCATGACGGCATCAGCCACCTTCCTCGGCAATTCGCTCGGCCCGATCGTGGGCGGCGCGATCGGCGCCAGCCTCGGCCTGCGCGCGGTCTTCCTGATCACCACGGCGTTGTTGCTCGCGAACTTGGTGTGGGTGTGGTTCAAGGTCCCCGAGTACCGCGAGAGCGACGAGGACGCGTAGCGTTCGGCGTCCCGTGGACGGCACGTTCCCGTGTGATGGCCGCCGCAGGGCGGCCATCCACGACGTCCCGTGCGGCACAAAGTCGTGGCTGGCCGGCACAAGGCCGGCCATGACACGGACTGGACGGCGGCGACACGGCGCAGGCGGCGTCACGCCGCGATCAGCCCCACCAGATCGTCCTCCAGCACCGCGCAGGTGAGTTTCCCGCCGGTTCCCGCGCCGGTGTCGAGCCCGATCCGATGCTCCTCCATCGCGACCGCCGGCGACGCGGTATGGCCGTGCACCACCACGACACCCAGGGGCTGCGACGTCCACAGGAAGGGCTGGCGGATCGTCACCATGTCGTCGACCGTCTGCGCGTCCAACGGCACGTTCGGACGAATGCCCGCGTGCACGAACAGGTAATCGCCCTCGCGATGGAACGGCGCCAACGCGCGCAGGAAGGCGAGATGCGCGGCCGGAACCGCGTCGGCCCACCCCTCCCGCGGCAGGTCGGGATCGAGCCCCCAACTGGCGAGCGTCGCGCGGCCACCGGCATGCAGCCAATCCGTCGCCGCGGCGCGATCTCCTCCGATCGCCTGCAGCAGCATCCGCTCATGATCGCCCAGCAGATTCACGACCCGCAGGCGCGGTGCCGGCGCGGGCGCAAGCAGCCGCTCGATCACGTCGGCGGAGTCGGGGCCGAGATCGATGTAGTCCCCGAGATGCACGAGGATCGCCGCCGTGACGGGACGCGCCGCGAGATCATCCGCGATCGCGGCATGCAACGTGGCGAGCGCCGCCGCGCAGCCATGCACGTCGCCGATCGCGTAGACGCGGCGCCCCGCGGGCAATCGCCCCGGCGCACGCCGGAACACCAGCGCCTCCGCGTTCGGCGCCGGATCACGCGCCCCACTCCAGCTCGGGATCGCCGCAGCCTGCAGCGCGGAGCGTAGGCCGGCACCGGCCCGCCGCACGGGACGCCTCATGCGCGGCCGACCCCGTTTCGCTTTTCACGGAGCCTGCTAGGCTGGGGCAGCAACACGGAAAGGAGGAAACCGTTGGGCAAGATCACATTCCCGGTCGAAGCAACACACATCATGATGTTTGCGCGCGCGGTCGGCGACACCAACCCCGTCTACCACGATGCGGAGGCGGCGAAGAAATCCGAGGCCGGCGGCATCATCGCCCCGCCGACCTTCGCCCAGGCCGTGGCGCAGTTCGATCCCGATTACCACCTGCGTCCGAAAGCGGGTGAGAAGTGGTTCGGCTCCGCGAAAGGTCCTTCGGGTATCGAAGGCAAGCCCGCCTCCTCCGGCGGCCTGCACGCGGAACAGCACTACGAGTACATCCGGCCGCTGCGTCCCGGCGACGTGCTGACGGCGGAGACCAAGCCCGGCAAGACCTGGGAGAAGGAGAGCAAGCGCGCGGGCAAGCTGACCTTCCGCGAGCGGGTCACCGAATATCGCGACCAGAAGGGCGAACTGGTCATGATCGCGCGCGGCGTCGGCGTGACGACCGAACGTCCCGTGGACCAGGGCTGAGGGAGGACGACATGGCACTGAAAGCATCCGCCCTGAAGGTCGGCGACACCCATAGCGAACGCGTGGTGGAGAACCTCTCGCGCACGCAGATCGTGCAGTACGCGGGCGCCTCGGGCGACTACAACCCGCTGCACACGGACGAGGTCTACACCGTGCAGGCCGCAGGTTACCCCTCAGTGTTCGCGCACGGCATGCTGACGATGGGCCTGACCGGCAAGATGCTCACGAACTGGGTCGGCGATGGACGGCTGACGAAGTTCGGCGTGCGCTTCACCAACCAGGTCTGGCCGGGCGACACGCTGGACTCGAAGGCGACCGTTGCCGCGATCCGCGAGGAGAACGGCCAGAAGCTCGCCGATCTGACGATCAGCACGACGAACCAGGACGGCAAGGAAGTGGTCAGCGGCACCGCGACGGCGCGGCTCGATCCCTGACGGCGTTCGCGTCCCCGAGCTTGCGCGCGGGGACGCATCGCCACGTGCCGGACGGCGTCAGTCCGGCAGCCGCGTGGATTGCCACGCCACCATCTGCCAGTCGCCACTCCGACGGGCATACACGTCCATGAAGCGCACGCGGAACGACATCGGCTTGCCGCCCGACGTCACGCTGATCGCCGCGACACCGGTCAGCACCACCGACTCCCCGAGATCCTGCGCCGTCACGTCCGACGGCTCGACCGAGGTGTAGACCGTGGCGCCGGACTCCATCGCGCCGATCAGGCTACCCTTGGTGTCGATGCGTGCGGAGGAATGGACGTAGATCAGATCGTCCGCAATCAGCCGACGCAACGTCGCGACGTCCTTCTCCCCCATCGCACGCATGCGCTGCCGGTCGAGGTCCATCACCGCCTGTGCGTTGTCGGCCATCACGTTCTCCCCATCATGCGTGCAGCCGGCCTCGCGGATCGCCATGAGGGCGGCGGCGTTTGACGAAAAACCTACCCATCAGTAGGATTGCCGTCAAATCACACAAAAAAGGGACGTCCGGACATGCCAGAGCTGAAGCCGATGTCCATCATCTACCCGGTGATGCCGGCGAAGGATGAGGCCGAACGCGCCGCCCTGCGCCCGATCGGCCGCAATCGCGAGCTGTACCATGCGGCGATCCATGGCGCGATCGACATCGTCAAGGCCGCCGACGAGATGGGCATATGGGGCATCGGCACGATCGAGCACCATTTCTGGTCCGAGGGCTACGAGGTCGCGCCGGCACCCGGCGCAATCCAGGCGTATTGGGCCGCGCTGACGAAGAACATCAACGTGGGCGTGCTTGGCTACGTGATGGCGACGCACAATCCGATCCGCGTCGCCGAGGAGACCGCGGTCATCAACCACCTCGCGCGCGGCCGCAGCTTCGTCGGTCTGGCGCGCGGCTACCAGTCACGCTGGACCAATGTGATGGGCCAGCATTTCGGAACGCGCGCAACCAAATCGCCATCCGCCGCGGTCTATAACGCGGCGACGCAGGCGGCCGGCTTCTCGCAGGCGACGCAGGTCGAGAAGGACCTGAACGACGACAAGCTGAACCGCGAGATCTTCGAAGACCACGTCGAGATCATGCTGAAGGCGTGGACGCAGGAAAGCTTCGACCACAACTCGAAGCGGTGGCAGGTGCCGTACCCGTATGAGACCGGTGTCACCGACTGGCCGCTCGCGCGCGCCGGCGTGACGCAGAAATTCGGTGCGCCGGGCGAGGTGGATGCGGACGGTCACACGCGCCGGGTCGCGGTGGCGCCGGCGCCCTATACGCGGCCGCATCCGCCGGTCTTCCTGTCCGGCTCGGGCAGTCCGGAAACCATCGCCTTCGCCGGCAAGCACGGGTTCGTGCCGACCTACTTCACCAACATCCAGTCCGCCGGCCCGCTGGCCGACGTCTATCGCAAGGCCGCCGCGCAGCATGGCCGCGCCTTCGGCCCGGGCCAGAACCAATGCATGGTCCGCTGGATCGAGATCGGCCGCACGCGCGAAGAGGCGCTGCAGCGGATCAAGGACTACGACCTGGACATCTGGAAGAACTTCTACGCCGCGATGGGCCGTCGCAAGGTCGAGAATGACGACTACCTCGGCTCCCTGGTCAACTCCGGCCTGTTCCTCTACGGCACGGTGGACGAGGTCCGGCAGGCGCTGATCGAGCAGTGGCGCGTGTTCCCCGCCGAGTACATCACGCTGATCAACCACTACGCGCAGACGCCATCGGCGGTGGTGATCGAGACGCTGGACACGTTCCAGCGCGAGATCAAGCCCGCGCTGGACGAGGTGATCCACGCCGCCAATCGCCAGGCCGCGGAGTAGCCGGCAAATCGCCGGTGCGCGGGCTCATCCCCGCGCACCGGCGCTCGCGGGAGCGCCTGACGCGCGGCCGATCCACGATGATGCCGCAACCGCGGCGGGCGCCCCGCTCGACGCCGGGATCAGCCGGTCAGGCGCAGGGGAAGCGCAGGCGGAACGTGGTGCCCGCCCCGAGTTCCGTCTCGAGCGCGACGTCTCCGCCGCACTGGCGCACGAAGCCGTAGACCTGTGCGAGACCGAGACCCGTGCCGCGACCGCTCTCCTTCGTGGTGAAGAATGGCTCGAACACGCGTTCGCGCACGTCATCCGGCATGCCGGTGCCGGTATCGGCGACGGCCACCTCGACATAGGCGCCGGCTGCGACTCCATCGCCGGCGGGCAGGGCGCAATTCCGTGTCTCGACGCGCAGCACGCCGCCCTCCGGCATCGCGTCGCGCGCGTTGATCGCCAGGTTCAGCAGCGCCGCCTGCATCTGGTTGGGGTCCGCGCGCGCGATCTGCAGGTCGCACGCCAGCTCGAACTGGATCTGGACCGCCGGCCCTATGCTGCGCTCCAGCAGGTCGCGCATGTTCAGGATCAGCGGGTTCATCTCGATCGGCTGGAGTTCCAGGTCCTGCTTGCGCGCGAAGGACAGCAACTGGCTGACGAGCTTCGCCCCGCGTTCGGCGGCGCCGATCGCCCCGTCCACCAGCCGACGGGTCCGATCGTCCTCAATCCGCCGCCGCGCGACCTCGAGCCCACCCAGGATCGCGGTCAGCAGATTGTTGAAGTCATGCGCGATGCCGCCGGTGAGCTGGCCCAGCGCCTCGATCTTCTGCAGCTGCCGGACCTGTTCCTGCGTTCGCTCGCGCTCCTCGATCTGCTGGCGCAGCCGGCTGTTCGCGTCGTGCAGGTCACGCGTGCGCTCACGGACGCGCGTCTCCAGTTCGGCGTTCAGGGCCATCAGCGCGTCGCGCGCCTGCTTCTCGGCAGTGCGGTCATGCAGGATGCGCAGGAACCCCGCGACGGCGCCGGACCGGTCGCGCAGCGGCACGATGCGGCCGCTCGACCAGAGCAGCGTCCCATCCTTGCGCCGATGCCACCGGTCCGCCGCCACGCTGTGCCCGGCGCGGACCGCCCGCAATTCCGCATCCGGCACATCGGCGGCCACGTCCTCGCCGGTGAAGATCCGCCCGTGCGATTCGCCGATCACCTCGTCGGGCGCGTACTGGAACAGCGCCTGCGCACCCGGATTCCAGCTGGTGATCCGGCCGTCCAGCCCGCAGGTGAAGATCGCATAGTCGACCGCGCTCTCCACGATCATGCGGTAGCGCTCGCCACTCTCCTGCGCGGATTGCTCCGCGAGCCGCAGACGCAGCATGGCGCGGGCGACGGCGATCAGTTCGGCGGGCTCGATCGGAGCGGTCAGGTAGCAATCCGCCCCGCTCTCCAACCCGACCACGCGGTCGCTGCTGCTGACCAGCGACGCGGAGACCTGGATCACGACGATATCGGGCCAGCGCTGCTTGATTTGCCGGCAGACGTCGAGCCCGCTGATGTCGGGCAGCTTGACGTCGAGCAGCACGATCGCCGGGTGCATCGAGGCGGCGATCGCAAGCGCCGTGGCACCGTCGGAGGCTTCGGCGACGGAGAAGCCGCCAAGCTTCAGGGAGCGCGTCTTGACGTAACGGACCGCCTCGTCGTCGTCGACGTTGAGCACGAGCGCGCCCAGCAGGGGTGCATCTGAGCTGGCCGTGGTCATCCGATCCCCGTCGGCTGCGACAGCCGGCCCGACGCCGCCGTCGGCTGGGCCGACGCGGACTGCGAGCTCGTGGACTGGCCCATCGTGGACTGGCCCATCGTGGACTGGCCCATCGTGGACTGGCCGCCGATGGCGTTCGGCGTCCTGGCCGGCGGCGGTGCGGCGTGGGATAGGCTGGACTGCGGCATCGTGGGCTGGGCCATCAGGAACGGGGTGACCGCGGCCGTCATCGAGTCACGGCTGAGCGTCGCCTTGGACAGCACCGTCCGCGCGTGACGCAGCCGCTCGTGCTCATGCGCCATCAGCACGGAAGAGGTGCAGACGATGACGGGGATGTCGCGTGTCTCCGGGTTGGCTGCAAGACGCTCCAGCACCTCGAATCCGTCCATCCCGGGCATGCGCAGGTCCAGCAGGATCACGTCCGGCCGCTCGCGCTGGGTGCGCAGCAACCCCGCGGCGCCTCCGTCCGCCTCGATCACCCGCAGGCCGGGCAGGTTGGCCAGCATCTGGCGCTGCACGTAGCGGGAGGTTTCCTCGTCGTCGATCAGCAGCACGCCGCCACGTCCGGTGGGGATTTCCACCGCCGGCGCTTCGGGCGGGGGTTCGGCCTGCGGCAGCAAGGTCGGAATGGCGACGGTGAAGCGGGAGCCTGCGCCCAACGCGCTCTGCAGCGTCAGCGAGCCCCCCATCAGCTCCGCCAGCCGGCGGGAGAGCGGCAGGCCGAGGCCGGTGCCCTTGGCGCGTCCCTGCAGCCGGCTCGCGACCTGACTGAACTCATGGAACACGAGCTCATGGTTTTCGGGCGCGATCCCGATCCCGGTGTCCTGCACGGTGAAGATGCAGTGGCCGGCAACCCGGTCGTAGCTCGCGGCGACGCGCACCTCGCCCGCTTCCGTGAACTTCAGCGCGTTCGAGATCAGGTTGCGCAGCACCTGCGCGAGCTTGGCCTCGTCGGTGAACAGCGGCGGGCAGTCCACCGGCTCGTCGAACACGAGTTCGATCGCGTCGCTCTGCTGCAGCGGCTTCATCACGCCGCGCAGGCCGCCGAACAGTTCCTGGACCGTGAAGCTGCGCGGCCGCAGCTCGAGCTTGCCGGCCTCCACCTTCGCGAGATCGAGCAGGTCGTTGACCAGTTCGGCCAGGCTCTCGGCGGAGCGGCGGATGTAGCCGACCTGCTTGCCCTGCTCGGCCGTCAGCGGGCCATCGGCCTCGTCCAGCAGCAGCCGCGCCAACGCCAGGATGGAGTTGAGCGGCGTGCGGAACTCATGGCTCATGTTCGAGAGGAAGCGGGACTTCAGCTCGCTCGCCTCCCGCAGCTGTTCGGCCCGCTCGTCCAGTTCGGCGTAGAGCGCGACAACCCCGCGATTGGTGTCTTCCAGTTCCGCGTTCAGCCGCTCGATCTCGGCCTGGCTGCGAAGCAGCGCGCCCGTGTCCTGAACGGTGTCCTCGAGCAGCGAGGGTGCCGGCTGCTGCGCGAGCCAAGTGGCGAGGTCGGCCGCGCGTTGCGCCTGGGCGGCGGCCTCCTCCGGCCACTCGAACATCGGCAGCGGGCAGAGCAGCCGGACGGTCGTTCCGCTGCGCGTGGTCTCGACCTCAACGCGCTCCATCAGGCGTCGCACCAGCGCGAGTCCGCCGCGCCCCTCGAAGGCGGCATCGGCGGCACCGAGGCCGCGCCCCTGGTCCGTCACGACGACCACCAGCGCGGGGGGCGTCCCGGCCGCGAGTGCAAGCCGCAGCGTGCCACCACCTGCATGCGTGATCGCGTTGCAGGCCAGTTCCACCGTCGCCGCGACGAGGCTGGTCCTTGCGCCGCCTTCGAGACCGACCCGCCCGGCGAGGGCGCGCAGCCGACCGCGGCACGCGACGAGATCGTCCGAACCGGCCAGGGTCGCGGTGGTGAGCAGCCACTCCATCGTCAGCCTTTCCAGACGAGGACCCCGCAATCGTCCCGGCCACGGGCGTGGTCGCGGTATAGCGTCGCGGCGGCGAGGGTCGGGTCCTGGCGCAGCAACCCAGGGTGCGAGTCCAGCGACCAGGACGTCGACAGACCGTCCGAGTGCATCACGATCGTCGGGTGCCCTGCAACATCGTAGCTGAAGGCCTGGAGCTTGAACACGGTGTGCCCGGCCGTCCCGTTGTGCGACACCATGCGGCGCGCGCCGCTCTCGTCGACCAGCAGGCCGGCGATGTTGCCGATCCCGCCATAGCTCACGCTACGCCCGTTCGGCGCCACCACGGCGACGGCGACGGCGGCGCCCCTGGTGTGCCGCAATCCCGCATGCACTGCCTGCAGGATCGCCACGGGGTCGCGCGGCGCCTGGGCGCGGAACAGGCGGCGCGCTTCCCGCGACGCCACGGCCGCGAGTTCGCCATGACCGAGCCCGTCGGCCATCAGGAGTGCGACGCTGCCATCCGACCCCTTCACCATGCCGCCGGAATCGCCGCAGACCGTTTCCCCGCTGCGGGGAACGGTCACGAGCCCCAGATGACGCGGGCCGCTCGTGCCCGTGCCACCACGCCGGCGCAGCCGCGCCAGGATCACCGTCCCGGCCCCGGGCCGGGAGTGGATCGCGATCTCGTCCGCGAGGCGCTGGACCGCGCCGAGGCCGGTGCCGGGCGTGCCGGCCGTGGAGTAGCCGTCGCGCAGGCAGCGGGCCACGTCCGCCATGCCGCGGCCGCGGTCGAGCGCCAGCACTTCAACGCCGGCATCCACTTCCGCGTCGAGCCCGAACAGGAGTTCCCCACCCCCGCCATGCTGCAGCAGGTTCCGCGCGAGTTCCGTGACGACCAGCGAGACGCGGCCGCACTCGGTCTCGTCGAGACCAGCGCGCGCCGCAAGCGTCGAAATCCGCCGCCGCGCTTCCGCGACATGGCTCGGATCATCCACCGGCTGGCGGTCCATCAAGATCTCACTTCCAGCGTGCGATGGTGATCCGCGTGCCTTCGCCGGGCACGGAGACGATGTCGAACTCGTTGCACAGGCGGCGAGCACCGCCGAGACCGAGCCCCATGCCCTTGCCGGTGGTGAAGCCGTCCCGCAGCGCCTGGTCGATGTCGGGAATGCCCGGCCCCTGGTCCTCGAACACGATGCGCAGGCCACGACGCGCGTGATCCTGCAGCATCTCGAGCCGCGCTTCCCCGCCCCGACCGTAATCGAGCGTGTTGCGGGCGAGTTCGCTCGCCGCGGTCACGATCTTGGTCTGATCCACCAGGCCGAGTCCGGCTTCGATCGCGCGCGCGCGGACCTCCTGGCGCACGCGGACGATGTCCTCGCTGGTCCGGATCTGCAAGGTGCTACGCGGGGTCGCCATCCGCTTCCGAGTCCAGCTCGTCATCCCCACGATGGGTGCGGATCAGCGCCATCCCACGTTCCGCGTTCAGCGCGGTGCGCACTCCCGGCAGCGACAAGCCCAGCTCGACCAGCGTGATTGCCACGGCAGGGCGCATGCCGACCACCACCGTTTCCGCATCGAGCACGCGGGCGATCTGGGCGATGTTCGCCAACGTGCGCCCGATGAAACTGTCCACGATCTCGAGCGCGGAGATGTCGATCAGCACGCCCTTGGCCGAGGTCTGCACGATGCGGTTGGTCAGATCGTCCTCGAGCGCCAGGGCCAGGCGGTCGTGCATGTCCACCTGGATGGTGACGAGCAGCGCGTTCCCGAGCTTCAGGATCGGGATGCGATCCTCGACGTCACCCGGCATGGGAGTCGACCGCCGCCGGCGCCGCCGGCTTCGTTCGCACCACGCTGCGCCCGATGCGGCGCAGCGCGAGGGCGAAGGCATCGGACAGATTGGCTTTGGAGATGACGTTCAGCTCCACGCCCAGATGCACCATCGTCTGGGCGATCTGCGGGCGGATGCCGCTGATGATGCAGTCGGCCCCCATCAGCCGTGCCGCCGCGACTGTCTTCAGCAGGTGCTGGGCGACCAGCGTATCGACCGTGGGAACGCCGGTGATGTCGATGATGGCGATGTCGGCTTCGTGCTGGACGATGCTCTCGAGCAGGTTCTCCATCACGACCTGCGTGCGCGAACTGTCGAGCGTGCCGATCAGCGGCAGGGCGAGGATCCCCTGCCAGAGCTTCACCACCGGGGTGGAGAGTTCGGCGATCTCCTGCTGCTGGCGGACGATCACCTCTTCCCGGGTCTTCTGCCACGCCTCCATCATGCGCAGGCCCAGCGCGTCGATGAGCAGGGTCACGGCCCAGAGATCGGCACCGAGGCCTTCCGCGTCGTTGCCCCAGGCGCGGGCCAGGAAGCGAAACAGCGGCTGCTTCAGGGAGAAGACGAACAATGCGCTCTCGGTCGGGGAAAATCCCTGGACGGCGCGGGAGCGCGAGATGTCGACCAGCATGTCGTACAGCGGCTCGAAGGCCGGGCTGTCGCTCTCGACCACCGTGCTGCCGCGCAGCGCATCGCTGAGACGCTGCAGGAACCCGCTCGCCTGACGCGCGCGCTCCACTTCCGAGATCCGGTCGTCGGCGACGCCGTCCCGCAGGCGCTCCACCCACTCCGCAAGAATTTCGTCCCCATGGGCATCGAGGATGCTGGGCAAGCGAGACGCAGAGGCGGGAGACATGGCACTCTCGGAGCGAGTTGCAGGGGAAAACCGGGCGGAATGGGATTGAACGATCCCCTCCAGGAATAAGTCTACTCACTGTTGCGCGAGCTGTCGACATGGCGCGCGACAAATGCGCCCTGATTTTTGGGCATGGAACTTTCGCAATGGCAATCGCGCATAAAGAGACGCACTTTTCCGAGCTTGCAGGCCGACCATGCGTCGGCTGCCGAGAAGTGCGGGCTGTATTGTGAGAACGCAACGGGACCACGCGGCAAGTCGTGCCGAACGCGGCTGGCCGACCGGGCGGTGACGTCCGGCCGCCTCTCCTATCGGGATCTGCTGCGCGACGTCGCAGTGCGTCGACTGCTGGCCGCCACCGCCCTCGCCCGAATCGCCGGACGGATGTTCCTGCTGACCGTCGTGCTCCTGGCGCTCGATGCCGGCGGCGATCCCGGCTTCGTCGGCTGGGTCTCGTTCGCCGCGCTGGCGCCCGGATTGCTCAGCAGCCCGCTTTCCGGCGCCCTGCTCGACCGGATGGGCGCCGGCCGCGCGATCCTGCTCGACATGGCGTGCAGCGCCGCGCTCGCCCTGGCGCTTGCCGGCGCCGGCGGGACGCCAGCTGCCCTGATCGCCCTGGTCGCGGCGTTCTCCCTCACCTCTCCGCTCAGCCAGGCCGGCATCCGCACGCTGCTGCCGCACCTGGTCGCGCCGGCCCTGCGCGATCGGGCGAACGCGATGGATACGCTGATCCATGGCGTGGTCGACATCCTCGGGCCGCCCCTGGCCGGCGTCCTGGTCGCGGTTCTGGGCGCGCGCGCGACCTTGCTGCCGATTTCGGTGCTGTATGCCGCGGCGGCGATCTGCCTGCGCGGGCTGGACACGCGACCGGTGGGAGGGGCGCGAAGTCTCGTCGCCCTGCTGCGCCAGGCCGGGGAGGGCGTGAGCAGCGTCGTCCGCATGCCGACCTTGCGAGGCCTGGTCGCGTCCTATGCCGCGTACGAGATTGCCTGGGGCATCATGATCGTCGCCGTTCCGGTGCTGGTGAGCCGCCACGTGGGCGAGGGACCGGCGCGCGATACGACGACCGGCCTGCTATGGGCCGGACTGGGCGGAGCCGGCATCGTCGGCGCGCTGCTCGCGGGCCACTGGCGCGCGGTCGGACGCGAGCGGGCGCTCATCGCGACCGGCATGGCCGTGACCGGGATGGCCCTGGGGAGCGCCGGACTGGCGATGGCGCGGCTGGACGCCGGGCTCCCCGCCCTCGCGCTGGGTCTGGTGATGATGGGGGCGATGGCCGGGCCGATCGACGTGAGCGTGCTGACGCTGCGCCAGCGCCGGACGCCGCCCGATCGTCTGGGACGGGTGATGGCGGTGTCCATGAGCCTGAACCAGTCCGGCGCGCCACTCGGCGCTGCACTCGGGGGCTGGTTGCTGACGCAGGCCGCCGACGCGACGCTGCCCGCCGCAGCCCTGGCGGCATGCCTGGGCGCGGTGGCGTGCTGGCGGCTCATCCCACCCGAACGGGCGGGTGCGTATCGGGAGATGCGGCAGGAAGAAGAGGCCGGGTCCGCAACGAACGTGGTCCGGCCGACCGATCTCAGCCCTGGCGGGCCTTCATCCGGGGGTTCTTCTTGTTGATCACGTAGACGCGCCCGCGACGGCGCACAACGCGGCAGTTCTTGTCGCGCACCTTGGCCGACTTCAGGCTGTTCCGAACTCTCATGACACGAACGCTTCTGCTGATCGAAAAACGGAGGGCGGTGGATAGGCGGAGGAGGAATGGGAGTCAAGGCGAAGGAGGGTCGGCGCGAGAGCGGCCTCCGCCGCTGCGGTCAGCGCCGGGCCTCCACCACCAGCGCCTGGAGCGGCGTCTCGAAGGGACCCGGGCCGAAGCGGCGGACGATCTCGGCCGCCGCTGCATCCGTGGCGGCTTCCAGCCCGCCTGGTTCGATCGACTCGATTTCGGCCCGCATGGGCGATCCCTGGCAGAGGCCGACGGCCGGATCGCGGGCTTCGCGCACCTGACCGGACAAGGTGACGAGGTCGATCCGGATCTCGCGGAACCCGGCCGAGACCAGGTCGCCGCGGATGCGATCCGGGTCGTGGTAGCCGCACGGCGTGCGCTCGAGGAACCACGATGGATGGGAAGGGTGCCGCGCGGAGAGGCCCGCGACGACGGCGTCCATCACGGGCGTGGTGGCCAGGCGGTCCCAGACGCTGAACACCAGGCGGCCGCCGGGTACGAGGACATTGCGCGCCTCGCGAAGGCCGGCGACCCGGTCGGCGAAGAACATCACGCCGAACTGGCAGACCACCGCATCGAACGTATCCGGATCGAACGGCAGGGACAGGGCGTCGGCCTGCTGCCATTGCACCCGCCCGAGCCCTGGCTTGGCTTCCGCGTGGTCGAGCATGGGCTGGTTCAGGTCTGTCGCAAGGATCTGGACCGCCTCCGGCAGGGTCGCGGCAAGCGCCGCCGTCGCGATCCCGGTTCCGGCCGCGAGTTCGAGCAGGCGACCCGTCCGCAGCGTCCGCATGCGTGCGGCCAGGTCCGCAGCGAAGGGCGCGAACAGCGTCGCCCCCATGAACCGGTCGTAGAGTTCCGGGATGGACCCGGTGAACGCGTTATCGGCTTGGCCCATGCGTCCTCCCCCCCCCGTCGCGGCCGTTTCGGACGGCTTGCGTTCGCGGGGATCAGCGTAGGCGCGACACGCGTTTGGCGGACACGCACGCCCGCGTGATCGCAGGCCTCCCGTCAGGCGACGGAAGCCGCGTCACGCGCGGTGCGCGGCCATGGACCCGCGCCACGTCATGGCCGCTTCGGCGGCCGTGTCCATGTTCGGCGCAGGTCCCAGCCTTTCGTGTCCCGGCTGTCAGGTCCCGGTCGTCAGGTCCCGGCTGTCAGGCGCTGACCAGCCGCCATTGGACGAGCGTATACCCGTCATGCGGCTCGAACACCGCCTCCACCGGCGCGCCGATCGGCACCGCCTGCTTCGGATCCCCGAGGAGATTCCCGACCATGCGGACGTTGCCGTATTCGGGCAGTTCGACCAGCACCACGACATACGGCCCGTGGCCGGTCAGCGCGCCGTGCACCGGGTGGTGCGGCTTCTGGTAGGAGTAGATGCGGCCGCGTCCCTGGATCTCCTCCCATCCCAGGTCGAAGCTGTGGCAGCGATGGCAAATCCACTCCGGCCCCCATTGCCACGCCCCGCAGCCCTTGCATTTCTGGATGCGCAGCTTGCCTTCGCGCGTGCCCTGCCAGTACGGCTCCGCGAGCCCGTCCGGCGCGGTGGAGGGCGTGGGCAGCCCGTTCGGCAGATAGGTCTCGCTCACAGCGTGGCCTCCGATCCCAGAATCAAGGAGCTGACCGGCGTCACCATGGGGCCGCCGATCACGATCGCCGCGTCGTTGCGCTTCACCTGGTTGATGGCGGTGCCGCGGATCTGGCGCACCGCCTCGATCACCAGTTCGAGCCCGTGCATGTAGCACTCGGCCAGGTTCCCGCCGCTGGTGTTCAGCGGCATCTTGCCGCTCTCCACGAACAGGTTCTCGGGCGTCAGGACCTCGTTGGCTTCCTCGGCCTTCACGAGCCCATGCTCCACCAGGCTCATCAGCACGCCGCCGGTGAAGTTCTCGTAGCACTGCACGATGCCCATGTCGGACGGGCCCAGCTTCGCCATCTCGTACATCCGCGGCGCCAACTGGTTGAAGTGCGAGCTCGGGTAGTTCGGCATGTTGTGCACGGGCGCCGCGCTGCGATGGTCGCTGCCCTGGCCGCAGGCGAGCAGGTAGGTCGGCTTGCCCTTGAAGTCCTTGGCGCGTTCCGCCGGCACCACGATCACGGCCGCGGCGCCGTCATTCTCCTGGCAGCAATCGTAGAGATGGAAGAACGGCTCGATGATCCAGCGCGACGCGTCGTATTTCGCGGCGTCGAGCGGCCGGCCCTTCATCACGGCGTTCGGGTTGTTCTGCGCGTGGTGATAGCAGGCGAGCGAAATCGCCCGCAGCGCGTCCTGCCGGATGCCATGGTCGTGCATGAAGCGCGTCACCTTCATGGCGAAGCGCTGCGCGGGCGACATCAGGCCGTAGGGGGCGAGGAACGCATCGTCCCCGGTCACGGCGGTGGAGGCCTGGCTCCGCCCGTAGCGCGCATACTGGCCCTGCGCGAGGGAGCGGAAGGCCACCACGCAATCCGCCATGCCGGTGGCGACCGCGGCCGCCGCGTTGCCGACCGCCCCGCACACGCCGCCGCCGCCGCCGCCCCAGAACATGTTGGAGAAGCGGAAGTCCTTCGTGCCCAGCGCCGAGGCGAGACGCGGCGCGTCCGACCGGTCGTTGCCGTAGGAGGCGAAGCCATCCACGTCGTGCGGGCTGATGCCGGCATCCTCGCAGGCGTTCACCACGGCCTGCAGCGCCAGCTTGAACTCGCTGTCGGGGGATTGCCCGTGCTTGTAATAGGTCGTCTCGCCGATGCCGACGATGGCGACCTTCCCTCGGAGGGTCCTGTCCGTCATCCGTTCCTTCCCTTGCGCAGCCGGCGCTGCTACTGACGAGTAGCAGGTCCAGCAGAATTGCCAAGAGCAAAGACGGAGGGGACGCGTACGCCCATGGATATTGGCACGCACGCAGCCGCGCGGCCGGGTCACCCGGCGCTGATCAACGCCGCGACCGGGGAAGTGCAGAGCTTCGCGGAGCTCGACGCCCGCTCGAACCAGTTGGCCCACTGGCTGTACGCGCAGGGCCTGCGTCGCGGCGACCACGTCGCGCTGTTCATGGAAAACACCATGAACGTGCTGGAGATCGCGTGGGCGGGGCTGCGGTCGGGCCTGTACGTCACGGCGGTCAACCGCTACCTGACCGCGGACGAGGCCGCCTACGTCATCGACGATTGCGACGCGACGGTGCTGATCGCGTCCCATGCGCGCGCCGAGGTGGCGGCCGAGCTGCCCGCCCGACTACCCCGCTGCCGGCACTACCTGATGACGGACGGCACGATCGACGGGTGGGCCGACTACGAGGCGGCGATCGCCCCCTGCCCCACCACCCGCCTCGCGCACGAATGGTGCGGCGAGACGATGCTGTACAGCTCCGGCACGACGGGGCGGCCGAAAGGCGTGCAGCGGCCGCTGCAGGACCTGACCGTGGCCGAAGGCCTGCGCGCCGCCCAGCTCACCGCGGAATACGGGTTCGGCCGCGACACGGTCTATCTCTGCCCGGCCCCGCTCTATCACGCCGCCCCGCTCAGCTTCTCGCTGTCCGTGCAGCATGCCGGCGGCACCGTGGTGATGATGCCGCGCTTCGATGCGGACGCCGCGCTGGAGGCGATCGAACGGTATCGCGTGACCCACAGCCAGTGGGTGCCCACCATGTTCGTCCGCATGCTGAAGCTGCCCGAGGAACGCCGCCGCGCCTTCGACCTCTCGAGCCATGTCTGTGCGATCCACGCCGCCGCGCCCTGCCCGCAGGAGGTCAAGCGCGCGATGATCGCGTGGTGGGGACCGATCGTCCACGAATACTACGGCGCCACCGAATCCAACGGCATGACGCGCATCACCGCCACCGAGTGGCTCGCCCACCCCGGCTCCGTCGGCCGCGCCAAACTCGGTATCCTCCACATCTGCGACGAGGACGGTCGCGACCTGCCCGTCGGCGAGGCGGGGCTCGTGTATTTCGAGCGCGACGTCATGCCCTTCGCCTACCACAAGGATCCGGACCGCACCGCGGCCACCCAGCACCCGGTGCACAAGACCTGGACCACGCTGGGCGACGTCGGATACGTCGACGCCGAAGGCTACCTGTATCTCACCGACCGCAAGGCCTTCATGATCATCTCGGGCGGGGTGAACATCTACCCGCGGGAGATCGAGGATGCGCTGGTCGGCCACCCCGCGGTGCGCGACGTCGCCGTGTTCGGGCTTCCCGATCCCGAGATGGGCGAGCAGGTGAAGGCGGTGGTCGAGCCGATGGACGGCGTGACACCGGACGCCGCTCTGGCCGAGACGCTGATCGCCTACGCGCGCGCCCAGCTCGCCCATTACAAGGTCCCGAAGTAGATCGACTTCATCGATGCCCTGCCCCGGCTGCCGACCGGGAAACTGTACAAGCAAGCGCTCCGCGCCGATTACCTCGCGCGGAGCTGACGGGGCAGGCTCCACCTTCGGCAGCGGCCTGCTGCAGGTGGCCGTCCCATCGCGTGATTCACGGCGGAGGCGCGCGCCTCCGCCGACCACGCATCAGGTCGGCCGCTTCTTCCGCTTGCCGCGCGGTTCCGCCGTCGCGAGATCGGGCAGGTCGACCAGCTCGATCGGCAGCGCGGCGGCGGTCGGGGCCGAGAGGGCGCCCGCCACCCGCTCCGGCGGCGAGGCCATGGGATCCTCGCCATGGGCGACCGCCTCGGCGGCGCGCGCCAGTTCGGTGACCACCTCGTCCGCGTTCTGCGCTTCCTCCTCGTCACGCCCCGACACTGGGACCGCGGCCATGAACTCGACCGCGGTGACCACCTGCGCCAGGTTCACGGTCGCCGCCGTCGCGCCCGGGACGGGCGTTCCCAGGAACTGCTTCGGGCGCCAGGCGAGGTCGATGCCATCGGGAAGTCCGGCATTGTCGAGCAGCACGTCCAGCAGGATCACGCCGTCCGGCGAGTGATGGACGGCCGTGATGCTGGCGATCCGCAGCACGTCGCCCGTGGTCAGCAGCAGGCCGAAGCGGCCGTGCAAGCCGACCATGCGGCGCCCCAGCCAGGCCGGCAGAAGGGTTTCGGCAGCTTCCGGGTCGGTAATCCGCGTCCAGCTCAAGGGGACATCCTTCGCGACGATGAGTCCCCCATCCTGCGACGTCCCCGGCGGCGCAGGCAAACCGGCCGCCGGAAACGTTCGCGCGATGCCGCCGCCGCGGACCGACCCGCTACGACGCCGGCAACCGCTGGTGCGCCGGCACGTCCAGCCTGAAGAACCGCGCCGCGTTCAGCCCCAGGATCTTGGCGCGCTGCGTGTCGTCCAGCATTGGCATGGTACGCTCGATCGCCTCCGCCGAGTGCGGCCACGTCCCCTCGTGGTGCGGGTAGTCGTTCGCCCACATGAAGTTGTCGACCAGCTCGTAGCGTTCGGCGAGATGCAGGCCGGACGGATCCTCCTGGAACGTCGCGAACCCGTGGGCGCGATAATAGTCCGACGGCAGGCCCTGCAGCTTCGGACGCACCCACATGTGGTGCTTGCGATAGGCCTCGTCCATCGCGTCGAGCAGCCAGGGCACCCAGCCGATCCCCGCCTCGACCGTGGCGAAGCGCAGCTTGCCGAACCGCTCCAGCACGCCGGACGCACAGAGATTGGCCACGGGCTCGATCGTCGGCGACAGCGAATGCGTGACGTAGTTGATCACCGCCCCGCCATTCCCGCGCGAGGCGCGCGGATCGCGCCCGGTCGAGACGTGGAAGGTGATCGGCAGGTCGCATTCCTCGATCAGCGCCCACATCCGATCGAAATGCGGCAGGTTGTAGTTGACGTGGTCGACGTCGTGCGCCCCCCAGATCGGCTTGCACGGCAGGGTCAGCGCGCGGAAACCGATCTTCGCGCAGCGCTCGATCTCCGCCAGCGTTCCCTCGAGGTCGCCCGGCGCGATCGCCGCCACCGGCAGCATCGACTGCGGATAGGCCCCGAACTGCTCCCACGCCCAGTCGTTCCACACCCGGCATTGCGCGAGCGAGAAGGTCGGGTCGGGCGTGGCCCACATCGCCAGGCCCTTGTTCGGGAAGATGATCTCGACGTCGATCCCGTCGGCCTGGTTGTCCTTGACCCGCTGCGCCGGATCCGCGCCCGACTGGCTGCGCAGCCAGTCCTCCCCCTCGAAGCTCATGACGCGGACCTTGTCCGGGCGGTATCCCTCGCAGTAGCGCCACTGCACGCCCTTCTCGTCGACGATGATGCGGGGCACGCGCTCCCGGTATTTCGCGTCGATCCGCTTCACCCAGAGATCGGCGGGCTCGTTGGCGTGGCTGTCGGTCGAGACCATGAAATACTTCTGCGGATCCGCCACGCGGGCCGAACGCTGCCAGCCGGCATGCCCGGGTGTCTCGAGCCGCCACAGATTCGGGGCATTGATCGCGACTTCGCTCATGGACATCCTCCTCGGGGCCGCGGAGCGGGCCCTTCTACTTATCGGTATGCTACGCTACGCTCAGGAAGAAGCATCCCGCAACAGAATGCGGCCGGCCGGACCGGCCGGCACGGGGAGGATCGGATCGGCATGAGCGATGAGGCGTCATTCTTCGGCTTGCGGGGCAGGAAGGCCCTGATCATCGGCGGCGGCCAAGGCATGGGCGAAAGTGCCGCGCGCTTCCTCGCCCGCGCCGGTGCGGACGTGGCCCTGGTGGACCTCGCCTCGGATCGCGCCGAACGCGTCGCGAAGCTGGTCGAAGGGCTCGGAACCCGCGGCATTCCCATCGCCGGCAACGTGCTCGAGGATGCGGAGATCCCGCGGATCGTCGGGGAAGCGGCGGACAAGCTGGGCGGGCTCGACGTCATGGTCTCGATCGTCGGCGCCGCCGCCTGGGGCTCCCTGCTCGACACGACCGCGGAGGTCTGGGATCAGCAGCTCGCGCTGAACCTGCGCTATTTCTTCCTGGTTGCACGTGAAACCGCCACGACGATGATCAAGGCGGGGCGCGGCGGCAGCATCGTCGGCATCGCCTCCGTGGACGGACAGCGCGCGAGCCCGATGCGCGGCGCCTACGGTGCGGCGAAGGCGGGGCTGATCAGCCTGGTGCAGACCATGGCCGTGGAATGGGCCCCACACCACATCCGGGTCAACGCGATCGCACCGGGCCATATCGTGACGCCGCGGCTCTACGACACGCCGCAGCGGGTGGACGCGTATGCGAACAGCCTGATCCCCATGCGCGCGCGCGGCGAGACCGACGATATCGGCAAGGCGGCGCTGTTCCTCAGCTCCGACATGGCGCGCTACGTCAACGGCACGACGCTGGACGTGGATGGCGGATTGCTCGCCGCCAACCTGTTCCCGCGCGGCCTGCCCGGCAACAACGCCTGACACGACGCGCACGACTTCACGCCGACCAGGCCCGCTGCCACAGTCGGGCCCGAGACGAACGGGGAAACGTCGATGAACTTCGATTTTTCGGACGACCTGAAGCAACTGCGCGACGAGGCGCGACGGTTCCTGTCGGAGCAGGCGACTCCCGCCGTCGCGCGACGAGCCCTGGACGGGCAGGAGCGGTATGACGCGACGCTGTGGAAGGCGATCGCCGAGATGGGCTGGATCGGCGCCGCGATCCCCGAGGAGTACGGCGGGGCGGGCCTCGGCTACGAAGGCCTGTGCGTGCTGGCCGAGGAGATCGGCCGGACCGTCGCGCCGGTGCCCTTCGCCTCCACCGCCTATCTCGCGGCGGAAGCGATCCTGCTCGCGGGGACCGAGGCGCAGAAGCGCGAATGGCTGCCGCGCATCGCCGATGGCTCCGTGATCGGCTGCTTCGCGCTGTCGGAAGGGACCGGCAACCCGGACCCGCGCTCGATCCGCGCCCGCGCCGTGGGGGGAAAACTGAGCGGCGTGAAGTATCCCGTCACCGACGGCGGCATCGCCGACGTGGCGATCGTCGTGGCACATGACGAGGCGGGCGAGATCGCCCTGTATCTCCTGCCGCTGAAGGGCGTCGCCCGCACCGACCTGAAGACGATCGACCCGACGCATAACCACGCCCGCTTCGACCTCGACGCCGCGGGAGCCGAGAAGCTCGGTGCGGCAGGCGGATGGGACCAGGTGCAGCGGCTACTCGACCGCGCGGCGATCCTGTTCGCCTTCGAGCAGGTCGGCGGATCCGACGCATGCCTGCAGATGGCGCGCAGCTACGCGCAGGAGCGCTATGCGTTCGGGCGCCCGATCGGCTCTTTCCAGGCGATCAAGCACAAGCTCGCCGATGTCTACGTGGCTCTCGAGCTCGCGCGGTCGAACGCGTATTTCGGTGCCTGGGCCCTGGCGGCGGATGCGTCCGATCTTCCACTCGCCGCGGCCACGGTGCGGGTCTCGGCGACCGAAGCGTACCATCTCGCGTCCAAGGAGAACATCCAGACGCATGGTGGCATCGGCTTCACCTGGCAGGTCGACTGCCACCTGTTCTATCGCCGTGCGAAGCATCTCGGCACGACGCTGGGGGGCGCGCCGTTCTGGAAGGATCGGCTCGTATCCCTGATCGAAACCCGCAACGCGGCCTGACCGGAGAGCGTCCATGGACTTCAACGACACCCCAGAGGAAGCCACGTTCCGCGCCGAGGTGCGGTCGTTCCTGCAGGCCAACGCGCAGCCCAAGGCGGGCACGCGCCCGGTGCTGCGGCAGAGCGGCATCGACGCGGAGGGCGTGCGCCGCTGCAAGGAATGGCAGGCGAAGAAGGCCGATGCCGGGTTCGCCGGCCTCACCTGGCCGAAGCGCTTCGGTGGCCGGGAAGCCTCCCCGATCATGCAGGTGATCTACAACCAGGAAGAGGACAACTACGTCGTTCCGAAGGGACTGTACGAGATCGGCCTCGGCATGTGCATCCCGACGATGATGGCCTATGCGAAGCCCGAACAGCTGGAACGCTACGTGAAGCCGGCGCTGCGCGGCGAGGAAGTGTGGTGCCAGCTCTTCTCGGAACCGGCCGGCGGATCCGATCTTGCCGCGCTGCGGACACGCGCGGAGAAGGATGGCGACGACTGGGTGATCAACGGGCAGAAGATCTGGACCTCCGGCGCGCATCTGTCCGATTTCGGCATCATCGTCGTGCGCACGGATCCGAACGTGCCGAAACATGAAGGCCTCACCTTCTTCTTCCTCGACATGAAGTCGCCGGGAATCGAGATACGGCCGATTCACCAGATGTCGGGCGCGCGGCACTTCAACGAAGTGTTCTTCACCGACGTGCGCGTCCCCGATGCGCAGCGGCTGGGCGCCGTCGGCCAGGGCTGGAAGGTGTCGCTGACGACGCTGATGAACGAACGGCTGGCCGTCGGCGACGTGCAGCGTCCGGATGTCGACGATCTGGTGGAGCTTGCGCGGACGGTGACGGTCGACGGGCAACCGGCGATCCGCAACGGCGCGGTCCGCGAGCGGATCGCCGAGTGGTATGCGCGCAGCCAGGGCCTGAAGTTCACACGCTTCCGCACGATCACAGCGCTGTCGCGCGGCGAGACTCCCGGCCCCGAGAACTCGATCCACAAGCTGGTGAATGCGTCCAAGCTGCAGGACATCGCGAGCTACGGAATCGACCTGATGGGTGAGGCCGGGATCCTGGTGGACGACGAAGTGGCCGAAGCCTACGGCATGTTCCAGGCGGCGCTGCTGTCGTCCCCGAGCTCCCGGATCGCGGGCGGATCGGACGAGATCCTCCGCAACATCATCGCCGAACGTGTGCTGGGGCTACCGGGGGACATCCGGGTCGACAAGAACGTCCCGTTCAACAAGGTGCCGAGCGGAAGTCGGTAGCAGGGGAGCGAGCCCCCGCGTGTCGCGGAGCCGGTGTCGCTGCATCTCGTGCGCCCCCCGCCCCCGTGTCATGGCCGCCGCAGGGCGGCCATCCACGACTTCGAGGGGCACGGAAAGTCATGGATGGCCGGCCGCCGCCGGCCATGACACGGAGGGACGACCTGCGCCGGCCATGACACGAGGGGCGGGGGCCCGCCATCACCCCCAGAGGTTAGGCACCACCGCGGCGGAGTAGCCGGACACGAACTCCTTCTCCGTCCCCGTCTCCGGATCGAAGGCGTGGCGGCGGACGCGGCCGATGTTCCCGCCATACAGGTGGATTGAGATCGACGCCCGGTCCGACAGCGCATTCGCCACGCGGTGGATGTCGCCGATCGTGGGTGAGACGGCGCCCACCATGCCGGGCGTGAGCCGCTCTACCCCCTCCGCCCGCAGCCGGCCGTCGGCGTCACGGACGTAGCCCGTCGCCGTCTCCGCTCCGCGCAGCATGCCGACCAGGCCCCACATCAGGTGGTCGTGCACGGGCGTCTGCTGGCCGGGGCCCCAGACGAAGCTCACCAGCGAGAACCGGTCCAGCGGATCGCCGTAGAGCAGATACTGCCGATAGGAACGGCCGTCCGCCTGGGCGAAAGTGTCGGGCAGCCAGTCGTCCTCGGCCACCAGCCGCGCGAGCATCTGGCGCGCCTCGGGCAGCACCGCCGCTTCGGCGAGCCCCTCGCGGTCGGCGAGGCGGGTGAGGTCGGCGACGAAACGACGCAGGGGATCGAGACTCACGACGCGTCCTCCCTCGACAAGAAACTCAGGCGGCGGGCCGCTTGCGCATCATCGCCTGCCGACGACAGATCGCGACCATCTCGTCGCGCTGGTTCCAGCACGTGTGCTCGAATTCCAGGATGCCGACGGTCGGCCGGGACTTGCTCTCGCGCATGTTCAGCACCTTGGTGCGGGCGCGCAGCGTGTCGCCATGGAAGACGGGCTTCGGGAACTTCATCTCGGTGAAGCCCAGATTGCCGACCGTGGTCCCCAGCGTCGTGTCGTTTACGGTCATGCCGACCATCAGCCCCGCAGTGAACATCGAGTTGACGATCCGCTGGCCGAATTCGGTCTTCGCCGAGAACTCCGCGTCGATGTGCAGCGGCTGCACATTCATCGTCAGGGCGGAAAACAGCGTATTATCCATTTCGGAGACGGTCCGCGTCCACGGATGGGCGAATTCCTGCCCCACGTGGAAATCCTCGTAATACAGACCGGCCATCCCATCCGCCCTCCCATTCGGAGGAAAAATCCTACCCCTGGCCGCCGACGGGAGCAAATCGTTCCCGACAGTCGCCCAAGCATGACATCACCTTCATCTGAACTGGTCGGCACGTGAACGTGTGCCCGACCGACACGGTCCATACCGATATGAAGGCCCGTGCACGTCTTCGGAAGCGGGATGTTCATGCGCAGCAAGGTTCCGGTCGTGGCCATCTCCGGGCTTCGCATCAACGGTCCCGGGTCGCACGGGCAACGCGGCACAGCGTGATGTCGTAACGTTCGAAAGGAAGCATGAGATGGACAAGGATCGGCTTGAGGGCATCGGACACCAGGTCAAGGGCTCCGTGAAGGAGACCGTCGGCAAGGTGACCGGCGATACGAAGACGGAGGCCGAGGGCAAGGCCGAGAAGACCGCGGGCAAGGTGCAGAATGCCGTCGGCGGCGCCAAGGATGCCGTGCGCGACGCGGCCAAGCGCTGAGGAGCCGGCGTCATGTCGACCATCCTGCTGATCATCCTGATCATCCTGCTGATCGGCGCGCTGCCGACCTGGCCGTATAGCGGCGGCTGGGGTTACTACCCGAGCGGCGGGCTTGGACTGATCCTGCTGATCGTCATCATCCTGCTGGTGATGGGACGCATATAGCGCTCCCGCGCCGGGCGATCGGCGGCACCCGCCCCGATCGCCCGTGCGACCGCCCTGGCGTAGCGCCAGTCCCGCTCAGGCTGGTTTCGCTGAAATCAGTTCCGCTCAGGCGGCGACCTTCTCCGCCCGGACGTCCTTGATGTCGCGGAAGGTGAGGTCCGGCGCCATCTCCTCGGCGCGCCGCATCATGAACGCGGAACTGGCGAGGAAGACCGGGTCGCCGTCCACGTCGTCGGCCATCGCACTCCGGTTCTCCGACACGAACTTGTCGAGCGCGGCTCGACTCTTTGCCGTGATCCAGCGCGCGAGCGCATAGGGCGACGGCTCGAACCCGATCGCCACGCCGTATTCCGCACCCAGCCGCGCCTGCAGCACGTCGAGCTGGAGCGTGCCGACCACGCCTACCAGAGGTGCCGATCCGTCCTGCGGGCGGAACAGCTGCACCACGCCCTCTTCCGCAAGCTCCACCAGCGCCTGGCGCAGCTTCTTCGCCTTCATCGCGTCGTCCAGTCGCACGCGACGCAGGATCTCAGGGGCGAAATACGGCACCCCGACGAAGTTCACCTCCTCCCCCTCCGTCAGCGTGTCGCCGATGCGCAGCGTGCCGTGGTTCGGGATGCCGACCACGTCGCCGGCAAAGGCCTCATCGGCGATCTCGCGCTCGCGGGCGAAGAAGAACTGCGGTGCGTGCAGCGGGATCTGCTTCCCCGTGCGCACCTGCTTCAGCCGCATGCCGCGCGTGAGCCGGCCGGAGCAGACACGCGCGAAGGCGATGCGGTCCCGATGGTTCGGGTCCATGTTCGCCTGGATCTTGAAGACGAGCGCGGTCAGTGCCGGCTCTGTCGCCTCGATCGGCCGCTTGTCGGATGGCTGGGTGCGCGGACGCGGGCCGTACTCGGCCAGCCCGTCCAGCAGGTCGGTGACGCCGATCCCCTTCATCGCACTGCCGAAATAGACCGGCGTCAGGTGCCCGGCATTGAAACTCTCGAGGTCGAACTCGGGCAGCGCGGAGCGCACCAGGTCGACCTCGTCCGCCACGTCCTGCAGCCGCCGGTCCGATTGCGGCAGGTCCTGCGTCAGATGCATCTCCCGCTTGCGCAGGTCGTAGGTGCCGACGAACTCCGACGCGCGGCCCACGGGCCAGGTGACGGGGGTGGTGTCGAGCGCGAGCGTCGAGGCGATCTCGTCCAGCAGCGCGATCGGGTCCTGCGCCTCGCGGTCCATCTTGTTGATGAAGGTCACGATCGGGATGTCCCGCAGGCGGCAGATCTCGAACAGCTTGCGGGTCCGCGCCTCGATCCCCTTGGCCGCATCGATCACCATCACCGCGGAATCCACCGCCGTGAGCGTGCGGTAGGTGTCCTCCGAGAAATCCTCGTGGCCCGGCGTATCGAGCAGGTTGAACACGCATCCGGCATGCTCGAACGTCATCACCGAGGTGACGACCGAGATCCCGCGATCCCGCTCGATCCCCATCCAGTCGGAGCGGGTGCGCCGCCGCTCTCCCTTCGCGCGGACGTTGCCGGCGAGCTGGATTGCGCCGCCGGCCCGCAGCAGGTGTTCGGTCAGGGTCGTCTTCCCGGCATCCGGGTGCGAGATGATCGCGAACGTGCGACGACGGGCGATTTCGGCGGCGGGATCGGTGGTCATCGGGCTCTCATACACGAAGCGGTTCGCCAAGGGGACTGCCGGCGGCGCGGGGGCACGCCTCGCGCACACGGGGAAAGGCGCACCCGATCGCGCAGGGGGCGGACAGCGGCAAACGATATGGGTCCGTCCGCGCGATCCGTCGAGGCGCAATGCAGCGTTGCAGTGCTCGGACGTCACCCGGGCGGCAAACTCCCCATCTTCCGTGCAATCCCGCAGGGACAAAACAAGAGGGACGCACTTCGCTTCCGCGTGTCCGCACCGGCTTGTCATGGCCGGTTACGACGGTCCCTCACCGTCGCGCCTCGCTCCACGGAGTTCGCAGGCGCGCTTTGAGACAGGAGTTCGCCATGCACGCCGACACCCTTGCCCGCCGTCGTTTTTTCCGTCTGGCCGCCACCGGCCTGTTCGCCACCGCCCTGCCCGCGGCCGCGTTCCCCACATTGGGCCATGCCCAGGCGGCGGCCGCGCCGACGGACCCGATCCGGGCCTTGGACGCGGCCCTGCTGCAGGCGATGAAGACAGGCCGTTCCGCCTCCTTCGCGGAACGTTATGAGATGCTGTCCGGCCCGGTGGACCAGGCCTTCGATCTCGACGCGGTGCTGCAGACCTCGGTCGGACCGCGCTGGGCCACCCTGTCGGCCACCGAACGGGACGAGCTGCGCAGTGCGTTCCGGCGCTACACGATCGCCAACTACGTGGCGAACTTCGACTCCTATGAGGGTCAGCAGTTCCAGCTCGACCCCGCGCCGCGCTCCCTGCCCGGCGGGCAGCAGGTCGTGACCACGCGACTGGTCGCGCCCGGCGGCAGCACGACCGTGCTGGGCTACGTGATGCGGCAGACGCCGTCCGGCTGGAAGGCCGTGGACGTGCTCGCGGACGGCGCGATCAGCCGCGTCGCGGTGCAGCGGTCGGACTTCCGCGGCCTGTTGAGCCAGGGCGGCAGCCGCGCCCTGGCGAGCAGCCTGCAGCGCAAGACGGCGGACTTGTCGGGCGGCGCGCTCGCCTGATCCGCGGGGCCGCCGCCCATCCGCGGCGGCCCGCCTGCGATCTCGGGCGAACGCCGTCCACCCAGCCTGCCTTCCGGCCGTCCCGCTCCGCCCACCGCTCGGTGGCACGTGGCTTGCCTCGTCTCGCTTGTTATTGCGAGGGAGACGAGGGTGCGACGACGCATGTTTCTGCAGGGTGCCGGTGCCCTGCTCAGCCTGCCTTCGGTCGTGCGCGCCGAATCGGCAACCACGCTGAAATTCATCCCCTACGCCGACCTGGCGCTGCTCGATCCGATGGCGGCCGCCTTCGTCACGCGCAACCACGTGCTGATGGTATTCGACACCCTCTACGCGCTGGACGAGGCAGGCGAGCCGCAGCCGCAGATGGTCGAGGGTCACACGGTCGAGGACGACGGCAAGCGCTGGCGCCTCAAGCTCCGGCCCGGCCTGACATTCCACGACGGCACGCCGGTGCTGGCGCGCGACGTGGTGGCGAGCCTGCAGCGCTGGTGGACCAACGACGCCTATGGCCAGGCGCTGGCGGCGGCGACCGACGAGATTTCTGCGCCGTCCGACGACACGGTGCAGTTTCGCCTCAAGCGGCCGTTCGGCCTGCTCCCGCATGCGCTCGCCCATCCGACCAACCTGGTCGCCGCGATCATGCCGGAACGGCTCGCCCGCACCCCGGCCAGCACGCGGCTCACGGAAATGGTCGGCTCCGGCCCGTACCGCTACCTCGCCGCCGAACGCGTGGCGGGTGCGCGGAACGTCTATGCGCGGTTCGAGGGCTACGTGCCGCGACCGACCGGCACGCCCAGTTTCTGCGCCGGCCCGCGGATCGCGCATTTCGACCGCGTGGAATGGCTGACCACGCCGGACCCGGCAACGCAGGTTGCCGCCCTGCGCGCGGGCGAGGTCGACTGGGTCGAGCAGCCGCAGATGGACCTGGTGCCGCTGCTGCGGAAGGAGAGCGGGCTGCGGCTGACGGTGGCCGAGACGAAGGGGTTGATCGGCTTCCTGCGCTTCAACTTCCTCTTCCCGCCCTTCGACAATCCGGCGATCCGCCGAGCGGTCCTGGCCGCCGTGAACCAGCGCGAGTTCATGGAGGCGGTGGTCGGCGACAACGCCGCCTGGTCCAAGGCCGGCTACTTCGCCCCTGGCAGCGACATGGCCTCCGACGCGGGGATGAGCGCCCTGTCGGACGCGCCGGACCTCGGGGCGATCAAGCGGCAAATCGAGCAGGCCGGGTACAAGGGCGAGCGGGTCGTCTACCTCTCGGTCAACGACGTGCCGCGGATTGCCGCAATCGCGATGGTCGGTGCCGATCTGCTGCGCAAGCTGGGCTTCAACGTCGACGAGGTCGCCACCGACTGGGGTACGGTGGTGCAGCGGTCGGTGCGGCGCCAGCCCTTGGACAAGGGCGGATGGAGCATGTTCGCCTCCTTCACCGGCGGCTACGACATGAGCAGCCCCGGGAGCGCCAACCTGCTGCGCGGCAACGGCCCGCGTGCCTATAACGGCTGGCCGGAGCTACCGGCGATGGAGACGCTGCGCGACCGCTGGCTCGCCGCCGACGACCTGGGCGCGCGGAAGGCGATCGCGCGGGAGATCCAGCTCCAGGCCTTCCAGGACGTGCCCTTCCTGCCGTTGGGTTCCTACTACCAGCCCACCGCCTACAAGGCGGACCTGACCGGGATGCAGAAGGGGCTGATCCTGTTCACCAACGTGAAACGGAGCTGAGAGCCCGACCGCCCAGCATCCCCCTCCCCCCTCGCGGGGGAGGGCCGGGGTGGGGGGGCCGCCCGCGACCGCTCGGACGCAGGGGCCGCGCCCCGATCCGGGATCGCGACCCCGATCACCCCCTCCCCGCGCCCCCCTCCCGCAAGGGGAGGGGGAGGTGCGGCATGACCTGCTCGCGAAGCACGCCCGCCATGGAGCGGTTCACCCGCGCCAACGCGTCCTCCCAGGCGAACACCCCGAACCGGTCGAACTCGGGCAGCACCGCCCCGTCGGGCGCGGTGAAGGTGCTGCGGCACCGCAGCGCCGTCGGATCCGGGAGATCCGGCCGCACCCACGCGAACAGCACGAGATCCTTCGCCGGCAGATAGCGATGCCGTCCCAGCGGATGCAGCGCCTCGGGCGTCGCCGTGATGCCGGTCTCCTCCGCCAGCTCGCGCAGCGCCGCCGCCAGATGGTCCTCGCCCGGATCGGCCAGCCCCTTCGGAATGTCCCAGCGCGGCGAGCGGGTCGCATGTCCCAGCAGCACCCGTGCGCCATCCGTCACGATCACCCCGCACGACACCGCCCGCGCCATCGCACCACCCCCGCGCCAAGCGCCCCAAACGCAAGAAGCGCCGCCCGAGGGCGACGCTTCTGTCCGTCCGACCGGAAAACCGCGATCAGCGCGAGTAGAACTCGACGACCAGATGCGGCTCCATCTGCACCGGATACGGCACGTCCGACAGCTTCGGCGCGCGCCCGAACCGGCCCTTCATGGCGCGGTGGTCGACCTCGAGATACTCGGGGACGTCGCGCTCCGGGCTCTGCGCGGCGTCGAGCACCATCGCGAGCTGCTTCGACTTCTCCTTCACCTCGATCGTGTCGTTGTCGCGCACGAGGTAGGAGGGGATGTTCACGCGCTTGCCGTTCACCAGCACATGCCCGTGCGAGACGAACTGACGGGCGGCGAACGGAGTGATCGCGAACTTCATGCGGTAGATCACCGCATCCAGCCGGCGCTCCAGCAGCTCGATCAGGTTCTCCGAGGTGTCGCCCTTCCGGCGCACCGCTTCCACATAGTACTTGTGGAACTGCTTCTCGCTGATGTTGCCGTAGTAGCCCTTCAGCTTCTGCTTCGCCATCAGCTGGGTGCCGAAGTCGGTGGGCTTCTTGCGGCGCTGGCCGTGCTGGCCGGGACCATATTCCCGCTTGGCGACCGGGGACTTCGCCCGTCCCCACAGGTTGACGCCCAGGCGGCGATTGATCTTGTACTTGCTTTCGGCGCGCTTGGTCATGAGCTTGCGCGTAGCCTTTCTTCGTGTTGTTGCACCGGTAGGCCCCTCCCCATCCGGCCAACCTGGCCGCAACGGCGAGCGACGGGCGCGGGCCCCGAAGGCCCGTCCACGTTCCCGGCAGTGGGCGGGCCTATAGGCGCCCCACCCTCCGGTTGTCAAACATCGGACATGCCGCACGTCGGCGAGCCGCTGCGCCGCCCCGCCTTGTCAAAGTCACCGCCGCCCCGTAGCAGACGCGTCATGATCCAGCGCAGCGACATTCTCTGGCTCGGTGTCTCCGCGGGCGTCATGGGCTGCCTCGTCGGCGGCATGATGCTGGGCATCGGCATGGACCTGATCATCAACGGCGCGCCCATCGGATGGCTGCTGATGCTGCCCGGCGCCCCGGTTTCCGCCATTCCCGGCTGGTTCCTCGCCAAACGCCTCGCCCGCCAGCTCTGACGCGCGCCGGCCGCCGGGACCGTGCGGTTGGCTGGCCGGCGCGCGCCCGGCCACGACGGAGGACGGGGACGACGGTGAACCGGCCATGGGGTCGGACCGGCCATGATGGTGGCCGGACCGATACCTCGCGGGTATGAGGAACGCGCGACCGGCGCCATGGACGCAAGGCCGCCGCCCCGCCATCCTCCCCCGATGACCGATCTGCCCAAACCCCGCCTGCGCCACGGCGTCGTGGAGGTCCCGGTGCACCACATGCGCGGCGGCACCTCCACCGGCCTCGTGATCTGGGAGCGCGCCGCACCCCGCGACCTCGCGGTGCGGGAAGAGCTGCTGCGACACCTCATGGGCATTCCCCTCGCCGGAGAGCGACCCGGAAACCGGCAGATCACCGGCCTCGGACGCGGCCCGGCCACCAGCAACAAGGTGTTCTTCGCCGAGACCGAACACGTGGACGGCCGCCTGCGACTCGTCAGCACCCTCGCCCAGCTCGCCGCCAGCCATGCCGCGGTCGACTGGAGCGTGAATTGCGGCAACATGTCCGCCGCCCTGCCGCTCTGGGCCCTCGACACCGGCATCGCCACGCCAGGCCCCGGCGCGTTCGAGATCGACATCCGCAACACCAACACGGGCGTCGTCACCACCGCACGGATGGTGCGCGAGCCGGATGGCCGCTTCATGCCGGCGGAGATTCCCGGCGTGGACGGCGCCTTCCCCGCCGTGGACCTCTTCCTGCATGCCCCGGTCGGCGCCAAGACCGGCCGCCTGCTGCCGACCGGTTCGGTGTGCGACACGGTCGCAGGCCACACCGTCTCCTGCGTCGACGTCGCCGTGCCGATGGTGATCGCCGCGGCCGAAGCCTTCGGCAAGACCGCCCACGAACCGCCCGCCGCGCTGGAAGCCGATACCGCCTTCATGGCCACGCTGCGCGAGGTCTGGACCGAAGCCGGGCTCCGCATGGGACTCACGCGCCGCGACGGCAGCCGCATGACGGCCGAGGACCTCCGTCGCAGCGAGACCATCCCGAAGGTCTGCATCGTCGGCCCGCCCAAGGCGGGCGGCACGCTCGCGGTGCGCTACTTCACCCCGCAGACCGCGCACGGCTCGATGGCCGTCTCCGGCGGGTGCTGCCTCGCCGCCGCGGCGCTGATCCCCGGCAGCGTCGCGCACCAGGTCGCGAACGGACTTGCCCCTGCCGGTCCGGACTTCGCCGAACATGCGGTGGCGATCGAGAACCCCGCCGGCATCCTGGACGCAAGCGTCGTCGCGCGCGCCGGCGGGGAGGCGCTGGAGGTCCGCAGCGCCGCCTACCGCCGCAGCGCCCAGGTGCTGCTGCAAGGATGGACCCCGCTCTACCGCGCCTCCGCCGAACTGCAGGCCGCGCTGCTGGACTGAACCGGAGCGACCGCGCACGGCGGCGCGGCCGCAAGCCCCGGCATCCGCCTCGCCGAGGAACGGGCAATCAAGCGGTCAGGCGGTTCAGGCGGTCAGATGCGTGTGCGGCGCCGCGCTGCCGCCATGGGTGTGCCGCTCCTCCCGCACCGTCACCGGCACCACGTGCAGTGCCGCGTGCCGCACCCCGCGCTGCGTCGTGAGCTGGTCGGCGAATTGCGTCACCTCGCCCGCGGTTCCGCGCAGCACCCCGATTTCCAGGCACGCCTCATGATCCAGATGGACGTGCAGGTTCGCCACCATCAGGTCGTGCCGGTCGTGCTGCGCCCGGGTCAGCCGCTGCGCCAGCGCGCGCGTCTCATGATCGTACACATAGGTCAGCGTCGCCACGCACGGTGTGTCGGGCGCCGCCGCGGCGTCCCGATCCACCATGCCGCGGACGATGTCGCGGAACGCCTCCGACCGGCTGGCATAGCCGCGTCGCGCCATCAGCGCGTCCACCGCCGCCAAGAGCTCGTCGTCCATGGTGATGGTGATGCGCTGCATGAGCCCTCCGCTGCTCGAGGATACCGGCAGATGCGCGCCCCACGCGAGAGCCACGGACAACAGACGCGCGCGCCTCGGTTGCCCTCCGGTATGAACAATGGCACTGAAGGTATGACGACGCCGACGAGGACGACCATGCCCGCAGACCCGCAAACCGGATCAGGAACCGCGCTCCACACGCATGTGCGGCCGGGAACGCGGGCGTGGCGCGGCAGGGTCGGCGCGATGTTCGGGGCCCTGCTCATGGCCAACGCCGCCGCCTGGCTCTGGGCCTGGGATGCCTTCGGCGACCGCCCGGCCCTTCTCGGCACCGCCCTCCTCGCCTGGGTCTTCGGCCTGCGCCATGCCGTCGACGCAGACCACATCGCCGCCATCGACAACGTCGTGCGCAAGCTGATGCAGGACGGCCAGCGGCCGATCGGGGTCGGCCTGTTCTTCTCGCTGGGCCACGCCTCCGTCGTGTTCCTCGCCTGCGCCGTGATCGCCGCCACCGCCGCGACCATCCCGCTGGAGGCGGTGCGGGAGGTGACCGGCACGATCGGCACCGCCGTCTCCGCCTCCTTCCTGATGCTCATCGGCCTCGGCAACCTGCTGATCCTCCGGCAGGTCTGGGGGCAGTTGCGGCACGTCCGGCGGGATGGCCGCCTGCCCGCCCAGCCGTTCGATGCCGCCGGACCGCAAGGGCTGCTGACCCGCCTGCTGCGCCCCGCGCTGCGCGCCATCCGCCGGAGCTGGCAGATGTACCCGCTGGGCTTCCTGTTCGGTCTCGGCTTCGACACCGCGACCGAGATCGGCCTGATGGCGATTGCCGCCACCCAGGCGGCCGGCGGACTCCACCCGTGGGAGGTGCTCGTCTTCCCCGCCCTGTTCACCGCCGGGATGACGCTGGTGGATAGCGCCGACAGCATCCTGATGGTCGGCGCCTACGAGTGGGCGTTCGTCGATCCGCTGCGCAAGCTCTGGTACAACCTGACCATCACCGCGGCCTCGGTGGCGGTCGCGCTGCTGATCGGTGGCGTCGAGGCCGCCGGCATGCTCGCGGACCGGCTCTCGCTCGACGGCCCGGCCTGGCGCTTCGTGGCAACGCTGAACGAGGACGTCACCCTCCTCGGATGCCTCGTGATCGGCATCTTCGTGCTCGCCTGGATCGTATCCGCCGGCCTGTATCGCTGGGCGGCGTGGAATGTCCGCCCGGCCACGGCGCAGGACTGATCTGACCGACTCTCGGGAACGTGACCCCGCAAAGGGAGGAAGGCTTTCTAGGGTCCGGGGCAGACGAGAGGCCGGGAATGAACGCCCCCGAACTGCGGAAGAAGGCTGCCGAGGCGCGATCCATGGCGGAGTCGGCACGAGATCCGGCGATTCACGCCTTGCTGCTCGAACTTGCGACCGACCTCGAGCAGGAGGCCGACGATCTCGACCGCCAGCCGAAGGAACGCCGCGCTCACCCCAGGATTCCGGTGCCCGGGCCGCTGGTGCGGATGCGCCGCCTCGACCATCCGGGATTGGCCTTCCTCTCGCTCGCGGACCTCTCGGAAGGCGGAGCCGGGCTGCGCGGCACCCTGGGCTGGCCGGTCGGCACCCCGGTCGAACTCGGCTTCCTCGACGGGAGCGCCACGCTGCGCGGCACGATCGCGCGGATCGCCGACCGGCAGGTCGGGGTGGCATTCGGCACGGCGACCGCCGGCTCGAACACCGGACAGCTCGTCATCGCCCTGACCAGCAGCGAAGGCGCCGTTCGCGAGGCCTGACGGCGATCGGCCTCGCACCTGCCAAGGCCCGTCCCACGCGCGCGGGACGAACGGCGTCAGCCGGCTTCGGGGCCGGACCCGTCCGGATCGGGTGACGGAAGATCCGGCTCCAGCCGGCCGCGCTGGCGACGGCCGATCGCGAGCTCCGTGACCATGCCGTGCAGGGTGCGCAGCTCCTGCTCCGTCACCTCGCCGCGCTGGAACAGGTGGCGGATGTTCCGCACCATCCCCGGCCGCTTCGGCAGGTTGCGCAGGAAGCCGCACGCGTCGAGCTGGTCCACGAGGTGGCGCAGGAAATTGTCGAGTTCGCCCTTGGTCGCGACCCGGCTCTCGTTCGTCATCAGCGCGCGCGGGGCGGTCTCGTCGGCCGCCGTCCACCACTCATAGGCCATCACCATGACCGCCTGGGCCAGGTTCAGGGACATGAAGGCGGGATTGAGCGGGTAACGGACCAGCGCATCCGCCTGCGCCATGTCGTCGTTGTCGAGGCCGGCCCGCTCCGGCCCGAACAGCAGCCCGGTCCGCAGCCCGCGCGCCGCGATGCCGCGCAACTCGTTCGCGGCGCCCCGCGCGGTCAGCACCGGCTTGACGATGTGGCGCGGCCGCGGACACGTCGCGAACACGTGGTGCAGGTCGGCGACGGCGTCCGCCACCGTGTCGTGCAGGGTCAGGCAATCCAGGATCCGGTCGGCGCCCGAGGAGTTCCGCCACGCCTTCTCCTGCGGCCAGCCATCGCGTGGCGCCACCAGCCGCAGGTGGAACAGGCCGCCATTCGCCATCGCCCGCGCACAGGCGCCGATGTTGTCGGCCAGTTGCGGCCGCACCAGGATCACGATCGGCGCGTTGCCGATCGGCGCCAGCGGCGCCCCGCCTTCCCGTCCCGTCATCGCCCGCGTCCGGCTCAGCCCGCGCGCCGCCAGGTGGTGCCCTGGGGACCGTCCTCCAGCACCACGCCCCGCGTCGCCAGCTCCGCGCGGATCGCATCCGCCCGCGCGAAATCGCGCGCCTTCCGCGCCGCGAGCCGTTCGGCGATCGCCGCCTCGATGCCGGCCGCGTCCTCTCCCGCGCCGCGGAACCAAGCCGAGGGCGCGGCCTGCAGCAGCCCCAGCACGTCGCCGGCCGCCCGCAAGCCGCAGGCGGCGTCGAAATCCCCCGCCAGTGCCGCATCCGCCAGGCCGTGCATCGCCGACAGGGCGAGCGGCGTGTTCAGGTCGTCGCACAAGGCCGCCATCACCGCCGCCGGCGGATCGACCGCGCGGATCTCGGGGAATTTCTCGAGCGCGCGATAGAACCGGTCGAGCTCCCGCTTCGCCTCCGCGAGCGCCGCATCCGAGAAGTCCGGGGTGGAGCGGTAATGGGTGCGCAGCAGCAGCACGCGGATCGCCTCCCCGGGCGCACGCGCCAAGGCCTCGCGCAGCGTGATGAAGTTGCCGAGGCTCTTCGACATCTTCTCGCCGTCGACCAGCAGCATGCCGTTATGTACCCAGTAGCGCGCGAAGCTCGCCCCCGGGAAGGCGCACAGGCTCTGCGCCACCTCGTTCTCGTGGTGCGGGAAGATCAGGTCGGTGCCGCCGCCATGGATGTCGAAGCTCTCGCCCAGGTGCTTCCACGCCATGGCGGAGCACTCGATGTGCCAGCCCGGCCGCCCCCGTCCCCAGGGGCTGTCCCATCCCGGCAGCTCCGGCGAGCTGGGCTTCCACAGCACGAAGTCGCCCGGATCGCGCTTGTACGGCGCGACGTCGATCCGCGCGCCGGCGAGCAGCTCGTCCGGGCTGCGGCCCGACAGGCGGCCATAGGACGGGTAGCTGGGCACCGAGAACAGCACGTGGCCCTCGGCCGCATAGGCATGGCCCGAGGCGATCAGCCGCTCGATCACCGCGATCATCTCGGCGATGTGGCCGGTCGCGCGCGGTTCCACATCCGGCGGCAGCGCCCCCAGGGCGGCCATGTCGGCGTGGAAATCCTCGGTCGTGCGGGCGGTGAGCGTGGCGATCGGGATATCCAGCGCGCGGGCCCGCGCATTGATCTTGTCGTCCACGTCGGTGACGTTCCGGACATAGGTCACCCGCGGATAAAGCCGCCGCAGCAACCGCGCCAGCACGTCGAACACCACGACGGGCCGCGCATTCCCGATATGGACGAGGTCGTACACGGTCGGCCCGCACACGTACATGCGCACGTGCTGAGGGTCGATCGGCTCGAACCGCTCCTTCCGGCGCGTGAGGCTGTTGTGCAGGACCAGCGGGTGCATGAGGCCTTGTTCCAGGTGTCGCCGCGCGGAGCAGCCCGACGCGGGACGCGATTTCTCCGCCAAAGCGGTCCGCGAATCAACGCGCCGGATGTCCATTGACAGGCAGCAACCATCAGCGCACATCGGGCCGCGATTGAGAGAGACTCGCAAATGACGGATGCCCCTGTCCTTGCGACGGCCGAACCCTCGACCGCACGCCTCGCCCGCTACCTCGCGGTTTTCGGCCCAGGTCTCGTCGTCATGCTCGCCGACACCGATGTCGGCAGCGTCATCACCGCGGGTCAGAGCGGGGTCCAATGGGGCTACCGCCTGCTGCTGCTGCAGCTTCTGCTGGTGCCAATCCTGTACGTGGTCCAGGAGCTGACCGTGCGGCTGGCGATCTACACCGGTCGCGGTCATGGCGAGCTGATCCGGGAGACGTTCGGTCCGGTCTGGGCCTGGGTCTCGGTCACCGGCCTCGGCATCGCCACACTCGGTGCCCTGCTGACGGAATTCGCCGGGGTCGCCGGGGTCGGCGAGCTGTTCGGGATCCCGCGCGTCGCCAGCCTGTCCCTCGCGGCGATCGGGCTGCTGGCCATCGTGCTGACCGGGTCCTATCGCCGGGTGGAGCGGGTCGCGATGGCGGTCGGCCTGTTCGAGCTGGCGTTCTTCTTCGTCGCCTGGGCGGCGCATCCTGGACTCGGCGCGATGCTGACGGGCGCGGCCGACATCCCCGTGCACGATCCCGACTACCTCTACCTTGCAGCCGCGAACATCGGCGCCGTGATCATGCCGTGGATGGTGTTCTACCAGCAGTCCGCCATCGCGGATAAGAGGCTTGGACCGCAGCACCTCACCGTCGCGCGCATGGACACCGCGATCGGCGCGGTGGTCACGCAGCTGGTGATGGCGGCCGTCCTGATCGCCTGCGCGGCGACGATCGGCCGAACCGCGCCGGGCACCTCCCTGGACAGCGTCGGCGCGATGAGCGAGGCGCTGACGCCGTTCCTCGGCCACACCGCGGGCCGGCTGCTGTTCGGTGCCGGCGTCCTCGGCGCCGGCATGGTGGCGGCGATCGTCGTCTCCCTCGCACTCGCCTGGGGGCTGGGCGAAGTGACCGGATACCGGCGCTCCCTCGAACACCATCCGCTCGAGGCGCGCTGGTTCTACGGCATCTATGCGCTGGCCGTGGTCGCGGGCGCAGTGCTGGTGGCGGTCTGGCCGAACCTCGTCGCGCTGAATGTCGGCGTGCAGGTGATGAATGCGCTGATGCTGCCGCTGGTGCTGGGGTTCCTGATCGCGCTCGCGATGCGCGCATTGCCGGCGGCGCACCGGCTGCGCGGGCCCTATCTGTGGCTGGTGATCGGCGTGACGGCGGCGACCTGCGCCCTGGGCGTCTGGGGCGGCATCGCCGGCGCGCTGGGCTGACACCGTTCCGGCGGTGCCGCCGCGCGCCGATCGGGCCGAGCAGTTTCAGCCTCGCCTCGCCTCCGGATCGTTCCCCGACCGCTCATCCCGTGTCCGGCGTGCCGAATGGGCGGAAAAACGCTGCGAATTGTGATGCCACCGGGGGCGCTCCGCTCCGTTCACGAACTGGCGGTGCGCGGCACCGCTTCACGAAACGAGGACGTAGTGTGATGGCAGAGCAGCGACATGTCGCCAATCCGGGCAATTTCGCCGCGGATCGCGAGCGGGCAGCGCGCGCCGGCCATATCGGCGGGCAACGAAGCTCGGGGAACTTCGCACGGGATCCCGCGCGAGCCGCCGAAGCCGGCCGGAAAGGCGGGCAGCGCAGCCATGGCGGAGGCGGATCGGCCAGGCGTGAGAAGGCCGGAACGAGCTCCGACACCGGCGCGCCGCCGCAGCAATCGTCGGACACGACCGACCGGCACGCGACCTGACGATCAATGCTGCCGAACGGTCGAGCTGCCGGAGTCCCGCCGGCGGCTCGATCGGCGTTCACGCCAAAGGACAGGAGCCCGACATGCCGCAAGACACCACCCAGCCTGCCGCCACCGGTGCGGTGCTGCACCAGGTACGCGCCCACTTCGCCACCCCCGAGAAGCTGCAGGACGCCGTCAGCCGCCTCGGCATGGCCGGCTTCGACCGAGCGGACATGAGCCTGCCAAACCATGTGCCGGCTGGTGAAGCGACGCCGGGGACGGCTGCCCGCCCCGTGAACACCGAAGAGGATGCGCGCCAGCAGCGCGCCCTGCATGCCGGCACGGCCGCCGCCGCGGCGGGCATGGCCGCTGCCGGCATCGTCGTCGCGACCGGGGGCGCCGCGCTACCCGCGCTGGCGGCCGCGGTCGCGGCCGGCGGTGCGGCGGGGGGCGGCATGGCCGCGGTCACCAGCGCCGTCACCGGCAGCGAACAGACCACGCGGGAAATCGACGCCGAACATGGCGAGCTCGAGCTCGCGGTGCGGGCACCCACGGAGGAGAAGCGCAACCGCGCGGAGGGGATCCTGCGGGAGGCCGGCGGACAGCGTCTCGAACGGTTCTGACGTCCAGAAGTTCGCTGTAGAGAACACGAGGTCTTGCGAAGCCGCCAATCGAACGCAAGACCTCGTCCCGCGCTTCATCGGCGTGCGGTTCGACCGCAAGCCCCGACCGCGAAGCACATCGGCGGCGACCGACCCACTTCCTGCGCTCCGCGACGCAGCCGCCGTTCAACCGCGCGGCACGCGGCAGGAGCCTTTCGAAACGACGAGGATATCATGGCCGCATCGAAGAATCTGACCGACCTCCTGCTGGTGTTCATGCAGGATATCTATTACGCCGAACGACAGATCACCAAGGCGCTGCCGAAGATGGCCAAGGCCGCGCAGAGCGAGAACCTCAAGCAGGCGTTCCTGCATCACCGCGAAGAGACGCAGGGCCAGATCGAGCGTCTGCAGAAGGCGTTCGAGGTGCTTGGCAAGCGCGCGCGGGGCCAGACCTGCGAGGCGATCAACGGCCTGATCGAGGAGACCGAGGAAGTCATCGAGGAGTTCCCCGAGGGCAGCGTGCGTGACGCCGGCCTCGCCGCCTGCGCACAGGCCGTGGAGCACTACGAGATGGCGCGCTACGGCACCGTGGTCGCCTGGGCCAAGGCCGCCGGCCAGCAGGAAATCGTCAAGCTGATGGAGGAGACGCTGGCTGAGGAGAAGAAGGCCGACCAGCTGCTCAACCAGCTCTCCAACAAAGAGCTGAACCAGAGCGCGGCGAAGCAGGCCGCCTGACGCCAGCCTGCCTGACGTGAATGGAGTGGGGACCGCGGAGCGCAGGCTTCGCGGTCCTCGCCGTCTCAGGCCCCCGCTTCGCCTCGGCCTGCGCCATCGCGCCGCTTCGCCATCACGCCTGCGCGCGCGAAGGCGGCGCGAGGATTGGCAGGGACCATCTGCCCGTTCATGGTCCGAAATGGCGGTTGGGCAATCCGACAGACCAGGAGTCCAGGATGCTGCGTGAAGACCCGCATGGGACGGCCGGCCTCCGCGCCGCCGACTTACGATTCCAGGAGGTGCGGGCCGCGACCGAGGCCCTGGTGGTCGCCCTGTCCGACGAGGACCAGTGCGTCCAGTCCATGCCCGATGCGAGCCCGGCGAAATGGCATCGGGCCCACACGACTTGGTTCTTCGAGACCTTCGTGCTGGCCCCGCACGTGCCCGGCTACCGCCCCTACGATCCGACCTTCGGGTTCCTCTTCAACTCCTATTACGAGTCGGTGGGGGCGCGGCATCCAAGGCCGATGCGCGGCATGCTGACCCGTCCCTCGGCGACCGAGGTCGGCCGATATCGCGCGCATGTCGACGCCGCGATGCAGGATGCGCTCCCGCATCTCCCGCAGGCAGCCCTGGGACTGGTGGAACTCGGCCTGCAGCACGAGCAGCAGCACCAGGAGCTGCTGATCACCGACGTGCTCCACCTGTTCGCGCAGTCGCCCCTTCTCCCCGCGATGCTGCCCGACTGGCGCCCGCCCCCGACCGCCGCCCCGCCCACCCGGTTCGTCGACCTTCCGGAAGGTGCGGTGACGATCGGCCACCAGGGATCCGGCTTCTGCTTCGACAACGAGCAGCCGCGCCACCCGGTGCTGCTGCATGGCGGCAGCATCGCGACGCGGCTGGTGCGCAACGCCGAGTGGCTGGCCTTCATGCAGGACGGCGGGTACCGCACGCCGACATTGTGGATGTCCGACGGCTGGGCGGCGGCGCAGGCCGCCGGCTGGACGGCGCCGCTGCATTGGCACCGGGGCGAGGACGATCACTGGTACCAGTTCGGGCCGTCGGGCCTCCATCCGCTCGACCCGGAGCAGCCGGTGCGCCACGTGAGCTGGTACGAGGCGGACGCGTTCGCCCGCTGGTCCGGCGCCCGCCTGCCGACGGAGGCGGAATGGGAAGCCGCGAGCGCCCTGCCCGACATGGAGGAGCTGACCGGCCATGTCTGGCAATGGACCGCCAGCGCCTACGCGCCGTACCCCGGCTATCGCGCGGCCCCTGGGGCCGTCGGCGAGTACAACGGCAAGTTCATGGTCAACCAGTTCGTGCTGCGGGGGAGCTCCTTCGCCACGCCGGCCGGACATACGCGACCGACATACCGCAACTTCTTCCATCCCGATCGCCGCTGGCAATTCACCGGGCTCCGCCTCGCGCGGCTGTCCTGAGCAGGAGATCCGCCATGCCCGACGACGCCTGGTCCGTCCGCGGCGTTCCCGACCCGGCCGTCCTGCGGCTCGCGCTCGACGGTCTCGGGGCCACGCCGAAAACGTTGCCGCCGCAACTATTCTACGACGAGGAAGGCTGCCGCCTCTTCTATGCCATCACCGCCCTGCCGGAATACTACCTGACGCGCACGGAAGGCGCCCTGCTGCGGGAGATCGCGCCACGGGCCGCGGACTGGCTTCAGCCCGGCGCGACACTTGTGGAATACGGCGCGAGCCACGAAGCGAAGGCCAAGCTGCTGCTCGCCGGCCGATCGGCTGGCCGCGCGACGTTCGAGACCTATGTCGCGATCGACGTCGCGAGAGCGGCGCTGTCCGAGATGGGCGCACGGCTGCGCCAGGAGTTCCCGCAGCTGCGCTTCATCCCGATCGAAGCGGATTTCGAGCAGCCGCTCCTCCTGCCGCCCGATCTTCCCGCCGCCGCGAAGCTGGGGTTCTTCCCCGGCTCCACGATCGGCAATCTCGATCCCGTGGGCCGACGTCGTTTTCTGGCCCAGGCGCGCGAAACACTCGGCCACGATGCGGCCTTTCTGCTGGGCGCCGATTTGCGCAAGCCGGAGTCCGTGCTGATCCCGGCCTATGATGACGCAGCGGGCGTGACCGCCGCGTTCAACCGCAACCTGCTGGTCCGCCTCAACCGGGAGGCAAACGCGGAGTTCGATCCGGACAGCTTCGATCATCGTGCGATCTGGAATGCGGCGGAGGGGCGGATCGAGATGCACCTCGTGAGCCGCCACGCGCAGACGGTGCGCGTCGGTTCGGCCCACGTCAGCTTCGCCGCGGGCGAGACGATCCACACGGAGAACAGCTACAAATTCACCCCGGACGATATCGCCGGCCTCGCCGCCGATGCGGGCTGGCGATTGCAGGACAGCTGGACGGATGCGGAGGCGCGGTTCGGCCTGTTCCTGCTGAAGGCGATCTGACGCAGGCGCTGACGCGACCTTACCAGCCCTGCGCCGCCGCGACGTGATGCGGGTGATGCCGCGACCGGTCGCGCATCGTGCCGATCCGGCGATGCGCAACCGGTCGCGGCAACGGACGTTCGGCCGATGCACAACGCGCCGGCCGCTCCACCCCGGCCCCGCATGATGTTCCCCATGGGAGGCACTTCAACGACATGCGGCCCGTTACGGCAGGAACTACCTGCCGTAACGGGCCGTGATCGAACTCGGGTTCTAGCCTGAGCGCGCTGTCGTCGAAGGGCGGTGTTCAGGCCGCCTTCTTCTGCTCGCCCGTGAGATACGTGCGCAGTTGCAGGCGGGCGCGATGAACACGGCTCTTCAACGTGCCGATCGCGCAACCGGTCGCTTCGGCCGCGTCCTCGTACGACTTTTCTTGCAGCACGATCATGAACAATGCCTCGCGCTGATCGGTGGGTAGCCGATTCAGGGCCCAGCCGAGTTCGCGCAAAGCCGTGCGATCCTCGTGCGCCGCGGGCACCGGAAGGTCGGGCATCGAGTCCATGTCGGTGAACTCGCGCCGGTTCCGCACGCTGCTGATGAAGTGGTTGATCATGATGCGATGCACCCAGGCGGAAAAGTTCGTTCCGGGCACAAAGCAGTCTCTCGCGACCAGAGCCTTGGTCGCAACGTCTTGGGTCAGATCCTCCGCGGCAGCTCGATTCCGGGTCAGCGCGAGTGCCCACACTCGCATCTTCGGCAGAAAGGAGATCAACTGCTCTTGAAATTCCTGCGACATCAGTGATGTCTCCTGATCGTCAGCCCGTTGCCTCCGTCCACACTTGTGGCGCGCATTTCAAAGCGGCAACCCGACTGACGGGACGGTGATGGCGTTTCGACCCGCGCTTCCGGTTCCGTGATCGCGATCCTTTTCGCGCCTGGCCCTTCGACGCGCCCGCTCACGAAATGCGGAGCACCTCCTTGCGGAATCCCGCTGCGCCGCGGCGGAGAACATGGTACGTCCGATCGGCGGCAGGCCCGCCATCCCTTCGCCACGCGGACGACCGATACACGCGGGCGATGGGCACACGTGCACGATGGACACGGGCGGCGCATGACGCGGTGCAACGCCCAGGCGACGAGGACAAAGAGACGAGACTGTCATGATTCGGTATGTGCTGGCGGGCATGGCGACGGTGGCCGGTTTTGTGCTGCTGTTCCTCGGCTCGTTCGGCGGTTCCCCCGTGCCGGTCGGCGCACGGGACAATGGCGGAAGAGTTGCGGTCGCTCAGGGCGGAACGCCGGGCGAAACGGTCGATTCGTTGCGCGAGCAACTGGCACGCGCGCGTCAGGACCTGGCTGCGCTCGAGGCGCAGAAGCAGGCGGATGGGTCTTCCGCGCCCGCTCCGGACGATGCGGCTGCGCGCAACCCGGCGCCCGCGGCCGGCGCTTCGTCGCAATCTCCGGCCCCAAGCACGCAAGGCGCCGCGGTTTCCGGGACCGCGGCAGGCGGACGCGTGCCGCCCCACGCCGCGGGGGCTCAACCGCCCGCCGCTACCGCCGACGGCACGGCAGGTCACCGACCGGCCGCCCCCGCCGAGGAGGCCGCGCCCGCGGTGGCGAAGGCGGCGAAATCCACCGATCGTGCAACGTCGTCCACTGCCTCCGACGATCCGTCGCCGTCGCAGCAGGCGCGTGGCAGCGAGCCGACGCAGCCCTTCGGGTTCCCGCGCAACCGCTCGGACGCCCGTGCGGCGACGCCCCCGCAGCGCCCGACGCGGGAAGCCGCCGCGCCGGCGCCCCGCGACGTGCCACCGCAATCCCCCAGCGCCCCTTCGGCCGCGGATGACGTCGTCGAGCGCTTGCGTCGGGACGCCGTCGTCTCGCCCGCCCCGCGCGTGACCCCCCCGTTGCCGACGGCGCTCCCGCAGATGCCGGCGCCGCGCGCCGGTCCCCATCGCATCCCGACGGAGGAGCGGCTTGCCGATGCGCGGCTCGCTGTCCTGGAGGGCCGGGTCGAGGACGCGCGCCGCTTCCTGCAGGCTGCCCAGGTGCAGCTCGTCTTCCAGCCGGTCGACCCGAATGACTCGCCGCCCCCCGCGAGTCTCGCCTCCGGGCCGGTCGGGCAGGCCCTCGTGGCCCTAGGTTATGGCGATCGTGGCCGTGCGCTCGTCGCGATCGACCAGGCGATCGGTGTTCTGAACGGCCTTGGCCGCCTCGGGTCGGCCCCCGGCCAGCAGGCGGATGCGGGCCGTGGGCCCCTGCCTTTGCCAACCCCGCGCTCGTGGCCGTGAACGCCGCGTCACTCTCAGTTTATCGTTTGAACGGCCCTTTCCAGTATTAGCCCGTCGAGTCCTGCGCTAAACTATCCCAACCACGCAATAAACCAATCGTGAGGCTCGCCTTTGTAGGGTGTTTCTGCCGCGGTCCTGCGGCTATTCGCACGAAGTCCGATGCTCCAAGTCGCAAGTACCATCGCGTGTTCACGCGTTCGGGACCCTGCGCGTCAGTTCCACTTTTTACCCCCACCCGGGTCGAGCGGGAGAATGAGAACAATGGCTGCGATGACGCTTTCGAACGGCCGCCGGGCGGCCTTGCGCGACAGGCTGCGGACGAGCACCAGCTGGCGCATGTTGCCGACCCTTGCACCGGCCGTGGGTGCGCTCATGGCGCTGGCCGCCTGCTCCACCGTCCCCGGTAACCTTCCGGAGGCGCCTTTGGTTCCGACGCAGGCGTCCGGCCCCGTCGAGCCGCTGCCGCCCTATCGGATCCAGGTCGGCGACGTGCTGGAAGTCCGGCTGCTGCTCAACCCGGAACTGAACGAGGAAGTCACCGTCCGCCCCGACGGTCACATCTCCACGACCGTGGTGCCCGACCAGGTCGCCTATGGCCGCACGATCGAGGAGCTGTCGACGGCGCTCCGCCGCGACTACTCGCATGACCTGCAGAACCCGCGTGTCTCGGTGGTCGTGAAGTCGTTCGCGCCGACCCGCGTCTATGTCGGCGGCGAGGTGAACACGCCGGGCGAGTTCATCACGGTGGGCCCGACGCTGACCCTGTCCCAGGCGCTCGCACGCGCCGGCGGCGCCAAGCTCAGCAGCGACGACTCGCGCATCTTCATCATCCGCCGCGGCGCCGGCGACCGGCCGCAGTTCCTGTCCACGCGCTACCTCGACGTGATGCACGGCAACGATCCGAACGCGGACGTGCGGCTCGCGCCCTACGACGTGGTCTACGTGCCGAAGTCCGGCATCGCCGAGGTCTACAAGTGGTATAACCAGTACATCCAGCAGTTCGCGAACCCGAGCTTCGGGTTCTCGTATCTGGTCAATCCGACGGATACGACGTCGACGGTCATCTCGCCCGCCGGGCGCTGAGCCGAACCGGCCGGCGCGCGCCGGCCCACCGGGTTGCTCCTTCCCGCGTCGCGTCCGATCATCGGCGCGAAACGCGGGGAGGAACGCAATGCGGTTGAAGGACAAGGTGGCAATCGTCACCGGCGGCGCGCACGGCATGGGCGAGGCGGAGGCGCGGCTGTTCGCCCAGGAGGGAGCAGCCGTCGTCATCGCCGACGTGCTGGAGGAGCGGGGCGAGGCAGTCGCCGCCGATATCGCCGCCGGTCAGGGGCGTGCCCGCTTCATCCGCACCGACGTGAGCGCCGAGGCCGACTGGCAGCGCCTGATCGCCGAGACGATCGCGACGTACGGCAAACTCGACATCCTGGTGAACAACGCCGGCATCAGCGGCAGCGCCGTCGGCAGCGATCTCTCGCTCGAAGGCTGGAACAAGCTGATGGCGATCAACGCCACGGGCGTGTTCCTGGGCACCACGCTCGCCGCGCAGGAAATGGCGAAGACCGGCGGCGGCGCCATCGTCAACATTTCGTCCATCATGGGCTTCATCGGCAGCGCGGAGGGCCATCCCGGCTACGCGGCGTCGAAGGGCGCGGTGCGGCTGCTGACCAAGAGCGCCGCGGTGCGCTGGGGGCCGCAAGGCGTGCGGGTGAACTCCGTCCACCCCGGCTACATGCCGGCGATGCTGCACGGCACCAACGCGGGCGGCCGCGCGGCGAAGATCCCCGCAACCCCGCTGCGCCGCCTCGGCGAGCCGATCGACGTCGCGTATGGCGTGCTGTTCCTCGCCTCCGACGAAGCGGCCTTCATCACCGGCACGGAGCTGGTGATCGACGGCGGCTACATCGCACAGTAGACAACGACCGATCCGAGGGAACGAGACGACATGATCAAGGTGCCCACGCAGCAGCTCCCTGGCGTTTATCACCGCCGCATCGGCGACATCGTCGTGACCGCGCTGTCCGACGGCTATCTCGACGGCGCGATGTCGGTGCTGCGCAACATCGACGTCGAGGACTCGACCCGCATGCTGCATGACCGGTTCCTGCCGGCACGGCGGACCTCGGTGAACTGCTATCTGGTGTATTCCGCCGGCCGCCTCGCCCTGATCGAGACCGGGTCCGGCGACTACCTGCTGCCGACCGCCGGCAAGCTGCAGCAGAACCTGATGGCCGCGGGAGTCGACCCGGCGGACATCGACACCGTGCTGCTGACGCACATGCACCCCGACCACTCGGCCGGGCTGACCGACCCGAAGACCGGCCAGAAATTCTTTCCCAACGCCGAACTGGTGGTGCACCAGAACGAGCCGAAGCACTGGCAGGACGACGGCGCGATGAGCCGCGCGACCGATCGGGAGAAGAAGCTCTACTTCGCCTGCGCGCGGGAACAGATCGCGCCCTATCACAACGTGACCCGCACCTTCGACGGCGAGACGGAGGTCTTCCCGGGTGTCCACTCCGTCCCGCTGCACGGGCACACGCCGGGACATTCCGGCTACATGATCAGCTCCGGCAAGGACAGTCTGCTGATCTGGGGCGACATCACCCACGTGCCCGACATCCAGATCCCGCGTCCCGAAGTGACGATCGAGTTCGACACCAACCCGGACCAGGCGATCGCGACGCGGCGGCGCATCCTGGACCAGGTGGCGACCGACCGGCAGCTGGTGGCCGGCATGCACGTCCACTTCCCGGGCTTCATCCACGTGGCGAAGTCGGGCGACGGCTACGTCATGGTCCCCGAACCGTGGGACCAGGCCTTCGGCGGGTGACACCGGCGCTGCTGCTGGCCTCGGCGGCCTCCGCCGCGGCCTACACGCTGACCCCTGGTCCCGGCTTTCTTGCCGTGCTGGGGATCGGGGCCAACCAGGGGCGGCGGGCCGGCGCGTTGTTCCTGGGGGGACACCTGGTCGGCGACGTGGTCTGGGCGTCCCTCGCGCTGACCGCGATCATCGGCGCGCGGTCCTTCGGGACGCTGCCCTTCGACCTCCTGGGCCTCGTCTGCGGCCTCTACCTCGCCTGGCTCGGCATTCGCGCCATGCGGGTGACGCGGGACGCGAGCGGGCGGCTGTCGACCGACCCACGACGCCCGCTGCTGCGCGGGCTGGCGTTCGGATTGTCGAACCCCAAGGCCTATCCAGTGGCGGTCGCGATGTTCACGGCGCTCCTGGCCGGCGCCGCCAACACGCTCGACTGGTCCGCGTTCCCGCCCCTGCTCGCCGCCGCGTTCGGCGGGTTCCTGCTGGCGGACCTGGTGCTGATCGCCCTGGTCGGCGCGGGCGCGGTGCGGCGGTTCTACCGCGCGCATGCGCTGTGGGTGACGCGCGCCTCCGGCGTGCTGTTCCTGGGCTTCGGAGTGCATGCGATTGCCTCGGCGGGTCCGGGGCTGCTGCGGCGGGTCTAGGCGGCGCGCCAGGACGGCGGATCGGTCACGGGGACGCACCGCCCCTCCCTCCCCGTCATCCGCGGGCTCGACCCGCGGATCGCTCCGGCACGGGCCTCGGCTCACATGGCGCAGGGTGCCGGTGGGGGTCGCCGGGTCGAGGCCCGGCGATGACGGCGGGGCGGCGAATCCCGGACGGCGGGGGCAGCGGATCCCTGACGGCAGGGGGGGCAGAGCATCGCTGACCGCGGGGCCAGCCGATCGCAAATGACGGGCGTCGTCGCGCGTCAGCCGAACGCGCCGACCTCGTGGGTGACGGCGGTCGCGATCTCCCGGACCATGCCGAACAGGCGGCGCATCGGCTCGAAGATCTCGCGGTGCTCGCGCGCGTAGGCGGCGGACCGGCGTGGCGCGGCGGGCTCGCCGTAATCCGCATCCACCGCCGGATCGGGCGCCGCGGGAAAGATCTCGCTCAGCAATTGCAACGAGGGCTCGATGTCCAGCCGCAGGATCGCGGCTTCCAGCACCGGGCGCGTCACGCCATGGCGCGGTGAGAAATCGGAGATCTCCGTCGCCAGCAGCCAGATCCGCTGGATCAGCGCGAGGCGCAGCGCGTGTAGCAGCACCTCCCGCGTCTTCATGTGCGGGGCTTCGGGCCAGGCACCTCGCAGCGCCAGATGATCGGCGGAGATGCGACGGAACATGGACTGCGCCTCGGCCCAGATGCCCAGCCGCTCCAGCGCGCGGGCCACGCCGACCAGCGCCTCCCGCCGGCCCGGACGCTTCGTGTGGGCCGCGCGGTCGAGCCAGGTGCCGGGATCGAGCGTCGCGATCACCGCGCGCAGCACGTCGATGTCGGAATGCGCCAGGGCGTGCGCGGCGAGGTCGAGCGCGCGATGGAAGCGGCGGCTGGCGTCGCGCAGCTCCGGGAAGGTCTCGGGATGGCGCGCGGCCGCGGCGCCGATCCCGTGCAGCGTGTTCGCGCACCAACCGAGTTGCTGCAGGATCGCGTTGTTCGGGATGGCGCGCAGCTCGCGCGGGTGCCGGATGCGTGCATTGCCCGCCATGCCATCCGATTGCCGCGCGGCGGGGCGGGAGCCCGTGCGGTCGAACAGCGCGGGCCCGAAGGCCCCCAGCAGCGCGCCGTAGCCGGCATCCTCCACCAGGCCGCCCATTGCGCTCTGGATGGTGGCGAAGAAATCGGCCGCGAAATCCGGGTCGGCATAGACCGGGTCCTCGATCGGACCGGCGGCCGGATGGTAGGTCTGTTCGGCGATCCGCGTGATCGTGGCGAGCGCCAGTTCCGGCGTGCCGAACAGCAGGTAGCCGTCGCCCCCTTGGAACGCGCTCTCCTCCCGCACTGCGAGGCCGGCCTTGTTCAACGCCTGCCGCGACGCGGTGGGCGAGAGGTATTTCAGCCGGTCGGCGAGAGAACCGGGATGCGCCCCGCGACCGATGCTCTCGCCATGCGTGTCGAACAGGATCACCTCGACCCCGGTCACGCCGTGGCGCTCGAGCGTCTCCCCGATCTTCAGCCGCAACCGCTCGATCAGGTAGGAGGCGGCGAGCTGCCCCACATAGCGGCCTGAATCCGAGTAGCCGAACTGCAGCGCGAGCCGGCCCGTGCGGCGGAGGTAGTCGCGGTAATGCGGGCTGCGCAGCGCCTCGTCGAGCACGTGGGCGCCGCGCTCCAGCGCCTCCGCCGTCTCGAACAGCGGACTGATCTCGATGTGCTGCTCGATGCCGAACAGCCGCGCCAGCCACAACGCGGCGAGCAGCGTGTAGCCCGTCTCCGTCTCCGCGATCAGGAAGCGCACTGGCACCGATCCATCGACGTGCTTCACGATCTGCGCGACCGTCATCATGAGGCGCGCGGCCGAGGCCTGTTCGGACAGGAGCCCGCCGAAATCCACCGCCTCCGGCTCCACCGTGTCCAGCGCGGTGTTGATCGCGGCGAACAGGGCGCGGCGGTGCGACGGATCCTCGGGCGGGTCGGCGATGCCGATCCGCTGGCGCACGACGTTGTGGAGCTGCGCCGCGTTGAGCCGGGTGTGGGTGTGCGCGAGGGCGAGCCCGTGTGAGACGAGGCCGGCGCGGGCGACCGTCAGCGCGAGCTTGTCGTCCTCGGGCGCGGCGGCGATGGCCTCGGCGAACAGCGGCAGCAGCGGTTCGGGCGTGACCAGCGCGATGTCGCGCTGCCCGATCAGGGCCTGGGCGAACCGCGCGACCGCGCCCCCGTCCTGCCCGGCGGGGCAGGCGGCGTGCTGCGCCGTCACCGCCTCGAGCGCTTGCTGCACACGGTCGGCAAGTGCCGCGGCGCTCTGCAGCGGCGCGAGCTGGGCGTGCAGCCGCGCAAGCTGCAGCCGCTTCATCTCCAGCCGCAGCCGCAGCGTGTCCCACCAGCCGATATCGGTGCGCCCGTCGGTGTCGTAGCCGACCCAGCTCGAGAGGATGACCGGGCGCGGCGCGAGGTCCGTCCAGCGATCCGGCCAGGCGGTGCGCGCCGTGGTGATCAGCGCCGCGTTGAACCGGTCGACCGCGTCGCGTCCATGCGCGATCGCGGCCACCGCCTGCGCGAACTCGTCCTGCAGGGTGATCGAGGGCGGCCGGTGGGAGTCGAAGCGGCGGGAGGGACGGCCGCTCGCGGTGTCGGCCAGGGCCTGGCCCACGGGCAGCGGCAGGGCGAACGTCGGATGCGCCGTGAAGACGGCGGCGAAGCGGGTGCGCTCGACCAGCGCGCGGTATTCCGCCCAGCGGACCGGACTGTCGTTCGGGTCCGGCCGCAGGAGGTGGCGTGCAAGGTCCGCCAGCACCGCCTCGTTGGCCGCCGGATCGATCCCGCCGACATAGGTCGCGAGGCGTGCCGCGCGGTCGTCGAACGCGGCGTCGCGCAAGTGGCGGATCAGTGCCTCGATCGCCTCGTGGGTCAGCTCCCCGGTGTCCATGCGCCGGGTGATGGCGAGGGCGACCAGCAGGACGGGGTTGCCGAACGGATCCTCGTCGGCGCGCGCGCCCAGCCGCGCCGTGAGGTCAATGAGATCCTCGGCGAGGGCGGCGGCGCGGTCCAGATCAGCATCCATGCCGCGGGATCGTGCCGGGTTTTGTGCGGCGCAGCAACAGCGATCCGCACCGGATGCCCACGCCGTGTCCTGCGCCGCGCCGTGACGGGGAACCGGCCGCGCGGCTGTGGGTCGGGGGGAGCGGGCGGAGGGGATCCGGTCCACGATCCGGAGCGCCACCATCTTTCGGCGCGCCACGGGCAGTCTGTATTCCGCCAAGAAACAACGGAATGTTTGCAAGAAACAAGGAAAAACATTGACCACCCGGCAGATTTTTGGGCAGTCCCCGAGGGGCAGTCAGGAGATATAGCGCGCCATGGTGTCTCGGTTCTTCCAAGGCTCGATTGCTGCCTGGTACGACCCGGCGAGCTGGTCGCCAAGCGGCGTGCCGCAGGACGGAGACCTGGCGACCATCGCCGCCGGCACCGCCACGATCAGCGCCGCGGACGCCCTCGCCAACGGCCCGTTCGGCGACATCCAGGTCGCGATCGGCAGCACCGTATCCGCCACCCCGGCCGGCCTCTCCGTCGCCGATGAGGGTTTCGGCACCGGCTTCGTCCTCGACGCGACCGGGGCGGCCCAACTCACCCTCACAGGATCGGTGAGCTACGCGGGAACCCTCCTCGCCACCGCGCCGGGCGCCGCGCTCGCGATCGACGTGGTGCCGGACGCCGGGACGACTGGGATCCTGTCCCTCACCGGGTCGGTGCTGGTCGACAACGGGGACCAGGTCACGATCAACGGCGGCACGATCGTGGATGGCGGCGTCATGACCGTCCGATCGGGCACGCTGACCCTGGGCAGCGGCAGCGTGCTGCAAGGCGCGGGCACCATCGTCGTGGGCGCGGCTGGCGTGGTCCGGCTGGACGGCACCGTCGCATCCGGCGTCACGATCGCCTTCGAGGGCGTGGGCGGCACGCTGCAGATCGGCGACCCGCTCGCCTTCCAGGGCAGCGTCGTGAACTTCCTCAAGGGCGACGGCATCGACCTGCTGAACGCGCCCTCGGACAAATGGTCCTACAACACCGGCACGGCCACCCTCACCGTCTCGGGCGGCGATGCCAGCTCGAGCAATCCGCTGGTCGCGCGATTCGGCCTGACCAGTTCGGTGCCGCTGACCCGGCAGCAGATCTTCGTGGGCGACGACGGAGCCGGCGGGTCGCAGGTGCAGATCGTCGACATCCGAACCTGGGCCGTTGCCGCGGGCGACTGGTTCGACGCCGACAACTGGACGACGGCGGGCACGCTGTCGCCCAACTCCTACCCGCTGCCCGGCGACACCGCGATCATCTCCGCCGGCACGGCCACGATCACCACCGCCGGTTTCGCGCAGCACGGCGTGCTGGATGACGGGGTGATCCTGCTGAACGGAACCAGCGCCGACCTCGTGCTGGGCAGCGGGACGATCGGGCCGGACCTGACGATCGCGGTCTCCGCCTCGCACGACGTCGGCACCCTCGCGGTGCGCGGCAGCGTCACGTCCGACGGCACGCTGCGATCGACCGGAGTCGGGTCGACGCTCCTGCTGGACCTCGCGGGAGACGGCACGACGCAAGGCCAGTTCGTGAACGGGGTTTCGGCCCAGGTGGTGATCGGCTGGGAATCCGCGCTCTCGGTCGAGGGTGGGGAGCTAACCAATCTCGGCCGGATCGTGCAGAACGGCGCGATGACCATCGCCGCCGGCGCGACGCTCGACGGCAGCGGCCTGGTCGAGATGGACACGCAGGGCTCCACTCTCACGGTCGCTGGCACGGTCGGGCCGCAGCAGCAGGTCTCGATGTATCAGAACGTGATCGTCGTGGCGCCGACCGGCCGCTTCCTCGGCACGATCGAAAGCTTCGGCAACGGCGACACGATCGACCTGCAGGGCGTCAGCGCCACCAGCGCGACGTTCGACGACGATGCCGACGTCCTGACGCTGTGGAACGCCGGCACCGCGGTCGCGCAGCTCGCGATCGCGGGCGATTACGCCAGTGCCGATTTCGGGCTGAGCGCCGATGGTTCGGGCGGCGTGCTGGTCACCGACGTCAATCCCGTGACCCAGGACCTGTTCTATACCACCCTGCCCACGCCGGCGGTGTTGTCCGCCGGAGAGTCGACCACCCTCCGCCACCTGCTGATCCAGTCCTTCGGCACCGACTACGCGCGCACCATCACCCAGGTGCAGGTGAGCAGCCCGAGCCAAGGGGACCTCAGCTATTTCTCGTACTGGGATCCAAACGAGCCCGCCCTGCCCTATTGGACGCTGAACGGGACACGTGTGCCGGCGGATGCGGCCCTGACGGTGCAGGCGGCCGATTTCGACAAGGTGGATTACGTCGCCGGCAACCTGATCTGGGCGGGCGCGGACATCCAGGTCACCACCGCGACCGAGGGCGGCCAGGCGGCGTATACGCTCGCCTACCAGATCAACACCTTCCCGACCGCCTGCGCCCAGCCCAGCCTGCGATCGGGCGCGCCGACCGCGCAGGACGTGGTCAATGCCGCGACCGCCTTCGCCGCGCTCTACAGCAACGCCCCGAACACCGAGGACTGCTTCAACATCGCGCACGAGGTCGCCGCCGCGGCCGGGGCGAGCATGGTCTACCAGACCTGGAGCACCGATCCCACGCAGAACGTCGCCGGCGGGTTTTGGCGGATCCACTATGCCGCGCCGCAGGACGGCAGCGCCGTGGCCAACTGGAGCACGCTGGTCGAGGCCGGCGACATCCTACGCATCGGCTGGGCCGACAATGGCGGCCCGCACTCCTTCACCATCCTGCAGGGTCTCGATTCCAGCGGCTCGATCACCGTCTTCGACAACGTCGCGACCGGCATCCCCAGCGGCTACGAGGCGATCGGCATCCACGGAATGCAGTACTGGACGGAGACGGACCCGGCCGACATCACGATCTTCCGGCTCGATCCGAACGCGCTCTACCTGGTCGACGACGTCACGAGCGATGGGCAGATCGTCCAATCCCTGACCAACGCCATCATGCAGGGCACCACGTTCTCCGACCTGATCATTCCCGCGGGGGCGAACGGCACGATCGTGACGGGCCTCGGCGCCGACGTCGTCGCCGGCGCAAGCGGCATCCTGAACGGGGCGACGATCCTGGATTTCGGCATCGGCGACACGATCGCACTGACCGACCTCGATCTCGCCGGGAGCAGCATCAGCTACGACCCCACGGTCGGCCGCCTCGCGGTTAACCAGGGCAATGTGCTGGTCGACTCGATCCTGCTGCCCACGAACCTGGCGGGCTCGCTCGCCATCGAGAGCATCGGCGGCACCGCGGGCCTGGATGGCGGGCTTCTCGGCACGCTGTATCCGACGCTGTTCACCAACCCTGAGGCGGACGGGCTCGCGATCACGCTGGTGACCTGCTTCGCGGCCGGCACCACGATCCGGACGCCGAACGGGCCCGTGCCGGTCGAGCATCTCCGGGAGGGGGAGGAGGTGACCTGCATCGATGGCGTCGCGCGGCCGATCGGCTGGATCGGGCGGCGCAGCATCGACGTCACCCGCCATCCCGCCCCGGGTTCGGTGCTGCCGATCCGGATCGCGGCGGATGCGTTCGGGCCGGCCCAGCCGGAGCGGCCGCTGCTGCTCTCCCCCGATCACGCGGTCCATGTCGACGGCGTGCTGATCCCGGTCAAGCACCTGGTGAACGGCGGCAGCATCGCCCAGCTCTCCACGCGGGACATGCCGGCGGTGCACTACCTCCACCTGGAGCTCGCGCGGCATCACGTGGTGTTCGCGGAGGGGATGCCGGTGGAGACGTATCTCGACACCGGGGATCGCGGGCGGTTCGCCAATGCGCCCGGGCCGGTCGCGCTGTTCCCGGATTTCGCGAGCCGCGTCTGGGAGGCCGAGGGCTACGCGCCCCTGGTGGTCACCGGGCCGCGGCTGGACGCCGTGCGGCGGCGGCTCGCGAAGACGGGATCTTCCCGCAAGACGGCACCTCGTCGCGCGGCCGCCTGACTGCCGAACGCGAACGCGCCGGGGCACCCGTCCCCGGCGCGTTCCAACACGGCTTGGCTCCTGTCGACGGCTCAGCGCATCGACGGCTCAGCTCGTCTCGACGGCTCAGCCCATCAACGGCTCAGCCCTTGTCGGAGGAGGAACCGCCGCTCTTCTTCTCCACGTTCTCGGCCCCGGCGCGCGTGCCGCCGAACCGGTCGGCGCCGCCGGACTCGGGAGCGCCCGGCTTCTTGTGGTTGCCGGTGTTCTGCTGGTCGTCCGTGTGCTCGACGCCCCGTTCGGTGTGCGGCTGCTTCATCATGGTCTCCTTCGCTCTCCGCACCACAACGCGGGGGGCGCGCCGGCGTTCCGCTCATTGGTCGGCCGGAACCAGGAGGACGGGGCGTTGGCCGTGGCGCCGTTCTGTTCTAGGTAGGCGCCCTGCCGAGGCGCCCGTGGCGGGCGACCATCGCCACGTGTGGAGTGCGCCCCGATGTGCGGCATCGCCGGCCTGATCCTGTCGTCGGGCGCGCCGCCCCCAGATCCGGCGACCGTGTCCCGCCTGATCGAGACCCTGCGCCATCGCGGCCCCGACGGTTCCGGCCACGCGGTGGTGGGCCGCGTGGCGCTGGCCCAGAACCGCCTGGCCATCATCGACCTGGTGACCGGGGACCAGCCGCTGTTCGCCGGCCCCGCGACCCTCGTGGCCAATGGGGAAATCTACAACGACCGCGACCTGCGCGCCGGCATGCCTGACACCGCCTTCGCAACCGGCAGCGACTGCGAATCCCCGCTGCATCTCTGGCTGCGCGAAGGTTCCGCCTACGCCGAGACGCTGCGCGGCATGTACGCCATCGCCATCCACGAGCGGGCGCAGCGCACCGTCACGCTCAGCCGCGATCCGTTCGGCATCAAGCCGCTCTACGTCGCGCAGGTCGCCGGCGGGCTCGCCTTCGCGAGCGAGGCGCAGGCGCTGCTGGAATCCGGCCTCGTTCCCCGGTCGGTGCGCCCCGCCGCGCGGGAGGAGCTGCTGCAATTGCAGTTCACCACCGGCGCGGAGACGATCTTCGAAGGCATCCAGCGCGTGCTGCCAGGCGAGACGCTGACCTGCGCCGACGGCAACGTGCTCGACCGCCGGCGGATCCACGCGCTGCCCGGCGGCCCGCCCGAACAGATCGACGAGGCAACCGCGCTCGCGCGGCTCGACCGCGCGCTGATGGAGAGCGTGGAGCTGCACCAGCGCAGCGACGTGCCGTACGGCATGTTCCTCTCGGGCGGGGTCGACAGCGCCACGCTGATCGCGCTGATGGCGCGCCTCAACGAGGAGCCCGTGCTCGCCTTCACCGCCGGCTTCGACGTGCCGGAAGCCGCGGATGAGCGCGAGCATGCCGAGACGGTCGCCAAGGCCGTCGGTGCGCGGCACGAGCGCATCGAGGTGACCGAGGCGATGGTCTGGCGGCATCTGCCCGAGATCGTCGCCGCCATGGACGACCCGGCCGCCGATTACGCGATCATCCCGACCTGGTTCCTCGCCCGCCGCGCGCGGCAGGACGTGAAGGTGGTGCTCAGCGGCGAGGGCGGCGACGAGATCTTCGCGGGCTATCCCCGCTATGCGAGCGCGATGCGGCCCTGGTGGCGCGGCGGTCGCGCGATGTGGGCGCGCGGCAGCTTCGACAAGGTCCAGGTCCTGCGCACGCGGCCGACCGCCTGGCGCGACGGCATCGCCGCGACCGAGGCCCGCGCGAGCGAGTCCGGCCTGTCCCGCCTGGGCATGGCGCAGGCGGTCGACATCGCCGAGTGGCTTCCGAACGACCTGCTGCTGAAGCTCGATCGCTGCCTGATGGCGCATGCGGTGGAGGGCCGGACGCCGTTCCTCGACCGGGGCATCGTGGACGCGGCGTTCCGGCTGCCGGACGGGCTCAAGCTGCGCGACGGCATGGGGAAATACATCCTGCGCAAATGGCTGGAGCAGGCGCTGCCGGTCGCGCGGCCCTTCGCGCCGAAGCAGGGCTTCACCGTCCCGATCGGCACCTGGATCAAAGCGAGCGGTGCGCGGCTCGGCCCGCTCGTCGCGGCGCAGGCCGGGGTCGCGGAGATCGCCCATCCCGACCGGGTCGAGGCGCTGTTTCGAGACATCCGACGCTGGCGCCACGGCTTCGCGTGCTGGAAACTGCTGTTCTACGCGCTGTGGCACGAGCGGCACGTGCTGGGCCGGCGGCCCGCGGGCGACGTGTTCGAGACGCTGTCCGCCCGCTGAGGCCGGCGCCGCCGATGGCGCCAGCCACAGTCTCGCTGGCGTCAGCCACGGTCGCGCTGGCCCCGGCCGCGGTCGCGCTGGCACCGGCCGCGGTCGCGCTGGCACCGGCCCCGGCGGCGCTGGCGTCAGCCGCGGCGGCGCTGGCGTCCGACCTCGGCGACGCGCAGGCGCAGCCGCGCCAGCTCCGGCCCCGCGATGCAGAGCGGCATGCAGCGCCCTTCCTGCCGCAGGTCGGCGAAGACGGGATGGAGGGCGACCACCGACGCGCCCTCGAACGCGCTGCGGTCGCCCGTGTCGAGATACGTCTCCACCGGCAGGCCGTCCGCCAGCACGACGTCGTGCGGCTCCAGGGCGAAATGCCAGTAGGTCACGCGCGGGCGTCGAACGAAGGCGATCGCCTCGCCGGTCGCAAGGTAGCGCACCGGCACCAGCCTGCCGTCGACGCAGACCGCATGATCCGGGGAGAGCAGCACGTCCCGCTCCGGCTGGCCGGGTCCGAACGTGTGGGCGCGGACGCGCACGGGGCGGACCGAGAGCGGGTCGGGATGCCGCTCGCACTCGACCCGCCGATGACCGATCCAGGTGATCGGGCGGATCTTGCCCGCTGCCGTCAGGACCTCCATCCCGACCGACAGGGTCTCGACCGGCGCCCATCCGGCCGGCGTCGCGATCCGCGTCCCCTCGACCAGGCAGGGGATCGTGTCCGTCGCGATCGACCCGTCCGCGAAGGCGAGCGTCTCGACGTTGCTGAGCCGGTACGCGGCGCGGCTGGTCCGGTTCACCGCGGTGACGGCGCCGTCGCTGCGCCCCAGCGTGTAGTCCGCCTTCGACCCGGCCAGGTCCACCGTGTCGTTGCCGGCCCCACCGTCGATCGTGTCCCCGTCGGCGGAGGCCACGTAGGTGTCGTTGCCCTTGCTGCCGACCACGTGATCGATCCGCGTGCCGAACGCGATCCCGAGATTGTTCTTCAGCCCGCCAACGCTACTGAACGAGCCGGGGTTCAGGTCGATCGTGCAGCCGGCGGTGAAGCCGGACAGGTCCAGCGTGTTGCCCGCGCCGGGCTCCCAGATCGTCACCACGGGCTGGGTGTTGATGGTGAAATCGTAGTACTGGCGGCTGGCGTCGGTGATGTTGCAGTTGAAACCGAATACCTGCCCGCCGGTGAAGACGGTCTCGGTCGGCGCGCCGTAGAGCTGCTGCAGCGCCGCGATGTCGAGCATCATCGGCGTCGTGGCCTGGCCGTCCTGGTCGTCCGCGGTCTTGCCCCAGTCGGTGCCGGTGACGGGGTAGCTCGCCTCGTATTTCGCCCCCTCCGCGTAGGGTTCGATATACGACATGACGGTCCAGAGCTGCATGTCGTACTGGTTGTATTGCTGGGTCGCGACGTTGACGTTGCCGTTGTAGGGGCCGGTGTGCATCAGCCCCAGCACGTGGCCCAGTTCGTGGACGACGGTCGCCGGACCTTCGCCGCCCCATGTGGAGAAGTCGTTCAGGTTCGACCACTTGCCGGTGGTCTCGATGGAGATCAGGGCGCGCTGCGTGACGGGAACCGTCTCGTCGCCGGGGGAGCCGGCGGTATAGACCGCCGTGGCATACGCCCCCGTCTGCAGCGCCTTCGACGGCGGCGTGGTCGTGCCGTACCGGTAGAACACGACACCGCTCGTTTGCGCGGCATCGGATTCGGTGAAGCGAATGCCGGCGAGATCCGACCACAAGGTCATCGCGCTGACGAAGGACGTGCGTTCCGCCGGCGTCCAGGCGGAGCCCGGATCGAAGGCGTAGCTGATCGTGGCGGAGGTCCCGAGCGTTCCGGTTCCCCATTTGTGGGCGGATTCGTTCGCGGCACCGTAGGTCGCCGGCGTGTCGCCGGCCCAGCGCCAGCCGTTCACTTCGTTCAGGGTGCCGCTCGTCGAAATCCCCGTCTCGTACGCGACGAGGTCCTTCTGCGCGGCATTCAGCGGATCGAGCGACGAACTCATGTGCGTTCCATCTCGTGCGACGTGGGAATCCGCGCGACCGGCGCACGTCGCCTGCGCGGGGGTGCTTCGCTTTTCGTGGGCGCGGCCCAGGTGGCGGGGCGGCGGACCGCGAGCGGCCGGCAGCGCAGTTCGGCGCTCCAGCCGGGGCAGACGGGCGGCGCCGCGTGCGGCGTGGCAAACCGGTCGCGGTCGCCGGTGTCGAGATAGGACTCCGCCGGCACGCCTTCGGCGATCAGCACCTCGTGGCGGGGCAGCTCGACATGCCAGTACGTGACGCTGCGGCGCGGCACCTGGGCGATGTCCGTCCCGTCCACCAGGTAGCGGACCGGGACCAGCACGCCGTCCACCAGCAGCGCATGGTCGGGTGAGAGGAACAGGTCGCGCCGCGGCTGGTTGGGGCCGAAGCTGCCGGCGCGGACACGGATCGGCTGCACGCGCGCGGGATCCGCATGGCGGCGGCAGTCGACCCGGCGCCTGCCCAGCCAGCGCACCGGCAGCACCGACCCGTCATGCAGCAGGACGCGGTCGCCGATGCGCAGCCGCTCGACCGGCGTCCAGCCGTCCGGCGTCGCGATGCGCGTGCCGGTGACGAAGCAGGGGATCGTCCCGGTCTCGACCGTGGCGTCCTGGAACACCAGGCTTGCGACGTTGGTCAGCGTATACGTGCCGCCGAGGCCCGCATCGATGGCGGCGACCGTCACCACGCCGCCGGACCGGCTGAGCGCGTATTGCGCCACCCGGCCGGCGAACACCACGTCGTTGGTCCCGGCACCGCCATCGATCGTGTCGCTGGCGGCGTTGACGATGAACCGGTCGTCTCCCGCGCCGCCGATCGCACGATCGATCCGGCTGCCGAAGGCGATGCCGAGATTGTTCGTCATGCCGGCGAAGCTGCTGAACGTCCCGGGGTTGAGGTCGACGACGCAGCGCGTGCCGTAGCCGGACAGGTCGAGCGTGTTGCCGGGGCCCGGATCCCAGATCGTGATGACGGGGGTCGGGTTGACGGTGAAGTCGAAATACGGACGGCAGGCCGCGGTGATGTTGCAGTTGAAACCGAAGACCTGGCCGCCGGTGAACGCGCCGCCCTCGGGCAGGCCGTAGAGCTGCTGGATCGCCGGGATGTCGAGCATCATCGGCGTGGTCGGCTCGCGCGTCTTGCCGTCGGCCGTGCTGCCCCAGTCCGTCCCCGTCACCGGGTACTGGTCGGCGTATTTCGCGCCCGGCGTCATGGGCGAGATGTAGGACATGGTCGACCAGAGCTGGGTGTCGTACTGGTTGAGCTGCTGGGTCGCGACGTCGGCGGTGGTGTTGTACGGCCCGGCATGGAACAGGCCGAGCACGTGGCCGAGTTCGTGGACGACGGTGCCGGGACCCTCGCCGCCATAGGTGGTGAACGATCCAAGCTGCGACCATTGCGGGACGGTCGTGTTGATGGAGATGTACGCCCCCTGGGTCGCCGGCACCGTGTCGGCGCCTGCCGCGCCCGCGTCGTAGTACGCCCGCGCATAGGCGCCCGCGCTCAACGGTTCCGGCGGGGTCGGCGTGTTGTAGCGATAGAAGGCGAAGGTCGCGGCCTCCTCGTCGGGCGCGGCGGTGAACCGGACGTTCGCCAGGCTGGACCAGAGACTCATGCTGGCGAGGAAGCTGGCGGTCTCGGTCTCCGTCCAGGCGGAGCCGGGATCCAACCAGTACGAGATCGTGGCCGGCGTCCCGGCCGGTCCCCCGGCCCATTTGTGCGCGGAGCCTTCGGTGCCGTAGGTGGCGGGGTCGTTGCCGTTCCAGGTCCAGCCGTTCGAGGCGGTGAGCCGGCCGTCGGCATCGATGCCGCTCATGAAGCCGGCCAGTTGCGTCTGTGCGGCATTCAGCGGCCCGAGCGGCCCGCCATCGGCGATGCCGGCTGCCTGGATCGTCTGGTCCGCGAACTGCAGCGTGGCGACGTCCGACAGCCGATAGGTTCCACCCGTCACCGCATCGGTTGCGACCGCCGTGACGACGGCCCCCGTGCGCGTCAGCGTGTACTGGTCGAGCCGGCCGGCGAAGCGGACCGTATCGGTCCCGCCCCCGCCTTCGATCGCGTTGCCGTCGGAGTTGACGATGAACGTGTCGTCGCCGCGGCCGCCGACCGCGTGGTCGATCCTGGTCCCCGCCGCGATCCCCAGGTTGTTCGTCATGCCCGCGAAGCTGCTGAAGCGGCCGGGATTGAGGTCGATGAGCGACGGGGTGGCATAGCCGGAAAGGTCCAGCGTATTCCCGGCACCCGCATCCCACAGCGTCACCACCGGCGCGGTGTCGACGGTGAAGTCGAAGAACGGGCGGGCGGCGTCCGTGATGTTGCAGTTGAACCCGAACACCTGGCCGCCGGCGAGGGCGGTGGCCGCCGGCTTGCCGTACAGGCGCTGGGCCGCCGGGATGTCGAGCATCATCGGCGTGGTCGGCTGGCGCGGATAGCGGTCGGGCGCCTGACCCCAGTCGGTCCCCGTCACCGTGTAGGTGTCGACATATCGCGCCGACCGGTTGCCGGGATCGATGTACGACATGATCGACCAGAGCCGCGTGTCGTAGGGGTTGAGCTGCTGCGTCGCGGGATCGACGTTGCCGTCATAGGGACCGGTATGATCCAGCCCCAGGATGTGGCCGAGTTCGTGCACGACGGTGGCGATGCCCCAGCCCCCTCGCGCGGTGAACGAGGCCAGGTCGTCCGTCGGCGCGTCGGTCTGGATGGACAGCATCGCCCGTTCCGTCGCGGGGATGGTCGCGTCACCCGGCCTGCCGTTCGCATGCACGGCGGCGGCGTAGCTGCCGGGGTCGAGCCCGCCGGGTGGCGGCGTGGGCGTGCCGTAGCGGTAGATCGTGAACGGGGCGGTCGCGTCGCCGCCCGAGAGATCGGCGGGGCTGAAGGTGATGCCGGCGATATCGGACCACAGGGTCAGCGCCGCCCGGAAGCTCGCCTGCTCCCCCTGGGTCCAGGCGGAGCTCGGGTCGAAGGCATAGCGGACGATGCCCGGGGTGCCGGCCGCGCCGCCGCCCCATTTACGGGCCGAGTCGTCGTCGTTGCCATAGGTGGGCGGCGTGTTCTTGTCCCACCGCCAGCCGGAGACGGCGGCGAGCGTGCCGTCGGCGCTCACGCCCGAACTGAAGGCGACCAGCGCCGCCGCGTCGGGTGTCAGCCCATCGTCATCCGGTCCCGACATCGTCCACCCCCACCCAGACGATCTCGCGTCCGAATGGGGGACATGATGTATCGATGACGTTCACGCAACTAAAACCTGTAACGGATGACTGGTTCGTCGCGCGCCCGCGGCTCAGCCGCGACGGCCGGCCACCAGCGCCGCCGTCACCTCCGTGACGTGCCGCCCCTGGCCGCGGGCGATCGCCAGCTCGTTCTCCGACGGCTGGCGGGAGCCGTCGCCGTTCGCCATCGTGGTCGCGCCGTAGGGGGTGCCGCCGGAGATCTCACCCATCTCGAGCAGCCGCTTGTCGCTGTAGGGCGTGCCGACCACGATCATGCCGAAATGCAGCAGGTTGACGATGGTGGAGGTCAGCGTCGTCTCCTGCCCGCCATGCTGGGTGGCGGTGGAGGCGAACACGCTGCCGACCTTGCCGACCAGCACGTCCTTCGCCCACAGGCCGCCGGCCTGGTCGAGGAAGTTGGCCATCTGGGACGCCATGCGGCCGAACCGGGTGGGCGTGCCGACGATGATCGCGTCGTAGTCCGCCAGCTCCCCGATGCTCGCGACCGGCGCCGCCTGGTCGAGCTTCACATGCGCCTTCTCGGCCACGTCGCGCGGCATCAGTTCGGGCACCCGGCGGATCGCCACCTCGGTGCCCGGCACGGCGCGCGCGCCCTCGGCGACCGCCTCGGCCATCTTCTCCACATGGCCGTAGGTCGAATAGTACAACACCAGAACCTTGCTCATCGGGACCTCCATCGTCGCTCCGTCGGCATATCGTCGTCCGCGCCAGACGTAAAAGCTGGCATGATGCGAACAGACCGTTCGGATGAGGCGAACGATGGTGAAGACCGAATCCCTGCAGACCTTCGTCGCGATCGTCGCCACCGGCAGCCTGAGCGGCGCGGCGCGGCGGCTGCGCCTGTCCAAGTCGGTGGTGAGCCAGCGCCTTGCCGAGATGGAGCAGACCCTGGGCGTGCGGCTGCTGCACCGCTCCACCCGCAGCCTGCAGCTCACGGAGGAGGGCGCGGCGTTCCACGACCTGGCCGAACGGATCGTCTCGGAGCTGGCCGAGGCGACCACGGCCATCGCCGCCCGGGCGCGCAGCCTGCAGGGGCCGATGCGGGTCGCCATGCCGCTCAGCTTCGCGATGCTGCATGGCGGGCCGGCGCTGTATCCGTTCCTGGCCGCGCATCCCGGCATCCGGCTGACGCTCGATCTCGACGACCGGGTGATCGACCTGGTGGCGGAGGGGATCGACATGGCGGTGCGGATCGGGCGGCTCGACGATTCCGGACTGATCGCGCGGCGGCTGACCGGCAGCCGGAACGTCGTCGTGCTGAGCCCGGCGCATGCCGCCGCCCATGGCATGCCGCGGCGGCTCGAGGAGCTCGCGGCGCATCCGGCGATCACCTACAGCAATCGCCGGCCGGCGGAGGAGTGGACGTTCGAGACCGCGGCCGGGCTGCGGTCGGTGCGGGTGAAGTCGCGGCTGCAGGTCAACAATGGCGACGTGATGCGCGACGCCGCGATCGCGGGTCTCGGCATCGCCATGCTGCCGCGCTTCCTGTGCGCCGCGGCGCTCGCGGCCGGCACGCTGGTGGAAGCGCCGCTCGAGGCCGCGCCACCGCCGGGCGGGGTGTATGCGGTGTATCCGCAGAACCGCCATCTCTCGGCCAAGGTACGGGCGCTGACGGAACATCTGCGGAGCGCCTTCGGGGATCCGCCTTACTGGGATCCTGTGGGTCCGTGACATTTCCGGCATGATCGCGCGCGATCTGCGGGATGCGTTGCGTTTTCGTCCGCTTCTGCACTAGCCTTTCCGGCAATGCGGCCCCGACCGGGAGCCGCGAAGAAGGCCCGGTGACGAGGCCGTGCAGGAGGACACGTTCATGAACACACCCAAACGGGTGACCCGTCGTGCTGCCCTGAAGGTTGGGGCGGCGGCAGCCGCATTGCCCCTGGTGCATATCCGTACCGGCCGCGCGGCGGGTAAGGTCTCGGTGGCGTTCTGGGATCACTGGGTCCCTGCCGGCAACGACGTCATGCGCAAGCAGTGCGAAGCATTCGGCAAGGCGCACCAGGTCGAGGTGCAGGCGGACTTCATCACCTCGGTCGGCTCGAAGAACATCCTGACCATCGCGGCGGAGGCGCAGGCTAAGGCCGGTCACGACATCCAGCAGCTTCCGGGCTGGGAAGCCCAGAACCACGCCGACCTGCTGGAGCCGATCGACGACGTCATGAAGAGCCTGACCAGCAAGTATGGTCCGGTCGCCAAGGCCAGCGAATACCTGTTCACCAAGAAGGGCCACTGGATCGCCGTGCCCTGCAGCGCCGGCAACCAGAACAAGGGCCCGTGCGGCCGCATCTCGGTGCTGCGCGACGTGGCCGGCATCGACATCGTCAAGATGTATCCCGCCTCGGCCGATCCGAGCCCGGAGGCGGAGAAGTGGACGTATGATGCGATGCTGAAGGCGGCGGAGGCGTGCCACAAGGCGAAGATGACCTTCGGCATCGGCCTCGGCACCACGCCCGACTCCGTCGACACCGCCGGCTCGTTCTTCGCGGCGTTCGGCGCCGAGGTGATCACCGCCGACGGCCAGGTCAACGTCCGCTCCGACAACGTGCGGCAGGTGCTGGAATACGCCCAGCAGTTCGTGAAGTACCTGGCGCCCGACGCGGTCAGCTACGACGACGCCTCCAACAACCGCGCGCTGATCTCGGGCCAGAGCGCGCTGATCTGGAACCCGCCGTCCGCCTGGGCGGTCGCGCGACGCGACGCGCCGAAGGTGGCGGAGGATTGCTGGACCTTCCCCGCGCCCAAGGGTCCCAAGGGCCGGTTCGTGCCGCTGGGCGCGTTCTCCTGGGGCATCTGGAACTTCGCCAGCAACAAGAGCGCGGCGAAGGAGCTGATCGCCTACCTGTCGCAGCGCGAGAACGTCGAGGCGCGGTGCGAGGTCACGCTGGGCTACGACGTGCCGCCGTTCCAGAGCATGACCGACTTCAAGGTGTGGGACGAGGTCGGGCCGCCGAAAGGCACGGTCTACAACTACCCGATCCGCAAGCCGCAGCATCAGGAGAACTGGATCGCGGTCGCGCCGGCCCCGCCGGAAATCGCCGTGCAGGTCTACAACCGCGGCACCTTGCCGACGATGTTCGCGAAACTGCAGAGCGGACAGTCGATCAAGCAGGTGCAGGACTGGGCGCAGGACGAGCTGGAAGGCTTCACGCGCTGATCTGAGTTTCCGGCGCGGCTTCGGCTGCGCCGGCTTCGTTCGCGACGACGCGCGGCCGCAATTTGCGCAGCCGCGCGATCGGTCGTCGCGAACCCCGGCCGGGCGGGACGCCGCCACGCGTCCAGGATTTCGATCCGGCCCCAAAGAGGCAGCCCCCGTCCCAGAGGCCGGGGGCCTGTCGGCGTTGCAACGAGGCGGTTCGGCAACCGTCCGAAGACCCGAAGGAGACGACGCACGCAACAAGGCGGCCCAAGGCCGCACAGGGAGAAACACGTCATGACCCGATCGAACCCGATCCGCATTCCGCGCCGCCGCGCCCTGCAGATGGGCGCCGCCGCGGCCGCCTTGCCGCTGGTGCACGTCCGCACCGCCGCTGCCGCCGGAAAGCTCAGCGTGGCTTTCTGGGACCACTGGGTCCCGGGCGGAAACGCGATCCTGCAGAAACAGGTCGATGCCTGGGCGGACAAGAACAAGGTGGAGGTCGCCGCGGACTTCATCACCGGCAACGGCAACAAGCTGCTGCTGACCGGCGTCGCGGAAGCCCAGGCCCGCACCGGGCATGACGTGATGACCTTCGCCAACTGGGACGTGTTCAACCTGGCCAGTTCGCTCACGCCGGTGGACGACGTGGTGCTGCCCCTGGTGGACAAGTACGGCGCCGCGGGCACGACGTCGGAATACCTGGCGAAGATCAAGGGCCACTGGATCGCGGTTCCCACCAGCACCGGGACGCAGACCAAGCCGCCCTGCGCGCGCATCAGCCTGATGAAGAAGTACGGCGTGGACGTGCAGGCGATGTATCCGGCCGAACCCCACAAGACCGCGCTCGCCGATTCCTGGGACTACGAGATGCTGCTGAAATGCGGCGAGGCGGCGATGAAGGACGGGTATCCATTCGCCCTCGGCCTCGGCGGCGGGACCACCAATACCGACGGCATCGACCAGGTGGGCGCCATGTTCCGCGCCTACGGGGCCGCGCTGATCGACGGCGAAGGCACCATCCAGGTGAAGTCCGACGCCATGCGGCAGTTCCTGGAATTCGCCCAACGCTTCGTGAAGATCCTGCCGGACGACGTGGTGAGCTATGACGACGCCTCGAACAACCGCGCGCTGATCTCCGGCAAGACGGCGCTGATCTTCAACCCGCCCTCCGCCTGGGCGGTGGCCAAGCGCGATGCGCCGGAGATCGCCGCGGATTGCTGGACCTTCCCGGCACCGAAGGGACCGAATGGCCGGTTCCTCCCGACCCTGACCTTCTTCTGGGGGATCTACAATTTCAGCCGGAACCAGTCGGCCGCGAAGGAGCTGCTGAGCTACCTGATGCAGCGCGAGCAGGTGGAGGCGCGCAGCATCGCCGTCGACGGCTACGACCTGCCGCCTTTCGCCAAGATGAACGACTTCAAGATCTGGGAGGAGGTCTCGCCCCCGAAGGGCACCGTCTACAACTATCCGATCCGCCCCTGGCACGACACCCAGCCGAACATCACCGGATCGGAGGCGTCGCCGGAGATCGCCGTGCAGATCTACCAGCGCGCGACCCACAACAACATGCTGGCGCGGATCAAGCAGGGGCAGTCCATCCAGCAGGTCGTCGCCTGGGCGGCCGACGAGCTCGGGGGCTTCACCCGCTGAGCCGCCGGGTCCGCGGCGGCCGCCCGGCCGTCCGCGGGCCCGAACCGGCACCGGCGACCCCCGGGTGAGAGCCGCCCCGCGCGGCGCCAGCGACGGGCCCGCGCGACCGAGGCGGGGGGCTCGCGCGGCGCCGGCAGGAGCCCGGCGCGCGGCCGCTCATGCTGCGGTGCAGCGTCGTTGCAAGTGATGCTGTTGCCCGTTGCGTCGGGCATCGGCGCAGGTTAGCGTGCGACAAAGTCGAACAAACGACAGCCGCAGGGACAGGCCACAGCCCCGCCATCCATGGCGGGCTCGGGAGGTACGTACATGACAACGGCGGTACGCCGTCATCCCGTCGATGGTATCGGACGAAAGTGTTCGGCGACGCGCGCGCCGGCCGCCCGCTCGCGCGTCCGCGCGAGTCGATCCGCGCCTGTCCGCCTGGCAGTTCCCGACGCAGGACGGCGCACATCCCTACGCGCGATCCACCCGCATGTCCGCCGGACCTGCAGTTCGCTTTCATCCGTGACGACCAGAAGGACCACCGTTTCGTGACACAGCCGCGCCGCACGACCACACGTCGACAGGCACTGAAGATCGGTGCCGCCGCCGCCGCCCTCCCCCTCGTCCACATCCGCTCCGGCCGCGCCGCGGGCAAGGTGTCGATCGCGTTCTGGGACCACTGGGTCCCGGCCGGCAATGCCGTCATGAAGAAGCAGGTCGAAGCCTGGGGCGAGAAGAACCAGGTGGAGGTCCAGGCCGACTTCGTGACGTCGGTCGGCAACAAGAACATCCTGACCATCGCCGCCGAGGCGCAGGCCAAGACCGGCCACGACGTTCAGGCCTACCCAAGCTGGGAGGTGCAGAACCAGGCGAGCCTGATGGAGCCGCTGGACGACGTCATGAAGACGTTGGCCGGACAGTACGGCCAGGTGAACCAGGTCTGCGAGTATCTCGCGAAGATCAAGGGGCACTGGATGGCGATCCCGACCAGTTCGGGGACGCAGTACAAGGGGCCTGCCGGCCGCATCAGCGTGCTGAAGGACAAGGCCGGCCTGGACGTGCAGGCGATGTATCCGGCGAAGCCCGAGCACACCAAGGAGTCGGAGGCCTGGACCTGGGATGCGCTGCTGAAGGCGGCGGAAGCCTGCTCCAAGGCGGACATGCCGTTCGGCATCGGCCTCGGCCAGACGACGGATTCCGTCGACACCGCCGGCGCCCTGTTCGCCGCCTATGGGGCGGAGCTGGTGGACAAGGACGGCAACGTCACCGTCAAGTCGGACAATGTCCGCAAGGTGCTCGAGTTCGGGCAGAAGCTGGTGAAGTTCCTGCCGGCCGACGCGGTCAGCTACGACGATGCGTCGAACAACCGCGCCCTGATCTCGGGCAAGAGCGCGCTGATCTGGAACCCGCCCTCCGCCTGGGCGGTGGCCAAGCGCGACGCGCCCCAGATCGCCGCGGACGTCTGGCACTTCCCCGGCTGCGCGGGTCCGTCGGGCCGGTTCACGCCCTACCTGCCGTATTTCTGGGGCGTCTGGTCCTTCGCCAGGAACAAGTCGGCCGCGAAGGAGCTGATCACCTACCTGATGCAGCGCGACAACGTGCAGGCGCGCTGCAACGAGGTGGCGGGGTACGACGTGCCGCCGTTCACCTCCATGCTCGACTTCAAGGTGTGGGAAGAAGTGGAGCCGCCGAAGGGAACCGTCTACAACTATCCGATCCGGCCGTTCCATAACGCGAAAGCCCATATCGCCGCGTTCCCGGCCCCGCCGGAAATCGCCGTGCAGATCTACAACCGTGGCACGATGCCGACGATGCTGGCGAAGCTGAAGAGCGGCCAGAGCGTCGACCAGGTGATTTCCTGGGCGCAGGACGAGCTGGAAGGGTTCACGCGCTAGAACGGCAAGGCGGGCGGGACGCAATCCCCGCCCGCCCACGAACCCAAGAGCCTTGAGGGAGGACACAGATGGCAGATGGCACCAGCGTGCCGGTGGGCGTGATGCAGGCCTCGCGGCCCGCCGCGGCACGCCGGTCGAGCATGCGGCGGTTCGCGGGTCGGCGGTCGACCATGGGCTTCTTGCTGGCGCTGCCGCTGATCCTGCTGGTCGCGGGGTTCGTGATCTACCCCGCGTTCTACGCGATCTACCTGAGCATGCTGAACAAGAAGATGACCAGCTTCGTGGGGCTGGGGAACTTCGCGTTCCTGCTGAAGCGGAACACGTTCCAGCTCGTCATCTTCCAGTCCTGCCTGTTCGCCATCACCGCGGTGGTGATGAAGGCGCTGCTGGGCTTCATCCTGGCGCACCTGATGCACAACATCCCCGGCAAGAACCAGCGCATCTGGCGCGGTCTGCTGCTGGTCCCCTGGGTCATCCCGCTCGCGCTGTCGACGCTGACCTGGTGGTGGATGTTCGACCCGTCCTATTCGGCGTTCAACTGGATCCTCAACCAGTTCGGCTTCGCCAACGTGCCCTGGCTGGGCGTCGGCTGGATCGCGCGGTTCTGCACGATCGCCGTGAACGTCTGGTACGGCACGCCCTTCTTCATGATCATGTATCTGGCCGCGCTGAAGTCGGTGCCGGAGCAGCTCTATGAGGCTGCGGCGATCGACGGCGCGAACGCGGTGCAGAAGCTGTTCTTCGTCACGTTGCCGATGATGCGCAACATCATCGCGATCACCGTGCTGTTCAGCCTAATCACCACCTTCGCCGACTTCGACATCGTCCGCATCCTGACCGCGGGCGGGCCGCAGGACATGACGCACGTGTTCGCCACCTACGCCTTCCAGGTCGGCATCCAGTCCGGCGACATCCCGCTGGGCGCGAGCGTCAGCCTCTTCATGTTCCCGATCCTCGCCATCGCCGCCTTCTTCGTGCTGCGGGGCGTCACGCGTCGCACGAAGGAGATCGCGACATGAGCGCGACAACCATGGACGCCACCAAGCGGGCGGCGGCACACAAGCACAAGCACTCCCTGCACCGGCAGCGCCAATGGGCGCTGTGGGGCAGCTACATCGCCCTCGGCGTGTTCGTGATCATGTTCCTGGTGCCGCCGTTCTACACGCTGATGACCAGCCTGAAGTCGTCGGCCGAGATCTCGGCGCAGAGCGGCAGCCCCTGGATCGTGCACCACCCGACGCTCGAGAATTTCTGGTACCTGATCACCTATCCGAACTTCCAGACCTACTACCTGAACTCGGTCATGGTGACCGTGGTGACGGTCGTGGTGTCCATGGTGATCTCGGTGATGGCCGCGTTCAGCCTGGCGCGGATGGGGTTCTGGGGCAGCCAGGTACTCGCCACCGGCGTGTTCCTCACCTACCTCGTTCCCGCCTCGCTGCTCTTCATCCCCCTGTTCCAGATCGTCGGCGCGCTCGGCCTCATCAACAACGTCTGGGCGCTCGTGCTGCTGTATCCGACTCTCGCGGTGCCCTTCTGCACCTGGATCATGATCGGCTACTTCAGCTCCATCCCGAAGGAGCTGGACGAGGCGGCGCTGATCGACGGCGCGGGCTACGTGCAGATCCTGCTGCGGATCTTCATTCCGGTCGCGATGCCCGGCATCATCGCCGCGACGATCTTCGCCTTCACCGTGAGCTGGGGCGCGTTCCTCTACCCGCTCGCCTACCTCTACACGTCGAACCAGATGGTCCTCACGGTCGGCATCATCTCCGACCTGATCCGCGGCGACGTGTTCCAGTGGGGCAAGATCATGGCGGCCTGCCTGCTCGCCTCCATGCCGCCCATCATCATCTACGCCTTCCTGATGGACTACTACGTGGCGGGTCTGACCGCTGGCGCCACCAAAGGCTGATCCCACCACCAACCGAGGGAATCGAACCACCATGGCTGAAGTCTCCTGCCGCAAGGTCGTCAAGGAATACGACGGCGGCGTCCAAGCGGTGAAAGGCATCGACCTGGAGATCGCGGACCATGAGTTCGTGGTGCTGGTCGGCCCGTCCGGCTGCGGCAAGTCGACCACGCTGCGCATGATCGCCGGCCTCGAAGAGATCAGCGGCGGCGAGATCTGGATCGGCGGCGATATCGTCAACGACGTGCCGCCACGCGATCGCGACATCGCCATGGTGTTCCAGAACTACGCGCTCTATCCGCACATGAGCGTCTTCGACAACATGGCGTTCGGGCTCAAGCTTCGGAAGTTCCCGAAGGACGAGATCAAGCGCCGGGTCGACGAAGCCGCCCGCATCCTCGACATCGTCCCGCTGCTCGAGCGCAAGCCGCGCGCCCTCTCGGGCGGCCAGCGGCAGCGCGTCGCCATGGGCCGCGCCATCGTGCGCAACCCCAAGGTGTTCCTGTTCGACGAGCCGCTGTCGAACCTGGACGCCAAGCTGCGCGTGCAGATGCGCACCGAGATCAAGAAGGTCCACCAGACCGTCCGCACCACCACCGTCTACGTGACGCACGACCAGGTGGAGGCGATGACGCTCGCCGACCGCGTGGTGGTGATGAACGGCGGCATCATCGAGCAGGTCGGCTCCCCGCAGGAGTTGTACCACAACCCCGCCACCCGCTTCGTCGCCGGGTTCATCGGCTCGCCGGCGATGAATTTCCTGCCCTGCCGCGTGCAGGACGGACGCAATGGCGGGCTCGCCCTGCGCGTGACCGACAAGATCACGCTGCCCGTGCCCCCCGATCGGCAGGACCGCTACGGGAAGTACAAGGGCCGCGAGATGGTGCTGGGCATCCGGCCGGAGCACCTGTTCGAATACCACGAGCAGGGCAAGCCGAACTGGACCCGCGTCGACCTGCCGGTGGACGTGGTGGAGCCCATGGGCATGGAGACCATGGTCCACTTCTTCGTCGACGGCGCCCCGGTCTGCGCCCGCGTCGATCCGGCGACCCATGCGGAACCGGGCGAGATGCTGCCGCTGACCGCCGACCTCAACCAGATGCACCTGATGGAGCCGGATACCGGCCGGGTCGTCTGAACCGTCCGGCCGGGACGCGGCACCCTCGCCGCGTCCCGGTCATCGCCCGCCTCCCTCGCGCCAGCCGGTCGTCGCCCGACCCAGGGGCCCGCGCCACCCGCTCAGTGCGCGATCCAGCCGCCGTCCAGCACCAGCAGGTGCCCGACGATGAAGCGGGCCTGTTCCGAACAGAGATACAGCACCGCGCCGGTGAGCTCCTCGGCCTTGCCCATGCGGCCGATCGGGAACAGCTTGCCCACGTCCTCTGCCGTCAGGTTCTCCCGCTCCATCCACTGGTGGAAGACGTCGCCCGGCGCATCGATCCCGCAGGAGGCGATCGCATTGACGTTGATGTTGTGCTTCGCGACCTCCAGCGCGACCGACTTGGTCAGGGCGTCGACACCGCCCTTGGTCGCCGCATACAGGCTCTCGGTCGCATTGCCCGTCAGGCTGCCGGTGATGGAGGACTGGTTCACGATCGAACCCCCGCCATTGCGCATCATCTGACGGATCTCGTGCTTCATGCAGTAGAAGACGCCGCGCAGATTGGTGTCGACGTGGAAGTCGAAGCTTTCGGTCGTCTCCTCGATGATGGGCGCGAAGCGGACGACGCCCGCATTGTTCACCGCGCAATCGAGCCGGCCGTAGCGCTCGACGGCCTTTGCGACCATCTCCTCGGCGCTCTGCTCGCGCCGGACGTCCAGCGGCAGGAACATCCCCTCCCCGCCGGCTGCGCGCACCATCTCGAGGGTCTCCTGCCCGCCGGCCTCGTCGATATCGGTGAAGACGACCTGCGCGCCTTCCCGCGCGAATGCCAACGCCGTGACGCGCCCCAGTCCGCGCGCCGCGCCGGTGACCAGCGCGACCTTTCCGCTGAACGCACCCATCCCAACCTCCCCTTCCGCGGCGTCCGGCGCTCCACCCCGCGATGAGCCGCTGCCGTGACCCTGCGCGGCGACGGTAGAGAGTCGGGCGGGCGTTCCACAACGGCGCGTGAGACCCGGCTCGCGCGCCGGCACGGCGACGCGGCCGCCTCCCTTCCTTGCTTCTGCGGCCGCGCGACCGATATGGTCGGAAAACACCCTGTCGCGGGATTCCCATGTCGCAAACCCATCAGTGCCGGGTGCTGATCGTCGGCGCCGGCCCGGCCGGCTACACCGCTGCGATCTACGCCGCGCGCGCCAGCCTCTCGCCCATCCTGGTCGCCGGCCTGCAGCCTGGCGGGCAGCTCACCATCACGACCGATGTCGAGAACTTTCCCGGCTTCGCCGAGGTCATCCAGGGCCCCTGGCTCATGGAGCAAATGGCCGCCCAGGCCGAACATGTCGGCACCCGGATCGTCCACGACCTGATCGTCGAGGCCGATCTCTCGCGCCGGCCGTTCCGCTGCATGTCCGATTCCGGGGATGTCTACCTTGCGGACACCCTGGTCATCGCAACCGGCGCGCAGGCCCGCTGGCTGGGGCTGGAGTCAGAACACCGCCTGCAGGGCCGTGGCGTGTCCGCCTGCGCGACCTGTGACGGGTTCTTCTACCGCGGCAAGCGCGTCGCCGTGATCGGGGGCGGCAACACCGCGGTGGAGGAGGCCCTGTACCTCACCAACCATGCGGAGCACGTCACGCTGATCCATCGCCGCGACACGCTGCGCGCCGAGAAGATCCTGCAGGCCCGCCTGTTCGCCCACAGGAAGATCAGTGTGGTCTGGGACAGCACCGTGGCCGAGATCCTGGGCGGCGGCTCGCCCGAGACCGTCACCGGCGTGCGGCTGCGCAACGTGCATGGCGGCGGCGAGACCACGCTCGCAGTCGACGGCGTGTTCGTCGCGATCGGCCACAGCCCGACCACGGCGCTGTTCGCAGGACAGCTCGCGATGGACGGCGAGGGCTACATCGTCACCACGCCCGGCACGACGCAGACCTCCATTCCCGGCGTGTTCGCCGCGGGCGACGTGCAGGACAAGGTGTTCCGCCAGGCGATCACGGCAGCGGGAACCGGCTGCATGGCGGCGCTGGAAGCCGAGAGATTTCTCGCGCTCCACGCTGATTCCCCCGCCCTGGCGGCGGAATAGCGGCGTGGACTGGGCGGTTTCGGAAAAAAAGGACCGATTCTCGCCACAAGACTCGATGAACTTCGTTTAAGCTCGCATGTCCGGCTCCGTGAGGAGTCGGACGGGGCGGTGCGTGCCGGGATGCAACCCGGCACACTGGGAGAGGCTGGAGATGGACTGGGACAAACTGCGTGTGTTCCACGCCGTGGCTGAAGCTGGCAGCTTCACGCATGCCGGCGACACGCTGAATCTCAGCCAGTCCGCCGTGTCGCGCCAGATTTCCGCGCTGGAGGAAGCGCTCCAGGTTCCGCTGTTTCACCGGCATGCCCGCGGCCTGATCCTGACCGAACAGGGCGAATCCCTGAACAGGACGGTGCGGGAGGTCTTCGCCAAGCTCGCGATGACCGAGGCGCTGCTGACCGAAAGCAAGGAGAAGCCGGCCGGGCGGCTCAAGGTCACGACCACGGTGGGATTCGGCTCCTCCTGGCTCGCGCCCCGGCTGCACGCCTTCCTGGAGATGTACCCGGACGTCTCCATCTCGCTGCTGCTCGACGACGCGGAACTCGACCTCGCGATGCGGGAGGCGGATGTCGCCATCCGCATGCATCCGCCGAAGCAGCCGGATCTCGTGCAGCGCCACCTGATGACGCTGCAATGGCATATCTGCGCGTCGCCCGACTACCTGAAGCGTCACGGCGTGCCGCAGCGGCCGGAAGAGCTGGATGCGCACCGCCTGATCCTGTTCGGGCACCATCATCCCCCGGTCTCCGACGTGAACTGGCTGGCCGAAGCGGGCCGCCGCCCGGGCAACCCGCGCCGCGCGCTGCTCGAGGTGAACTCGATGCACGCGATCCTGCTCGCGATCCGGTCGGGTCTCGGCATCGGCGCGGTGCCGGACTACGCGGTGGCGGAGAACCCGGACCTCGTCCGCATCCTCACGGACCTGAAGGGCCCGAAGATCGACGTGTTCTTCGTCTACCCGGAAGAGCTGCGCAATTCGAAGCGCGTCGCGGTGTTCCGCGACTTCCTGCTGGCCCGCCTCGCCGAGATGCACTGAGCCGTTCGGCGGCAACTCCGCGCACCGAGGCGACGCCGCAGGCTCCGCGCTCCAACGGTCTACAGGCCACGCCCCGCCCCACGGTCCGTCGATCACGCCGCCTGGCGTCGGCGAATGCATGCCCCTGCGCCCGCGCGTACCCAGGCCGACATTCCAGACCGTCATGCCGCACCGGACCGCGTTCCAGCGCAGCTATGGACCGCTTCCGGGCACCTGGCCCGAACCCCTGCCAAGGCCGCGTTGTTCGACGTTACGAATGGATCCGCGCGGGCTTCAAATCGGCGCGTGACGGTCCGGTGTCATGCGCGACCGACATGGCGGCTGCCGGCTTTTGGCGTTGGATCGACCTGAGTCGCCCGCATAAAGTTCTTGCACCGAATACGGCGGCTCGCCCGCCAGTGTTCCAGCTCCTTGGAGTTGGAAGGGGGCCTCTGGCCCCTGCGTCTCCCAGACGTGAAGCCTCCCTGTATACTTGCCCCCGGCTCTGCCGGGGGCTTTTTCTTTTCCGCCGCACCGATTCCGTTACGTGGAATTCTTGCCAAACGACGCGGCTTTATCGTTTCAGAAACGCTTGCGTCACGCCGCGTTGTCGCGACGTCCGTTCGCCGCGCGCGCACGACCCATCGACAACACGGCATCGATCACCCGCATCACGTCATCCCGCCGCGTGCGATGATTCACCAGCGCCGCTCGGATCGCCAACCGACCGCCGATCATGGTCGTGGAGGGCACGGCGAGACCCGATTCCTGCAAATCCGCAACGATCGCCGCGTTCAGTGCGTCGAGCTCGTCATCCGCCGCGACGAAGCGGAAGCACACGACGTTCAACGCCACGGGTGCGAGACGTTCCAACGCCGGCTCCGCGTCGATCCGCGCCGCCATCTCCTGCGCCAGGGCGCAACTGCGCTCGACCATCGCGCCGATCCGGTCCGCCCCGTAGGTGCGCAGCGTCATCCACACCTTCAGCGCGCGGAAGCCGCGCGAGAGATCGGGGCCGAGATCGTTCGGCCAGACCTCGCCGGCCGCGAGCCCGCGCGTGGCGCGGCGTAGATACGCCGCATCGGCCGCGAAGGCGGCGAGCTGGTGTTCGGCCTCGCGCACCAGGATGCAGCCTGCGTCGTACGGGACCTGCCCCCATTTGTGGAAGTCGAACGCGACGGAATCGGCTCGCTCGAGCCCGGCGAGCAGCGGCCGCAGGCGCGGCGACAGCATCGCCATCGCCCCGAATGCGGCATCGACGTGCAGCCAGATCCCGCTCTCCCGCGCCACGTCGGCCAGGCGGTCCAGCGGATCGATCGCGCCGATGTCGACGGACCCCGCAGTGCCGACCAGCAGGAACGGCCGGTCCCCGGCCGCGCGATCCCGCGCGATCGCCGCCCGCAGCGCCGGCGCCACGATCCGTCCCGCCGCGTCGGTCGGGATCAGCCGCAGCGCGTCCGACCCCAGGCCCGCCATGTCCATGGCGCGCCCGACGCAGCCATGCGCCGCGGCGGAGGCGTAGGCGACCAGGCGCGTGCCGCCGACCCCTTCCGCCCGGACGCGCGTGCCGCAGGCGGCGGTGCGCGCCACCAGCACGCCGATCATGTTCGCCATCGACGTGCCGGTGACCAGCACGCCCGAGGCGGTCTGGGGGAAGCCGATTATCTCCGCCGCCCAGGCGATCACCTGGCGCTCCACCGCGATCGGGGCGTGGTCCCGCCCGCCGCAATTCGCGTTCAGCCCGCCCGCGAGCATCTCCGCCAGCATGCCCACCGGCGTGCCACCGCCGTGCACCCAGCCCATGAAGCGCGGGTGCAGGTTGCCTGTCGCATGAGGCATCACCCGGCTGCGGAACGCGGCATAGGTCTCCGCCGGATCGCCCGGCCCACGCGGCAGGGGGTCGGCCCAGGAATCCCGGATCGCGGGAGGCATCGGCTGCCACACCGGCCCGTCCCGCACCCCGGCGAGGTGGTCGAACATGTCGTCGAGCATGCGGTGGCCCAGCGCGCGCAGGCTCGACCAATCCTCGGGGTCGAGATCGTCCATGCGGCGCATATCGGTCGGGCCGCCCGCCGGCAGGTTCACATTGCCGCGCGAAGGCCCAGTGCGGCCAGCAGGTTCGGGTCGAGCGGCGGGCCGGGACCGGGTTGCCGGAGCCGGCTGCGATCCACCGCGAACCCCATCACGTCGTCATAGCCCCAGAGTGCCCAGCCCATCCCGGCCCGCTCCGCCGCGTCGCGGACCGTGCGGATCCAGGCGAGGCGCGCATCGGCCCGCAGCGCGGTGGTGGCGCCGAACTCGCCCAGGAGCACCGGGACGCGGTGCTGGCGCCCCCAGGCGGCCGCGCGCTCGACCAGGGCGGCAACACGCGCGGCGTCCCAGCCCTGGGCGCAATAGAAGGCGATCACGCCCGCAGTCTCCGCGTCGATCCCCCGCTGCGCGACCAGCGAGGGCGGCGTCGTGTGACCGGCCGGCGCGCGCGCTTCGGCCCGTTCCGCCGGCGCCTGTCCTCCCATGGCACGCGAGCGGCAGCGATCCGGATCGGGCGCCGGGAAGGGCAACCGCGCGAGTGCCGCACGGTCGAGGCCGGACCGCCATGGCGCGAGCGCCGTCAGCTCCGCCGGGGTGTAGAGGTGCACGCCATACATCACGTTCCCGTCCGGTTCCGGCCGCGTGGCCAGCAGGCCGTCAATGCTGCTCCAATCCTGGCCGCTGAGGATGATCGTGTGCTCGGGCAGCGCGGTCCGGACGGCGGAGAGCAGCGCGTGCTGCACCGCCTGCCAGCCGGCCGGATCGCCCGGGAAAACCGGCTCGTTCAGCAGTTCGGCCACGGTCATCCGCGGCCCGACCCGTTGCAGCACGGGCGCCAGCCGGTCCCAGGCGGTGCGCAGCGCCGCGCGGTCGGCGGCGGATCGCTCCAGCGTCCAGCCGACCGGGTGCAGCGACAGGACGACCGCCAATTCGTGGCGATGCACGCGCCGAAGTGCCGCCTCCAACGCGTCGAGCACGCCGGGTTCGGCGAGCAGGGCGGGGTCGACGGGGAGGCGGACGAAGGTGAAGCCGACCCGGTGCAGGGTGGCGAGGGCGCCATCGCCGATCCAGCTTCGCAGCGCCGCCGGATCGCGGCTGGCGGGGAAGCGGAACCATCCGGTCAGGGCCACGCCACGGCGAAGCAGGGCGATCCGGTCGGACGGGACCTCCGCCCGCACCGAACCACCCGTGCCGCTCGCCACGACCAGCGCGACGACCGCCAGCCAGACCGCCCACCTGCATCGCCACATGAATGCCCTCCTCGGACCGCAGCGATCGCCCGCCGTCGGGGATCGCCCGCCCCGCGACCCTGAGCATTTCCTTAACCGCTCGCTCGTAAGCTCCCTCCGGCGCCGCGGCCCCGGCCGCCCGGCGCGCGGAGATCCAGCCGCCACACCCCCTACCACCTGGAGACTGCCGACTGGTTAACGACGCCCCTCGCCCGCGCCGGCTGCGCATGATCGGGCCGGGTTGCCCGTCCGGCTGCGGCGTCCTGCTCGTCGCCGCGGGCATGCTGACCACGCTCGCCTGGCTGCGCGGCCCCGAATACGACGAGCAGTACACGCTGTTCCTGACGGCCGGCCTGCCGCGCCCCACCTGGCCGGACCATCCCTTCCCGGCCGCCGCGGCGCTCGCGCTGCAGGCAGGCCGGTGGGATCCGCTGGGGCTCGCCGGCGCCTTGCGCACGACCGACGTTCACCCGCCACTCTATTTCTGGCTGGCCGCCGCGTGGCGCGTGCTGTTCGGCGACGCCCTCTTCGTCCTTCGTCTCGCCTCGGTCGCGTGCAGCCTCGCCGCGCTGGGCCTGGTCGCGCGCATCGGCTCGAGCCTCGGCCTGCGTGCGGGCCTTGCGGTCCTCCTCACCCTCGGCTGCTACGGGTTCGCCTATCCCGGCGTGGTCGCGCGCGGCTTCGCCCCGGCCCAGGCGCTGCTGCTGGGGGCGGTCGCGGTGCTGATCGGCGCGGTGCTGCCGCGACTGCGCGCCCCGCGTCGAGGTGCACTGGCCGGGGCGCTGTTCGGCGCGGCGGTGTCGACCAATTATCTTGCGCTCTTCGTCGCGGTGGCCGCGATCGGCTGGCAGATGCTCCGCCTCCTCGCCACGCGGAGCAGGCCCCTGCGTGCAGAGGCGCGGCGCATCACCCTGGGGCTGGTCGCCGGCTTCATCCCCGGCCTCGCGCTCGCCGGCTGGTTCTTCCTCGCCCAGCGCGACAGCCGCCCCGATCAGTTCGCGCCCTTCGGGTGGAGGGGCGCGCTGGACCGGCTCGCTCGGGCCGAAGGCGGCGCACTGTTCGGCGGGCTGCCGCTCTATGTGCCGTCGCCGCTCGACACCGGACTGGCCGCCGCACTCGGGGCGATCATCCTGGGCAGCGCCGCCCTGGTCGTCCTGCGCTGGCGGCAGTTCGCATCGCCCTGGCTGCGCGCGCTGCTGGCGGCGCTGGCCGCCGCCCCGCCCGCCGGACTGCTGCTTCTCGGGCGCATCTTCCAGACCAGCCCGATCGAGCTCCGCTACCTCAGCTTCGCGACGCCCTGGATGGCGCTGCTGCTCGCAGGCGCCATCGGCTCGCTCTCGCGCCGGCCGGCTGCCGCCATCGGCGGGGTCGTCCTCGGCCTGCAGGCTCTGGCGCTTGCCGGCATGGGGCTGGCCGACGCCACGATGCAGCCGGCGAAGGCCAGCGCACGCGCCCTCGCCGCGCTCCAGCCACCGCCGCTGATCCTGGTGCCGTTCGGCAATGACGGGGTGGGCCTGGTCGCCGCCCTCGCCCGCGGCCTGCCGCCCGACCGGCGGCTGCTGGTGATCCGGCGGGACGAGCCCGACATCCGCCTGCACGCCCGCCTCGCCGCCGCCCGCGCGCGGTCGGTGGCGATCGCCTGGATGGAACAGGATCGCGAGAGCCGCGCCACGCTCGCCCATGTGCGCCCGTTCTTCGCCGCCCCGTGCTGGCGCCAGCGGCCCCATCGGTCCACCCTGGCCGTGTTCGACTGGGTGTGTGACGGAGAGGCGCATGTTCTTCGAGGGGTTCACGCTGGCGAAGGTCCCGGTCCCGGGGGGCACGATCCGCCTGCGCCATGGCGGATCCGGCCCGCCGCTGCTGATGCTGCACGGCAATCCGCAGACCCATGTGATGTGGCACAAGGTGGCGCCCGCCCTGGCACGCCGCTTCACGGTGATCTGCCCGGACCTGCGGGGCTACGGCTTCTCCCTCAAACCGCCGGCGACGCCGGACCATGCGCCCTACGCCAAGCGCGAGATGGCGCGGGACATGGTGGCGGTGATGGCGCATTTCGGCCATGAGCGGTTCCGCCTCGCCGGCCACGACCGCGGCGCGCGCGTCGCGCATCGCCTGACGCTCGATCACCCGGACAGGGTCGAGAAGCTCGCGCTGCTCGACATCATCCCCACGCTCGAGCATTTCGAACGCGCGGACATGAACTTCGCGCGCGGCTACTACCATTGGTTCTGGCTCGCCCAGCCGCACCCCTATCCCGAATGGCTGATCGGCAAGGCGCCGGAGGAGTGGTGGCACCAGCACACCGCCCGCGGCCAGTCCGACGCCTTTGCGCCCGAGGCGCTGGCCGACTACCTGGCCGCCGTGCGCCAGCCCGAGATGGTGCGTGGCATGTGCGAGGATTATCGCGCGGCGATCGGGATCGACCTGGAGCACGACCGCGCCAGCCGCGCCGCCGGGGAGAAGATCAGCTGCCCGCTGCTGGCGCTGTGGGGCGCGAAGGGCAGCATCGCGAAATGGTATGACGCGCTCGCGGTCTGGCGCAGCTATGCGACCGGGCCGGTCACCGGCGGGGCGCTGAACACCGGCCACTACGTCGCAGAGGAAGCGCCGCAGGAGACGCTCGACTGGTTCGAGCGGTTCTTCTAGACCACCGGCCTTCGTGGGAGAGTTTCATGGACGTCGCCACCGCCTTGGCCGCCCTCGGCCACGTTGACACCTTCCCGCGGGAGGCCCTGGCGTGGACGCAGGCCAACTGGCCCGCCATGTCCCCTCACGCTCTCGCAATGACGGCCGCCGTGACCGAAGGGCGGGACGAGTCGCCGGAGGCGTCCCGCGCGCTGTTCTTCCTGCTGCATGCCGGCGCGGCGGCGCGGGCCACCGAACTGCACGCCCCGCTATGCATGTTGCTGCTCGACGCCGAACTGGGCGAGGAGGTGCTGAGCGACGCGGTTCCGGAGCATCTGGGCTCGTTGCTGACCGCGACGTTCGATGGCGACACCGCGCCGTTGCTGTCGCTTGCGGAGTCCGCCAGCGCCAACCCGTTCAGCCGCGGCCACGCCCTGCTCGCCCTGGCATGGCTCGCGGAGGCCGGTCACCTGCCCCGCGACGTCGTCGTGGCCGCCTTGGGCCGCATTCACGCGACGCTCCTCCCCGAGGACGACGCGCTCGCGCTCACCTGGACCGAGGTCGTGGCGGCCCTGCAGGTCACGGAGCTCGAGCAGGACGCGCGGGGCCTCTTCACGACCCACATCCCGCGCGGGCTCGCGACCTGGAAGGAATTCCTCGAGGACGTTTCCGACCTGCGTCGTGGCGTCACGCCGAACCCGATCTGGGACCGCAATCAGACCGCACCGCTCGAGGATGCCGTGGCCGCGTTGGAGGAGTGGACGTTCGAATCGCCCACGGCCGGCACGGGCGACGACGCGGGGAAGACCTGGCTGGCACGCGACTCCGCCGAGCCCTGGATGAACCCACACCGGCATGTGGGCCGCAACGATCCGTGCCCCTGCGGCAGCGGCAAGAAATACAAGAAGTGCTGCCTGCCGGCCTGATACGCCGCAGCGGACGGAATCATCCTCCGGCGCGCCAGAGCAGCACCGCGTCACGCCCGCCTGCGGCAAAGCCGGGCAGGCGCCCCGCGTCCGCCCAGCCGAGGGCACGGAACACCGGCAGCGCCGGATCATCGGCCGCGATCTCGGCCGTCAGGCGGGGGCGACCGATCCGGGCGGCCTCCTCCGCCACGGCCTGCAGCAGCATCGTCGCCATCTCCGTGTCCCCGGCGGTCAGGCGCAGCAGCGGCCCGAGCGCGGCGCGCTCCGGCAGTGTCTCGGCGGCGGACGTGGTCAGCACGACTGCGCCGGCCAGCACCCCTCCCCGCCACGCCGCCAGCAGCCGCACGCGGCAAGCTGCCACATCCTTCGCGACCGCCTGCCAGTGGGCGCGCGCGGCGGCGGGCGCGACCGGGGCGCGGAAGGGACCCAGTCCGGCCTCCGCGGCCACCCCGAGCAGGGCGGACAGACGTGGTTCGGCGGAGGCGGAGGCGGCGGCATCCAGGGCCGAACTCCCGTGGACCGGCTTGGCGTAGGCGAATTCGAGCGAGTGGGAGATATCGTCCAGCACCCGGATGGGGCCCGCGCGGACATAGGACCGTTTCTCGTAGAACCGGTGCGCGCGATCGAAGCGCGTGTCTGTCCACAGCACCAGCCGCGTTGCGCCGGATGCGATCGCATGGGCCTCCGCCGCGTCGAGCAGACGGTGCCCTAGGCCGCTGCCATGCGCCGCGGGATGCACGTAGACCTTGCAGATCTCCCAGGCCCCGTCTTCCAGCGGCCGGGTCGCCATCATGCCGACGATCCCCGCCGGTCCGTCGCCGCCATGCCCGGCCGCGCCCGCCTCCGCGGCCCATAGCGCCCCGCCCGCCGCCGCGTAGTAGGACGCGAGCGCGCGCAGTTCCGGCACCTCCAGGTCGACGTCCAGGATCACGCCGGGATATTGCGACCAGCACGTGTCGACCAGCGCGATGAAACCCGGCGCGTCGTCATCCCGCCCGGTCCGGAGCGTCACTTCGGGGATCATGGCGATGGGGGGAACCTCCTGTCCTGGGGGGCAACCTGGACCGCCGCGGCGGCGCGGGCCGGGAGCGGCGGGCAACGATGTCGCCGACCACGCGTTCCGGGGTCAAGCCGGCGGGCCGGTGCATGACGGCGGGCGACGCACCGTGCGGCGCCCGCCGCAGGACGCCGCGGAACGTGCGCGGCAGGTGGCCGTGAGGCATACGGGGCAGGAGATGGATGATGGCCGACGCTTTCGACCTCGCGCGGTTCGTGCGCGCCCAGGATCCGGTGCTGGACGCGGTGCAGCAGGAGCTGCGCGCCGGCCAGAAGCGCAGCCACTGGATGTGGTTCGTCTTCCCGCAGCTTCGCGGCCTCGGCCATAGCGCGACGGCGCAGCAGTACGGGATCGGCTCGCTCGCCGAAGCCCGCGCCTATCTCGCGCATCCGGTCCTGGGTCCGCGGCTGATCGCCTGCACCGACCTGGTGAACGCGGTCCAGGGACGGTCGGCGCACGCGATCTTCGGCTCCCCGGACGACATGAAGTTCCATGCCTGCATGACGCTGTTCCGCGCCGCGGGTCCCGAGACGCCCGCCTTCACGACCGCGCTTGACCGCTATTTCGGAGGCGCCCCGCACGAGGGCACCCGCGCGCTTCTCGGGTGAGCCCGCGCGCGCTCTGCTTCGGTGAGCGCTCGCGCGCTGCTCGGGGGAGACGGCGCGCGACGGCGATCCCTCAGTGCAGCCCCTCGCAGAACGTCTGGATGCGGCGCAGCCCTTCCTCGAGTTCCGCATCCGCGGTCGCCGTGCTGATCCGCAGATAGGGGCTCATGTAGTAGGCGGCGCCATGCACCGTCGCGACATACTGCTCTTCCAGCAGCGCGAGGCACACGTCGCGGTCGGAGTCGAGCTTCCGCCCGCCCGCCGTGGTCTTGCCGAGACAGCCGGCCACGTTCGGGAACACGTAGAACGCGCCCTCCGGCTTGTGGCAGGCGATGCCGGGGCACGCATTCAGCATCTCGACCGCCATGTCGCGTCGCCGCTTGTAGGCGTCGATCTGCACCTGCACGCCGTCCTGCGGCCCGTTCAGCGCGGCGGTGGCCGCGGCCTGGCCGACGGTGGAGACGCCGGCGGTCGCCTGGCCCTGCATGTTGACCATGGCCTTGATCAGCGCCTTGGGCCCGGCCGCGAAGCCGATGCGCCAGCCGGTCATGGCGTAGGTCTTCGACACGCCCGAGACCGTCAGCGTCCGGTCCTTCAGGTCCGGTGCGACCTGCGCGATCGTCGCGTGCCGGAAACCGTCGAACACCAGGTGCTCATACATGTCGTCCGACAGGATCCAGACATGCGGGTGCTTGCGCATCACCGCCGCGATCGCCGCCAGCTCCTCGGCGGAGCAGCAGGCGCCGGTCGGGTTGTTCGGGTTGTTCAGGATCAGCCACTTCGTCTTGGGCGTGATCGCCGCGTCGATGTCCTCAGGCCGCGGCTTGAAGCCGTTGTTCTGCGGGCAAGGGACGAGCACGGGCTCGCCCTCGGCGATCTTCGCCATCTGGGCATAGGCGCTCCAGGACGGGACGGGGATCACCACCTCGTCGCCCGCATCGACCGTCGCCATCAGCGCATTGAACAGGCACTGCTTGCCGCCGTTCGAGACCGAGATCTCGTCGAGCGCATAGTCGAGCCCGCTGTCACGCTTGAACTTGGCCTGGATCGCCTCCTTCAGCGCGCGCGTGCCGTCCTGCGGCGGGTACTTGGTGTCCCCCGCCAGCGCGGCCTGGTGCGCCGCTTCGATCGCGTTCGGCGGTGAGGCGAAGTTCGGCTCCCCGGTGGTGAGCGTGATCACCGGCTTGCCCGCGGCGCGCAGCTCGCGCGCCTTGATCGTCATCGCGACGGAGGGCGCGACCTCGATGCGGTTGAGCCGCTGAGCGAGGGCGGGCATCAGTGCAGGCCTTGGCAGAAGCGCTGGATGCGGGTCATCGCCTCGCGCAGCTCGTCGGTCGCGTTGGCGTAGCTGATCCGGATGTAGCCGGGGTAGCAGAACGCCGCGCCATGCACGGTGGCGACGCCTTCCTCGGCCAGCAGCGTGAGCGCGAAATCCTCGTCGGTCTCGATCTTCTTGCCGCCCTTGCTGGTCTTGCCGAGGCAGCCCTGGACCGAGGGATACACGTAGAACGCGCCTTCCGGCTTGGTGCAGTGCATGCCCGGCGCCTTGTTCAGCGCCTCGACCACGAGGTCGCGCCGCTCCTCGAAGACCTTGCGCATCGCCTCGATGCTCTCCTGCGGGCCGGTCAGCGCCTCCACCGTCGCGGCCTGGGCGACCGAGTTCGGGTTGGAGGTCGACTGGCTCTGCAGCTTGTCCATCGCCTTGATCAGCGGCACCGGCCCGCCGGCGAAGCCAATGCGCCAGCCGGTCATGGCATAGGACTTGGAGACGCCATGCACCGTCAGGGTGCGGTCCTTCAGCTTCGGCTCGACCGCGGCGATGGTGGCCGGCTTGAACCCGTCATAGGCGAGCTTGTCGTAGATGTCGTCGGTCAGCACCCAGACATGCGGATGGCGCAGCAGCACGTCCGTCAGCGCCTTCAGCTCCGCCGCGTCATAGGCGGCACCAGTGGGGTTGCACGGGTTGTTCAGCATGAACCAGCGGGTCTTCGGCGTGATCGCCGCTTCCAGATCCTCCGGCCGCAGCTTGAAGCCGTTGTTCTGGCTGCAGGGCACCAGCACCGGCTTGCCGTCCGCCAGCGTGACGATGTCCGGGTAGCTCACCCAGCACGGGCTGGGGATGATCACCTCGTCGCCCGCGTTCAGCGTGGCGACCATGGCGTTGAACAGCACCTGCTTCGCGCCGGTGGAGACGATGATCTCCTCCGGCTTGTAGTCGATGCCGCTCTCCCGCTTGAACTTCTCGGCGACCGCCTTGCGGACGGCCTGGGTGCCGGCGACGTCGGTGTATTTCGTCTCGCCGCCCTCGATCGCGCGGATCGCGGCGTCCTTGATGTTGCGCGGCGTGTCGAAGTCCGGCTCGCCCTGCGAGAGGCTGATGACGTTTTTCCCCTCGGCGATCATCCGGCGGGCCACCGTGGAGATGGCGATGGTCAGGCTGGGCTGGATGCGGTCGAGGCGTTCGGCAGTGAGGGACATGACACGGGTTCCGGGGTGGCAAAACAGCGGCGGACCCTAGTCCGGCGGGGGGTGTGGATCAACCGTTCCGATGACGGGGCGGGGATGCGGAAACGGCGGCTCCCGTCATGCCGGCGTCGCAGGGCCGCAGGCATTCATTCCGCTTTTCCGGCGGACCGGCCCGCGTCCCCACACCGGGGCCGTGCTTGCTCGGCTTGGAGAAAGCTCTGTAACCTCACTGCATAAAAAGACAGAGCAGAGGAACGCCCAATGTCGCTCACGCTCGATCGCCCGCCGACCCTCGACGATCTCGTCGCGCACGACCGTCCCGCCCTGATGGCACTGTTCCGGACCTTGCAGGCGCCGGCCCGCGCCGAGATGAACGGCGACTTCCTCTCGGCGCTTCCCGCCTATGCCGAGGCAGAGTGGCGGGAGTCGATGCGACGCGTCGGCAAGGATTTCTGGCTGGGCAAGTCCTACCTGCCCCAGCCCCACAAGGGGCACCAGGGCCACGGCCACAACCGCTACCGGACCGCCGACGGCCGCACCCGCCGGGAATCGCGCTTCGTGTGGGATATCGCGCCGTCGACGATCGACGGGAACCCGTCGCTGGTGATGCGCTACGCCGCATTTCCGAACTGGGGCGGCGCGCACGACCTGATCGACGAGGTGCGGGTGGTACGGCCCAACCTGTATCTGGGCCTGTATCACACGGCGACGCCCGTGCCCGGGTTCACTCCTCGACCGGGCGGCACCCGTTCGGGCATCGAGTTCTTCATCCTGAGCGGTCCGGTGGCCGCCTACGTCCCCGCCCAGAACGACTGAAGCGTGCGGCCGGGGGGCCACACGCTTCGCCGGTAGGCACGGAACTGTCGGGTAGACAACCGCGCGGCCCCGTATGGGACCGCGCGGCCCGCCGTATCAGCCGTAGAGGATCTTGCCGTTCAGCTGAGACGCCTGCGTCAGGTTGCTGAAGGTGATCTGCGTGCTGTCGGACAGGGTGATGGTCACGCCGGAACCGCTCACCTCTGCATTGTTCACCAGCGAAGACGCGGACTGGGACGGATCGTAGCCGCTCAGGTACACCCCATCGCCATCGCTGAAGTCGGTGATGAAGTCGTGCATGCCGGCCGTCGCGCTCTTGTAGAACACGTAGGCGTCCGCCCCGGCGCCACCGGTCATGCTGAACGCGCCGGCTCCGACGAACATCGCGTCGTCGCCGTTGCCGCCGACCCACGTGGTGTTCGAGGCCGCATCGCCGTTCGACGCGAAGACGTTCCCGGCCGACGTTCCCGCCGCGTTCAGCGTCTCGTTGCCGGCGCCGGCGAGCATGATCGCATGGCCGTCGGTGCTGGTGAACGTGGTGTTGCTGCCTGCGCTGCCGAACACCGTGGTCTCACCCGCCCCACCTTGCACCTGGGTGGTGCTGTCGGTGTTGGCGGCGAAGAGCAGGCCGCCCGTGCCGCCCGTCACCGTTCCGGCGCTGCCGGCGCCACCCACGACCGTCGCCGCGCCGTCGCCACCGACGAAGTTCAGCGTCCCCGCGCCGCCGAACACCAGCGCGTCGTGCGCGGTGGTGACCGTGGCCGAGGAAGCGCTGGAGGCGAACACCGTGTCGCCGTTGCCGGTCAGGTTGGCGGTGACCGCCCCGGTCCCGCTCATCAGGATGCCGGTGTTGTCGCCGCTGCTGGTGACCGTGGCGGCCCCGGCCGCGATGATCACGGTGTCCCCGGTTCCGCTCGAGTTCACCGTCGTCGTCGCGCTCTGGGCGATCAGCGTGTTGGTGCCCGCACCACCGGAGATGGTGCCGGCGCCGGCGCCGAAGATCGTGTCGTTGCCCGCGCCGCCCGTGAGCGCGAAGGTGTTCGCGTCACCGCGGGTGAGCGCGATCGCGTTCGAATCGATCCCCAGCGTGTTCCCGCCGTTGATCAGACCCATGAGGTGGCCGACCGTGCCGCCCAGCACGACTTCGAGCGACGTGTCGGCGTTCGCCATGCCGATGGTGCCGGTGTAGCCCGCCGGGTTGCTCAGCAACAGGATCGGATGGTCGGTGCCGGCCGTGTTGACGTTGAGGTTCTGGCTCGTGGCCATGCCCAGGTCGAGGATCGACGAGCCCTGGATTTCCAGGCTGCCGGAGCCGGTGATCGTGTTGCCGCCGAGCAGCAGCGGCCCGAGGTCATACAGCGCGCCGTCGGCGAGGATGACACCGTTGTTGATCATGGTGTTCGCGACGAAGGTGCCGCCGCCGCCGATCAGGGCGCCGGGACCGAAATCCATCTCGTCGGCCGTGAACACGCCGCCGAGGCCACCTACCAGCGCGCCGCCGGTGTTCGTGGACGTCGCGATGATCGTGCCGCTGACCGTCAGCGTGCCGCCGGCCGTGCCGGGCGTTCCGATGGCAGGGCTGCCGCCGACGATCAGATGGCCATCGCCCGACACCACCACCTGCGCGACCGTATCGGTTGCATCGTAGATGAAGGGCTCGTTAGCGGTGATGAGCGCAACGTCGGTCGGCCCGTTCGGAACCGTTGCCGCAACCGTTGTGCCCTGATTCCAATTCCCGACCGTGTTCCAGTCGGCCCCCGCAGCATTTGTAAACGTGAAAGTCGTACCCGACATCGACAACGCCCTCCGATGAAGATCAAGCAGCGCGCTTTTGCCAGATATCCCGCTCGCGAGCGCGTGTTCAGACTTCACGTTCCGGACAGCAGAGAGAATGCTGCTCGAACAAACCACGGGAAACCGTGGATTTCAGTGCGAGTTCACAATTGTGTTGGCTCCGTCAGAGAGTTCAGCGCGGTCGTTCCGCCCAAGCCGCAACGGCATCCAGCGCCTCCGCCAACGCCGCCTCATCCGTCCGCCCGCTGCGCCGCGGCACGTGGAACCCGTGATCCGCGTCCGCAATCGCGACCAGCGTCGCCCGCCCGCCCAGGCCGCGCACCACCCCCGCCAGCAGCGCCGGCTCCGCCAGCGCGTCGCGCGTGCCCTGCACGAACAGCATCGGACTCCGGATCCCGGCCAGCGGCGCCGCGCGGGTCGTGGCGGGCTTGCCGGCCGGGTGCAGGGGAAAGCCCAGGAACACGAGCCCACGCACGCCGGGCAGCGGCTCCTCGGCCTGCGCCGCCGCCGTCATCCTTCCGCCGAAGGACTTGCCGCCCGCCAGCAGCGGCAGGTCGGGTGCGAGATCCTGCAACGTGGCCACCGCGGCGCGCACGGCGGCCTGTGCCACCGCCGGCCGGTCGGGACGCCGTCCGCCCGCCTCCATGGACGGGAACTGGAAGCGCAGGCTAGCGCCCCCGCGCGCGGCGAGGCCGGCGGCGACCGCCTGCATGAAGGAATGCGTCATGCCGGCCCCGGCGCCATGCGCGAGGCAGTACGCGAACCGCGCCTCGGGCGGCCGCATGAACAGGCCGGACAGGGTGGCATCCGCGAACGGGATCCGCACCGGCTCCGGCGTCATCGCCCGCCTCCTGCCGCGCGGGTGCGCCGCCGCGCAGGACCCAGCTCGATCCATGCGGGCGCGTGGTCGCTGGCGTTCGGCTCGCCGCGCGTCCAGCGGTCGACACCGGCCTCTGCGATGCGAGGCGTCAGATCGGGGGAGAGCAGCAGGTGATCGAGCCGCAATCCTTTGTCGGCCGGCCAGCGCTGCCGCTTGTAGTCCCAGAACGTCCACAGCGGCCCGGTCGGATGCAGCCGGCGCAAGGCATCGGTCCAGCCCTGCTCCAGCAGCCGCGCGAAGGCGGCACGCGGCGCCGGTTGCACCAGAGCGTCGCGGTCCCAGGACCGGGTCGGATAGATGTCGGCGGGCGTCGGCACCACGTTGTAGTCCCCCGCGAGCACCACCGGGACACCGGCCTCCCGCAGCGTCGCCGCATGCGCGATCAGGCGCTCGAACCAGGCGAGCTTGTAGTCGAATTTCGGGCCGGGTTGAGGATTGCCGTTCGGCAGGTAGATGGAGGCGATCAGGATGCCGCCGACCGCGGCCTCGACGTAGCGCGCCTGGACGTCGTCCGGATCGCCCGGCAGGGCGGTGCGGGTCTGCACCGGCTCCGCATCGCGGGCCAGGATCGCCACGCCGTTCCAGCTCCGCTGGCCGCGCCAGACGGCGCCGTAGCCGGCGTCGCGCAGGGCGGCCGCGGGAAACGAGCCCTGCTCCGCCTTCAGCTCCTGCAGACAGACCACGTCCGGCGCGGCGCGTTCCAGCCAGGCCAGCAGGTTCGGCAGCCGCCGGTTGACGTTGTTGATGTTGAAGGTGGCGATCCGCATGGCAAGCGAAACGCGCGGCCTCGCATCGGGTGCCGTCAGCGGGCGCGAAGCCGCAGCAGCGACAGCAGGGCGAGCCCGCCGGCCACCACGGCCACGATGACGGTGGCGAGCGCGTAGATCTCGGGCGTGGTGCCGAGCCGGGTCATGGAGAAGACGACCATGGGCAGGGTGGAGGCGCCGGGACCGCTCGTGAAGCTTGCGACCACGAGGTCGTCCATCGACAGGGTGAAGGCGAGCAGCCAGCCCGCCAGCAGCGCCGGTGCCATCAGCGGCAGCGTGACCAGGGCGAAGGCGCGGGCGGGCGAGGCGTACAGATCCATCGCCGCCTGCTCCAGCGTGGTTCCCGCATCGGCAAGTCGCGCCCGCACCACCGCCGCGACATAGGCGACCGAAACCGAGGCGTGGGCGAGCGTCACCGTGCCGGCGCCCCGGCCGCGCGGCCAGCCGATCGCCTGTTCGAGCATGACGAAGAGCAGCAGCAGCGAGAGGCCGGTGATCACCTCCGGCAGGACGAGAGGTGCGGCGAGCGCCGCCTCCAGCGCGCCGCGGCCGCGAAACCGGCCGAACCGCGCGAGCCCGTAGCCGGCCGCGGTGCCGATCAGGGTGGCGAGCGTCGCGGACCCGGCCGCGATGCGGAGCGAGAGCAGCGCGGCGTCGACCAGGGTCGGGTCGGTCGCCAGCTCCTGGTACCAGCGCAGGGACGCGCCGTCCCAGGCGGTGACCATGCGGCTCGCGTTGAAGCTGAACACCACCAGGTAGGCGATCGGCGCGTAGAGGAAGGCGTAGCCGGCGGCGAGCCAGAGCAGCAGGAGGCGGCTCACGCGCGCCCCCCAACACCGGCGGGCCGCGGCGCCCATCGCCGCTCGGCGGGACGGGCGCTCATGCCGGACTGCGCGCGGGTCGGCGGCGCAGGGCCTGCAGCGCGAGGGCGGGCAGCGCCACCAGGACCAGCAGCAGCACGATCGCGAGGGCGGCGGCGGTCGGCCAGTCGCGGTTCTGGAAGAACTCCCCCCACAACACGCGGCCGACGAGCTGCGCCTGCGGCCCGCCCAGCAATTCGGGGATGACGTACTCGCCGACCGCCGGAACGAAGACGAGCGCGCAGCCGGCCCAGACGCCCGGCAGCGAGAGCGGCAGGGTGACGCGCAGGAACACGCCGAGCGGCGAGGCACCCAGGTCGGCGGCCGCTTCCTCCAGCACCGGGTCGCGCCGCGCGAGCCGCGCGTAGAGCGGCAGCACGAGGAAGGGCAGGTAGGTGTAGACCACCCCCAGGTAGAGTGCGGTGTCGGTGTAGAGCAGGTGCCGCGCGCCGATGCCGACCCAGGCCAGCAGGGCGTTGACCAGCCCGTCGTCGCGCAGCAGCCCGATCCAGGCGTTGAGGCGCATCAGGAACCCGCTCCAGAACGGCAGCATGACCGCGAGGAGCAGCGGGTCGCGCCAGCGGGTTGGGGCGCGCGCGATGGCGAGCGCCATCGGATAGCCGATCACCAGGCAGATGCCGGTCGAGACCGCGGCGAGCTTCAGGCTGAGCCCGAGCGCGTCACGGTAGAACGGGTCGGTGAGCACCAGGGCGAGGTTGTCGAGCGTCAGCCCCAGCGTGAACGGCGGCACGCCATCGGCCGGCTGGGCGAGCGCGATCGCCGCCACGATGACCGTCGGCGCGATCAGGAACAGCAGCAACCAAATCCAAGGCACCGCCAGCACCACCACCGCCCCCCCTCCCCTGGCGGGAGGGGGCCGGGGGGCGGGGGAAGCCGGGCCGCTTCGCATGATCATGTGGCGGGCAGCACGATGCAGGCCTCGGGCGGCCAGCCCAGGGTCACGGGCGCGCCGGGCGCGAGGCGGGCGGCTCCGAAGCCACGGTCGAGTGCCTGGACGCTGCGCAGGAGAGAACCGTCCGGGCGACGCACCTGCGTCGTCACGCTCTCCCCGGCGTATTCCTGGGCGACGACGATTCCGGGGAGGCGGTTGGGTCCGTCTTCCAGCCGCAGCCGTTCCGGCCGCAGCGCGAGCAGCCGCGGCCCCGCCTGGCCCGTCGTCCCGGTGCGCAGGAGGGTGCCGTCGGGCAGCCGGAACGTGCCGTCCGGCGCGAGCTCGCCCACCAGGATGTTGGCGGCGCCCAGGAACTCGGCGACGAACCGGTCGGCCGGCCGCTCGTAGACCTCGTCTGGGGCGCCCACCTGCGCGAGCCGGCCGTTGCGCATCACGCCGATGCGGTCCGCCATGCCCAGCGCCTCGTCCTGGTCGTGCGTCACCAGGATGAAGCTCGTGCCGAGCCGCCGTTGCAGGCGCATGAGTTCGGTGCGGGTGTCGGCTCGGAGGCTGCGGTCCAGCGCCGAGAGCGGCTCATCCAGCAGCAGCAGGCGCGGGCCGGGGGCGAGGCTGCGGGCCAGCGCCACGCGCTGCTGCTGCCCGCCTGAGAGCTCGTGCGGCCGGCGGCCAGCCATCGCCTCGAGCCGCACGAGGGCCAGCATCTCCCCGACGCGTGCTGCCAGCGCCGCCCCGCGCAACCCTTGGCGGCGGAGGCCGAAGGCCACGTTGTCGGCCACGCTGAGATGCGGGAACAGCGCGTAGGACTGGAACATGGTGTTGACCGGACGCCGATGCGGCGGCAGGGGCGCGAGGTCGGTGCCGTCCAGCACGATGCGTCCGGTCCAGGGCCGCACGAACCCGGCGATGGCGCGGAGCAGCGTGGTCTTGCCGGAGCCGGAGCCGCCCAGCAGGACGAACAGCTCGCCGGGCGCGACGGTGAGATCGAGATCGGCGAGCGCCGTCATGTCGTCGTAGCGCACGCCGAGGCCGGTGATGGCGAGGGTCACTGGGGACGGCTCTCCACCGTGTCCCGGGGCACGTGCTGCACCTTCACGTCATGGCCGGCCACCCTGGCCCAAGGCACGGGCTGCACCTTCACGTCATGGCCGGCCACCATGGCCCGAGGCGCGGGCTGCACTGCCACGTCATGGCCGGCCACCGTGCCGGCCATCCCCACCAGCACCCTGCCGCGACGGATGGCCGGGTCAAGCCCGGCCATGACGGAGGGGGGACACGCCGGGCCGCCGCCCCCGGCCGCGAGGGAGGGGCCAATCACCGCGGACCGAGGCAGCAGCCGCCCCTCCCCGTCATGGCCGGCCACCGTGCCGGCCACCCCCACCAGCACCCTGCCGCGACAGATGGCCGGGCCACCCTCCCCGGCCATGACGGGGAAAGGAGCCACCGCCAGGACCGCCGAACGCCCTTGCCTCACTGCCCCGCCTTGAACCGCGCCCACATCCGGGTCCGGGCGCGTTCGGCCGTGGGAGAGAGAGCCTTGACCGTGAAGAACCGCGCCATCATCGCCGGCGTCGGGAAGATGTTGGTGTCGTCCTTCAGCGCCGGCCGCACCATGGGCAGGCTGGCCGGCACCGCGTTGGGATAGCGCACCACGTTGGTGATGCCGGCGATCACCTCGGGCCGCAGCATGAAGTCGATGAAGGCCAGCGCCTCCGCCTTGTGCGGCGCGTCGGCCGGGATCGCCAGCATGTCGAAGCCGACCTCCGTCGCCTCCTTCGGCGCGACGTAGCGCACCGTGATGCCCCGCCCCGCCTCCTCGGCGCGTGCGCGGGCCTGGATCACGTCGCCCGAGTAGTCGAAGACGAGGCAGGTCTCGCCGTTCGCCATCGCCTCCAGCGCGCCGCCGCTCGCGAAGGTGCGGATGTAGGGCCGGATCGCCATCAGCATCTTCTCGACCTGCGCGAGGTCGCCGGCATCCGTGCTGTTCGGGTCCTTGCCCAGCCAGGCGAGCACCGATGGGATCACGTCGATCGCCGAGTCCATCATGGTGATGCCGCACGCCGCGATCCGCATCGCGTTCGCGGGGTCGAACAACAGCGCCCAGCTGTCCATCGGCGCATCGGGAGCCACCGCGCGCACCTTGTCGGGCAGCACGCCCAGCCCGATCGTGCCCCAGAGATAGATCGACCCGTGGCGGTTGCCGGGATCCGAACTCTCGACGCGCCGCATCAGGTCGGGATCGAGGTTCTTCCAGTTCGGCACCTTGGCGCGGTCAATCTCGGCCAGGGCGCCCGCCTTGATCAGGCGGGAGAAGGTCGGCTCGTTCGACGGCACCACCACGTCGTAGCCGGAATGGCCGGCGAGCAGCTTGCCCTCCAGCGTCTCCAGGCTGTCGAACACGTCGTACTGGACCTTGATGCCGGTCTCGGCGGTGAACCGCTCCAGCGCCTTGGGATCGGTGTAGTCGGTCCAGTTGTAGACGTTCACCACCCGCTCCTCGGCGGCGGCACGCGGGAGCGGAGCGAGCGCAGCGAGGAGCAGGCCCGCGAGGGCGGCGGCGACGGGCAGCAGGCGCATCAGCGGGACCCCGGCGGGATGAAGGCCGCCTGCGTGCCGCCGTCCACCGGGATCGTGGTGCCGGCGACGTAGCGGGCGGCGTCGGACAGCAGGAACTGGATGACGTCGACCACGTCCTCGGCCTGGGCGATCCGGCCGACCGGCGAGACACCGGAGGGCTGATAGCCCTTCCCCACCGACGGGTCCGCCATGGCGCGGACCATCGGCGTGTCGACCGTCCCCGGCGCGAGCGCGTTGACCAGGATGCCCTCCGGCGCCCATTCGGCGGCCATGACGCGGCAGAGCTGGCTCACCGCGGCCTTCGACGCGGCGTAGGCGCCGCTGATCACCTTGGGCCGCAACGCCGCGATCGAGGAGAGCAGCACGACCCGCGCCGGCGCCTCGGGCCGTGCCGCCTGGCGAAGCAGCGGAAAGGCCGCGCGGGCGCAGAGCCAGGTGCCGCGCACGTTCACCGACATCACGCGGTCGAACTCCTCGACCGGCATCTCGGCCATCTTGCCGGAGCGGAGCACGCCGGCGCAGCAGATCAGGGCATCCAGCGCGGGCGTCGTGGCCGCAAGCGCCTCGAACGCGGCGGCGACCTGAGCGGCCTCCGCCACGTCGCAGGGCATGGGTCGGAATCCTGGGCCGGCTTCGGCCGCGAGCGCGTCCAGCCGCGGTCCCGGCAGGTCGAGCCCGGCCACGGTCCAGCCCGCCGCGACGAGCCGCTGCACCGCCGCGCGCCCGATCCCCGACGCCGCCCCCGTGATCGCCGCGGTCTTCGCCATCCGACCCCCCATCCTTGCGCAGGTATCGTAACCGCGCCCGACCGCCATCGGAAGCGCACCGGCCGCACCGGCGCGCCGGGATCGGCGCCGTATCGCCGATCCGCTTTCTCCAGCAAGGTGTCGAGGCGGGCGCCGACCGGACGGCCGAACCGCAGGATGTCGTCGGGCCGGAGGCGCTGGGGGATGCGCGCGCACATGCGGGTAAAGTCCCGCCTTGCCCCCGACCGTCGAATAGACGCTCGTATGATGCAGCAATCCTCGAGGAGGGTCCCATGGGTGCGTTCGACGGGAAGACCGTTCTGGTGCTGGGCGGAAGCCGGGGGATCGGGGCGGCGATCGTGCGCCGCTTCGCGGCGGACGGTGCGAAGGTGACGTTCACCTACGCCGGTTCCGCCGAGGCGGCCGACAAGGTCGCCGCCGAGACGGGCAGTTCGGCTGCGCAGACGGACAGTGCCGATCGCGACGCGGTCATCGCGCGGGTCCGCGAGAGCGGGCCGCTGGACGTGCTTGTCGTGAACGCCGGCATCGTGCTCTTCGGCGACGCGCTCGAGCAGGACCCGGAGCTGGTGGACCGGCTGTTCCGGATCAACGTCCATGCGCCCTACCATGCCTCGGTCGAGGCGGCGCGGCAGATGCCGCACGGGGGCCGGATCATCGTGATCGGATCGGTGAACGGCGATCGCATGCCGGTTCCCGGCATGGCGGCCTACGCGCTGAGCAAGTCGGCCCTGCAGGGGATGGCGCGCGGACTGGCGCGGGATTTCGGTGGGCGCGGCATCACGATCAACGTCGTGCAGCCCGGGCCGATCGACACGGATGCCAACCCGGCGGACGGGCCGATGAAGGAGCTGATGCACAGCTTCATGGCGATCAAGCGCCATGGACGCCCCGAGGAGGTCGCGGGCATGGTCGCCTGGCTGGCCGGACCCGAGGCCGGCTTCGTGACCGGGGCGATGCACACGATCGATGGTGCGTTCGGCGCCTAGGGCCTCTCCGGCCCGCTTTCGCCCGTCGCGCTGCCCGCGCCCGTCCCGCCCCCGGCGCCCCTGACACCGCCATCAGGGCGGGCGGCGCGCGGGCGGCTGGACGGGCGCGGGCGCCTTGGATACCCATGCACCATCCAGGCGCGGAGGCGCCGCAGGCGAGGAGCGGAGATGGGGGACGCGCAGGCAGGGCTCTCACGCGATCCGGCCTCCTCGATCGCGGTGCGGCTGATGGCCGACGACCTGACCGGGGCGCTGGACACCGCGGCCGAACTGGTGCCGCTCACCGGCCCGATCGCGACCTTCTGGCCGGAGGCGATCCCCGCGACCCTGCCCGCCATCGCCGCGTGGGACAGCGGCACCCGGGAACTGACGTCCGACGCCGCCGTCGCGACGATCGGCCCGCACCTGTCCGCGCTGGCGGCGGCGGGGCTCGCGTTCAAGAAGATCGACAGCCTGCTGCGCGGGCCGACCCTGGCCGAGATCGCCGCCTGCCTGCGCAGCGGCGCGTGGGACGGCGCCATCCTGGCGCCCGCATTCCCTTTCCAGGGCCGCATCACCCGGGGCGGCGTCCAGCATCGGCACGCCGCGGACGGGTGGGAGCCGGTCGGCGGCGACCTGGTCGCGCGGCTGCAGGCCGAGGGCGTGCCGGCGCGGCGCGGCCAGGTGGGCGTGACGCCCGCGGGCGGTGCGCATGTGTTCGATGCCGCGACCGACGACGACCTGCAGGCGGTGGTGGCGACCGGCGTCCGCGCGTCGGGACGGGTGCTGTGGATCGGCACGGGGGGCCTCGCCCAGGCGCTCGCGGCCGGGTTGCGGGCGGCGCAGGACGCCCCGATCGCGCCTCCACCGGCGCTGCCGCTGCCGATCCTCGGCCTGTTCGGATCGGACCAGAGCGTCACCCAGGCCCAGCTCGCCGCCTGCATGCCCCACTGGCTGCGGCTCACGCCCGAGACCGGCGGGGCCGTCCATCCCGGAGCGCCGGGTGCGGCCACGCGCGCGGCGGATCAGGTTGCGGCGCGGCTCGCGCGGGACGGGCGCGCCCTGGTCAGCCTGGAGCTTCCGGCCGGGCTGGACCGCGCCACGGCCGCCGGGCGGATTGCCGCGGAGCTGGGCGCCCTGGTGCGGGTGCTGCCGCCCCCTGGAACACTGGTCGTCGCCGGCGGCGAGACGCTCCGCGCGCTGTGCCGCGCCTTCGGCGCCACTCGCCTGTCGGTGCGCGGCCGCCTCGTGCCGGGCCTGCCCTGGTCGGTGCTGGAGGGTGGGGCCTGGAACGGTGTCACCGTGATCTCCAAGTCTGGCGCGTTCGGGCCGCCCAGCCTGCTGCGCGACCTGCTCGCCTCCCCTCACCTTCCGCTGCAAAGGACCGGCTGATGGCGCCACGCCCGCTCGCGATCACCATGGGCGATCCCGCCGGGATCGGGCCGGAGATCATCGTCAAGGCGATCCGCCGTCTCCAGCCGCGGCTCGCGGCCGGCGAGCTCGCGCTCATGGTGATCGGCAGCAACGCCGCGCTGGAGCGCGCGCGGTCCCAGTTCGCCCCCGACCTCGCCATTCCCCCGGTCAGCGAGGACGCGGCCGCGTGGCCCGCGCTGGGCGCGCTGCTGGCCGGGCCGGAGGGCGCGCCGATCCTGCCCGGCCAGCTCTCGCCCGAGGGCGGACGCTTCGCCTTCCAGGCCGTGGAGCGCGGCGTGCGCCTCGCGATGGACGGCCGGATCGGCGGCATCGTGACCGCGCCCTTGAACAAGGAGGCGCTGAACGCGGCCGGCTACCATTATCCCGGCCATACCGAGATGCTGGCGGAGCTCACCGGCGTCCGCGGGTCCTGCATGATGCTGGCGCACGGCAACATGCGGGTGAGCCACGTGACCACGCACATCGCGCTGGAAGACGTGCCGAAGCGCGCCACCCCGGAGCGCCTCCGCCGGGTGATCGAGCTGACGCATGACGCGCTGCTGCGCCTCGGCCTCGGCCGCGCGCGGATCGCGGTCGCGGCGCTGAACCCGCATGCCGGCGAAGGCGGGCTGTTCGGCCGCCACGACATCGACGTCGCGGCGCCGGTGATCGCGGCGGCGGTGGCGGCGGGGCGCGACGTGGTCGGGCCGGTTCCCGGCGACACGGTGTTCGTGAAACTGCGGGCCGGCCAATACGACGCGGTGATCGCGAACTATCACGACCAGGGGCACATCCCGGTCAAGCTGCTGGGCTTCGAAGTCGATCCGCAGACCGGCACCTGGAACGACCTGTCCGGCGTGAACGTCACGCTGGGGCTGCCGATCATCCGCACCTCGGTCGACCACGGCACGGCGTTCGACATCGCCGGCAAGGGCATCGCCAACGAGACCAGCCTGCTGGAGGCGATCGAATACGCCGAACGCCTCGCCGCGCCGCGGGCCTGAGCCAGCGGCGCTGTTCAGGCGGGCGGGGTGAACGCCGCCCGCGCCGCGGCCGCCCGCTCACGCATGACGCAGCCCACGGCATGGTCGTTGATCAGCCCCATCGCCTGCATGAACGCATGCACCGTGGTCGGGCCGACGAAGGCCCAGCCGCGCTTCTTCAGCTCCTTCGACATCGCGATCGAGGCGGCCGAGGTGGAGGCGGTCTGCGGCGGCGGCAGATCCTCGGGCCTGGGCTCGAAACGCCAGACCCAGCCGGCGAGCGAGCCTTCCCGCTCCACCAGTTCGCGAACCCGCCGCGCGTTGTTGACGACCGCTTCGATCTTGCCGCGATGACGGATGATGCCGGCATCCTGCAGCAGGCGGGCGACGTCCGCCTCGTCGAACGCGGCGATGCGGTCGGCGTCGAAGCCGTGGAAGGCGGCGCGAAAATTCTCCCGCTTGGCGAGGATGGTGCGCCAGCTCAGGCCCGACTGGAATCCCTCGAGGCAGAGCTTCTCGAACAGGCGCCGGTCGTCGCCGACCGGGAAGCCCCATTCGGCATCGTGGTAGGCGAAGAACTCGGGCGCCGCGGCGCACCAGCCGCAGCGCGGCAGCCCGTCCGGGCCGGGAATCGTCGTGATCATGGTGCAGCGTCCCAGGAACGGCGTCCGCTCGTCCAGCCGGTCCGTTGCGGTGGGTGCCGCGGCCCGCGCGGCCGGCGCCGGTGCGGACCGGCCGGCGTCAGTGCGAACCGGCCGGCGCCGCGCGTGGCAGCAGGGCGGCTGTGACCGCGGCCGTGCGGGGAGGGCCGAAGAGGAACCCTTGGGCGAGCGGACATCCCAACTGCTCGAGCCGGATTGCCTGCGCGGCGGTCTCCACGCCCTCCGCCAGGAGCTGGAACCCGAGACCGTCCGCCATCTGCAGCAGCGCCGTCAGCAGCACCTCTCCGGTATCGCCCACCGCGAAGCGCCGCATCAGGCTCTTGTCCGTCTTCACGATGTCCACTTGGATGTCGAGCAGATGCGCGAGCGACGCGTAGCCGGTGCCGAAATCGTCGAGCGCGACGCGCAGCCCCGCATTCCGAAGCCGCTCGATCGCCGTGCCGACGGTGCGGCCGCCATCGTCGAGCTCGACGGTCTCGGTGACCTCGAGGACCACGAGGTGGCGCGGCACGTCGTATTGCGCCAGCGCGGCCGTGATCCGCGCCACGAGGTCTCCCTGGCGGAAATCCGCCTGCGACAGGTTCACCCCGACATGCTGCAGATGGATGCCCTGGTCGAGCCAGGCGCGGACGTCCCGCGCCACCCGCGCGAGCATGCGGTCTGTCACCAGCGAGGCGTTCGAGGGACTGCGCAGCGCCTCGGCCAAGTGTCCGGACGGCAGGAGACGGCCATCCGGCGTGCGGAGCCGGCACAGGGCCTCGACCCCGATCACCTGCCGCGTCCCGAGGCGGACGATGGGCTGGTAGTGCGCCTCCAGCCGGTCCTCGGCGAGCGCGCGGGCCGCGGCCTGCATGCCCTGGCGCCGCCGGATCGCCGCGGCGGCGCGCTCCGGCCGGAAGCACACGAAACCGCCCCGCGCGGTCTCCTTGGCCTGGCGAAGCGCCAGGTCGGCATCCTGCCGCAGCCTCTCGGGGTCACGCTCCGCCTGCCCGTCGAACGTCGCCGCGCCGCAGGTGACCGCCGGTGCGAGCAGATGCGGGCCGCACCAGGCCGGCGGACGCATCGCCCCGGCGATCCGCGCCGCGATGCGCGACAGGCCGACCCCGACATCCGCGCCCTCGATCAGCAGGGCGAAGGTGCCGGCGGTGATCCGGAACAGGCGTGCGTGCGGGACGGCGCGGCGGAGGCGGCGCGCGACCTCGCGGATCAGGCGGTCGCCCGTCGCATGGCCGAACGCGTCGTTGATGCGTCGCAGCCCGTCGACATCCGCCAGCAGCAGCGCGGCCGCGCCCCTGCCCAGCGACACCTGGTGCAGGGCTCGCTCGAAGCCGGTCCGATTGCCGAAGCCGGTCAGCCCGTCGACCACCGCGAGCCGCTCGACCTCCGCGCTGCGTTCCCATCGGTCGAGAAGGATGGCGGACAGGCCGACGCACTCCGCGACCAGCTCTTCCTCCCCGCGGTTCGGTCCGCGGTGGTCGCGATAGTAGAAGCCGAAGGCGCCGAGTGGACGGCCGTTGCCGGCGAGGATGGGGCTGGACCAGCAGGCCTTCATCCCGAGCGGTTCGGCGAGGCGCCGGTAGGGACCCCAGCGGTGATCGGCGAAGATGTCGGTCACCGCCACGGGCTGGCGCAGGAAGGCGGCCGAACCGCAGGAGCCGACATGCGGTCCGATCGGGATGCCGTCGAGTGCGGCGGAATAGGTGGGCGGAAGGCCGGGGCCGGCGAACGGATGCAGGTGGCCGGCGCGATCCACCGTCACCATCGAGCACAGGACGTCGTCGGTGAAGCTCTGTCCCCGCCGGCAGATCTGCTCCGCCGTCGCCTCGGCGGCCTCGTCGCGAGCGATCATGCCAAGGATCAGTCGCTCGAACTGCGTCATCGGGCGTTCTGCTTTCCGTGCCGGGAGGCGGGGCCCGGTGCCGCGTGCATCTGACCTGCGGGGGTGGTTCGGGTCAAACCAAACATGCGCGGCTGGCCGCCCGTGCATGGCCGGCGGATCGGGGCGCGGATGACGGGCCGGTGTGCCCTTTGCTCCCCGGTCGATGGCGCTCGGCGGATGGCTCGCCTGCGGATACCTCCCCGGCGGCCTTGCATCCCCGCCCGCTCGCTCCGGACGGCTCCGGTCCTACGGAACGCGGGTCCATTCGGCCGAACGGCAGAGCATGCCGAGGAAGAGGCAGCCGTCGGTGCGCATGCCGGAGGGTCCGAGGGAGATGTTCATGGAGAACGTCATGTCCCGGCGCTTGTCGTAGGCGCGGCCGGACAGCTCCGTCGGCGATTCAGGCTCGAGCGTCATCACCAGCGTGTCGCCCGGCTTCTCGTCGCCGGCCGGGTTCCGGACCCAGGTGTTCACCGCGCAGAGCGCGTCGCCGCACGGACTGATCCTGATCCGCGTGCCGCCATCCCGCCGCGCCCAGTCGCCCAGGATGTTGGGACCGCCGTTCGCGGCCGATGCCGCTCCGGCCGACAGGCCGAGGAGCAGCGCCCCCAGCAGGCAGGCGCGGATCGGCCGGCGCGGACATCGCAAGCGGCCGCCGCCGCATTGGGGGCCGGTGCCGATGGATGCGGGGCGGGGCCGATGGCCCTTGCGCTGGGTCATTCCTCCCGGTCTCCGATCTGTCCGTTTCCGAAGTCGTGACAGACCTACGGCCGATCGGGGCGGATGGATCATGGCGGGGGACGGCGGCTGCACGCCGCGCATGTGGGACGCGGCGCAGCGGCCCCCGATGCGCGCGCTGATCCAACGACGCGGGCTCGTGCGTTACCTGGGCATGCACACGACGAGCGATCCGCCACGCCCTGCGCCCGTCCCGCCCCACGCGGCCGCGACGGCGCTCACGTCGCGGCTGCGCACCTATGCGGCGCATGATGACCCGGCCACGGCCGTGGCGAACGCGATCGCGCTGATCGTCGGCTGGAACGGACCGTTCTACCCGCTCTACGTCGTGGCGCTCGCCGGTGCGGGGGGTGGGCCGGCGGTGGCGCTGACCGCGCTCTCGACGCCGTTCTTCCTGGCGATCCCGGCCCTCGCGCGCCGCTCCTCCCGCGCGGGCCGGCTGGCGCTGCCGCTGATCGGGACCGCCAACACGCTGTGGTGCATCAAGCTTCTCGGGCCGGCCTGCGGGCTGCAGCTCTTCCTGCTGCCCTGCGTGATGCTCGCCGCGCTGCTTCATCGCCGAAGCGAACGCCCCTTGCTGGTGCTGGCCGCCGCCGGCGCGGTGGCGGCCTATGCCCTGCCGGAGCGGGTCCTGGGCGCGGCGCTGATCCCGCTGCACGCCGAGGTGACGAGCCGCCTCGCCGCGCTGAACGAGGCGAGCGTGCTGGCGCTGACCGTCGTGATCGCCTGGCAGGTCGCGGCGCTGCTGCGACGGGATCGGTGAGCCGGCGCAGGCACGGTCGGCATCCGGCGGAGGACACGCCGCCGCGGCGCGCGCTTCCTCACCCGGCGCCCCTCACGCCTGCGACCACCGCGTGCGCCGCTTCTCCAGGAACGCCGCGATCCCCTCGCGGGCGTCGGGCTCGAGCAGACCGGCACTGATGCTGTCCACCGCCTCGACCATCGCATCGCGCAGGCTCATCGCGTCCGCCGTCGCCATGAAGCGCAGCAGGCGCCGGGTCGCGGTCGGGGCGCTGCGCCGCACGCCGGCGATGATCTCGTCCAGCGCCGCCTGCAGCGAACCGGCCGGAACCGAACGGGTGATCAGGCCGATCCGCGCCGCTTCGGGCCCATGGACCTTGCGCCCGGACAGCAGCAGCTCCATCGCCAGCTTGCGTGGCACCGACTGCAGCAGCGCCATCACCGCGGGCGAGGGCACGATGCCGTGCTGCAGTTCCGGGTAGCAGAGGAACGCCTCGTCCTCGGCCAGCGCCATGTCGCACCAACTCACGATCGTGGCGCCGGCGCCGTAGGCGAAGCGCTCGATGACCGCCAGGGTCGGGACCGGACATTCGTGGAACGCGGCGTTCAGCACGCGGAGCCGCTCGTAGGTGGCCTGCACATCCGCCATCGGCCCGTCCTGCAACCTGCGCAGGTCGTTCAACTGCCGCCCCGCGCTGAAGATGCCGCCGCGTCCGCGCACCACGATCAGCCGGCAGGCCGGATCCCGCGCCAGAGCGCCGACCGCGGCGATCATCTGCTCGATCAGCTCGTCGTTCATCGCGTTGCGATGGCTGGGGTTGCTGATCCACAGGCAGGCGATTCCGGGGTGCAGCCAGTCGCGCTCGATCGCACAGGTGGTCATGGTGGTCCTCCTCAGGGGATCACGGCATCGGCGCGCAGCGCGGCGATCGCGGCGTCGTCGAGGCCCAGCTCGTCGCGCAGGATCGCATCGGCGTCCCGTCCGAGCGACGCGGGGGGATCGGCGGCGACTCCGCCGCCTTCGGCGAGCTTGAAGGGCGTCCCGACGAGGCGCGCGTCGCCCGCCTGCACGACCATGTCGTTGGCCAGCACCTGCGGATGGGTCAGCACCTGGTCGATGCGGTTGATCGGGGAGACCGCGACGCGGTGCGCCTCCAGCCGCGCCACCCAATGCGCCGCCTCGCGTTCGGCGAAGCGGGCCGACAACAGCGGGATCAGCGCATCCCGGTGCGTCACCCGGTCGGCATTGGTCGTGAAGCGTGGATCGGCCGCGAGCGCCGGCAGGTCCAGCGCCGCGCACAGTCGTTGCCACGCGGCCTCGTTCGGCGCGCCGACCAGCACGTACTCGTCGGCGCACCGGAAGGCCTGGTAGGGCACGAGGTGCCACACGCCGGAGCCTTCGCGCTTCGGCATCACGCCGGCCGCCAGCCAGGCGACCGCGTGGTAGCCCAGCAGCGAGATGCCGGTTTCCAGCAGCGAGGTCCGCACGACGGTGCCGCGGCCGGTGGTGGCGCGCGCCATCAGCGCGGTCAGCACGGCGCCGTAGGCCGCGAGGCCGGTCGCCATGTCGATGAACGACAGGCCGGTGCGGACCGGCGGTTCGCCTTCCAGTCCGGTCATCGACATCGCACCCGCGAAGGCCTGCATCATCAGGTCGTAGCCGGGGCGCTCCGCCATCGGGCCTGCCGCGCCGTAGCCGGTGACCTCGCACACGACCAGCCGCGGATTGCGCGCCGTCAGCACCGCCGGATCGAGGCCGAGTTTCGCCGCGGTCTGCGGCAGGAAGCTCAGCAGCAGCACGTCGGCGCGGTCGGCCAGACCGTGCACGATCCTCTGGCCGTTCGGATGCTTCAGGTCGACGGCCAGGTTGCGCTTGCCGCGGTTGACGCTGTCGAAGTTGCAGCTGGCCCCGCTGGCGACGAAGGGCGGCCAGCGGCGGTTCTCGTCGCCATCCGGCGGTTCCACCTTGATGACGTCGGCGCCCATGTCCGCCAGCAACTGGCCGCAGGACGGGCCGGCCAGCACGCGGCTGATATCCAGCACGCGGAGGCCGGCGAGCGCGCTGCCGGCGGTCATCGGGCGGCTGCCGTCAGCAGCTTGCAGCGGCTGGTGGCGGCGGGCGGGAACGCGTCCTCACCCGGCACGGTCTTGACGATACGCAGCAGGTCCCATTCGCCATGCCGGTCGGCCTGCGGTTTGACCAGGAGCAGATACATCGGCCGCATCACCTGGCCGTCGGCGCGCACCTTGGCGCCGTGGGTGTAGAAGTCGTTCACCGGCATCTCGTGCATGACCCGCGCGACGGTGGGGCCGTCATCCGTTCCGGCCCGGCGCACCGATTTCAGGTAGTGCGTCACCGCGCTGTAGATGCCGGCCTGCAGCATGTTCGGCATTTCGTGCGTCTGCGCGGCCATCCGCTTCGCCCAGGCGCGCGTCGCGTCGTCGGTGTCCCAGTAGAACGACTCGGCCATCAGCAGGCCGGCCGCCGTGGCGCCCAGCCCGTGCACCTCCTGCACGTACATCGACAGTGCGGCGAGCGTGCGGCCCTGCTGAGTCAGGCCGAACTCGGCCGCCTGCTTGATCGCGTTGGTGGTGTCGCCGCCGCCATTGGCCAGCCCGATCACCTTCGCGCCCGAGGCCTGCGCGGCCACCAGGTAGCTGCTGAAATCCTGTGTCCCGAGCGGCACCTTGCTGTCGCCGAGGACCTTGCCGCCGAACGCGGTGACGAACTGCGTGGAGGTGTTCTCCAGCAGTGCACCGAACGTGTAGTCGGCGGCGATGTAGTACCAGGTGTCGCCGCCGTCCTGGGTGATCGAGCTGCTGATCACCTTCGACGTCGAGTAGGTGTCGAACGCCCAATGGAAGCCGGTCGGCACGCAGGACACGCCCGACAGGTCGCTGGAGCCGGCGCTGGTGACGATGTCGATCTTGTGCTTCTGCGCGGCGATCGTCTGCGACGCCAGGGCCACCGCCGAATTGCCCAGCCCGGCGATCATCGTCACGCCGTCGTTGTCGAACCAGTTCCGCACGATGGAGCCGGCGGTGTCGGCCTTGTTGCCGTGGTCGGCCGAGACGATCCGGATGGGACGCCCCAGCACGGTGCCGCCGAAATCGTCGACCGCCATCTGCGCCGCCACGACCTGCGGCTTGCCGGTGATGTCGGAGTAGACGCCGGTCATGTCCTCCAGCACCCCGATCGTCAACGGCGGCGGCGTCTCTGCGCGGGCGGGGCAGGACGGCAGCAGGCCCGCGGCCAGCGTGACCGGGATCGCGATGGCGGCCAAGACGGTGGCGGCCGAAACGGTGGCCATGGTGTTCCCCCCGGTGCGTTGCTGTGCGGCCATTCGCGTAGACCGGTGCCGGCGATACGTCCAATATCACCCGGCTGCGTGCACCATATCGCCGGGAATATCGTCGTAGCCCGTCCGGAGCTCGATCTGCGGCAGCTCCATGCCTTTGTCGACCTGGCGGAGGAGCTGCATTTCGGGCGCGCCGCCGCGCGGATCGGCATCGCCCAGCCGCCGCTGAGCCAGCAGATCCAGCGACTGGAACGGCGCATGGGCTGCCGCCTGCTGGTGCGCGGCGGGGGAGCGCGCCTCGCGCTGACGCCGGCCGGCCGGGCCATGCTGCCGGCGGCGCGGCAGGCGCTTGCGGAGCTGGAGGCCGGGCTGGGCGCCGCGCGGCGTGCCGCACGCGGCCAGACCGGGCTGCTGCGGATCGGCTTCACACCCTCCATCGCGCTGACCACCCTGCCGCCGCTGGTGCGCGACTTCCGGCAGCGCTACCCCGGCGTCGCCGTGCAGCTGTCGGAACACACCAGCGCCGCGCAACTGGAGATGATCCATGCCGGGCGGCTGGATCTGGGATTCCTGCGCGACCCGCCCGAGGATGCGGGCCTGTCGCGCCATACCGTTGCGCATGAGGCGCTGATCGTGCTGCTGCCCCGCGCGCATCCGCTGGCGGCGGCGCGGCGCGTCGCCCTGGCGGCGCTGGCGGGCGAACCCTTCCTGCTGGTGCGCGCGGCGGCGGGCCCGAGCTTCCGCACGCGGCTGCTGGGCTTCTGCCGGGAGGCGGGGTTCGCGCCCGTGGTCGCACAGGAAGCGGGGGAGTGGTCCACGGTGGCCGGGCTGGTGTCCGCCGGGCTGGGTGTCGCGCTGGCGCCGGCGAGCGTCGCGCGCATCAACCTGCCGGGAATGGTGCACCGGCCGCTGGTGCAGACGCTGCACAGCGAGATCGTGCTGTTCTGGCGCGACACGGCGGCGGACGACGTGCTGCGCAACTTCGTGGCGCTCTGCGAGGCCGCGTCCGCGCGCGGGCCGGCGCCGCGCCCGCGTCAGCGCAGCCCCGCGACCTCCGCGTAGGCGTACAGCTCGCGCTCCACGTCGGCGCCGCTGGTGCCGAAGATGACGCCGGTGGCGCCGCCCGCTTCGAGCTGGCGCAGCCGCTCGCGCAGCTCCGCCCGCGTGCCGGTGAAGGTCTGCTGCTTCGCGGCCGCGGTGACCTCGACCAGCTGGTCATGACCGTTCGACACATCGAGGTTGTGCCCGCGATGCACCGAGAGGTGACGTTCCGCCGCGGGCACGCGCTCGACGCTCGCGAGCCACGCCGCGCCGTTCGGCAGCTCCTTCACGCTGTCCGGGTTGGTGGAGTGCCGCTTGTGGTAGCCGAGCGCCACGATCGGCCGCAGCGCGGTCGCGGCGCGCTGGGAGGTCACGTCCTCCCCGTCGTCCAGCACCGTGCCGTTGGTGGAGACGAGGCAGGTCGCGAACCCCTCGGCCGGGCCGCCCAACGAGATCAGGCCGTCGGTGATCTCTGCTGCGAGCGCGCGCGCCTTCGGCCCCTGCCCCGCCATGTAGATCGGCACCTCGATCGGGCGGGCGGGCAACTGGCCGTCCGAGGCGATGATCTGCGCGAGGCCGCCGTCGATCTCCACCGGCTCCCCGCGCAGCAGCGCCTTCACCTGGGTGATGTGCGTGCGCATGGCGGCGAGGCTGAGCGCCTTCTGCCCCATGCCCGCGCGGCCGGTGAAGCCGGTGCCGAAGCCCACCATCAGGCGCCCCGGCGCGATCTGCTCCACCGTCGCGATCGCCGACGCCTGCGCCACCGGATGCCGGTAGCTCGGGATCAGCACGGCGGGGCCGAACTTGAGCCGCGTCGTGCGCTCCGCGATGCGGGCGAGCGTGATCCAGATGTCGTGGCCGAAGGCCGGCACCTCCGGGCACCAGACGGCGCGGTAGCCGAGGCGTTCGGCAAGCGCGGCGTACTCGGCGGTGTGGGGGCCGGGCGGGAGGCGGAAGTCGTAGGTCAGCACGGGGTGCTCTCCATGACGGCGCGGCGGTCAGGAGAGCATGAGGGTGGGTGCGGGGGTCAAGGTGCACCGCCGCCGCGGGCGAGGTCGATCTCCATGCGGTCGAAGTCGAACGTGACCGCGTAGGGCCGGTAGAAATCGTGCCCGAGCATGCCGGCGAGGTAGAAGCCGAACAGGTGCTCCCACGGGAAGGGACCGTCGTAGAGGCCGGGAACCTCGGTCTCCCGCACGGCGCCGAACGACACGCTCCGCACCGTGTAGGGCACGGTGCGCAAGGTGCCGCCGGCACCCGCGCCGGTCTGCGCCTTGTCGGTCTCGAGCTTGATGCGCGCGGCCTTCAGCATCGTCTCGCCAAGCTTCACGCCCGCCCCGATCAGGCCCGTGTCCACGAACATCAGGCTGGGCGGCTGCGTGTCCACCTGGCCCCAGCCGACCATGAAGTGGTCCCCCGCCATCCAGAACGGCACGCGCACGCCCGACGGCGCGAACGGCGCCTCCTTCTTCCGCAGCACGAGTTCGCCGCGCGGGTAATCGAGCGTCGTGAGGAAGTGGGAGAACAGCGTGGTCCCGATCAGCCCGTCGATCGTCCGCCCGCCCGCGAGCTCCGAAAGCTGGCGCAGGGGCAGCATGACGGCGGGGATGTTCCGGATCGTCCAGCCGCCGATGCCGAACGAGTCGATCCGCGTGTGCGACACGGTCGCCTGCTGCCCGCCGGAGAACGTGCCCTCGACCCCGCCATAGTTGGGCACGCCGAGTTCGCGCGCGAACTCGGTGTCGAGCGCGATTTCGGAGCCGCCGGTGTCGATGAAGAACGTCACCTCCTTCCCGCCATTCACCCGCACGATGACCAGCGGCAGCGGTTCCGTCTGCAGGAGCTTGACGGTGGTGGCGGAGCCGTCGCCCTGCACCTGGTAGGGAGTCTGGCCGGCGAAGCTCTGCAGCTTCGCGACGTTCAGCGTGCCGTATTGCGACTGGATGAGCTGGTTCTTGCCGACGTCGATGCCTTTCAGCGCCGCCGCTGCTTTGTCGAACGCGTCCTCGCGGTAATAGACCTCGGCGAGCGTGACCTGCGCGTCCGTCTCGCCGGGCTGCAACGCGTGGGCTTTCATCAGCCAGGCTTCGGCCTCGGTGAAGCGGTTGCCGAGCAGGGCGATGCGGCCGAGTTGCAGGGTCGCGTGGTAGTCGCGCGGCGTGCTGGCGGCGATCGTCGCGTATTGCGCCTGGGCGTCGGCGAACTTCCCGGCGCGGAACAGGGCGTCGTCCGCCTCCGCCTGTGACGCATCGGCGCGGGCGGCGATCGGGGCCACGGCCAGTGCGAGCGCCATGGCGGCTTGGAGGCACGTCGTTGCGGTCGCTCTCATGCTGTCCCCATTCTTCCCGCGTGAGGGTGGGCGGCGTCCCTGCCTGTGACCGACGGGATCGGACGCGCGTCACCTCACGCGGCGAGGGTAGCGCCAAGACGGGCGCGGCGCGAAACCGTCGGACGAACGGGTCGAACGGTCCCCCGTCGCGATCCCGGCGAACGGCTGCGCGGTCAGTGCACCCAGCCGCCGGTGAACGGGAAGATCTGGCCGACCAGGAAGTCGCTCTCCGGCCCCGCGAGCGTGAGCAGGAATTGCGCCGCCTCGCGCGCGGTCGCAAGCCGGCCGGCCGGCACGTTCTCCATCCGCGCGCGGAACTCGTCCGTGGCCTGGTACTCCGGCGGGAAATAGGTCGGGTTCTCGACGAAGGTCTGCGCCGTCGCATTGACCTGGATGTTGTGCCGCGCGACCTCGACCGCGACGCTGCGGACATAGCCGTGCTGGGCGGCACGCGCGGCGGCATAGACCGCGCGGCGGGGAACGCCGCGCAGCGCCGCACCCGCGCCCACCACGACGATCTTGCCCTGGCGCCGCGCCATCATCTGCGGCAACACCGCGCGGGTCAGTCGGTGCAGCGGCCGCACCAGGCGATCCAGCATCAGGTCCAGCTCCGCATCGTCGCTCTCATGCGCGAGCTTGCCCGGCACCTTGGCGGCGAGGTTGGCGACCAGGACGTCGACCTGCCCCGCTTCCTCGATCAGCGCCGCCGCGGCCGAAGGCTGCGTGAGGTCGCGCCGATCGGCCAGCACCTCCGCTCCCTCCTCACGGAAGACCGCCACGATCTCGGGACCGATCAGCTCGTCGCAATCGGTCACCACGACACGCCGGCCGGCAAGCCGTCCGCCCATCAGCGTGCTCCTTCCCGAGACACAGGCGCCGGACCGACCGCCGGGATCCGGTACAGCGCGCCGGTGCGTTGCAGCGCCTCGCGCGACCAGGGCGCGCCGACGCCGTCGATCATCCAGCCGAGGATGGCCCAGAGGTCCCGGTCCACCGTCGCCTCCTCGAGCGGCTCGAGCGCATCGACGACGGCGTGGATCTCGACGCCCGAGGGGAACGGCTCCCCGCTGCGGCCGAGGAAGATCAACGCGTAGACCTCGCCCGAGGGCGCCGACACGTAGCCCGGTTCCGCCAGACCGATCTCGTCCAGCCGGAACGTGCGGGTGAAGAAGTCGCGGAATTCGGGATAGTGCCCGACCCGGTCCTCGACCAGCACGAGACCGAGGCGCTTCTCCGCCAGGTCGGGCTGGGTCGTCACGACGACATCGCTCATGGCTTGTCTGCCCCATCCAGGCGATCGAGGAAGGATCCGACCAGCCGGGCGATTTCCGGCCCCGAATCCTCCTGCAGGAAGTGCCGGCCGGTGACCAGATGCGGTCCCTCGGCATGCGGCAGCAACTGCTTGAAGCGGTCCGCGAAGGTGGCCGCGTCGAACACCTTGTCCTCGCGGCCCCAGATGATCATGGCCGGGAGCCGCGACTCGCGCAGCTTGCGTTCGAGCCAGGCGAAGCGCGCCTGCGCCCGAGCGGTCTCATCGAGCGGGATCCATCGCGGCCACGTCCAGGTCAGCAGCCGGCTTTCAGCGTCGGGCAGCACCGCTTCGTAGATCGGCTGCGCCTCCCGGCGGAGCTTTTCGCGATCCACCACCGACAGGTAGACGCCGCGGCCGGCGAGCACGTTGTGGCGGCCCAGCAGATACGGGCCGACCAGGGGCGCATGCATCATGCGCCAGGGGAAGATGCGCGTGTGGAACTCGGCCGGCGGCGTCGGCCAGGCCCAGGTGCTCATGACCACGAGGGCACGCACCCGCTCCGGGTTCGCCATGGCGAAGGACAGCCCGGTCGGCCCGCCCCAGTCGTGGCACACGACGGTGAGGCGGGTGAGGTCGAGCTGGCGCACGAGGCTGACGAGATTGGCCGCGTGCCCGTCCAGGCTGTGCGCCTGCTCCCGGCCCGGCTTCTCCGACAGGCCGAAGCCGATCATGTCCGGCACGATGACGCGGTGGCCGGATCGCACCAGGGGGTCGATCACATCCCGGTAGAGGAAGCCCCAGGTCGGGTTGCCGTGCAGCAGCAGGACGGGGTCGCCGGTGCCCTCGTCGACGTAGTGCATGCGCCAGCCATTGACCCGCGTGTAGCATGGCGTGAACGGCCATTTCTCGCGGATCGCAGCCGGGAGCTCCATCGCCACCTGGTCCATCGCAGTGCTTCCTTGGTACGCGCGCGAGCGCTGCCGTCCGCTTCGATCCGGTCGGCGCTTCGCCACATCGGGCGGTTCATGAACAGGCAAGACCGGACCGCACTACCCAAGCCCATTGTGCGAGGGAACTTCGCGCGGGAGGATAGGTGCCATACGCTGCGCGTATCGACGGAGGCGGGATGGACGTCCTGGCTGGCATGCGGGTGTTCGCGCGGGTCGCCGAGACGGGCGGCTTCAGCGCCGTCGCGCGTGAGCTGTCCACCACGCAGCCGACCGTCAGCCGCACGGTCGCGGCGCTCGAATCGCATCTGGGCGTGCGGCTGCTGCACCGGTCGAGCCGCGCCGTGTCCCTGACCGATGACGGGCGCGCCTTCTATGTCCGCGCCATGCGCGCGCTGGAAGCCGTGGCCGAGGCGGAGACGAGCGTCGGCGGCCGCCGGGGCCAGCCCGTGGGGCTGCTGCGGATGGGGGCGCCCGTCGCCTTCGGCCGCCTGCACATCGCGCCGCGGCTCGGCACCTTCCTGGCGCACCATCCGAAGGTCGACATCGATCTGTCGATGACGGACGCCTTCGTCGATCCCGTCGAGTTCGGGTTGGACCTCGTGATCCGCATCGGCGACCTGGAGGACCAGTCCCTGGTCGTGCGCCGGTTGGGCGTGACGCGACGGGTGACGGTCGCCTCGGACGACTACCTGGATCGGCGTGGCGTCCCGTCCTCCCCGTCCGACCTGACCGCGCACGATTGCATCGTCTACAGCCGGCTGGCCACGGGCGACCGCTGGCATTTCGAGGGGGCGGACGGTCCGATCGTGGTGAAGGTCGGCGGACGGTTGCGCGCCGACAATTCGGAAGCGGTGCGCGAGGCGGTCAGCGCGGGCGTCGGCATCGGCGTCGTCCCGGTCTGGCTGTTCGGCGACGAGATCCGATCGGGGCGCGTGCGGATCATCCTGAGCGCGTTCGAGCCGCGCCCGCTGCCGATCAACGCGGTCTATGCCTCACGCCGCCATGTCGCCGCGAAGGTGCGCGCGATGATCGCGTTCCTCGCGGCCGAGTTCCACGCGTCGCCGCTGTTGCGCTCCGTCGGTCCGGAGTCGTCATCGGCGGGTCCGGTGTCGATCGACCGCAGCGATCCAGGAGTCTCGCGATGATCGCGCTGAGCACGCTTCTCACCTATGCCGCGGTGGTCCTTGGCCTCTTCCTGATCCCCGGACCCGCGGTGCTGCTGGTGCTCGCCCGCGCGACGACGGGCGGGCGACGCGTGGGGATCGCGACGGGGCTTGGGATCGCCTGCGGCGACCTGATGCACACGGTCATGGCCACCATCGGCCTGTCGGCCGTGCTGATGACCTCGGCGCTCGCGTTCAGCGTGGTGAAATACGCGGGGGCGGCCTACCTCATCTACCTGGGCGTTCGCGCCCTGGCGGAGCGGACCGGGGACCTGCGCGTCGCCCCGGCGCGCTCGGTGGGAGCCGCCGTCGCCTTCCGCCAGGCGATCCTCGCGGAGTTGCTGAACCCCAAGACGGCGCTGTTCTTCCTGGCATTCCTGCCGCAGTTCGTGCACCCCGGCGATGGCAGCGTGACGCTGCAACTCTCCGTCCTGGGGCTGGTGTTCGCGGGCATGAGCGTCGCCTACGCGACGATGATCGCGCTGGTCGCTGCTCCGCTGGGCCGGTGGCTGGGTCGGCATCGCGCGATCGGCCGGTGGCAGGGGCGCATCGTCGGCGCGATCTTCCTCGGGCTTGGCATCCGGCTGGCGTTGCAGGAGCGGTAGTCGCGCGCGCGGCGTACGCGCGGCGGACGCCATGGCGAGCGCGGGGTCCTGGCGCGCAGCGCACCGGTTGGACGGCGATCGGGTATCGGCCTTGGCCGAGCGCCATGCCTTGAAAACGGTCGCGTCACGTGTCATCTCGATTGCTGTCACGTGTCGCGGACCGCGTCCATGTCCCTGTCCATCAGCGATGATCCCGAACTCGCCCGCACCGTCTCGCTGCTCGGTGGTCGCCGGGTGTTGCGCCAAGCGGTGCGCTCCCGCCTGGACGCGCATGACCTGCTGCAGGCCGGCATGCCTGGAACCGCCCTGACGCATCTGGTGGAGCATGTCGGCGTCCTGCGCACGTCGCCGCAGGACAGCCTGGAAAAAGCGGTCGGGATCAGCCTGCGCACCTACCAGCGCCGGAAGGAGGGACCCGATCGGAGGCTGAGCCCCGAGCAGAGCGGGCGGGCGTGGAAGTTCGCCGAGATCCTGGCGCGTGCGACCGAGGTGTTCGGCACCCAGGCGGAGGCGGAAGCCTGGCTCGACCGCTCGGCCCTGGCGCTGGACGGCCGCAAGCCCATCGACCTGCTGTCCACGCCGGCGGGCGTGCGGTCGGTGGAGGAGTTGCTGACCCGGCTGGAATACGGCGTCTACACGTGACGCCGCTGCCGCCGCCCCTGGGGAATGGGGCGCTGGTGATGTGGCGGCTGGACCAGGCGCGCTTTGCCCCGCAATGGGATAGCGGCGAGGGCGCCTATCTCGCGGGCGGACGGTGGAGCAGCCGCGGCGTGCGCGCCGTCTATGCGGCGTTGGACCCGGCCACGGCGATCCTGGAAGTGGCGGTGCACAAGACGTTCCGCGTGCTGGACACGGTGCGGCACGTGCTGACGCGCGCGCGGATCGTGGACCCTCGGGGGGTTCACGTGGTGCGGTCGGAGGACGTGCCGAACCCCAACTGGCTGCGCCCGGGGGCGGTCAGTGCGGGGCAGCAGGCGTTCGGCGATGCGCTGCTGCGGGCGCACCGGTTCGTGCTGCTGCCGAGCGTGGTGTCGACGCAAAGTTGGAATGTGGTGTTCGAGGCGGGGGCGACGCGCGGGAAGTATGAGGAGGTCGCGCAGGAGGCGTTTGCGCTGGACCCTCGGCTGCATCGGGGGTGAGGGCGGCGCGGGCTGGCGGGCGCTGGTGGGCAAGCGGTCTTGTGGCGCCGTCTCTCAGGCGAGCGCCGGACGGGCACTGTTCACGCGACGTGCTGCGTGGGCGCGGGGACGGCGCGGCCAAGGTGGATGGCTTCGTCGATCCAGGCACGAATCGTGTCGCTTGCATTTCGGGCGGCTTCCTCGCGCGTCTCGCCATTCGACATGCAGCCGGGGAGGTCCGGGGCGAGCGGGACGAACCCGCCACCACCCTCCGGCGCATTGGGATGGATGATCACAGTGTAGTCCCGCTCTGCCATTGTCATTGTGGAAGTGTCACGATTATCCAAACCACCTCGCAAACAGACCGGCTTATCCGGACACCGCGCGGAAATCGGCAGATTTCCGGGCTGATCAAATATTCAATGCCGAGCCCACATCCCACATTTTAACTCATGACTCCGCCTGGAATAATAGTGACATTTACCTTTATTCATACAACCATTTGACTGATCATCTAGAACATTCGGATTGGCAATTAGATCTCGACAGATTCCAAGATGAACATTAGCAGGCAGCGTCGCCCGATCATAGCTGAGGGCACGCCCTGACAAAATAAATTCGCGATCTGGATGTCGGGAACTCAAGGCAATGCTGTCCTCGAAGCGGGTACTCAGAATATCCGGTCGGGACGGATAAATCAGGCGCTTATCTATGTTGTAGAATCCAGATGAGAGATCGACATAATCGAAGGAGAGCGCGGCAATCGCGTCTTGAAGCTCAGTGCCGCCTTGTTGGTCCAGCGCCTGTTCTCCCGTCCGGAGCGAGATTCGAATCGAAGTCTCGACATTTTGCTTGCTTAGTCGTTTAGCAATGTTTGACAGCTGGTCCCGAACATTCGCCGCTCTTTTATGAAGACGATCATCAATCAAGAGGTTCAACAAGTAGCCGTGTGCCGCATGGAACTGTACGTGACGGAAACCATGTTCCACTGCCATTGTCGCGGCATCTTCGAACCGATTTAGTACCCCGGCGACATCCGCCGGCCCCATCGCCAGCAGTAGTTGGCGTGCGTCGTTGAGCACATCCGCCGGACATGGATTAACGAAGGTCCGAGGCCAGTATAGTGCTCCCAAGTAGTGGCGATCTGTATGCCCGGCAACGATCCTCGTAACCGAATCACGTCTGCCAGCTCAGACCATACCGCATCGGGCGTTATTATAGGGCTGACTTCGTTGCTCCCATAGCCGTTGGGGACGACCACATTGCCAACGATGGCGCAATGAAGCTTTGGGGAGCTTCTCCGGGCGTAGAATTCTAGAAACCGATCGTCTGGCCTCCGATTGGCCACGAAGCCTGTATTGACACCCAGAAAAAATACTCGCCTACCCTTCAAGTTTTTTATATCGTTGGTCATTAGCTTTGATCTTCGTTAGGATCGCTTCTTCGAGATCGACCTTCAAAATTTCCGAAAGCCGAAACAGGTATATAGCAGTGTCAGCCAGCTCTTCTTCAAGATCCGATTGGGCATCGGCTAGACTAGGAGCAACATACCGGGGGTTCGTCCTTCCGAGTTCAACTTTTTTGAGAATATTAGCGAATTCACCCACCTCGCCGAGCAGACCAACTAAATCACGCATGAGTTGTTGAATCTGCTCACCCTCGGTACTGAACTCCACAGGGAAACCACGGCGGCGATCGCGTTCGATCTGCCGGCGGATCAGAGCAGAAAGTTCCACTTTTAAATCCTCCTTCTGATCTGACCAACGATCGATAACAGAGCAAGAATCCCGCTGGATATAAGATTTATTACCACACCATAAATGCCTTCCGCAAGCCTCCCGCTGAATGAGAACAAGATACCCGCGTTGATTATTACAGCCAATCCGAGAGCAATGCTTGTCCAAAGTTGAGTTGTCTCAAGTCTCCGAATGACAGTTCGAGTTGCAGCCGGAAGGAGGGCTAGGGCCTCGTCCTTCTCCGAAAGAACACGCGGATCGCCGAGTATCTCTGCGTGCGTCTTCTGCAGATGCGCTTTAAGCGGCCAAATACCAGCTTGAAATCCGTGCTGGCCGCGGTAAGGCTTCGCCGCCGCTGAACCGAGCCTTGTAAAGTCCGCTTTAGCGATTGGCTCGCCCTGGATGATTTCGATATACTTGTCACTTGTATTCTGAGTCACGATGCCAAGATTACCTGAGAAGCCAGGGTCGGCATAGGTAGCGACGGGGCTCAACCCAACGCTGAAAAGCGACCCTTTGCTAACCACCCGCACCAGAATATCCGCCGGAATGTCCAGCTCTTCCGCAGTAATCAATACGATGCGGTGACCCGGCTTGATTAGAACGGTTTCATCAGGAGCAAGTGCAAAGCGCTTTCCCGCCTCGGTAAGATCATAATAGATATTACCCATTCGTAGCTCATAGCATGCGCCGGCCGCCCCATTGGGATCGGCATTATGGATCAAGCGCTGAGCACGAATTTCAGAACTTATCTCGCTGTCGCTGAGCGTTGTCATTGTTTACCGCCTCGCAAGTCACCTAGGACAGCGATACGGCAGGTGACAGCAAATGACCAGTGCTATATTGCAATGAGAATCTTCGTAGATGGAGTTCATCCTACCCCTCTCCCGGCAACTGAATCCCTGCCAACGCCTGCCACACCCGAATCACGAACGCATCGTCCTTCCCGCCCTGCCCGTTCGCCGCCGCCGCCAGGAACAACTGGTGCGCGGCCGAGGCCAAGGGCAGAGGGAACGTCAGCGCCCGCGCCTGGTCCAGCACGATCCCCAGATCCTTGACGAAGATGTTCACCGCCGACAGCGGCGTGTCGTCGCCCGCCAGGATGTGCGGCACCCGGTTCTGCCACATCCAGGACGACCCGGCGGAGGAGGAGATCACCTCGAACAACGTCGCCGGATCGGCCCCGGCGCGGATGCCCAGCGCCAGCGCCTCGGCCGCGGTCGCGACGTGCACGCCGGCCAGCAACTGGTTCACCATCTTGACGGTGGAGCCGACGCCCGCCTCCTCCCCTAGCCGCCACACCTTGGACGAGATCGCCTCCAGCACCGGCCCCGCCTTCTCGAACGCCGCGGCGGAGCCCGAGGCCATGACCGTCATCGTCCCCGCCTCGGCGCCGATTTTCCCGCCCGACACCGGCGCGTCCAGCATCAGCAGGCCGGCCGCCTCGATCTTCGCGGCGAGCGCACGCGCCGCCTCGGGCGCGACGGTCGCGCAGCACAGCACCACCGCCCCCGGCGCCAGGCGCGGCGCGCAGCCGTCCGGCCCGAACAACGCTGCCTCGGTCTGCGCGGCGTTGACCACGAAGACCACCACCGCCTCCAACCCGTCGGGCAGGGAAGCGGGGCTGTCCACCACGGCGCCGCCCGCCTCGGCGAAGCGCGCCCGCGTCTCCGCCCGCAGCTCGCAGCCGGTGACGTCGTGCCCCTTCTTCAGCAGGTTCAGCGCGGCGCCCATGCCCATGGTGCCCAACCCGATCACGCCGACCTTCATGCCCGTTTCCCCCTGAAATTCAGCGCCCGACCCGGAACCGCTCCACCGCGGCGACGAGCGCGCGGCGGATGCCGGGCTCCAGCGCCGAGTGCCCGGCATCGGGCACGATCGTCAGCCGCGCCGAGCGCCAGGCGTTGGCGAGATCGAACGCGCTGACGGCCGGGCAGATCATGTCGTAGCGGCCCTGCACGATCTCGGCGGGCACATGGGCGATGCGGTGCATGTGGCCCAGCAGCCCGCCCTCCGGCAGGAACAGGTCGTGCGCGAAGTAATGCGCCTCGATCCGCGCGAGCCCCAACGCCGTCCGATCCTGCGCGAACGACGTCACCGTCTCCGGGCTCGGCAACAACGTCGAACACGAGCCTTCGTAGATCGACCAGGCGCGCGCGGCGGGCAGGTGGACGGCCGGATCGGGATGCGTGAGCCGCCGCAGGTAGGAGCCCAGGAGGTCGGCGCGTTCGGCTTCGGGGAGGAAGTTCGCGAAGTTGGCATGCGCGTCGGGGAACACGGCGGCCATGCCGTGCAGGAACCACGCGACTTCCTGCGCGCGGCCCAGGAACACGCCGCGCAGCACGCAGCCGGCCACGCGTTCGGGATGCGCCTGCGCGTAGGCGAGCGCCAGGGTCGAGCCCCAGGACCCGCCGAACAGCAGCCACCGGTCGACGCCGAGATGCCGGCGCAGCACCTCTATATCCGACACGAGGTCCGGCGTGGTGTTGTCCTCGAGGCTGCCCAGCGGCCGGGATCGCCCGGCGCCGCGCTGGTCGAAGATCACGATGCGCCAGAAGTCGGGGTCGAAGAACCGGCGGTGCACGGCGCCCGCGCCCGCGCCGGGACCGCCATGGAGGAACAGGACGGGGCGGCCGCGGGGATTGCCCACCTGCTCCCAATACATGACATGGCGGGCGGACAGCGGCAGATAGCCGGTCTCGAACGGGCCGATCTCGGGAAACAGGTCGCCGCGGGGCATGGTGTGGATGGTATAGGCGGCGGCCGGTCGGCAGCAAAGGGATACGAAGCGCATGGGCTGGCAGAGGATTTGGATCGCGCTGGCGGGATTGGCCGGCTGCGGCGCGGTGGCGATGGCGGCGGTGGGGGCGCATGCGCTGCAGGGCCTGCCCGAGGCGCGGGTGGCCGCGGTCCGCAGCGGCATCCAGATGCAGGGCTGGCACGCCCTCGCTTTGTTCGGCGCCGCGCTGTGGGTGCCGCAGGGGGGCGTGCTCGCGCAGCTCGCGGCGGGGGCGTTCGCGATCGGCATGCTGCTGTTCTGCGGCGCGGTCTACGCGCACGGGCTGGGCGGGGTCAGCCTGGGCATGGTGGCGCCCACCGGCGGCACGCTGCTGATGCTGGGCTGGCTGCTGCTGGGGGCCTCGGCGCTGCGGGTCCGATGATCGCGGCGGCCTATCTCGCGGCCGAGGGGTTCGAGGCGGCGCTCGCGGACGAGCTCGCCCGCCGCGGCGTCACCGTGTCCGACTGGCATGGCAGGCTTGCGCTGTCCCCCGATCCGCCGGTTGACGCGGCCTGGTCGCTCGACACATGGCTCGCGCCGCAGGAGCTCCCGGCGCCATCGGTGAAGGCGGCGGCGGATGCGCTACGGGGGATGCAGCGCAACTGGGCCGCGTATGGCGTTTCGCACTACAGACGTATGGCCTTGATCGCCGACCGCCTGCCGCCGGTGAAGGCGGCGCCGCTCGTGTTCCCCTCCCTGCCGCCGGCGAGCCATCTGGGCGCCTGGACGCTGCTCGAACCCGACCGGCTGCTGGCCAGCCCGCCCAAGTCGAGCCCGTTCGTGAACGGCGCATGCGCTTTCGTGGAGGATCGGGCCGGCCCACCGAGCCGTGCATACCTGAAGCTGTGGGAGGCGTGCACGCGGATGGGGATGTGGCCCCAGCCGGGGGAGCGGTGCCTGGACCTCGGCGCCAGTCCCGGCGGCTGGACCTGGGCGATCGCGCGGCTTGGGGCGCATGTCGTCGCTGTGGACAAGGCGCCGCTCGACCCGGCGGTCGCGGCAATGCCGGGGGTGGAGATGCGGCTCGACAGTGCGTTTGCACTTGCGCCCGAGCCGGTGGACTGGCTGTTCAGTGATGTCATTGCTTACCCGGATCGGATGCTGGCGCTGGTGCGGCGTTGGATCGAGGCCGGGGCGGCGAAGCGGGTGGTGTGCACGCTCAAGTTCCAGGGCGCGACGGACCACGACGCGGCGGAGGCGTTCGCCGCCATCCCGGGCGGCCGGGTGATGCACTTGTTCCACAACAAACACGAGCTGACCTTCGTGTGGAGCGCGGCGTAGGCGCCCACTGCGCACCCCTGGCAGCGTCCCCGCTCTTCGTGCGCCATCATCGTGCCCCCTCATCGTGACCCACCATCGTGATCCGGCAGCTCCCGCCTTGTGGCTTCCATTATGGAATCCACTCCCGTAAGCTCGGAGGATGCAGCACAAGAGCTTCGGCGAGATGACCTGCCCGATCGCTCGCACCCTCGACCTCGTCGGCGAATGGTGGAGCATTCTCATCCTGCGCGACTGCTTCGCCGGCATCAGGCGGTTCGACGATTTCCAGGCGAGCCTCGGCATCGGCACCAACACGCTCACGCGCCGGCTGAACGCGCTGGTCGAGGCCGGCATGCTGGAGCGCCACCGCTACAGCGAGCGTCCGCCCCGGCACGAATACCTGCTGACCCGGCGGGGCCGCGATTTCCGCCCGGTGCTGCTCGCCCTGCTCGCCTTCGGCAACGCCGAACTGACGCCGGAGGGAGAGACGGTGGTGATCGTCGATGCCACGACGGGCCGGCAGGCCGATCCCGTCGTGGTCGATCGTCGCTCCGGCCTGGAGCTGATGGAGCCGCGGTTCCGGCTCGCGCCGGGTCCGGCCGCCAAAGGTGCCACCCGCGAACGGCTGGCCTCCGGACGGAACGAGATGCTGCGCCCACGGCCCGGGCCCGCCGAGAGCGGCCCCGCGGCATGAACGTGCAGTCGCCCCGCGCCACCCCGGATGGAGGAGCGGCCACCGCGCTCAATCCCCGCACGGCCCGGCTGCTCTACGGCGCGATCATCCCGACGCTGCTGCAGCTCGCATGGCCGAACATGCTGGTCATGCTGGCCCAATCCTCGACCAGCCTGATCGAGACGTGGTGGCTGTCGCGGCTGGGGGTCGATGCGCTCGCCGGCATGGCACTGGTGTTCCCGGTGCTCCTGATGATGACCATGCTCTCCGCCGGTGCATTGGGTGGCGCGATCGCCTCGGCCGTGGCGCGCGCCCTCGGCGCGGGCCGGCACGAGGAGGCCGAAGCCTTGGCCTTCCACGGCCTCCTCCTGAACGTCGCGCTCGGCCTGGCCACGGCTGCGCCATTCCTGCTGATGGGGCGCTGGATCTACGGCGCGATGGGCGGGACCGGGGCGTCGCTCGATGCCGCCATCGCCTATTCGAACGTCGTGTTCGCCGGCAACGTGCTGCTGTGGGTCATGAACGCCTTCGCGAGCATCGTCCGCGGAACGGGCAACCTGCTGACGCCCTCCGTGGCGATCTGCGTCGGGGTGGTGGCGCTGGTGCCCTTGTCGCCCCTGCTGATCTTCGGTCTGGGCCCCATCCCCGCACTCGGTGTGGCCGGCGGCGGTCTCGCCGTGGTGCTCAGCACCGCGCTCATGTTCGCCATCCTGGGATGGTACGTCCTGTCCGGCCGCAGCACGGTGGCCTTGCGCTGGACACGCCTGCGCTGGGACCTCGCGCGGGAGATCCTGCGCGTCGGCACCATCGGCACGGTCAACACGCTGAACACGACGTTGATCATGGTGCTGCTGACCTCCGCCGTGGGCGCCGCCGCCGGCCCTGACGCCATCGCCGGGTTCGGCACCGCAGCGCGGCTCGAATTCTTGCTGATCCCGCTGGTCTTCGGCCTGGGTGCTCCGCTCGTCGCAATGGTGGGCGCCAATGTCGGCGCCGGCCAGCAGGAGCGTGCCCTCCGCATCGCATTCACCGGTGCCTTCATGGCCTTCGTCCTGACCGGGACGATCGGCGTGGCGGCCTCGCTCTGGCCCCGGCAATGGCTGCTGCTGTTCGGCAACGACCCGGCGATGCTGGCGAGCGGCACGCTCTACCTGCAGGTGGTCGGCCCGGCCTATGGCTTCTTCGGCTTCGGCCTGACGCTCTATTTCGCCTCGCAGGGCGCGGGCCGCCTGGAATGGCCGCTGCTGGTCGGTCTGATGCGTGCCGCACTGGCGGTGGGCGGTGCGTGGGTGGGGATGCTGCTGAGCGGATCCCTCCTCGCGATCTTCGCGGCCATCGCCGTGTCACTGGTCGCCTACGGCGCGGTCATGACCGCCACGGTGGCCGGCGCTGCCTGGGCCCGCCGAGTGCCTGCGACGTCATGAGGGCGTGCATGCGCAAACACGCTAGATGACCGACGTGAGAGCGGCCTGGATCCCGGCGGCAGGCCGATGCAATCCGCCGATACCCAGCCGAGGCAATGCGCCGATACCCGGCCGATGCCATTGGACGATCGCGCCACTATCAACCTAGCAGTGCTGCCACGAGCTCGACGCGCGTGATCGGCTTGATGCAGTGCGGGCAATCGCGATGCGCCGCATCGAACGCATCCTTGCCGTAGCCGGTCATGAAGACGAAGGGCACGTTGTTTCGCGCCAACATATCGGCAACCGGGTATGATTTGACCCCATGGAGGTTCAGATCCAGGACAGCCTGGTCGAAGTTCCCATCCTGCGCCACGACGAACGCGACAGCCTCGTCGACGGTGCCGATAGGGCCGAGCACGTCAGCACCTTCATCCTCCAGCAGATCAAGGATGACCTGCCCGACCAGAAAGTCGTCCTCGACCACGAGGATACGGCGGCCGGCCAGTGATCCCGCATGCGCCATGGAGCTTCCCCTCAGTCTGAATTCGCCACGGTCGGGGCAAACTGCCCAGCGCCGATGGGCACGATGATCCGGCAGGTGATCCCGTCCTCTCGGAACAGGAATTCGGTCTTCGCCTGCATGGTGTAAGTCAATGCACGCTCGATCAGGTGCCGTCCGAAACCGCGTCGGGATCCGTCCGGCGGTGTGACGAGACCGCTCTCCTGCCAGGTCAGCACCAGCATCTGCCCGCCTGGCTGATGGCTCTGCGTCGTCCAGGCAATCTCGACCTGCCCAACCTCGCCCTTCAATGCGCCATACTTGACGGCGTTCGTCGCCAGTTCGTGCAGCGCAAGACCGAGTGTCTGGGCATGCTCCAGCGAAAGCTCCACCCCGTCACCGCGCACCACGACCCGCTCCTTGGCAACCGACCCGAGCGCCTGCACCTCCCGATTCACCATCTCTTTCAGTGCAACCCGGCCGCCCTCTGCCGCCCCGATCAATCCCTGGACGCGGCTGAGCCGCCAAACGGGTGGAGAATGTCTCCAGCGCCGGCCCCTTCTCGAAGGTCCGCATCGCAAGTGACTGCACCAGGGCCAAGAGATTGCGCGTCCGATGCTGCAGCTCCGCGATGAGGATCTGCTGACGGTGTTCGGCCTGGGTCAGGCTGGAGACGTCGACGAACGTCACCACGACGCCCTGCACCTTGTGATCGCCACTCCGATAAGGCGCCAATCGGACCAGGTAGGTCTCGGCCTTGTCGCCGGCCTCGATACGGCGCTCGAGGGACGTCTCCTCTGAAAACACCCGTCGGATGTCCTCGGAAAATCCCGGAAGAGCGAACTTGCTGGACAGATCGGTGATCGGCCGGCCGCGATCAGTCGGCAGGATGTTGAAGATCCTGCCGACCGCCGGGGTGAAGCTGCGGATCACCAGCGACCGGTCGAGGAACACCGTCGCGACATCGGTGCTCTCGAACAGGTTCTGCAGGTCATTGTTCGCCTGGTCGAGCGCCTCGACCTTGCCGGTCAGTTCGCCGTTGACCGTGTGCAGTTCCTCATTGACCGACTGCAGCTCCTCCTTCGAGGCTTCGAGTTCCTCGTTGGTGGATTGCTGCTCCTCGTTGACGGAGACGAGTTCCTCGTTCGAGGATTTCAGATCCTCCAGGGCGGTCTCGTACTCTTCCATCATCGCCTGCAGACGGTCGCGGGTTTCCCGTAGCTCCCGCTCCACATGGACCGCGGCATTGTTCGGCATCAACGATTGGCTGTCCGCCTCCTCAGGGGTCAGCATGCCGCCTTCGTCGAAGAACAGGATCAGATACAGCGGATCGGGGCCGTTGTCGGTTCCGAGTGGCTCGATCTTGAGCCCGACGATCTGGACGTGGCCGTCGTCGGTCTCGACCACGATGCCGGTGCGCGCCACGCTGCGCCCGGTCTCGACGGCTTCGCGGAACAGGGTGCGCAAATCCAGCCGCAGCCCCTTGCGGGCAATGGTGACGATCTGCCGGGTCGGCATGCCGGCCGGCGCTTCGAGATACTTGCCAGTCCGGGCCGAGAAGTGAACGACGTCGCCGTCGCCGTTCACCACGACATGCGGCGGCGCATGACGCTCCAGCACATGGCCTTCCGCTGCCTGCCGCAGCGCGACCGCACCCAGCGGCAGGCGTGCGGACGCTTTCTCGCCGGCCAGTCCCGTCCGCAGCGCGGTGATCATCAACGGCAGACGCAGACTCGGCGCCACATCGGACCGACGTCGGAACAGGCGATGGCGCTTCTCCAACGACGCGAACAGGTCGTTGAAGCTCGAGATGTTCTCCGCCGAGCCGAGAAACAGATAGCCGTCCGGACGCAGTGCGTAGTGGAACAGCGGGATCACCTGGTTCTGGATGCCGACGCCGAAATAAATCAGCAGATTGCGACAGGAGATCAGGTCCATGCGGGAAAACGGCGGGTCGCGGATCACGCTGTGCGGGGAGAAGATGCACAGGTCACGCACGTCTTTCGCCACCACGCGGCTCGCGCCATCCTCGATGAAGAACCGCTTGCGCCGCTCCGGCGAGACGTTCTCGAGCAGGGCCTCGGGATACCGGGCGGCCCGCGCAATCCCCAAGGCATGCTCGTCGATGTCGGTGGCGAAGATCTGAACGCGCGGCAACTCGGTCAACGTGTCCATATGCTCGCGCAGCAGCATGCCGATGGAGAACACTTCCTCTCCGGTGGCGCAGCCGGGAACCCAGATGCGGACGGTATCCTCAGCCGATCGTCCTTCGAACAATCGGGGGATGACCAGTTGGGCGAGGCTGTCGAAGGCGTCGTTGTCGCGAAAGAAGCTGGTGACGTTGATCAACAGGTCGCGGAACAGGGCGCCAACCTCCTGCGGGTCCTGGCGCAGCCGTTCGACATAGGCTTCGGCGGTGGAAAGCTGGATGACCTGCATTCGCCGCTGGATGCGGCGCAGGAACGTCTTGCTCTTGTAGCCACTGAAGTCATGCCCGACCCGATTGCGTAGCAGGGCATAGATTTCGGATTTGACCTGCTCCACCGTTTGACCAGCACATTCGCCGGCCGCTTCGGTCGCGAGACCGTCGATCATCTGCGCGCCATGAGCGAATTCGACGAGCTTGGCCCCCATCTGATCGACCGGGAGGGCGAGATCGACCATTCCCGTGGCGATGGCGCTGTTCGGCATGTCCGGGTGACCAGGACCAAAGCCATCCGCCACCTGGGCGAGTGTCAGCCCATCGCGTTCCTTGATCGCCTTCAGGCCAAGCGTGCCGTCCCCGTCGCCGCCGGAGAGCACAATGCCGATCGCCCGTTCACCGCGATCCCGTGCCAGCGCGCTGAAAAACACGTCGATCGGCTTGCGTTCCCGCCGACCAGGAATCTGCGTGCGCAGTTGGAGCCGTCCGGCCTCGATGCCCAGAACGGCATCCGCGCTCAGCAGATAGACCGTGTCCGGCAACACTTCCATCCCATGCTCTGCACGATGGATCGGCAGCGCGGTGAACCGGGTGAGGATTTCCGGTAACTGGCTCTCGTGCGTTGGGCTGAGATGGGTCACGATCACCAGCCCGATACCCGGCCGGGATGGCAATCCGCGGAAGAAGCCTTCCAGGGCCTCCACGCCCCCGGCAGAAGCACCGATGCCCGTGATCGGGAAGATGGCGTCGTTGCTCACGGACCGATCCCCTGCACTCCGGCCGGGCGCGGTTCGCACGTCTCCGTCGCCCACCCGATGCCATCCGCACCGTTCGCCAGCTCCTGTGCATGCGTCTCGTCGCGCGGGAAGCCGTCCTGCGGCAGGTGCAACGCGGGACGCACCATTTCGTTCCCGGCCTGGAAGCGGCCGGACCGGACTTGATCGTCAGGAAGATCCCGCAGCGGCTCGATCCGGAAGACATTCAGGGTGTGTTCTGGCGGCATGTTTCCTATCAACGGTGTCGCGGGCCTGAAGAGTGACGAATCCTGACATGATGAACAGTCACGTCAGCGCCATTGGCCCAGGAAGGCACGATGTCGCTGTCCTGACGCGGGCTCAGGTGCGATCACGGATCAGCTCGCGCTCGATCCCAAGTCGATCCCGGTCTCCATGGCAGCAACCGTTTGCTCGCGTGCATACCGCGCCGGTGGCACGCCGACATGACGGGCGAACGCCACGCTGAACGCGCTGGCAGAACCGTACCCCACGCGTTCCGCGACGTCCGCAATCCCATTGTCGTTCCGCCGAAGCATTTTCTTTGCCAAGGCCATGCGCCAGGCGAGCAGATATTCCATCGGAGCCACCCCGACGGTCCGGCTGAACCGGTCGAAGAACGCCGATCGCGAAAGCGAAGCCTCCTTCGCCAACTGCGTGCTCGTCCACCCGTGGGCCGGACTCTCATGCATCCGCCGGAGGGCGACGGCCAGGCGATCGTCGGCCAGCCCCCGGACGAGCCCGGGCGACGCGGCCGTGCCGGCCGTGGAGCGCAAGGCTTCGATGAGAAGCACCTCGACGAGGTGGGCAAGGATCACCTCGCGCGCCGGACGCCGCTCGCGGAACTCGTCTCTCACCAGTTGCACGAGAGTGGCGAGCCGCGTCTCTCCGCGGACGTGGACGAGTTGGGGCAGCAGCGATACCAGCAGGCTGGCGTCGGGGGAGCCGAAGCTGCAATGGCCCACCAGGATCCGCAGGTCGGTCGGACCTTCCATGTCGCCGATCCTGACTTCGCCGGGGGCAAGGACGACCGGATCCGTTGGGGGAACATCCTCGGCGGGAGGCACCAGGCTGGAGAGCGCGATACCGTAAGCCGACGGGATCAGGACGAAGTCGCCCGAGTGGAACTCGACCGATGTGTGCCGGTCGACCTTCAGCCGACACGCGCCCTCGAGGATCACGCAGTAGAACGGCTGCCCGACATCCAGGCGATCTATGCGCCAGCACCCGGCCCCCAGGACGAGCTTGGAATACCGGGCGCTCGGCTGGAGCAGCGCGACGACTTCCGCGAGTGGGTCGACGATAACCGGACTCCTGCAAACACATCCTGGACGTCCGATGATAGATGGTCCAGCCGCCGCGATCTATGGTCCTGCGAGGAAAACCCCTTTCGAGAGCTGCCATGAACACGATCCTGATTACCGGATGCTCGTCCGGCTTCGGACTCGAGACCGCCGGATACTTCCTCGATCGCGGCTGGAAGGTCATCGCCACCATGCGCACGCCGCGCGAGGACGTGCTGCCCCGGTCGGAGCATCTGCGCGTGCTGGCGCTGGATGTCACGGATGCGGACGGCATCCGCCGAACCATCGAGGCCGCGGGGCCGATCGACGCGCTCGTCAACAATGCCGGCTTCGGATCGGCCGCGCCCGCCGAGACCACCCCGATGGCGACCGTGCGCGAACTCTTCGAGACCAACACCCTCGGCACGATGGCCGTGACTCAAGCGGTGTTGCCGCAGTTCCGGGAGCGCAAGGCCGGCGTCGTCGTGAACGTCACCTCGACCGTGACCTTGCGATCGCTTCCGCTGCTCTCCGCCTACACCGCGAGCAAGGCGGCGGTGAACGCCTATACCGAGGTGCTTGCGCTCGAGCTCGAGCCGTTCGGCGTGCGCGTGCGCCTGGTGCTACCGGGGCGTGCGCCCGAGACCCGTTTCGGCGAGACCGCACGCTCCCGCGTTCAAGGCCTCGATCACGAGGCCTATGCCGACCTGGTGAAGAGCGTCTTCGCCCGCTTCGCCGAACCAGGCCCGATCACCCATGCGCAGGACGTGGCCGAAGCGGTGTGGCGCGCGGTGACCGATCCAACGAGCCCCATGCGCATTCCCGCCGGCGCGGACGCCGTGATCTGGGCCGAGGAGGGCTGAGTCAGGCGAGCGGCGGAGGGCGGTCGGACGGCCCGCCGCCCGCGCCGCACGGAGCCCCCGATGAGCGCGCCTGGCGCACGCGGAGGGGGCGCAGACCGTCCCTCACACCTGCGAATACCCCGATCCCTTGATGTCGACCCCGCGACCCGCCGCCTGATCGATCCAGCCGAACTCCTTCAGGATCTGCTGGCTGTAGGTCACCCGGCCGTTCACCTTTGCGGCCGGCTCGCTCGCCAGCAGCAGGGCGGCCTTCGCCATCAGGATCGGCGGCTCGCCTTTCGGGTCGTCGGCCCCGGTCACCAGCTTGAAGTGCACCGTCCCCGGCGTCGGCACCACCTTGGACGGCGATACCGCCGTCACCGCGATGCCGCCATACTGCGACACCTCCTGCGCCAGGCCTTGCGTGAACCGTTCCAGCGCGGCCTTGCTCGCGCCGTACATCACGCCGCCCCGGATTTCCTGGTCCTCGTACGGCCCGCGGCCCGGCCCGATCGCCGCACCGCTGCTGATGTTCACGATCGCCCCCGACCCGCGCGGGATCATGTCCTGCAGCACCGCCTTCGACAGGATGAACGGCGCGTGCACGTTCACCGCGAAGCAGCGCATCCATCGGTTGGTCGGGTAGTCGGCGGTCGGGATGTAGTAGTTCAGCGCCGCGTTGTTCACGAGCAGGTCGATCGGGCCGTAGGCGCGGCGCGCGGCCTCGACCAGCGCCAGGCACTCGCTCTCCTGGGAGACGTCGGCGGTCACCGCGGTCGCCTCTCCGCCCGCCGCGCGGATGCCGTCCACCGTGCGCTCGAGCGAGCCTTCCAGCATACGGTGCTCGCCTTCGCGCAGCGTGCGGGCGGCGCAGACGACGCGTGCGCCCTCCGCCGCGAAGAGTTCGGCGATCTCCTGGCCGATGCCCCGGCTCGCCCCGGTGACAATTGCGGTCTTGCCGGTGAGTTTACCCATGGATGCGTTCCCCCCACATGCATCGTCGCCGTATCTTCGGAGCCCGCCCGAGGGCTGGCAACCGCCGGTTCGGGACCACGTCGCTCTTGCAACAGAACGGGGCAAGCCGGATGCGCACCCTCTCCCTCGCCTGGCTCACCGCCGCCTTCATCGGCCTGGGCGCCACGGCGGCCCTGGCCGACATCTCCCAGACCGACCGCAACTTCGTGGTCCAGGCCGCGACCGGTGGCTTCGCGGAGGTCGATCTCGGCCGCCTCGCCGCCCAGAAGGGCACCACCAGCGCCATCAAGCAATATGGCCAGCGGCTGGTGACCGATCACTCCCAGGCGAATGAGGAGCTGATGCAGATCGCCGACGAGGCCGGGATCGAGTTGCCCACCGAGATGGACCGCCGGACCGCTTCCACCCTGCAGCGGCTGCGCGGCACCACGGGCACCGGCTTCGACCAGGCCTTCATCCAGCGGATGATCGCCGACCACCAGCGCGACATCCAGCTCTTCCGGAAGGAAGCGCAATCGGGATCCGACCCCACGATCAAGGGGTTCGCGCAACGGTACCTGCCGATCCTGCAGGTGCACCTGCAGATGGCGCAGGGGCTGAACCGCCCGGATTCGAGCTGGTAGCAGCGCGGCACGGCGCGGAATGGCGTCCGCGCTGCGGGCTGGGATCGCCATCGACCAGGACGCCGATACCCGCCCAGACGGCCGCTGCCACGACGCACCCGTCCTCACGGCTGCCTCCGCCGACCGGGCTTCCCGGCCGTTCAGGGCCGTGGTACGACGGGTACATCGATCCCGGTAAAAAAACGTATGGCCCGCCCCGTCTGCAAGGATGATTCGGATGGCGTGTTGGTCTGCATCAACGTATCCGGTCTCAGGGCTTGCACCCTGGCCAAGATGGGTTCCGCGCGTCTCGGGCCTCATAAGGATTGCGATGTCGAGCACCACATTTTTAACCAGGCTGCCGCGACGCCGGTTCGACCGTTAAGCCATCTGTTTTCCACCTCCACAGACTTCCTGCGCGGCTCCGACCTGTTGTCAGCCGCTATTCTTTCATCAGACGCTCACAGCCTGCTGGCCGTATGAACTGCCGTGGCGCAGCACGGCCCAAGCAATGCGTGCAAGCTTTGCAGCCAGCGCCACGACCGCAACGTTGGGGTGCGCTCGCGTAAGCAATTGGCGCACCCAGGTGCCGGTCGGCGTCGCCTGCCTGACGAAGTGGGCCATGGCGGCACGCGCGCCGTGGATCAGCTGGGTTCTCAGATACTTGTTTCCGCGTTTGCTGATCCCCAGAAGCTTGGTCTTCCCGCCAGTGGAGTGCTGTCGTGGCGTGAGGCCAAGCCAGGCAGCCAGATCGCGGCCCTTTTCAAAGGCCGAGGCATCACCCACGGCAGCGACCAGGGCTGTGGCGTTGATCACCCCGATCCCCGGAATACTCGCCAGCCGTCGCGCGTCGTCGTCCTGCCGCGTCAATGCCACCAACTCGTCGTCGTAGGCTTTGATCCGGCGATCAAGCTCAGTCCACTCGTCCCGGAGTTCCTGAAGAAGCCGCAGCACGCGCTTGCTGATCTGCAGCTCGCCCGCCATGAGTTCGTCTAGCCGCTTGATGAGCGGTGCGCGACGCTTTGGCAGGATCACACCACGCTCAAGCAGCACGGCCCGCAGCTGGTTGGTCAGCCTTGTCCGACCAGCCACCAATCGCTCGCGTGCTCGATGCAGCACTTGCAGATCCAGCTGTGCTTCGCTCTTCAGGGTGACCAGCCGCATGGTCGGCCGTGTCGCGGCCTCGGCGATTGCCTCTGCGTCACGATCGTCGGTCTTCTGCGCCTTCACGTAGGGAGCGACATATTCCGGCGACATTAGCCGCACGGTGTGGCCCTGAGACACGAAGGTGCGGCCGAGGAAGTGCGCGCCACAACAAGCCTCCATCGCCACCACGCAGGCTGGCAGCGTGGCGACGAACTTCACCACGCCCTCGCGTGTCATCCGCCGTCGTAGGATGACGGAGCCAGTGCCATCCAGACCCGCGAGGCTGCAGCTGTTCTTGCCCAGATCGATTCCCAGCACGGCGATCGGTGTCTTGGTCATTGGTCCTCTCCTCTGATCCCGGCACAAGCCTGCGACGGGTGGTGAGGGGCGGGCCATCCCATAAGGATAGTCATTCACTTGGGAGAATTGAGGACCATCCAGGCCGGACCAGCGTGACAGCCCGTTCCCGCGAGTTCAGCCTGAAAACTCTTCTGCTGCTCGCGCTGCTCGCCGTCTCGCTGCCCCCGGCCGTGCTCGCCGGCAGCGTCGTCTTCAAGCTTGCCGCCTCGCAGGAAGCAACGCTGGAGGCCGGCGTACGCCAGCGGGTCGATGCGATCGCGACGGCGACGGACCGGTATTTCGACAGCGTCGCCTCCGTCCTGCAGGCGGTCTCGATGTCCATCTCGCTGCAACGCGGCGACCTCGGGGCGTTCCGCACCACGGCACAGGCTCTCGTCCATACGGACGCACTTGCCGGCGGCCTCGCCCTGCTCTCCACGACCGGATCGGTGCTGCTCGAAGCGCCCGGCAGCGCCTCGACGGACGGGCTGGAAGCAGATGCGCGGGACGCGGTGGGAGAGGTCGTCCGGACGGGGCAGCCCGCGGTATCGAACCTCTACGCATCGCATGACCTGCGCAATGCCGCGGTCGCCGTGGCTGCGCCGGTCTTCCGCAACGGCGCTCTCGCCTACGTCCTCCTGACCCTGGTGCCGGCCGCCGAGCTCGACGCGTTGCTGCGGGGACAGCACCTGCCGTCCGACTGGATCGCGGCCCTCGTCGATCAGAATGGGACCATCGTCGCGCGGACGAGGGATGCCGACCGGTTCGTCGGACGGCCCGCCAACGCGGAATTCATGTCCCACGTGATCGGTGAGAGCGGGAGCTTCACCAACGTCAACCTCGACCGGGTGGACGTCTACGGCACCTTCCGGAAGTCCCCCGAAACCGGCTGGCTGAGCGCAATCGGCCTTCCCCGCTCGTCGCTCGTCGCGCCCGTCCAGCACTCCCTGGCATGGCTCATCGGCGGCAGCGTCATGGTCCTCCTGGTCGCCGTCGGAATCGGGGCGTGGGCGACACGACGCATCGTTGCCCCCGTCCGCCTGATCACCGCTGCCGCGCACACGATCGGCGAAGGGCACGTGCCGGTCGCAGCGCCCACGGGCGTCGCCGAACTGACCGAAATCGGCCGCGAACTGGTCAAGGCCGGCGAGCGTCGCCGCGAGGCGGAGGCGGCGGAGCGGAAGACCGCCGAACAGTTGCAGGGACGTCAGCGCATGGAGACCGTGGGGCAGCTCGCGGCGGGCGTCGCCCACGACTTCAACAACCTGCTGATGGTGCTGAACGGGAACCTCGAGATGCTGGAGCGTGAACCGCTCTCGCCCCGCGCCGCCCGTCTCGTCTCGGCCGGCCTGCGCGCGGTCACGCGGGGCGACAAGCTGGTCAGCCAGATCCTCACCTTCGGGCAGCGGCAGATGCTGAAGGCCGAACCTTGCGACATCGAGGCGCAGCTCTCCGGCATGTTCGGCCTGCTGCAGACCGCGCTCGGCCCGGAGATTCCCATCAAGCACGACTTCGCCGCGCCCGGCGCGATCAGCGTCGTCGACAAGACCGAGTTCGATCGCGCCATCCTCAACATCGCCATCAATGCGCGGGATGCGATGAACGGGCCCGGCGTGTTCCGCATCGCAACCAGCCTCGCGGCCAACGGCGCGAACGTCGCCGGCCCGTCCATCCGGGTGGCGTTCAGCGACACGGGCGCCGGCATGCCAGCGGACGTCCTCGGCCGCGCCTTCGATCCCTTCTTCACGACGAAGGAGGTGGGGCATGGCAGCGGCCTCGGCCTGAGCCAGGTCTATGGCTTCGCCCGCCAGTCCGAAGGCCATGTCGCGCTGGAGAGCGAACTCGGGCAGGGAACGACGGTCATCATCGAGCTGCCGCTCTCCTTCCGCAAACCGGCGACGATCACGGAAGAAGCGCCGGGGAGAGCCGAACCCTCGCTCATCGGGTTGACGGTGGTCGTCGTCGACGACACGCCAGACGTCCTGGACGTCGTCACCGCGACGCTGGAAGCGGTCGGATGCACGGTGCTGCGCGCGGCCAATGGTGCCGAGTGCCTGGCCATTCTCAGCGATCACTGTGAGCGCGTGGCGGTGGTGCTGACGGACGTCATGATGCCGGGCGGCATGATGGGCACGGAACTGGTCGGCCGCATCCGGGAGATCTGCCCGAACGTGCCTGCCGTCCTGATGTCGGGCTATGCCCAGCACCAGAACGACAACGACGTCCTGCGCAAGCCGTTCTCCAGCCGCATGCTGCTGAACGCGGTGCAGGCGGCGACGCGGAAGCGCGGCGAGCGGGCCTGACCCAGACCACGCGTCTGCGTCGCGTGCCGGGCACGGCGTGACGACGCCGGACGATCCGACATCCACCAGCGCCGGTCGTCGTCCGCACGATGCGTGCGCCGCCGGCCGCAACCACCGCGAAGACAATCAGGCGAGGACAATCATGCATTTCCTGGGCATCGACTGGGTCGGCGTCAATGCCGAGAACGGCCGCAAGCTGGTGCTGTCGATCGTCTTCATCGCGGTCGTGCTCCTGGTCGGTGCGGGCTTGCGGGCCTTGGCCGGTCTCGTGCTGAACCGAGCGGACTACGAGTCCGAGCAGACGCGGTTCTGGACGCGACAGGGCGTCAGCCTGATCGCGGCCGTGGTGCTGATCCTGGGTCTGTTGTCCATCTGGTTCAACGACCCGACCCGCCTCGCGACGGCATTCGGCCTGATCTCCGCCGGCTTGGCGTTCGCCCTGCAGCAGGTGGTGACGTCGATCGCCGGCTACTTCGTCATCCTGCGCGGCAACACGTTCACGGTGGGCGACCGCATCTCCATGGGCGGGGTGCGCGGCGACGTGCTGCGCCTGGGGTTCGTCCAGACGACGATCATGGAAATGGGGCAGCCGCCCAGCGTGCAGGGTGCGGAACCGGCGATGTGGGTCAGGAGCCGGCAGTTCACCGGCCGCATCGTCACGGTGAGCAACTCGAAGATCTTCGCCGAACCGGTGTTCAACTACACCCGCGACTTCCCGTTCATCTGGGAGGAGATGGCGATCCCGATCTCCTACACCGCCGACCGCGCCAGGGCGGAGCAGATCCTGCTGGAGGCCGCGCGGGCCCATGCGTTGCGGGCGGACAGCATGGCGGCGGATGCGAAGCGCACCCTGCAGCAGCGCTTCGGCGTGGAGCCGATCGATCTCGATCCCAAGGTCTTCTACCGCCTCACCGACAACTGGCTCGAACTGACGGTGCGGTTCATCCTCGGCACGCACCAGATCCGGGGCGCGAAGGACGCGATGAGCCGGCAGATCGTCGCCGCCCTGGACGAGGCCGGCATCGGCCTCGCGTCCGCGACATATGACATCGTCGGCTTCCCGCCGATCGAGCTGCGGCGGCCCCGAGCGGCGAATTCCTGACGCTTCGCAGGCGCCGGCTGCGATGCCGGCGCCCTGTGTCCATCGCAGCGGACCGATGACCGCCGCTGCGCGCCTATCGGCGTTTCGCCGCCAGGGCCGCAGCACGGCGGAGCACGGCGTGGGCGCGCTCCACCACCGGCACGTCGATCATCGCGCCTTCGAACTGCACCGCACCGACGCCGTCCGCCATCGCGGCGTCGTAGGCGGCGACCATGCGCCGCGCGCGGTCCACTTCCTCCGCCGAGGGCGCGAACTCCTCGTTCAGCACGGCGATCTGCAGCGGGTGGATGGCGCTCGCGCACACGAAGCCCAGGCGCTTCGAGCGGCGGACGATCTGGCGGAACGCCTCCTGGTCGCGGAAATCGGCGATCGAACCCACGAACCCCATCGGCAGCACGCCGGCCGCGCGCGCGGCGAACAGCGTGTGCTGCTTGGGGTAGAACAGCCCCTCCGGCTCCGACTGCATGCCGACATCGGCCGCGAAATCCTCGGCGCCGAGGCTGAGCCCGACGATGCGTGGATGCGCGCGCGCGATCTGCTCGATGCGGAAGAAGCCGGCGGCGGTCTCGACCAGCACGACGAACTTGATTGCGCCGGCAACCAGTCCGCGTTCGGCCTCCAGCTCCGCGACGATCTCGGCGACGGCGAGCACGTGTTCCGGACTGTCCACCTTGGTCAGCAGCAGGCCGGCGACGCCGGGGATCACCGCGGCCTCCAGGTCGCGCACCAGCATCCGCCACGGCCGGTTGACGCGCACCAGCACGTCGGCCCCGTTGCGCGCGACCTGCGGGATGGCGCCCGCGATCAGGGTGCGCGCGTGCTCCTTCTGCGAGGGCGCGACCGCGTCCTCGAGGTCCAGGATGATGGCGTCCGCGCCGCGATCGGCGCCGGTGCGGACGAATTTCTCCGCGGTCACCGGGACGAACAGCAGCGACCGCCAGACGGGCAGATCCGCACGCATCAGCTTGCCTCCCCGATCACGCCGTCGGCCTGCAGCGCGGCGATCCGCGCCGCGTCGCAGCCGAGGCCTTGCAGGATCTCGCGCGTGTGCTCGCCCAGCGCCGGCGCGGGGCGGCGCAGCCGACCGGGCGTGTCGGACAGGCGCGGGATGACGTTGTGCATCACGACGGAGCCGGCCTCCGCATCCGGCGTCTCGACCAGCACGCCGCGCGCGGCGACGTGCGGATCATCAAGGAGCTGGTCGACCTCGTAGATCGGGCTCGCAGTGACCTCGGCCGCCTCGAAGATCGCCATGTTCTCGGCGAGCGTGCGGGCGCGGATGAAGTCGCCCACCGCGCCGTCGCAGGCGTCGATGTTGCGGATGCGGTCGGTGTTCGTGCGGAAGCGCGGATCGTCGATCATGTCCGCCCGCCCGATCGCGCGGAACAGGCGTTCGGCCATCTGCTGGATGGAGGCGGAGATCGCGATGAACCGCCCGTCCGACGTCTCGTAGACGTTGCGCGGGGAGGTGGTGAGGGAGCGGCTGCCGGTGCGCGGCGGCTTCTCGCCGGTGAGCCGAAAGGCGGCGGGGTCGGCGCCGAGAACGGAGATGATCGGCTCGAGGAGGGAGAGGTCGATGACCTGGCCCTTGCCGCCGTGCTCCACCTGGCGCCGCGCGACCATGATCGCGTAGGCGCCGTAGAGGCCGGCGATCATGTCGGCCATGGCGAGCGGCGGCAGCACCGGCGGGCGATCGGCATAGCCGTTCTTCGCGGCGAAGCCCGACATGCCCTCGACCAGGGAGCCGAAGCCGGGCCGGTCGCGATACGGACCGTCCTGGCCGAAGCCGGAGATGCGCACGATGATCAGCTTCGGGTTGCGCGCGTGCAGCGCCTCGGGGGCGAGGCCCATCTGCTCCAGCGTGCCGGGGCGGAAGTTCTCGATCAGCACGTCGGCGGTGGCGAGCAGGTCGAGCAGCACGTCGCGGCCGGCCTGCGGGCGCAGGCTGAGCGCGAGACTCTTCTTGTTGCGGCCGTAGACTTTCCAATGCAGCGACAGGCCCTGGACGCGCCAGGCGCGGAGCGGATCGCCCACCTTGGGGTCTTCGACCTTGATCACCTCGGCGCCCTGGTCGGCGAGCTGCAGGCTGACCATGTTGCCCGCGACGAGGCGGGAGATGTCGACCACGCGCAGCCCGTCGAGCGGCGCGGGCGCGGTGGGATCGAAAGCCACACTCTGGATCATTCCGCTCTCTCTTGGACGCTTTGGTGACCGCCACGCCGCGCATCGCATTCCGCGCGCCGACGATCCGCCCTAATGTCCCGCCAGACGCAGGTGGCCCGCAAGGGCTGAAACGGGAACGCGCAAGCGGCTGCCCCCGCAACTGTGAGCGGCCGGTCCCGGCGACGGGACCTACCGCGGCCCATCATGCCATTGCCGAACGGCGAGAAGGCGGGCCGCGGCGAGGCCGCGAGCCAGGAGACCGGCCGGCGTCGAGACTGCGCGCGCGCGACGGGCGGGGTGCACCGGGGCAGCGGGGAGAAACCCGCATGCGAGCTGTCGATCCCTGGTCGATGGAGAACCGCATGCGCCGATCCCTCGCGCTGTTGGCGACTACCGTGCTTGCCTCCCCTGCCCTCGCGCAGCCTGCGCCCGCGTCGGGTCCCGTCCCCGCCGCGCCCGCCCCCGCCGCGACCGTCCCCGTCGCGCCCGCCCCGATCGCCGCGGGCACGCCGACCGCTGCCGCCCTGCCCGCGACCGCAACCGCGACCGCGAGCGCGACTGCGCCCGAAATCCAGTTGAACGACGTCGTGGTGACCGCGACGCGCGTGCCGACGCCGCTCGAGCAGATCCCGGCCAGCGTCTCGGTGGTCGATCGGCAGACCATCGACGTGAACGACTACAACACGCTGACCGACGCGCTCGCGACGATCCCCGGCATCCGCGTCAGCCCCTCGGGCGGGCCGGGCGGCCAGGCGAGCGTGTTCATCCGCGGCACCAATTCCAACCACGTGCTCGTGCTGCGCGACGGCATGCCGATCAACGACGCGTCGGAGGCGAACGGCGCGTTCAACTTCGGCATCGACACGCTGTCCGATATCGAGCGGATCGAGGTGATCCGCGGCCCGATGGCGGCGCTGTACGGATCGGGCGCGATCGGCGGCGTGATCAACCTGATCTCCCGCCAGGGCAAGGAACCGGGGTTCCACGTCACCGGCGACCTGCAAGGCGGCTACCCGGCGCAGGTGCGCGGCGCCGTGGTGGCGAGCGGGATCGAGGGGCCGATCGACTTCGCGGCAACGCTCGAATCGCAGTCGCAGACCGGCTACGACGCGGTGCCCGAACGCATGTCGGTCTATACCGGCACGCCGCAGGGTTTCCGCGACCGCGTGGCCACGCTGAACCTGGGCTACACGCCCATCGAGGGCACCCGCCTGTCGCTGTTCCTGCGCGGGCAGCAGGCGTTCTTCGGCTTCAACAACCTGGGCTACCCGACCTTCGACAACTCCAACTCCACCGGCCAGTCCGACTCGCTGCTGGGACGGATCGGCGTGACGTCGAAGATGTTCGGCGGGGTCTACGAGACCGGGCTGTTCGTCGGACGCCTGCAGGACGACCGGCAATACCTGCAATGGCTCAATCCCGCGGACCCGAACCAGGCCGAGGGCAACAGCCGCTACCATTCTTACCGCACCGACGTGCAGTGGAACAACACGGTCCATCTGGACGACGCACTGCCGGCGGCGTTCTCGGCCAGTGCGCTCACCTTCGGCTACGAGTACATCGGCGACACGGCGAAGGTGCGCGTGAACACGAGCTCCTTCGGATCGGTGTTCGCCCAGGACGCGAATGCGTCGATGACGACGAACGCCGCCCATGCCGGGCTGCAGACCACGCTGTGGGAGAGGCTGACCCTGACCGGCCAGGTGCGGCAGGACTGGGTGGGCAGCAACGCGCCGACGACGTGGCGGATCGGCAGCGTCGTGGACGTGCCGGAAGTGCTGACGCGCTTCAAGGCGGCCTATGGCACGGCGTTCCGCGCGCCATCGCTGTTCGACCGCTACGGGATCGACAGCTACGGCTATGTCGGCAACCCCGCGCTGAAGCCCGAGGAGGCGCAAGGCTGGGAACTCGGCTTCGTCACCACCGTCCCCGCCGCCGGCCGCGCGGACTTCGTGAGCTTCGGCGCGACCTACTTCAATCAGCAGGTGCAGAACCTCATCACCACCGTGTTCGCTCCGGTCTACACCGCGGTGAACATCGGATCGGCCCACATCCAGGGCGTGGAGACGGAGGTGACGCTGCGTCCCGCCCGCTGGCTGACCCTGCGCGCGAGCTGGACGTTCACGGATGCGCAGAACGCCGATGACGGCACGCGGCTGTTGCGGCGCCCGCAGAACACCGGGTCGGTGAACGCGACGATCACCCCCCTGGTCGGCCTGACCATCTCGCCGGAGCTGGTGTACACGGGCACGTTCCGCGACTACCTGTATGGCAATGACAGCCTGGGGATCGGCTACGGCTCCTCCCAGCAGGGGCTGCTCGCGAACCTGACGGTGACCTACGAGGTGAAGCCGGGCGTGCAGCTCTACGCCAACGGGCGGAACATCTTCGACTCGAAGTTCGAGCCGGTGAACGGCTACCAGACCCCAGGTCCGACGGCGGTCGCGGGCATCCGGATCAAGCTCTGAAGGAGGCTTCAGCAATCGGTGTCATGGCCGGCGAAGGCCGGCCATCCACGACGTCCTCAGTCACGTGCCGGAGCATTGCTCCCCCGGGAGACGCTGCGGGCCCTACACGCCGCGTGCGACGCGTCCGGTCCGCGTGGCGGGACGCCGGCGGAAGCTGCGAAGGAAGCGGCGGAACCCGGCCCATTGCTGCTGGACATAGGTGCCGGTGGCGAGGGCCTCTTCCCCGGACGGATCGCCGGTCTGCACGTAGTCGCGCCCGAAATCGGCCGTCCCGAACATCATGTCCCACCAGGGGAAGACCGCCCCGTAATTGCAGCTCCGCTGGCCGGCGGCGCGCACGCCGTGATGCGCGCGGTGGAAGCGCGGCGAGATCAGCAGGCGATCGCCCAGCCAGCCGAAGGATAGCCGGACATTCGCGTGCGACAGGCTCTCGAGGAAGCGCAGGACGAGCACCAGCAGCGGGAACTGCAGCGGCGGCACGCCGATCAGCAGCGCGATCACGCCGAACCAGACGAAGGCGATGACGTCGTCCAGCAGATGATTGCGGTCGTCGGACCAGAACGTCATCTGCCGCTGCGCATGATGCAGCGAGTGCAGCGCCCACCACCAGCGGAACTGGTGCGACAGCCGGTGCCGCCAGTACTCCGCGAAGTCCAGGATGATCGCGTAGACCACGAAGGTCAGGACCTGCTGGCCCATCAGGAACGGGAACAGCCGCTCCAGCGTCGGGGGCACCCAGCCGTGGTCCGCGAGGATGCCGTTTGCCCAGACCTGCGCGCGATAGAACACCACGTAGGTGACGAAGGGCAGGATGCCGACGCGCGAGAGCACGGTGTAAAGCGCGTCCACCCAGACCGCCTTGCTGTCCGGCCAGCGCTCCACCGGTCGCCAATGCTCGAGCGGCAGGCAGACCGCAAAGGTCACCGCCACCTGCACCGCGCCATACACCGCGAACAGGGCCCAGCCGTAGGAGACGTCCTCCCAGTTCATGAGGCCGGTCTCGTAGAGCAGCGGGATCAGCAGGTGTTCCTGCAGCCACCCCGCGGTGAGGTCGAACGGATCCTGCATGGGATCACCGGCTGGCGAGAGGCGTGGGCGAGGGCGCGTTCGGGTTGAGGAAGATCCCGTGCGGCGAGCGGCCGACATTCACCGTGTCGTATTCGCCGGTCGCGGGATCGAGGATCGCGACCTTCTCCGCCCAGCGCCGCGTGATCCACAGCTTGCCGTCCGGGGCGAAGGCGATGTCGTCGGGACCGCCCGGGATCTTGTAGGTGCGGATCGGCTGCAGGGTCTTCGCGTCGAGGGAGACGGTGGTGCCGCCGGCGCGGTTGTTCACCCAGATGATCTTCCGGTCGGGGGAGACGAACAGGTTGTGGGCGCCGCGGCCGGTCTTGATCTCGGCGACGACGCGGCCGTCCTTGGGATCGACCTTCGCCAAATGGTCCGTGCCCATGTCGGCGACCAGGATCATTCCATCATGCCAAAGCACGCCGGCCGGGGTCTTTCCCACGGGCTTGTCCCACAGCACGGTCATGTTGGTCAGGTCGAAGGCGATCAGCCGGTCGGTGTCCTGCAGGCTGACGAAGACGCGCTTCGAATCGGGGGAGAAGTCCAGGTGGCTGGGGGTCTTGGCCACCGGGAAGCGCTTCACCAGGGTCATCGTCGCCGCGTCGTACACGTCCACCTGGTTGCGGGCGAGACCATTCACCACCAGGAACTTGCCGTCGGGGCTGAAGCCCAGCTGATACGGGTCGGCGCAGGGCATCCGCTTCTGCAGCGCGCCGGTCGCGGGATCGAGGAACAGCATCTCGTTGCCGACCGTGTCGCCGACCAGCAGGCTCTTGCCGTCGGGGCTGAGCATCAGGTGATG